>Ga0181535_10005310_pt1 | contig 13864 bp, 10 predicted proteins | sample PEATcosm2014_Bin_44_FD_119774 | JGI IMG/M metagenome (GOLD analysis project Ga0181535, IMG submission 119774) | Peatland microbial communities from MTU Mesocosm Facility, Houghton, MI, USA - PEATcosm2014_Bin17_30_metaG | ecosystem: Environmental > Terrestrial > Soil > Wetlands > Peat | place...
CGGCCGATGGGCCAAGCGAAGCTCTGGAAATAAGCCTCGCGATTACCGTCAAGCAGGCCTCTCCACAGAATCCTGCAGGCGTGCGCAACGAGGGCTACTGGGGCATGGCTGTTCGTCCAGACACCACCTACAAGGGCTCCTTCTACGCCAAGGCTGATTCAGCCGACGTTGGCCCCATCACCGTCGCCTTGGTCAACGACAGCACCGGCAATCCCGCAGCCACCACCAATGTGCCCACAATCTCCACGCAGTGGAAGCGGTATGAATTCACACTGACGACTGGATCGGTTCAACCGTCGGCAGGGAATCACCTGCTGCTTACTGTCGGCCACGCGGGCAAGCTGTGGATTGACCTGGTTTCGCTGTTTCCTCCCACCTATAAGAACCGTGAGAATGGCAATCGCCCCGACTTGATGGAAATGATGGCGGCCATGCATCCCAGGTTCCTGCGCCTGCCCGGCGGCAACTATCTTGAGGGCGACCAGATTGACGAACGATTTGACTGGAAGAACACCATCGGGCCGCTCGTGGATCGGCCCACGCACCGCAGTCCATGGAACTACCAGTCTACCGATGGATTGGGTTTGCTTGAATTCCTCGAGTGGTCTGAGGATCTGCACATGCAAACCGTACTTGCCGTTTATGCCGGCTACTCCCTGAAGGGTGACCACATTCATCCCGGCCCCGAGCTGACTCCGTTTGTCCAGGATGCGCTGGACGAAATCGAGTTCGCCACCGGCGACACCTCAACCAAATGGGGCGCGGTTCGCGCCGGTCTCGGTCATCCGGCGCCGTTTTCAATTTCCTACGTCGAAATTGGCAACGAGGACCAGTTCGATCGCTCCGGCAGCTATGAAGGCCGATTTGCCCAGTTCTACAAAGCCATCAAAACGAAGTACCCGCAATTGCAGTTGATCGCGACGACTCCCGTTCACAGGACACGGCCTGATGTTGTCGACGATCACTACTACAGGCGCGCAGACGAGTTCTTTGACGATGTCAAGCATTACGACTCTGTCGACCGCAACGGCCCGAAAATCTTTGTCGGTGAATGGGCCACCCGCGAAGGCTCCCCCACGACCAACATGGGCGCGGCCCTTGGCGACGCTGCCTGGATGACCGGCATGGAGCGTAACAGCGACTTGATCGTTATGGCCTCGTATGCGCCACTCTTTGTCAACGTGAATCCTGGTGGAATGCAGTGGGAGTCTGACCTGATCGGATACAACGCGATGACCAGCTACGGCTCCCCAAGCTATTATGCCCAGGCCATGTTCGGCGAATACCTGGGGACAGAAGTACCTACATCCTCGCAATCCGGAGGCGGTGGCCGCTTCTTTTACTCCGTCACGCGCGATGCCGGCAAAGGTGAAGTCTTTCTCAAACTGGTGAATGGTTCTTCATTGGCGCAACCGGTCGAGGTTGACCTTCAAGGCGTTGGCAGCGTCTCACCGACTGGCACTCTGGTCTCGCTCACTGGCACCAACGATGCCGACACCAACACCATCTCCGCTCCAACGCATATCGTGCCGGTAAAGACCTCCCTTCCCGGCACAGCTGCGAAATTTGCGCATACCATACCACCCTACTCGGTGCAGGTCATCAAGTTGCAAGCCAGGTAAGGTAGCGGGGCGGTTTGATTATGATCTCGAAAGGGCACGGCTCCAACGGTGCCGAAAAGGTTGCAAACTCGGCTCTAGCCGCTTAGGGGCGCTCATGCAGACTGGCCCGCGACGCCAGCCTCCTACCGTTTCGACCCAACTCCTTCCGGTCGTACAATAGTAGTCGGCTGCGAAGCCATTCCAGATCGGCCAAATGGAGAAACGAAGATGGCGTTGATCAAGACATCCAATCCCGCGTTGAGCGATAAGACCTTTACCAATCTTTCAAACGCGCAGTACGGGGGCGCAATTGATGCTGCCAACCGGATGACGCTGAGCGGAACCGTGAACAGGACCGGCATTCTGCTGATCTGCGCCATCGCGACCGCTGCCTGGACCTGGCGCATGTACCTGCAGTCACGGGACATGTCAGATGTTGGGCCATTGATGATTGTTGGATTGATCGGCGGACTCATTTTCTCCATGGTGACCATCTTCAAGAAGGAGTGGTCGCCGATCACCGCGCCGATTTATGCACTGCTTGAGGGCCTGGTCCTTGGTGGCCTGTCGGCTGTCTTCGATGCACGCTATCCGGGCATCGGTATCCAGGCCGTGAGCTTGACTTTCGGCACACTCTTCGTATTGCTCATTGCATACAGCTCAGGACTCATCAAGGTCACACAGAAGTTTCGCCTTGGAGTCGTAGCAGCCACCGGCGGCATCTTCGTCTTTTACATGCTCGAGATGGTGCTCGGTTTCTTTGGAATCCAATTCACTTCCGTCAACGGGTCCGGGCTCATTGGAATCGGATTCAGCCTCATTGTTGTCGCCATTGCCGCGCTGAATCTTGTGCTCGATTTCGACTTCATCGAGCAAGGTGTTCAGGTCGGCGCTCCCAAATATATGGAGTGGTACGGCGCATTCGGAATCATGGTCACGCTGGTCTGGCTCTACATTGAGATACTCCGGCTGCTTTCCAAACTGCGCAGCAGAAACTAGCAGCAAGCGGGACCCGATCAGATCCTCTCCTCAGCGCTGGCAACCGCCGGAGTCCGCAGCCTAAGATAATTGCGCCTGCAATCAGAAGCGACAACGACATGAAGAAAAAGCCGGCGCGTGAATTGCCTGTCATCGCTTGTAACAGACCAACCAGCCATGTGCCGGCAAACCCGCCCAAAGCTCCGCAGCTGTTAATCAGGGCGATCACCTCTCCGGCAACATTGTTCGGCAGCATCTCAGGAATAATCGCAAAAAACGGCCCGTAGGGCGCATACATCGCTGCGCCGGCAAGAATCAAGAATGCATATGCAAGCCAGAAACTATGGTCAGCAGTCATATACGAGACAAACAGAGCTACTCCGCCCAGCACCATCGATGGCCAGATAAAGTCTTTCCTGCTGAGTGTCCGGTCTGAGAAATGCCCCACCCCCAGCATCACAACGATTGCCAGCAAGAATGGGACCGCGTTCAACAGACCCACAGTCTCAATGCCGCGAGCCGATCCCGCGCGAATCATGGTCGGAAGCCACAGCACGAATCCGTAGATCCCAGCGCTCCAGAAGAAGTAGTTCGCGCATAACAGCACCACACCGGGCAAGCCAAGCGTCGCTCGAAAGTTCGCCACCCGGGGAATCGTCAACTGTTCGAGTTCTAGCTCGCGCGCAAGCTGATCGCAGCATTCCTTGTTCAGCCATCGGGCCTCGTCTGGTCGGTCGCGGACCACAAGCAGCCAGACAATGGCCCACAAGACAGACGGAATGCCCTCAAGCACAAATGTCATCTGCCAGCCGACCGCCTTGATCAGGTACCCGGTGACGGCGGACATCCACAACACGGTAGCGGGATTCCCGAGAATGAAGATCGCGTTTGCCCGCGAACGTTCCGCGCGCGTAAACCAACTCGTCAACAGAATCAGAATTGACGGAAAGATCACGCTTTCGGCTACACCCAGAAGCAGCCGATCCAGCGCCAGGAGCCAGAATTCTCTGATCACCCCGGTCAATGCCGCCAGCACGCCCCAGCTGATCAATGCAATAAACACAAGCCTTGCAGCGCTATTGCGTCGCGCATAAGCTGCTCCCGGGATTTGAAATAGAAAGTATCCAAGAAAAAACAGCGACCCTAGAAAAGCTGATCTTGAATCGCTGATGTGGAGCGTCTTTGCGAGTCCGGCCGCCGCCCCAAAGCCATAATTCGCTCGGTCGAGATAAGCGAGGCTATAGGTCACGAAGACCGCGGGCATGAGATACACCCATCGCCGCTTCAAACCCGGCAGTCGTACCGCCGAGTTGTGCGCATCCTCACCCACGCAAGCTTTATAGCATTTGAAGGTCGAGCTACACCAACAGCAACTTGGTCACTATACTTGTGGAGGAAAGGGCGACCCCATCTCAATACTTCCTCTCAGCTCGGTTCTGGAGACGGCGGACCCCGGCCTGCTCAATGTTGAAACGCATGCGCAGGGCCCGGCGGGCGTGCTGCCATTGTCCGCAGAGATGCTGCTCACGCAACCATCCGGTAATCTATTTGGCCTGAGCCAGAATGCCGGCATGGGCTGGGACCCAAACCGACTCCTCGACCCCGAGTTTCTCATCCTGAGCACCCACGGTGGCCTGCGTGCCGAGAATGGAGAACCCATCGCTCTCGGCTTTCATACCGGCCATTGGGAGGTCGGCCTGCTGGTGGCAGCGGCCGCGCGCGAATTGAAGACACTGCACGCCGTTCCCTTTGCCGGCGCATGTACTGATCCCTGCGATGGCCGCACCCAGGGCACGACCGGGATGATGGACTCCCTGCCTTTCCGCAATGACGCTGCAATTGTGCTTCGCCGCCTCATGCGTTCCCTGCCCACCAGCAAGGGAGTCATCGGCATTGCGACCTGCGACAAGGGATTGCCCGCAATGATGATGGCACTGGCATCTTCCGGCAAGAATCCCTGCGTTCTGGTCCCTGGCGGCGTCACGCTTCTTCCGGAGTCGGGTGAAGATGCTGGAAAAGTCCAGACCATCGGCGCACGTTTTGCCCAAAATCAGATCACGTTGGAATACGCAGCCGAAATTGGCTGTCGTGCTTGCGCATCACCCGGTGGAGGCTGCCAGTTCCTCGGCACGGCGGCAACTTCGCAGATAGTTGGCGAGGCGCTCGGGCTGGCATTGCCACACACTGCTCTCGCGCCCTCTGGCCAGCCCATCTGGCTTGACTCCGCGCGTCGGTCAGGCCGCGCAATCCTGCGGCTTCATCAACTCAGCCTTGGCACCAACCAGATTCTCACCCAATCGGCAATCCGCAACGCGATGGTCGTCCATGCTGCCTTCGGCGGATCGACAAACCTTCTCCTGCACATTCCCGCCATAGCCTATGCGGCAGGCCTGCGACGGCCAACAGCCGCTGACTGGGCTGAGGTCAATCGCATGGTGCCGCGCCTGGTCGATGCCTTACCCAACGGTCCTCGAAACTTCGCTACCGTCCAGGTCTTTCTTGCTGGTGGAGTACCAGAGGTCATGCTGCACCTGCGCGCAGCCGGCCTCATCGACACTAGTGCGAAAACCGTCTCAGGGGAATCGATCGATACCTCGCTCGATTGGTGGCAACAGAGTCCTCGCCGTCACCAGCTCCGTCGCCTCCTCAAAGAGCGCGATGACATTGATCCCGACGATGTCATCATGTCGCCGGATCGGGCTCGCTCAAATGGGCTGACTTCTACAATCTGCTTTCCCGTCGGCAACCTTGCGCCGGAGGGCTCGGTCATCAAGAGCACCGCAATCGACCCCTCGCTCGTCAATGAGAACAACGTCTATAGCCACGTTGGACCTGCCAAGGTCTTTACTTCTGAAGAATCGGCAATCCAGGCCATCAAGACCGGAAACGTCGCGCATGGCGACGTGGTTGTTCTCATCTGTGGAGGCCCCGCAGGCGCGGGTATGCAGGAAATCTATCAGATCACCGCAGCGCTCAAACAACTTCCCCACTGCAAGCATGTGGCCGTCTTGACCGATGCGCGCTTCAGCGGTGTCTCCACCGGCGCCTGCATTGGCCATATCTCTCCAGAGGCACTTGCACGCGGGCCCATCGGAAAAGTTCAGGACGGCGACCAGATCGAAATTGTGATCGATCGCGCCACTCTTTCCGGCTCAGTCAATCTCATCGGAGATGAACATTCAGTCTTCGGAGCCGAAACGGGCTCAAAGCACCTCGCCGAGCGGAAGCCGCGCACCGACTTGCGTCCACACCCATTGTTGCCTGACGATACTCGCCTCTGGGCCGCGCTGGTGCAGGCCAGTGGTGGCGTCTGGGGCGGCTGCGTGTACAACGTTGATGAGATCATCGCCAGGTTGGAGGAGCGCAAGTGAAGCTCTATAAAACTCAAAAAGGGCCCTTCGTTGAAAAGGCTGGAATCTACTATCGCGTCCCCACCACTTCATGGGATGCGCTCGTCACGCATGAGAATTTGCAGGCCTATCTGCTTTCAATCATCAACCAGGGAAAGGCCTCGAACGATTTCGCCTCGACTCAAATTCTGGCTCCCATTGGAAATCAGGAAGTGTGGGCCGCGGGCGTCACCTACTATCGCAGCCGCAGCGCACGGATGGAAGAATCAAAGAGCGCGGGCGGTGGCGATTTCTACGATCGAGTCTATGCAGCCGAGCGCCCCGAGCTGTTTTTCAAGGCCACTGCAAGCCGCGTAGCAGGTCCAGGTGAACCCGTTCGAATTCGCAGGGACGCCACATGGTCGGTTCCCGAGCCGGAGCTTACCCTCCTGATTGATCCTCGCGGCCAAATCATCGGATACACCATTGGCAACGACATGAGTTCGCGTGACATTGAAGGAGAAAACCCGCTCTACTTGCCCCAGGCCAAAGTTTATGACCGCAGTTGCGCCTTGGGCCCTTGCATCCTCATCGACAATGAAGCTTTACCCTCCTTAACCTCGATTCAAGTGGAGATCCTTCGCAACGGCCAAAATGAGTTTTCCGGCTCAACAACCCTGGCCGAATTGAAGCGCGCTCCGTCGACCCTGGTCGAGTACCTGTTCCGTGACAACACCTTTCCCTTTGGCGCGTTTCTGCTCACCGGGACGGGCGTTGTGCCGCCGGACTCCTTCACTTTAGCTGTGGGAGATCGCATTCGAATCACCATCGACCCAATTGGCGCGCTTGAAAACGAAGTGATTCAAGGAACCACAGGTTAACTGGACCCGGTTTCGCCACAAAACAAAGGCACTTGCGCCAACAGTTCGAATGGTGTCTTTGCCTGTCGAGCCGTCAGGCTTGCCTACCTCCAAGCTGCCCTCACACCCTCGGGCGGCCAGACCGCCGGTTCGCTCCATGCATCTAATCGGCCAACCACTCTCTTTGCTGAATGGGCAAAACCCTCCGCCGGTGCTACCCTCAATACGTGGGCGGAAGCCTCACATTCTGCATGAGGATTTGGGCGCTATGCAAGCTGACAGGGCGGGGATTCTCGACACTCAATTAACGGCTCAGGTGGTCAACCACATTCGGGCAAAGATTGAAGATGGCACGCTGCAACCGGGCGACAGAATTCCCCCGGAGCGCGAGTTTGCCAAGATGCTCAAGATCAGCCGCGCCAGCCTGCGCACTGGGATCGGATACCTGGCTGCAATGGGCGTGATGAAAGTGCGCCACGGCGTGGGAACCTTTGTGGCAGATGGACCCCCGGAGATTGGAAAGTCCTCCCTCGGTTTGCTAGGTGCTTTACACGGATTCAAACACTGGCAGATGTTTGAAGTTCGCAAACTCATCGAAACCAGTCTTGCGGCGCTTGCCGCTGAGCGCGGAAAAGAAGAACAACTCACAGCGCTCGCAGAAGAACTGGCTGAGATGTATGCCACCATTGACGATCCAGCGCAATACCTCATTCACGATGTTCGCTTTCACAGAACCATCGCAGAGGCGTCCGGCAACCCCATTCTGGCCGCGCTCATGGAGACGGTTTCAACCGCTCTCTACGACGAGCGCCGCAAGACCGCCGAGCGCGCACGTGATCGCAAAAACTCACTTGAGGCTCACCGTGAGATCTATCGCGCCATTCGTGAGGGCCGCCCCGATGAGGCCCGTGCCGCCATGGAACGCCACTTGCAGTCCGCTGAGAGCGAGTTGGCCGCTGAGACGCAGTCAAACGCCGCCAAACCCAAACGCGAGCGAAAGGCAAAGATGCCTGTTTCGGTCTGAAACGCCGAGCGCTGACCTGATCCACAAGCTTTACTAAGCCAGTTCGACCTTCAATGTAATGCCCACATCCGAGATTCTCTCCTCGGGCATTTCCACCTTTAATGAAGCTTCGTCCTGCTTCCACCTAAGCTCGCCCTTGTGGCCAAGCAGTTCTACATTGCGGATCCTGCCTGGATTCTGCGCGCTCGCAAGGCCAAGCGCATGCACCTCCGCAGCCTTGTTCGGCCAACCCATCACAAATGCGTAGATCGTGCTGTTCTTCGTTGTGAAGCGGACATCTTCTGTGGTCAGATCCTTCTTCTTGTCTTCGTTGAAGTTGCCGGTTTCTATCTTCACTTGCGTCGACGGACCTTCGCCGTAAATCTTCCACGGCCGCGAACCGTAGATGCCCTCGCTGTTGACGGCCATCCATGCCGTGATGCCATCCAGCGTCGTCCTCTCCTCCAAGTCCAGTTCACCTGAATTGGGCAACGGGAAATTCAGCAGCAGGTTGCCGTTCTTGCTCACAATGTCGGTCAATAAGTCGATCACCTTTTTGGCCGACTTGTATTTCTGGCCCCTCTTGTAATGCCACTGCCCGATGCAGGTGTCAGTCTGCCATGGGTTCGCCGCAATCCCGTCCGACACCCCACGCTCATGATCCAGCAGGCAGGTGCCAATGGCGCAATCGGAGCTCTCCTTCGAGGTGTAAACCGCCTCCGTCGCGCCGCCGTGCAGTTGCGCGCTTACGTTGTAAAGGTGCGAGACCATCTTCAGTCCGTAGTCTTCGAACGGAAGGTGCCCGTCGCTGTAAAGCAGGTCGGGCTGATACTTGTCGATCAAGTCCGTCATACGATCGAGATAGTGCCGCTTCCACGATTCCGGAATGCCATCGTCATTCCAATCAAACCTTTCAACGAAGCGCGCACAATCGGCGTCATGATAAAGGTCCGCATAATTCTGGTCGACTCCGTCATAAGACACTCCGGCCAGAGGCCCCGTCTTGTCGACTCCATGGCTCACGCCCCACCATTTATAACTGATCCACAGGTGCTCGCTCACACCGAAACGCAACCCCTCGTTCCGCGCGGCTTTTGCCCAGGTTCCTACAATGTCCCTCTTCGGCCCCATTTTTGCCGCATTCCAGCGTGTGTACTTCGAGTCCCAAAGATCAAAGTTATCGTGGTGCACGCCCATGCTCACAAAGTATTTCGCGCCTGCCTTCTTGTACAAACTCATCAGATGTTCCGGATCCCATTTAGCGGCCTTCCAGTCATTCACCAGATCCTTGTAGCCAACTTTGGAGGGGTGACCGTAAGTCTCAACGTGGTACAAGTACTGCTCCGAACCCTCCATGTACATGTTCCGCGCGTACCAGTCCCCTTGCTCAATCGCTGACTGCGGACCCCAGTGCGACCATATGCCAAACTTCGCATTGCGATACCATTCAGGAATTTGATAGCTCTGCAGAGACTTGCGCGTCGGCGCGAAGTTAGTGCCCTGGTTTGCCTGGCCCGCAGCCAACTTTGAAAGTGCAAGAGCGGAATATGCGCCGCCCATCAGTTGCAGTAACTCACGCCTGTTCATCGTCATTCCAGTTTAGTTCCTTTCAGAATGTTGTTCCAGCCATAGCCTCTCGCAGGCGCTCTTCCGCTTCCGAGTCCCAGTAGCCGCAATCCATTTCGAAGAAAACCGAGGTGTACGGAATCGTCATGTTCGTCTTGATCACCAGGATCCTGAAAACCTCGCCGGATTCATCAAGCCGGGCAATGATCTGCTCATGCAGCATGTGCTTCACGCCCGCACCGTAAAGGATCCCATCCAGTTGCCGCGTGTAGTCCACAACACCTGGCGCGTCATCCTCGGCCACAAATCGAACTTCGGAATCGAGATAGATATTCGCCCTAACATGACCTGCTGCAGCAATTGCATCCTTGACCGTCTGAACCACTTGAAGCTGATCTTCGCCGGTAGCAATGGTTTCGATCCCAGGCTTCGACTGCGCGGGATAAGCCGAGTCCGCAACCACGATCCAATTGCGATGCCCGAACAACGGCAACAGTTCATCGAGCCGCCGCTCCCATTCAGAGGCAATAGCTTCCTTCATTCCATCCAACCTCAAAGATGTAATCGATTACATGCCGAGTTCTGGCCGTCTTTGTTTCAGCGCAATTCTACGCCTGCGTAATCTCCCCGTCGACGTCCCACAGGTCTTCCCAGGTCTGCCAATCCTTCCACAGAAAGACCTGACCCTTGATTAACCGGCAATTCCGGTCAAGCCCCGCAATCTGATCCATCTCGGCGTTTGTCAGCGGATCGCGGGCCGCACCCTCAAGATTGGCGCGATAGTTGTTGATCGAAAATGGAATCGGCGTCTGCCCCCGCTGCACCGCCCACTTGATGCAAACCACGGCTGGATGAACCCCGTGCGCTCGCGCAATTTTGACAATCACCGGATCTTCAGTCGGAGAAGTGTCTTCCGGTGTGCGGTCGCGCGCAGGCCGGCCCGGCGAACCGATAGGGCAATAACCGATCGGTTGAATGCCGTTTTCAACCACAAACTGAAACAGCTCCGGCTGCTGAAAATGCGGGTGGAGTTCCATCTCATTTACGGCCGGTTTGATGCGGGCGTCCCGCAGCACAAGCTTCAACTTCGGGATGGTCATATTCGAAGTGCCGATATGCCGCACCAATCCCATGTCCACCAGCTCTTCCATCTTCCGCCACGTAGTCATGAAATCGGCGTGAATGTAGGCCTTGGAATCAACGCTGCGCGAACTCACATCGCAGCCCGGAGGATGAAAATTAGGAAATGGCCAGTGAACCAGGTAAAGATCCAGATACTCAAGGCGAAGATCGCCAAGCGATTTCCGGCATGACGCGATCACATCATCCTCGCCGTGCTTGTCGTTCCACAGTTTCGACGTAACCCAAAGCTCTTCCCGGTTGATTCCGTTCCGGCGAACCGACTCTAGCGCCGCTCCAACCTCCGGTTCGTTTCCATAGACTGAAGCGCAATCGAAATGACGGTAGCCAACCGCCGCCGCGCCTTCGACAGCTTCCGCAACCTGATTCGGGCTCACATGGTCAGATCCAAACGTGCCCAGCCCAACGGCCGGCATCGTCAATCCGGTGTACAGCCTCCGTTGTGGAATTGATGCTGGATCAATGACCCTCGATCCGCCCTTGCTTTCCATATTCATGTTCGCTTCCCGCCGTCATGAAGGTTACAGCTTGCTGCCACTGGCGTCCAATCGGACGACGAGCACGAAAAGACTAACCATCTTTTAGACGATTGCGCCAGTAACTCGGCAAGCCGCGCTCAACCTTCGGCGCGCACCAGCAGGCAAGTGATGTTGTCGTGGCCGCCGGCTTTCTTCGCCGCCTCCACAAGCCGGGTGCACAGCTCCCGCAACGAGGCGCCGCCGGCAACTCCGCCCCGCAGCAACGACTCAATTTCCGCATCGGAAAGTTCGCGCGTCAGCCCGTCAGACGAAAGCAGATACAGATCGCGCGGTTCGGCTTCAAGTTCAAAAATATCCGGCGTCACCTGGCTTTGAGTTCCAAGAGCGCGCGTGATCACGTTTCTCAGTGGAGATCGCAAGGCCTCGGAGTGTGTCATCCGGCCCAACCTTACCTGCTCCTCTACCAGAGAGTGGTCCAGCGTCACCTGCTCCAGGCGGCCGTCGCGGAGCCGGTAACAGCGGCTGTCCCCGATGTTGAGAACCCAAACCTGGCGCTCTTTGACCATCAACCCCACCAGCGTAGTACCCATGCCGCTGAGTTTGTTGTTGCGCTGAGAACGGGAGAAAATGGCATCGTTGGCAGCGCAAAGGGCCTGCTCCGCCACAACCGGAGCCATCACATCCTGCGCGCGGGCGCTGAGCAGCCGAAGCACCTCGTCCACCGCAAGTGCACTGGCTATCTCTCCTGCAGCTGCGCCGCCCATGCCGTCACAGACGACGTAGACTCCGTGTTCCACGGAGTAGCCGAACGCATCCTCGTTCGACGGACGTTTACGGCCACGATCTGAAACCGCCGCAGCGGTGTAATTGACTACAGCGGAAGCCAAGGACAATCTCCCATCGACCAGTTTACACGCGCCTGCACAGGCCGTGAATCCTGCTGCCCCCAGCATCAGCGGCCTGTCTGGTTACTGTTGGGCTCCTCAAATGGCTGGGGCGCAGGAAGATCAAATACCTCGATGGTCCCCTCGTTCAGCACCGCAACCCGCCGCCCCGACGGCGAAATCGCGACATTCCCCCCTGCATCGAGCGCCGGACTCGCTGGCGCTTCAAGCGCGACCTTGCCGTTCGCCGCATCGAAGATCCGCACCACCTGCCCTTTCACGTCTTCCCGGTCAATGGGCTGGTAAGCGTTCACCACGTGGGAGATGGCAAGCGTCTCTTCCGCAAGCCTTGATCCATCATGCCCCATCACCAAAAGCGGCCAAATTGCCACCGCCGAGGTGGAGTCCTCCCAGATGCGGTGGCCATCTGTGTCGATAGCCACCAGCTTGCGCCCGCCCTCGCCATTGCAGGCTGTAACCAGCAACTCCCGTTGCGAGACAAAGTCAAAGGCAGGCGAGCAGGTCGAGTTCACCCGTCCCAGAATCTTGCTTCCCCCACTGAAGTAATTCAGGTTGATCAACCACTGCTGGCCTATCCCGTGCAAACTCTCCACGTATCCATCAGAATTGATTGGAAGGTGCACAGTTGCCGGGACGCGGCTCACCAGCATCACCCGGCCGCTGTCGCGGTGAAGAATTCGCAGAACCAGGTCCCTCTTATCGCCGACCTTCTCCCCATCTACCGCAACGTTCGCTTTGGAGGTGTCGGGGCTGGGCACCTCGCCCGGCTTTGCCTCGGTCGCGGCAGGCTCCCTCGAGTTGGTCACCATAAACTGCTCCGTAGGATCCAGCTCCAGCCAAAGCAGCTCCCCTGGAAATTGCAGCAGCGGCTTCAGCTCCAGTTTGGCGTCGCCTTCCTGCAAATTCTCCCTGTCGCGGAGCAGAAAGTGGCCGTCCTTCAGCATCCACAGGTACCGCGCCCTGTCATGTACCGTCCACAGCGCCTCGGATTCAATCTTGCCCTCAGGCAGTGCAACCACCACAGCGCGAATCTGGCGCTCGTTCCCATCGCTCGCCCCCGGCTCACGGCGTATCAGTCCCGGCACGCGAAAAGTGAAAAGGAGCCGGTCCTCGCTGAGAAAGTCCAGTGAAGCCTGACAGATGCGCGCCCCCAGGTAGTCCGGGCTTGGCGAACTGAATCCAATAGGTTCCACAAGAATATTCAGCGCGGGCGGCAGCGAGGGCTTATCGGGAAACCGATCTGAGAGCGGCCGTTCCTTTGGCGCTCGAGAGTGGCCCGTGTCCGACGGTGCCGTCGCCAACGATACGTTTGCCTGCGCCCACCCCATCGGCAATGCGAACAACAACACTCCGGCAGCCGCCAGACTCAGTCTCGCACGCTGTCCAATCCCTGTCCCAAATAGCCGCTTCACCATCAACCAGTATTCTCGCCGATGAAGCTCGTTTTGGGCAGTGACACGCCCCCCCTCTGCCTGGGTTGACTGTAGCCTTTGAGGTTGGCTACGAAAGCGTCACTCAGTTCAATTGCGGATACAAGCGCTTTTTCGGCCAGCCAGCGATGCGCGACATCAGAAAGCTGCGGGATGAGAAGGTTGTTGAAATGAATGTCTTTGATTTGCACCGATTTGTGGGCATCGGAACAAATCTTTGCAGGCCCGTCGCCAGAGCGCAGAGGGGCCGGCGCATAATCACCGTTAAGTTAGGTGCCAGCCTTGCATCGGCAGCCTCGAGAGCCCATTCCAACCCGGAGAACTCATGATGACAAATGCACCAGTTGTATCGACGCCTGTCCCTTCGTCACGACTGGGCATGGGAGCCATCCCGTATGAGGGCGGCGTAACCTTCCGCGTTTGGGCGAAGTTTGCGTCTTCGGTTTCCGTTGCCGGGGATTTCAACAATTGGAGCACCACGACCAACCCGCTCGCCGAGGATGACGATAGTGGCTACTGGTCAGTGGATGTAGCGGGCGCGAAGGCAGGCGACAACTACAAGTTCTACATCCC
>Ga0181535_10005311_pt1 | contig 13862 bp, 7 predicted proteins | sample PEATcosm2014_Bin_44_FD_119774 | JGI IMG/M metagenome (GOLD analysis project Ga0181535, IMG submission 119774) | Peatland microbial communities from MTU Mesocosm Facility, Houghton, MI, USA - PEATcosm2014_Bin17_30_metaG | ecosystem: Environmental > Terrestrial > Soil > Wetlands > Peat | place...
ATGGCCAAATCATGCTTGGCGGAGAGCGTGGCCAGCAAGTTCTCTTCGATCGTGCCTTCCGTCACGAGGACGAACACCTGGACCGGCCGGCGCTGGCCCATGCGGTGCGCCCGGGCGATTCGCTGCTCGAGCACCGCCGGGTTCCACGGCAGATCGACGTTGATCACCGTGTTGGCCGCCTGCAGGTTCAACCCCGTCGAGCCGGCGTTGGTGGCGATGAACAAGCGGCAACCCGGGTCGTCCTGGAAACGGCCGACCAGTTGCTGGCGCTTCTTCTGCGGCACCGAGCCGTCCAGCCGCACGTACTCCAGCTTGCGACGCGCGAGCATCGGTTCGATCAGGTCGAGCATCGTGGTCCACTCGGAAAAGAGCAGTGCTTTGCGGTCCGGCTCGGCGAACAACCCGTCGATCAGTTCCCCCAGGTATTCCAGCTTGCTCGAATAGCCGGGCGCTTGCTTCTCGACCAGATACGTGCTGTCGGCCGACATGCGGCACATCAACAAGGCCTTTTGCAGCCGCAGCAGGTCCATTTCGGAAATGTACGCCTTGCGGGCGATCATCGTGGCGGTGCGCATGTGGGCGGCGTGCAGCTCGATCTGCTCGTCGGTGGGCGGAATGCGGACGATTTCGCTGGTCCGCGGTGGCAACTGCTGGAGCACCGACTCGCGCGTGCGGCGGAGCAAGACCGGCCGCAGATTCTCCCGCAACTGATCCAGGTTTTTGTACCCCAGCACCTTGCCGTTCTCGTCCACCACGCGATGGCGATGGAAGAAGCGGAAGGCGGGGGGTAGCCGGCGGTCGTCGACAAACTGCACCACGGAGTAGAGTTCATCCAGCCGATTCTCCATCGGCGTGCCGCTGAGGACCAGCGCGAACGGGGAGCGGAGGCCCTTGATGACCCGTGCCGTCTTCGATTCCCAGTTCTTGATCCGCTGCCCTTCGTCGAGGATGATCAGGTCCCAGGCGACGCGTTCGATGGCCAGGATGTCGCGTAGCACCTGCTCGTAATTGCAGACGGTGAAAAAGGAGTCGTTGTCGTATTGCCGCGCCCGCTCGGCCGCGCCGCCGGTGACCAGTTGCACGGTGCGCTCGGAAAAGCGGCGAATCTCGTTCCGCCACTGCGACTTGAGCGAGGCGGGGCAAACCACCAGCACGCGGCCGGTGCCGGCCTCGCGGGCCAGCAGCTCGGCCACGCCGACGCCCTGAATCGTCTTGCCCAGGCCCATGTCGTCGGCCAGGATAGCCCGCCCGACCCCGGCGGCGAAGGCGATCCCGTCGAGCTGATAGGGGAGCAACTCGACTTTCAGCAGTTGTTTGCGGAGCGGGTGCCGCGCCGGGTCTTTGCGAATCTCGGCCATCCGCTCGGACATGTGCCGCTGGAACAGCCGGCGTTGGATCAACTCCTCGGCGTCAGGATACACGGTAATATTGCGGCCCAAACGATCGAGCTGGGCCATGCCGTCGACAAGCCGCCGCACGTCGTCGATCGGCTTGCCGGCCAGCGCGCCCAGCGCGTCGACCAGCTCGGCAGGGGGACGCTCCGGGAGTTGCAGATGGAGCGTGACCTCTTCGCCGTAGAGGACGTGGACGAAGGCCTCGCGATTGCGATAGGGCTTGCGGCGCGCCGCCGCCGGAAAACGCTGCCGGAGGCGGTGCAACACATAAAGGATGTGCTTGCAGGTGCCGAGGGTATTGGTGCGAAAATCGGGGCAGGAGCAGTACGACTGCCCCCGGTCTTCGCCGCGCAATGCCACGCGATAGGTCTTGCCCGACAGCGCGCTGGTGATCGTGTAATCGGTCCACGGCCGCGCCGAATCGGAGGACGCGAGACGAAACTTCTCGGTTCGCGCCCGTTCCTGGCGGTCGCGGAGGGCCTGATCGAGCAACTCCTGCTCGTTCAAGAGCTCCAGCGGCCGGCGCTCGTCGGGCGCGGCGGCCAGGCCGAGGATCGTCTTCTCCTCCAGAACGAGCGAAACGGCCGCGCCGATGTGCGCGCAGAGGCCCTCGCAGGCCGTGCAGTTGAAGCGGAGCCGGTTTTTCGCCCCGGCCATGGCCGTAATGGTGGCCACGACGTCCCGGCCGCCGGCGCCCACCCCGCGGAGCTTCAAGCGAAACAGATCGCCGCGAAAATAGACGTCGCGGTCGACGTCGATGTCGTCGAAAGCCGCCCCTTGACGGATCAACTGCGGGCCGGCGGGCCCCAAGAGCTGGCAGGCCCGATAATGGGTCAGCCGTGAAAGGCGGTCTTTGAGGGTGAGTTTGCCACTGTGTTTGGTCTTCGCCGTACGTGTCTTGGTCTTCATGACGGGTGCTCGCTGGTCCTCGCAGTGCCGTGTAATCGATAAATGACAACCCCAAGAGTGGGGTTTATTGTCGATGTTGGCCGCCCGTCCGTCAAGGCCGGCAAAACCGGAACGAACGCTGCCTTGGTTGCCCGGCACCCCCTTCGCGCCCGGCAATATTTTGCTAATTTTGATAACGGTGCTTACCCCTTGGAAGGCAGGCCCCGGCCGCCTTGACACCCCCGAGGGCGGCCGATATGCTTACTAGATTACGAGGGCCACTAAGTTGTGGTAACGTAAGATTTTGAAGCGTCTCGGCCGTTTTGGTGGGTCGAGCGGGGCGTGGAGAATATCGGCGAAGCAAGCGAAAGCGAGAGCGAATGGATCCCAACGAACTGCTGCGGATCGTCGACGCGATCCACCGCGATAAGAACATCGACAAGGAAATCGTCTTTGCCGGCATCGAGGCTGCCCTCGTCTCGGCGGCGAAGAAGCACTATGGCGAAGAGGAAGAGGTCGTTGTTCAGATCGACCGGGCCGACGGCTCGATCCGCGGCTCGCATAACGGCGTGCCCATGGAACCGACCGAGATGTCCGAGCGGATCGGCGCGCAGACCGCCAAGCAGGTCATGATCCAGAAAATCCGCGAGGCGGAACGCGACACGCTGTTCGCCGAATACGAAGAACTGCGCGGACAGTTGGTCACCGGCGTCATCCAGCGCTACGAGGGAGGGGCAGCCACCGTCACGCTGTCGAACGTCGAGGCGATTCTCCCCCGCGGCGAACAGATCCCCGGTGAGACGCACCATGCCAACGAGCGGGTGCGGGCCACCGTGTACGAAGTCAAGAAGGCGGGCAGCCGGGTGAAAGTCATCCTCAGCCGCACCAAGCCACAGTTGGTGCAGCGCCTGTTCGAGCAGGAAATCCCGGAAATCGCCGAAGGCGTGATTGAAATTCGGGCCATCGCCCGCGAACCCGGCTACCGCACCAAGGTGGCAGTCAGCAGCACCGATCAGCGGGTCGACTGCGTGGGGGCGTGCGTGGGCGTGCGCGGCAATCGCATCAAGAACATCGTCGATGAGTTGTCCGGCGAACGTATCGATATCGTCCGTTTCAGCGAGGACATGCAAGTGCTCATCCCCAACGCCTTGCAGCCCGCCGAGGTCGAGGAAGTGATCCTCTGCCAGATGCTGGGCCGGGCGATCGTGCTGGTGCAGGAGGATCAGCTTTCGCTGGCCATCGGCCGGCGGGGGCAGAACGTTCGCCTGGCCAGCAAGCTCTGCGGCTGGGACATCGAAATCATGACGCGCGAGGAGCTCGACGAGCAGATCGAAAATGCCGTGGCGGGTTATTCGTCGTTGGAAGGGGTGGAGTCGGACTTGGCCGAACGCCTGGTCGGCGAGGGTTTTCTCTCCTATGACGACCTGTCGGTGATCGAGCCCGAGTCGCTGATGGAAATGGGCTCGCTCACGGCCGAGCAAGTGGACGTGATCGTCGGGCAGGCCGAGCGCAAGGCGGCCGAGGCGGAAAAGGCCGCCGCCGAGCAGCGCCGGCAACAACGCGAACAAGAACGGTTGGAGGCGGCCGAGGCGGCGGAAGCGGCCGCCACCCAGTCGGCCTATTACGCCGATGGCAAGCCGGCGGAAGTCATCGAACAGGCCGCGGAAACCGCGGCCTCGCCTGCTCCTGCCGGCGGGCCAAGCGAAATAGCTTCTGCCCCCGCCAGCGAGCCAAACGAAACAGCCTCTGCCCCGTCGACCGGTACGGAACCGCAGTCGCCTGCCTCGGCGGGCGAGGCGGGCCGTGCGGAATCCGAGTCGGCGGAGCATCCCGCGGAGTCAGCCGATGACGCCGCCCAGTAACGGAGCCTTTGCCCTAGACCGCAATCGCAGACAGCTCGACGCCACTTTTCACAGGGAGCGGCCCTTTGCCCATCCGCATTTACGCATTAGCGAAACAACTGAAGCTCGACAGCAAGGTGCTGGTCGACATTTGCACCAAGGCGGGTGTCACGGGAAAAGGCTCTGCGCTGGCCAGCTTGACCGACGAAGAGATGGCAAGGGTGACGGCCTTCATCGACGGGGGCAAGGCAGGCGCGGCAGCGGGGCGGGGCGCCCCGCTGGGACATCCCGAGGCCTCGACCGCCACGGCTCCGCCCGTTTTCCGTCGTGAAGACTACATTGCTCCGGGCGGCACGACTCCCTCCAGAATTCCGGTGCTTCCTTCTCGGCCCGAGAGGCCGCCGCTAGCGAAGAAGAAAGCGGAAGAGACGCCGCCCGTGCCGGTGGCCCCCAAGGAAACGCAGCCCAAGGAAACGCGGCCCAAGGAAAAAGAAGCCGCCGTGGCGGAAAGCAAGGAGCGGGAGAAGGAGAAAGCAAAAAAAGAGGCCGAGAAGCGGGAAAGGGAAAAGGAACGCGAGAAAGAGCGGGAGCGGGACCGAGGGCCGGCGATTAAGTTGGCCCCCTTGCCGACGATGTCGCGGCCCACCGTGCGGCCCAAAGCGAGCGAGCCCGCCCCGCAGAAGCCGGACATCCGGCTTCCCAAGGACGCCATCCGCGCGAGCAAAGCGGGTACCAAGCCGCTTTCCGAACATCTCCGCAAGCATGAGCAGCGGCGCATTGCCGCCGAGGCCGCCAAAGGCCCGACTCACGAACAGGCGCCGGTTGCGCCAGCCTCCGAAACACCGTCGCCGGCCAGCCGGGAGCGTCCCCGCCGCGGGGTGCGCAGCATTATTCCGCTTCGCGAAGAGGAGGGAGCGGCAACCACCCTGGGCGGCCGCGAGCAGCGGCAACTGAAACGCAAGAAGGCGGCCAGCGTCCGCCGCCGCAAGCCGGAAGATGAAGAAGAGGGCGGCACCACTTCCCTGCGGAAACGCACCCACATCCGGCGAACGGGCGCCAACACCGCGGCGCCGCGGCGCGAGAACGTGTCGCTCGAGTTGCCCTGCACGGTGCGCAGTTTTTCGGAAGCCATCGGCGTGCCCGCACGCACGATTCTGGCTAAAATGCTGGAACTGGGAGCGATCAGCAACATCGCGGCTACCCTGGATCCCGACATGGCCGAGCTATTGGCCGGCGAATTGGGCGTGTCGGTCAATTTCACCCGTCCCTTGGACCTCGAACAGAAGGTACTCCAGCCGTTGGAAGAGGAAGAGGACCCGACCAAGCTGCAACCGCGGCCGCCGATCGTGACCTTCCTCGGCCACGTGGACCACGGCAAGACGTCGCTCTTGGATCGCATCATCGGCATCGACGTGGCCGCTCACGAAAAGGGCGGCATCACCCAACACATCCGCGCCTACCGGGTGATGAAGGACGGCCGGGCCATCGCTTTCGTCGATACGCCGGGCCATGAAGCCTTTACCGAAATGCGAGCCCGCGGCGCCAACGTGACCGACATCGCCGTCCTGGTCGTGGCCGCTGACGACGGCGTGATGCCGCAGACGGAAGAGGCCATCAGCCACGCCCGCGCGGCCGAAGTGCCCATCGTCGTGGCCCTCAACAAGATCGATCTGCCGGGGGCCAACGCGCAGCGGGCCTACGAGCAGTTGGCCGCCAACGAGCTGCTGCCCAGCGAATGGGGCGGCGAAACCGAGGTCGTCAAAACCAGCGCCACGACCGGCGAGGGCGTCGATACGCTGCTGGAGACTCTGCTCACGGTGGCCGAGTTGCGCGAGTACAAAGCCAATCCCGACGGGCCCGCCCGCGGCACCTGCCTGGAGGCCGAGATGCACGAGGACCGCGGGGTCATCGTCAAGCTGCTGGTCCGCAGCGGCACGCTGCACCTGGGCGATGTGGTCGTTTGCGGCTCGGCTTACGGTCGCGTGAAGGCCATGTACGACACGCTGAAAGTGGACGAACGGCTCGACGAGGCCGGGCCTTCCACGCCGGTGAACGTCACCGGTCTGAACAACGCGCCCGGCGCCGGCGAGCTCTTTTACGTGCTCGGCGACATCAGCCAGGCCCGCCAACTGGCCGAAGAGCGGGCCGCCGAGGCCCGCCAGCGCGAACTCAGCGGCGGCCGGCCGCACGTCACCCTGGAAACCCTCTACGAGCGGCTGGGTGAAGAGAGCCAGGTGCAGACGCTCAACATTATTCTGCGGGCCGACGTGCGCGGCTCGATCGAAGCCATCCGCAAGGAGCTTTCCAAGCTGCAGCACGAGGAGGTGCAGATCAAGATCCTGCAGGCCACGGTGGGCGGCATCACCGAGGCCGACGTGCACTTGGCCCACGCCTCCGATGCGGTGATTATCGGTTTCTCGGTCGTCCCCGACGAAGGGGCCCGCGTGCTGGCCGACAAGCTGGGCGTGCAGATCCGCCGCTACGACATCATCTACCAGATGACCGACGACGTGCGGGCGGCCTTGGAAGGCATGCTCAAGCCGGAGCGGCAGGAGAAAGACCTGGGCCGGGCCCTGGTGCAGCAAGCGTTCCACATCAGCCGCCTGGGAACGGTCGCCGGCTGCCGCGTGCTCAGCGGCGTCATCCGCCGCGATGCCCGCATACGCCTGATCCGCGAGAGCCGGGTGGTCGGCGATTATCCCATCGAGTCGTTGAAACGCGAGAAGGACGACCAGCGCGAGGTCCGCGAGGGGCTCGAATGCGGCATCAAGCTGGCCGGATTCAACGATATCAAGGAAGGCGACGTGCTGGAAGCGTACCATATCGAAGAGATCGCCCGGACCTTTTAGAGACTAACGTCATCCTGAGCCAGAACGACTGCTGAGCGAGCACGCCATGTCGTCGCGACGCGTTGAAAAAGCCGCCGAAGCCATCCGCGGGGTCGTCAGCATGGCGATCCTGGCGGAGTTGAACGACCCCCGCGTCCGGGACGTCACGTTGACCTACTTCGAGGTCTCGGCCGATCTGCGGCACGCCAAGATTCACGTCTCGGTGATGGGCGACGAAACGCACCAGAACTTGACGCTGCGCGGCTTGCAAAGCGCCGCCGGCTTCTTGCAGGCGAAAATTGCCGAGCGGATCGAGATTCGCTATACGCCGAAACTGAGCTTTTTGCTGGATCAAGGCGTCAAGCGATCGATCGCCGTGGCGCAGATCCTGCAACAAGTCCTCCCCCCGCAAAAGGCCGCGCCCGAGGACGAGCCGTCCGCGCCCTCGGAGCCGGCCGACCACGATCTTCACGAGCCATCCCCATGACCGCCGTCAGTCGCACCGCCCAGTTTGCCAAGGTCCACAAGGTCCTTAAGAAGTACTATAAGTCGGCGGCCACCAACGCCGGGCGGACGGTGATCGAGCACCTGCTGTTCGCCTGCTGCCTGGAAGACGCCCACGCCGATGCGGCCGAAGAGGCCTTTGCGGCCCTGGTGCACACGTTTTTCGACTGGAACGAGGTGCGGGTCACCTCGATTTCGGAGCTGTCGGAAGTGATGGCCTGCCTGCCGGACCCGCGTGCCGCAGCCAACCGGATCAAACGCGTGCTGCACGCCGTCTTTGAGAACACGTTCAACTTCGACTTGGAAGACCGGCGGAAGAAGAACTTGGGACCGACGGTGAAGTGGCTGGAGAAACTCGACGGCACGACGCCGTTTACGGTGGCCTATGTGGTCCAGGCGGCCTTGCACGGACATGCCATTCCCATCGACCCGGGGACCATGCGGGCGCTCCACGTGCTCGATCTGGTGAGCGACAAAGACGTCGCCGCCGGCGCGGTGCCGGGACTGGAGCGGGCCGTGGCCAAGTCGAAAGGGGTGGAATTCGGCTCCCTGCTCCACGAGTTGGGCGCCGACTTTGCCGCCAATCCGTATTCGCCCAACTTGCGGGAGATTTTGCGGCAGATCAACCCGGACTGCGAGAGCCGCTTGCCCAAGCGGCGGAAGCCGCCTGAGCCGGCCCCGGCGGGCAAAGCGGCCAAGGACGGCAAGCCGGGCAGCGCCGCCGCAGCCGCCGTGGAAGGCAAAGCCAAGGCGGCCGCCGACGAGAAGCCTGCCGCGCGGAAGAAGCCGGTCGATACGGGCGATGCGCCGGCGGCGGGAAAGCCCGAAACGGCGAAGAAGAAAACGCCGTCGTCCCCAGAATCACCGGTGAAGGCCGCTGCGGCTGAGAAGGCGCTTGCACGCAGCGGCGCGGCCAAAAAACGCCCGGCCTCGGAAGGGTTGTCGAAACGAAAGCCGCGGTGAAGACGGCGAGATCCTTCGCTGCGCTCCGGATGACTTGGGTCGATTTTCCATGAACTCTGTTTCCGTTTCCCCCCACGGCACTCTGGCGCTGCGTTTTTTCCTGTCCCCCTTGGTGATCTTCGGCGCGGTGACGGCGGAGGGGAGCGGGGCTTCGGCCGCGCAGGCAAAGAAGCCGGTTGCGGGGCCCTCTTCGCAACTTCTCGAGGACGTTCCCCAGCCGCTTTCCGCCCGGCAGCCGCTAACCAATGCCGAGCGCGATCACTTGCAGGCGCTGGCCCTGTTTGCCGCCGGCCGAACGCACGAGCGGCGCGAGCAGTACGCCGACGCTTTGCGCTGCTACCAGCGCGCCCTGCGCTACGATCAGCAGTCGGCGGCGGTCGATTGGGCAATTGTTCGCGTGGCCTTCCGCCTGAAACGCTATTCGGAGGCGGCTCGTTACGCCCTGATGCCCATCGAGCTGACAGATGCCGAGCCCTTGCTGCTCCGTCGCCTAGCCGTCTATCTGAGCGAGGAAAATGACTGGGGGCGGGCCGTGGCGCTTTACGAAAAGGCGCTGGCCGCGCGCGGCCAGGGCAAGGAGACGGCCACCGACGTCCTGCTGCGGATGGAGCTGGGCCGCATCTACCACTTCAGCGACAAATACCCGCAGGCGGCCGACAATTTCGCCCGCGTGCTAGTCGCCCTCGAACACCCCGAGAAGTTCGGCATCGACGAGCCGTTCGCCAAGGCTTTGCTGGGCGACGCCGCGGCCACCTATCAAACGATGGGCGATTGTTTCCTCGCCGCCGGCCGGCCGCAAGAGGCGCGGGCGGCGTGGGAGAATGCCGAGCGGCTGAAGTCCGACAAGGCCCTCTGGCAATTCCACCTGGCCCGCGTACAGGCGAAGAGCGGCAAGCCGGCCGAAGCGCTCCAGGCCCTGGAGGCCGCTTTTGCCGAGCACTTGCACGACGAGGGCACGGCGCCGTACGAAACGCTGGCCGAGGTGCTCGGCGCGCTGGGCAAGAAAAAAGAGCTGATCGACCGGTTGGAAAAACTCCGCGCCGCGCAGCCGACCGACACGCCGCTGGGCTACTATTTGGCCGAACAATATCGGGCGGCTGGCCAGACGGACAAGGCCGAGGCCCTGTACGTCGCCCTGCTCAAACAGCGGCCGGCGCTGGCCGGCTACCGCGGCCTGGTGGAAATCTATCGGCAGGGCAAACGTTTCGACGCCTTGCTGGCGCTCCTGGGCGGCATGCTGGAAAAGACCAGCGTGTTGGAAACGCTGGGGGCCGAGTCGCAAACCATCTCCGGCGACGCCGACGTGATGCGCGGCATCGTCGCCGCCGGCCGGGCCATGCTCAAGGCCGACGCGGCCAAGTTCGGCTATGGCGGCCGCCTAGCCGTGGCCCTTCTGGCGCTGGAGGCGAAACAGTACGAGACGGCGAGCGAGTTCTTCCAGTTCGCCCTGGCCGCCAAGCCAAAGGCGGCCGCCGAGGTGCTCATGGCATGGGGCGTGGGCCTGCTGATGGCCGATCGGGCCGCCGAGGCCGTGAAGGTTTTTCAGCGCGGCATTGACGAAAAGCTGCTGCCGGAAGACAATCCCGCCTTTTACTTCTATATGGCGGGGGCGTTGGCGCTGGCCGAGCGGACCGGCGACGCGTTGGCCGCCGCCCGCACCGCAGCCGAGAAGAAGAAGGATTCCGCCCGTTTCCGCGGCCGCGTGGCGTGGGTGCTGTACGGCGCCAAACGCTACGACGAGGCGCGCAAGGCCTACGAAGAGTTGGTCCGCGCGTTCGACGGCGATCACGATTCGGCCGAGACCCGCGACGTGCTTCGCGAGGCCCGCCTGGCGCTGTCGAACCTGGCGGTCATTCGCGGCGACATGCCCGCAGCCGAGGAGTGGCTGGAAGAGGTGCTCGACGAGTTTCCCGACGACGAAGGGGCACTGAACGACTTGGGATACCTGTGGGCCGACCAGAACAAGGAGCTTCCGCGGGCCAAACGGATGATCGAACAGGCCGTCAAGGCCGAGCCCGACAACATGGCCTACCGCGACAGCCTGGGCTGGGTGCTGTTTCGCATGGGGCAGCTTCCCGAGGCCGTCGTGCAACTGGAGAAGGCCGCCGCCGACAAGAAGCCCGACGGCACCGTGCTGGATCATCTTGGCGATGCCTACACGAGGCTGAACCGCCGCGACAAGGCCCTCGAAGCCTGGCGAAAGGCCGTGGACGCCTTTCGGCGGGACAAAGATACGGAAAAGATCAAGATCGTGGAAAAAAAGATGCTCACAAAGTGAGCTTCCCTCACCGGAGTTGAAAATATGTCAGGCCATTCCCACTGGGCAGGCATTAAGCACAAAAAAGCGCTGGTCGACGCCAAGCGCGGCAAGCTGTGGAGCAGGCTGGCGAAAGCCATCATCATCGCCGCCAAGGCCGGCGGCGGCGACCCCGACGCCAATCTTCGCCTCCGCTACGCCATCGACGATGCCAAGGCCGTCAGCATGCCCAAGGAGAACATCCAGCGGGCCATCAAGCGCGGCACGGGCGAGCTCGAAGGCGGCACCCTCGACGAAATCGCCTACGAGGGCTACGGCTCCGGCGGCGTGGCCATCCTCTGCGAAGTGCTTACCGACAACCGCAACCGCACCGCCGGCGAGATCCGCAAGATCTTCGAGCTCTCCGACGGCAAGCTGGGCGGCGCCGGCTGCGTCGCCTGGATGTTCGAAAGCAAGGGGCTGTTCCTCATCGCGGCCACGGCCGTCGACGAAGACAAGCTGATGGAGTTGGCCCTGGAGGCAGGCGCCGACGACGTGCAACGTGTCGACGAGAAATTCGAAGTCACCTGCGACCCTACGGTCTACCGCGACGTGGCCAAGGCTTTGGCCGACGCCGGCATCACGCCCGAGGCGAGCACGATTACGCGAATCGCGAAAAATACCGTCGACATCACCGATCCGGATGTCGCGCAAAAGGTATTGAGGCTCATGGAGCGTCTCGACGACCAGGACGACGTGCAGAACGTGGCGGCGAACTTCTACATCCCCGACAACGTAATGAAGGCGATTGGCGAGGGGTGAGAAGCAAGGGGGCCGGCGTGTAGCGGGGGGGCTTGCCCGCCGTGATGGCGCCGTGTGCCGTGTGTGTATGATGGGGTGGCAGTTGCACTGTTGCCCCGGTTTCGCCACGGCCGCCAGGGGCGGCAGTACAACTGCCGCCCCAACAATCGGACGGTCGAGACGGTTCATTCGGCCACTCTGCCGGAATGGCAATCCCGGGCGTTTTCGTCGTCATATCTATTGCGGGAACCTCACCGCTCCGCAAGCCATGCAGGAGCCGCCACCCGTGAGGTGGAGGCCCGTCTCACCTCCTGCCGCAAGCCCGCCATTGAGTCTGGGTAGTCTGGCAAGACCTTGCGGGCAAACGCCGCCTTCTGGCGGCATCAACGGTACCGATTAGCTCTACCTTAACGGCAAAAGGAAATAACGCGATTACGAGGTGCGACCGACACCGATTTCATTGGCAGATGGACGACGAGCCGGCGTTGCGTTCTCTCGTTATGTTCCGAAAGAACCCGGCTGGCGCACAGGGACGCTCACGGAAGGGCTCAAGGGAGCTTGGAAGGACCCTTGGCGAACCGATCCGATCACTTTTGCACAGGAGTATTGCCGATGTGTGCGACGAATTTTCTTCTGCGTGTCGCGAGCGTGATGATCCTGCTATTGGCGGGAGTCAACACGCGGGCCGACGAATCGGCCGACGCGAACAGTGCGCCCACCCTGGCCCCGCCGCAGGCGTCCACGGATGCCGAAGGGAACATGGCCGACGCACCGAAGCCGGCCAAGGCCGACGCTGCGAAGCCCTCGGCCACTGACGAAGCCCCGGTGCCTTCGGCCAAGGACGACGCTCCCACGCCACCGGCCAAGAACGAAACGCCCACACCACCAGCCAAGGACGACGCTTCGACGTCCGCCAAGAGCGACGCCGCGACGTCGGTTGCTCCCGCCCCGGCCCCTGCACCCTCGGCAACTTCCGACGCCGAAGGCGAGTTGGTGACCGAGCGCTACGCTGACGGAAGCGTCAAAATCGAGCGCCAAGTCACCAAGGACGCCGCGGGGAACTACGTCAATCACGGCACCTACACCGCTTATGCCCCGGACGGCACGGTGCAGAAGACCGGCGTCTTCCAGAACGGCAAGCAGCAAGGCAAGTGGACCCAATCGTTCGCCAAGGACGAGGGACACTTGTTCGCCACCGATCACGACACCGAGTTCCAGGGCCCGTTCGTTTCCGAGGCCACGTTCGTCGATGGACAACTCGACGGCACCTGGACCATCAAGGACCGCAACGGACAGAACATCGTCGAGTGGAACTTCGACCACGGCGCCCGCAACGGCAAATGGTCGTGGTGGTATCCCAACGGTGATAAGCGGTTGGAAGCAACCTACAAGAATGGCAATCTCGACGGCGAGGTGTTGGAGTGGGGCCAAGGCGGCCAAGTGAACTCCAAGACCGCCTACGTGGACGGCAAACGGCTCGACAAGGTCGTCGGTTGGTATACCTTGGGACAGAAACATTACGAGGGCAATTACCTCCGCGTCGTCCGCATGCCCGAGCCCAGCTACGACTGGTGGAAGGGAAGCATCAACACCACCGAGGCCGCGCCGGGTGGCGAAGACCAGAAACACGGCACCTGGACCGAATGGTATCGCAGCGGCAACAAGAAAACCGAAGCCCAATACGACCACCACATCGCCGTGGGCAAGTTCGTCTGGTGGTATGAGAACGGCCAGAAACAAGCCGAAGTGGAATACCAGACGGGTGTCTACAGCGGCACTTTCACCACCTGGCATCCGAACGGTCTGAAGGAGTCGCAGGCCGAGTATCGCAACGGCGAACTAGTTGACAAGTGGATGCACTGGGATGCCGACGGCAAGCTGGTCGAGATGCGCGACCCCAGCAAGGCCGCTCCGGCAGCCAAGGACGCCCACCAGGCGGCCGCCGCCGCTCCGCAAAGTCGCTAACGGTTCTCGCCTCGCGTAAGCAGGCCCCGCAGCCGGCTGATGGCAGTCGGTTGCGGGGCTTTTTCGTAGGTTATGCTTCAGCATAACGCCGTTGCCGGCGTTCAGTTTCGTTATGCTAAAGCATGACCGACGAGCTTCTTGGTTTCCGTCAGCAGCCGAGCACCTTGGCCGTCACCAGCCATTGCAGCTCGCCGCCGGCAAGGGCGGGCGGGCCATCGAAACGGATGGCGGCGGCGCCCCCCTTGGCAAACCGCAGCAAGGCGTCGCTTTGGGCGATCAAAGCCGCCGCCAGGCGGTCGACGTCAGGGGCATGGCCCACCCAGGCGATGCCCTCGTGTTTCTGCGTCTGAGCCGCAGTCCAACGCAGCAGGCCCTCCAAGTCGCTGCCCGGCCGCAGCTCGTCCAGTTCGACCAGCTTGGGTTTGCCGGCCGCCGCCGCCAG
>Ga0181535_10005313_pt1 | contig 13855 bp, 8 predicted proteins | sample PEATcosm2014_Bin_44_FD_119774 | JGI IMG/M metagenome (GOLD analysis project Ga0181535, IMG submission 119774) | Peatland microbial communities from MTU Mesocosm Facility, Houghton, MI, USA - PEATcosm2014_Bin17_30_metaG | ecosystem: Environmental > Terrestrial > Soil > Wetlands > Peat | place...
AAGGGCGATCAGGTGAAGCGGCTGAAAGATCTCGAGCAAGAAAATGCGCGGCTTCGGAAGCCAGTCTCGGATCTGACACTCGAAAAGCTGATCTTGAAAGAGGCCGCATCGGGAAACTGGTAAACCGCGAGACCCTGCGCGCCTTCCTGAAGCCCGAGACGACCGCCTGGCATTACACGCACGGTGTCCCCGATGCGGCGAGAGTCTCCCCGGACGGCTATTCGTTCGATAACTTCTACTTGGCCCGGCCCGGCGCCGATGAAGTGCAGCTTGATCTGTTTGGTGACTACAAGAGCAACGTCGTCCTCTGCCCGGCCTTCCAGAACTACTTCCGGACCCACAAGCCGCCCTTCCTGGCGGTGTGGGGAAGAACGATCCCTTCTTCCTGCCGGCGGGCGCCGAGGCATTTAAGCGCGACATCCCGGATGCGGTCGTCCGCTTCATCGACACCGGCCACTTCGCGTTGGAGACGCACGCCGCGGAGATCGCGGCGGCCATCCGTGACTTCCTTCCCCGCTGACTTCATGACCCGGGCCTCACTCTCCGCGATGCCGCTCGGGGGCGGTCGCCCAACTCATCGGGAGTTTATTATGCGTGCCATTGTTCTCGAGAAATTCGGCGGGCAAGACAGCCTCGTTTACAAAGAGATTCCGGAGCCCGAGCACTGGGCTCCCTTGCACAACATGACGGTCGAGGAAACGACGGCCAACTTCCCGAAGGAAGCCGGCATTGCGAGGTACGGCAAACCAGAAGAGATCGCTGAGCTGACGGCATTCCTGGTGTCACCCGGCGCCCGCTGGTTGACCGGCTCAACCCTTCGCATGGATGACGGCGAGGTGAAGTCAATCTGAGCGAGAACGTCTGCTCTTGCGAAGTGCGGCTACCGCTCGCAACAACCGCAATGGGCGCAAGGCCGGAATTCGATTGCTTACGTTGCCACTTCTTTTAAATTCCGTCCGTATTGGCTTAAGATTGGATAGGGCTTGCAGGCTCTGATGGAGACTAAGACATGGTCCAATCACATGGCTGTTTCGTCTGGTACGAGCTGACGACGCCGGACATAGAAGCGGCGCACGCCTTCTATGCCGCTGTGCTGGGCTGGGGCGCGCGAGACGCTTCAATGCTCGGCATGGCCTATCGAGTCTTGACTGTCGAAGACACCCCTATGGCAGGGCTGATGAGCTTGCCGGAGGAGGCGTGTCGCGCCGGTATCGCACCGCATTGGATCGGCTATGTCGGTGTCGATGATGTCGATACTGCCGCCATGCGGGTCATGTCGCTCGGCGGAACGGTGCATGTCCCGCCGATGGATGTCGTGGATATCAGCCGCTTCTCAATCATCGCCGATCCGGAGGGGACAACGCTTGCCTTAATCAAGTGGCTGAAGCCTACTGATGCGCCCTCCACCGCGCTGGCCGCGCCGGGGCGGGCTGGCTGGCACGAATTGCTCGCCGCCAATTGGGAGAAGGCCTTTGCTTTCTACGCCGCGCTCTTTGGCTGGCAGAAGGCCGGGGCGCAGCAAGGTGCGATGGGCACCTATCAGCAGTTCACCGCCGCCGGCGAGACGATCGGCGGCATGTTCACCAAGCCGCCGACCCTGCCGCTTCCCTTCTGGCTTTATTATTTCAACGTTGCCGACATCGAGGTGGCTAGCCGGCGCGTCGAGGCCGGTGGCGGCGAAATCCTCTATGGCCCAATGGAAGTGCCAGGCGGCGCCTGGATTCTTCATTGCGCCGATCCGCAAGGCGCGATATTCGCGTTGCTCGATCGGCGCGTGCGCAAGGCGGTCGGCTATTACGTGCCTGGCTATCCCGACCGGCGCAAATAAAGTGTGCGACGCAGCCTTACTCAAAACATCTGCTTCGTGATGTGTGCAACATCATTTTGTGTCGGCCTCTTGGCCCTGCTCCGAAGGCGTCGCGCCGCGGCCGAGTGCGAATTGACCTACCGGGCCTTCGACATAGAAGGCGATCCCCGTCATCTTCGCGAAGAGATCGATATTGGCGATCCCGAGTGCGCAGCCGCCAAGCCCCATATCTGTCGCCAGGAGATAGAGCGTTTGAGTCAAGACGCCGACGTCCTTCAGGATGAGTGAATAGGCGAGCGAGCTATATTTCCAAGACATGCGGGCGAAGCGTGCAGCGATGGTGATAAGGATTTGCGGCGGCGCTGGCGCCCCCATGGAATATTGTGATCTCGCGAGCAGCGCATCGAGATGATGCTTCTGAACCTCGATCGGCACCAGCGCGTACACGCTGGCATCGTAATGATAGAAGCCCCGCGCAAGGCCCTCGCATTTATCAGCCGCCAGATAGAGTTCTAGTTCATAGGCGGCGCCTGCCGAAGGGTAGGGCCTGACCGCATGGCCTCCGTCGTCAAGATCGGGGCTTGGCTTCGAGACAGATAAGACGCGCGCGGCGGCGTCGAGAAATTGCGAAAGCTCGGCAATCGTAATCGGATGCTGGTTGTCGAACGTGCGTGTCGAAATGCGTTCGCGCAGCAACTTTGCAAGCGGCGAGAGTGCCGGCGCAGACGCCGCCCGAGCCTTGCTCAGATCGATCTTCTTGCCGGGCCAGCCGGGCCGTAATGCCGGTGGCGGCGGAAGGACGCCAGCATAGAAATAAACGCCGCCGAGCGGGTTGGCGTGGCGGCCTTCCGTGCTGCGCGCATGGAAGAGAAGATCGTGGAAGTCCCAAAGGACGAGGTTCTGGTCGCCCTCCGCCGTACGCAACCCGCTGTCCCCAACATCGACCCTGAAAAGAATCTCGCAATCGACGAGCAGACCGAGAAGCTCGATGCCGGGAAAATCCTCCAGTCGGCGAAGCACCTTGATCTGTTGCGGCATCGACAGCATGGCCAAAATGGAAACAGTCTTCGGACTGCAGATCTTGAACAAGGCACCGGCGCGCGGCGATTCAAGCACCAGCTCGCTGCCACGCCGTCGCATATAGGCAAAGCGCGAGAGAGCGAGACGATCCGTAGCGCCGATCTGCGCCACACGCGGCCAATAAGCTTGCACCTGCGGCTCAATGATGACGAGAACTTCATCGCAGCCCGCGCGCGTAAGGTAATAGTCCAGGAGGGCGTTTTCCGATAGGCGCCGGATGAGTAGATCGACCTCCTTTTCGATCTTTCGGCCGCTCGCCGAAAACGAGGCGAACGGCAGCCCTTTGCGCAGCTCTCTCGCGCGTTCCGCGGCGCCGGTGCTGAAGCGTCCGATGCTCAGCGGATAGCCATCAACATAGGCGAAGAGTTCACCGCTCGCATGCGCTTCGAGCGTAACGTGATCACGTAGCCGCGCGGCAAGCTGTGCCGGAACGGTCCGTCGCACTCTCTTTGGTTCGGGAGCGCGCAAACTTCGATGGCTTTCAAGTATGCGGGTGAATCGGATTGAGATCGTTTTCTAGGATCGGCCGGTCGCGCCACCCAAGCTTCACCGGCACATCGTAAAGGCGGCCAGGCGCGAAACGGCGATAGAAATGCCGTAGGTGCGGAACGATAACGCGGACAACAGGAACCTCGATATCGGGCCGCGTCTGATCGAGGACAAGGAAATCAAGGCCAGCATCTTTCGTCAACGCGACGCAGGCCGCAACCTGCTCATGCGTGTCGAGTTGGCCGAACTTAACGCCGAAATCCGGTTGCACCGGCGCATCTTTCCTCGGAATCAGATAGGGATACACCTCCAGGCGTAAAGGATTGATTCCGTCGAGGCTCGATTTCTCGCCGGTGCCGCCGCCCATTAGGCCCAAAGACAGAAATTGATTGAGCTCCGTCAGCGCCCGCATCAAGGCGATGCGCGCGTCGAAATGCGCACCGGAACCGAATTCGATATTCTCCCTTCCATCTTGCATCCAATGCGTGATCGCGATGAAGGTCGGGATGCCGAGATCGCTGGTGATGTCGAGCACCCAAAGCCGGCGGCCGGTCTGCGCGAGCTGCTTGCGCAGATCGCGGATATAGGAATCGTCGAATTGGCCGAGATCCACTTCGGGCCGCTGCAATCTATTGTACCACCAGATCGCATAGGCATCCCGCTCGACCAGCTCGAGAAAGCCTTGGACGATCGCCTCTTCGAGCGTATTGCCGGCCGCGCAGCCGTTCGAATCGGCGCTGAACGGTGCTTCTCCGCGGTAGAAGAAATAGAGAAGGCTCGTCGGAAGATACTTCAAACGCCCGTCGCGCAAAGACCAGACCGGCGACCAGTCGATCTTTGCCGAGGGATCGAAGAGCTCTGGGACCGCCTCGGGCTCCGGCGCCTCGGGTGACTGATCCTGCTGTAATTGCGCATCGCTGAACAAAAGGACTTGGTTTGGGGCAATGGCCTCGTCCGGCGCGATATCGGCGAAGCGCCGCTTGGTCCTGATCTCGTCGCCCTGGAAAATCCCCGAATAGCGCTCGATCGCCTCCATGAGCGCGCTGGCTTCGCCTTGCTCGGCGGTGCTGCCCTTGCCGAAGCTGCCGCTGCTCAAGCCCGCCCGCAGCTCGTGAACCGACTCGGTCGGCCCGGCAAAATTATGTGCGGCATGATAATTGGTGTTCATGGGCAGATCGGCTTGGATCCGCTCGAGACGCGACACGACGCCGGTCAGCGGGCTCACATGGCGACGGAAGCGCGCAACCGTCGTTGCGGGCGAAACGCTGCGATAGCCGCCGCTCGTCATCACGACCTTGCCGCCTTTGCCGATCTCGATTGGCGCCGGCGCGCGGCGCGGGTCGCGCAGCTTCTTGCGGCCGCACTCACGACATTGCGGGCGGGCCGCTACATGATGTTTGACAACGGTCGAGCCCAGGAGATCGAGGCTCACAATATTATTAGTCAAATCCGTGCGGAAATCGCTAGCAATCGCTTTTGCGATTTCCAGAGCCGCAAGTTGAATGGCACTCTGCCCGAACGCATGCTGAGCCAAAGGCGAAACGGCGATGCTATGAGCTTGTCTGCGGTCGAGAAGCGCCTTGATCTCGCGATTCCTTTTCATCCGCTCGGCTATGCATGTCCAGCAGGCGCCGCTTCCTGGTCTGAGCACAGGCCCGACGAGCGGAAAAAGACCGGAGGGCTGAACGAGGAGCCATGGCGTGACCTCTGCCAGATGCTGCCGGTTCACCTCTTCCAATTGGGCTTCTAGGTAATCATTGACCAAGGTGATCGTCATGCCGGGCGAACGCTTGACGACGCGAACGCCGAGCTCTTTCAAAGCCGCTTCGAGTTCCTTTGCGCCATCGACAGCAATCGATTGAATGCGGACACGACATTTCTGGAGATTTTTCTCCGCCGTCTCCGGCGAAAGGCCGAGGCTCGCCCAATACGCCGCTGCTATGCCCGTCGAAGCGCGCGATGCGGTCAGGATATAACGGCGCTCAATGAGCCTCTTCAAAGCTTCGTGGATCTGGTCGGGCGGAAAATCCTCTTCTAGCTCGCGGATGATTTCGCGAAAGCTCCTTCCGCCCTCGCCGATCGCCACGGCGAGCCTGCAGTAAAGTTCTCCGTGAAGCAGAAACTTCCGGTCTTCGGAATAGAGACAGACGACATCGGGGGGCAGCAGATATACAGTGAAATTGGGCGCGAATTGCGCAATGGCCCTGTCGTTGGGCAGTGTGAAGCCGTTCTCGCGATCGCCTGTCATGAGGTTCGCACGCGCACCTTGGTCAATCCCCCGAATGCCGGTGCAAGAGCAAGGCGGCGCTTCTCAATTGGACGCCATTGGCGCCGCTGCCAAGCGCGCTTGGCTTGGCAGAACCCAATTATGACATGCATCTCTTAGCAATCAGAATCCGCGCTGCCTAGCACGGGTAGCATCCGCCGCGCGACAAGCAGTAGCCACCCCAGCCCCAGGCGCAACCGCCGCAGCCGCCCCAGCTGCAACCTCTCCAGCCGCCGCAGCCTCTCCAGCCACCACAACCTCTGCCGCCGCAGCCCCTGAAGCCACCACAACCTCTGCCGCCGCAACCTCTACCGCCGCAACCATGGCCGCAGCCGCAGCCGCCTCTGGCCATCTGTATAAGGCCGGACTGCGATTTTGCTAGGTTCTCGTTATCGAAAAGATGGAACGTCGCGAGGCTGACGTCTGAAATTTCCTCATCCCCAAAAGCAAGGAAATGAGACGGCACGGTACTGATGGGCGCTATCTCTGCGACCGAGCCCTCGCCAGACGCCGCGAAAGAGATCCCCGCGACTCCCAGAACCGATATGGCTTTACTCGGATATTTTCTCTTCGAAGGACGTTTCGCTTGGGACATAGCAGAGCACCTCTACTTCTATGGGCCAGAGACGAGAAAAACCTAAAGTATGAATGTGCTTGTAGCGCTTTTCGTTCGCCCGGTATAGCTGGCATCATATGCAAAACACGATTTTTCAGAGCGTCCGCGATTGCCTGAAACGTTAACGTCAGCAGAGCAATGACACGCCGCGCCTCCTTGTTCCTCGATCGCACCGCAAACGCTTGCAATCGTCGACTGATGTCTGGCCAACGTCTACTTAGGTCGACAACGGTCGGAACAGCAACAATTGTTGCGATGTCCGGTTTCGGGAGCACCATCAAGTACTGGGAACGGCGAGGATGGGCGCGAAACAGAAGCGGCTGGCCGGATGGGGAAGGTCCGGTTCCCGGTCCGAGAATGAAGTGTTCGACATTAGCTTCGCAAGTCTCGTGCGTTCGGGGAAGAGCGATCCTTCTCTTCCCAACCTCGTCCGCCTTGCGCCAATTCCGGAAATAACCCCGAGTCTTCGACGGTACATGTTCGGCGAAGATCAATCGTCAGCAAGAACATATGTCTTGTGTATTACGGCTGGCTGGTTTGCCCTTGGTTTGCAACTCACGATGCTCATGGTCTGCAGCTTCTGCGCAGTTCCTAAACCGTCCAGCAATGGCTTTTGGCGAATTTAATGAATGCGTTGAGTTCGTCCTCTCGTTCACGCGACCACAGAAGAGCGTACGTTGTAATGAATTCCATGTCGGCGACCTGCGCCGGCTTCACGGCCGGTGTCCTGAGGCGAGCTGAAATAAATTATAAACCTGCTCCGGCGGAGACGAGAGCCAGTGTGCTGTCAATTTTGAGTATCTAATGCCGCGAGAGAAGAAAGCATTGCTCGCGTCCTCGAATCTGTCGCGACCTGTCCGTTTGGACCTTATGCATCGAGGCGGCTAATCCGCCATTCCGATCGTGCATTCCCGGTGTCGCCCTGTCACTTAAGCCGTCCATACCTCGTCTTTTAGGCGCCGCAGGCTTGATGACCGGCGCAGATTGTGCTTGCGATACGAACGCGGCTAATGGAAATAGCCCATGAAGTTTGCCACACCGCTTCCGATTGACGCCGTTCTGGACGAATTGCGTACGGCCTTGGCCGCGCGCGCATCAGCCGTCCTCGTCGCCCCACCCGGCGCTGGCAAGACGACACGCGTCCCTCTCGCGTTGATGGACGAAAGCTGGCTCCAGGGCCAAAAGATCCTGGTGCTGGAGCCGCGCCGCATTGCCGCGCGGGCGGCCGCCGAGCGCATGGCGCAAACCTTGTCGGAGACTGTCGGAGAACGGATTGGATTGCGCGCGCGGATGGTCTCGAAATCGGGGCCGAAGACACGCGTCGAGGTCGTCACGGAGGGAGTCTTTACCCGTATGATCCTCGATGATCCTGAGCTTTCCGGCATCGGCGCGGTCCTGTTTGACGAGTTCCATGAGCGCTCGCTCGATGCGGATCTGGGGCTTTCCCTCGCGCTCGACTGCCAGTGCGGCTTGCGCGATGACCTGCGCATCCTGCCGATGTCGGCGACGCTGGATAGCGCCCGGGTCGCGCAACTTCTCGGCAATGCTCCCGTCATCATCAGTGAAGGACGGGCGTTTCCGGTCGAGACGCGTTATCTCGGCCGCGATGACAATGCCCGTATCGAGGATCAAATGGCGGACGCGGTGATGCGGGCCTTGCGGACGGAGTCCGGTTCGATCCTGGCGTTCCTGCCGGGCCAGGGCGAGATCCGGAGGGGCGAGGAGCGGCTGAAGGAGCGCATCAGCGATCCGGCGATCGCGCTTGCTCCCCTTTACGGCGCGATGGACATGAAGGCACAGGACCTTGCGCTCAAGCCAGCGCCCAAGGGTCTGCGCAAGGTCGTGCTCGCGACCTCGATCGCCGAAACATCGATAACCATCGAGGGTGTGCGGGTCGTCATCGACAGCGGTCTTGCGCGCGTTCCGCGTTTTGAGCCGGACGGCGGCATGACGCGGCTCGAGACTGTGCGTGCGTCTCGCGCCGCCGCCGATCAGCGGCGGGGCCGCGCTGGCCGTACTGAGCCCGGCGTCTGCTTTCGCCTGTGGGACGAACCGCAAACCCAGAGTCTCCCCGCTTTCACTGAGCCCGAGATTCGCTCTGCCGATCTCGCAGCCCTGTTGCTCGACTGCGCGGAATGGGGAACAACCGATCCGCTCTTGCTGTCTTGGATCGATCCGCCGCCGGCCGCCGCAATCAATGCCGCGCGCGAGCAGCTTACAGAGTTGGAAGCGCTCGACGCGAAAGGCAGGATCACGGCCATGGGAAGGCGGTTGAGGTCGCTGCCATTGCCTACCCGGCTTGCTCGTATGGTGATTGTTGCAGCCGAGCTCGGCCAGGCAAAGGAGGCTGCCGAGATCGCTGCGGTTATGGTGGAGCGCGGTTTAGGCGGCAACGATCCTGATCTTGCATATCGGCTGGAAGGTTTCCGCCGTGACCGCTCGCCTCGCGCAAGCGAGATGCGAAAGCTAGCGATCGGCTGGGCCCGACTGGCAAGCGCGGGGCGCTCGGCGCAAGAGCATCGTGAGGATATGTCGATCGCGCGCATGCTGGCGCTCGCCTTTCCGGAGCGCATCGGCAAAGCACGCGGGGTACCCGGCCAGTTCCTCCTCGCCAATGGCCGCGGCGCCAATCTTGATTCGACGCATCCTTTGGCACGATCCCCCTTCCTAGTTGCGGCGGAGCTGTCAGGATCGGCGGCATCGACGCGCGTCCTGCTGGCAGCCGCAGCCAACGAAGCGGACATTTTTGCCGCTGCCAGTCATCGCATCCGCGAGAATGACGAGATCGAGTTCGATCAAAGCGCAGGGGCGCTGAAGTCGCGCCGTGTCCGCCGGCTCGACGCCATCCTGCTCGCAAACGAGCCCAGGGCGGTGATGGCGAGCGAGGAGGCTGCGCGTCTGCTGGCTAGCGGCATTGCAAAGCACGGACTGAGCCGCCTGCCGTGGAGCAAGGCGCAAATCCAGCTCCGCGACCGGGTCGGTTTCTTGCGCGCGGATGGAGAGGGCGAATGGCCGGACTTGACCGATACGACGTTTGCCAAGACGGCCACGGAGTGGCTCGCCCCTTTCCTCGCTGGTAAGACGAAGCTATCCGAGATCGGCGCCGACGACCTCGGCGCCGCGCTCGACGCCCTGCTGCCATGGAGTTTGAAGCGGCGCTTGGAGGAACAAGCTCCAACGCATTTTGAGGCGCCCACAGGAAATCGTCACGCCATTGACTACGAGACGGAAGGCGCCCCCGCCCTGCACATCCGCGTGCAGGAGTTGTTTGGGCTGACCCAACACCCTTCGATCGCTAACGGTAAGCTGCCGCTCACACTGTATTTGCTCTCGCCGGCGCACCGGCCGATTCAGATCACGCGCGATCTTCCGGGCTTCTGGAAGGGATCGTGGACGGCCGTTAAGGCCGAGATGAAAAGTCGCTATCCGCGGCATCACTGGCCCGACGATCCAGCCTCGGCAGTTCCGACCTCACGGGCGAAGCCGCGCGGGACGTGATGGAATGAACTTTTAACAGCGCGCAATCCATATGACCGTATCGCATAAAACATAATGAGAGTCCGGCGGACTAATTATCAGACGATTCGCTCACCGGTAACCATGGCCAAGATAGCCACCAAACGGTCGGGGCATGAAGCTCAACGATCAAGCAATTGCGGCGATCCTATCACAGCGCGGGTGGCGGCAAGTTGCAGGAGAAAGCCTGCGGGTTGAGTGGGGCCGCGCCGGGACAGGTACCCAGATTCTGCTGCGGCCCCTTGTTCCAGAATTTATTTCCATTTGCATCGTTCGGGTAGCACATCGCGAGTTTAGAGGGCAATTCATTAAGCATCGACTGATCAATGGCCGCGAATCCTCCCGGAAGCGTAACCCGGAATCCGACGCAGCCGCCGGTCGGACAGTCAACGTCCTTCCCTGCGTAGCCGCATGTGGTGTTGCGCTCTGCGTCGGTTAGATTGCCCAAACCACCGGAAATTCCGGTGCAACCGGTGCTGGTTGGTTGACAGAAAAGCTTTGGCACGCAGAGGGCGTTTTTGGCGCTGGTGAATTGAGCAGCATAAGGACCAAAGTTAAGATTCACCGTCAGGGTATCATTCGCTGCGTTATACATGAACTTGCAAGCGGTCCCATCCGCGGGGCCTTCTTTGCAACTATAGACAGGGTCTGGGGTGATTTTAAGTGGTGCGTTGACGATGTTGACCCGAACCAGTTGCACGCCGTTCACTATATCGAACCTGGGTCCAACGTACATCTGAAACGTCTGCTCAGTATCCGCCTTGGCAAAGACATCGAAAAAGTCATATTTCTGCCCGGCAACAAAGATGTTTTTGTCAACCGGACCGCCACTCGCCGGCCAACGGGATTGTGTGCCCGAACTGGCCGTGAGATCCAAATAATAGTGGCCATGGTTAAGTGTGATGCTCTCGCGCTGACATATAGCCGATCCCGCCATCCTGATGAATGGCATCGCTGCTGTCAGCGGACGCTGGTTTCCTGGGCCAACTTCCGCGTCGGTCAAATACTCGCGGTAGAGCGGTACGCCAAAGCAGTTTTGATTGCTGCAAGGCGCATCCCAATTCGGATCCAGCTTATATACAGGCCCAGGCGCGCAAGTCTTGGGTAGCATTGACCCATCTGGTGGGTTCGCAGAGGTTTGTGCGGCATCCGGATAGACCGCAGTGGTGACAAGCTCATAGGGGCTCGTTCGAGCAGTGCCAGCTTCAGGGGTGGCACCATCCGTTTCGCATTGGATGCCTTCGATCGGGGCGTGAAAAAAATTATCCACATTCAACGAAACCGTATTTTTGTAGCCGGTCAGCGAACCATCGTCGTCGGTTAATACGGTTTGCCGGTCGATCGCTGAGAAGTTGTTGAACAACTGGTTGTTCTGGTTCACTTGGCAATAGCGATTCAAGGCCGCGGCCGGGTCCGTCTGGTATGTTGAAGGCGCCGACGAAGGCAGCCAGAATGGATCAATCACGTAATGTCGAATATCAACATTTTGGAAAAAGAGATTGTTCGAGTGGAACGTCGGGGGATAGTAAAAGCCGTTGGGCTGTTTCCAGGCGATGGCCGCGTTTTGAAGGTAACAATCGCCAACCTTGACCGTTGGATTGGCGGGGGGATCAGCCAAAACCGCCTTGGGTATTCCAAGTACGTTTGTGCCGCCAGCACCATTAGGCGGAGCGTTAAAGGTCGAATTATAAACCGTCTTGTTGGCGTTCAAGCCAATATCAACCTTCTTTATATTGATAAATGCATTTGAATCCTCATCAGCGGGGCCATCGTAGATATTAAACATATGCTGGCTCACGCCAAAAGCCGCGAAACCGCCGAGGGCGAGGCTGTTATCCTTGGATACGCAATAGGCGCCGTAGGGTTTGTCGCACCCCAACTTGCTCATCGTCATGCTGTTGAAGGGGCCGAGATCCGATGAATAGCCATAATTCGGATCGTCGGCCGGCTGGGTTTGCCCGACAAAAACGGTTTTGAGTGCCAGTTCCCAAAGTCCCTGGATGACCGAGGAATGGGTGTAGTCGCCGCCTGAGATGAACGAAAGACCCGCGTTCTGGACGTCGGAAATAAAGCTGTTGCTCAGCAGGTGCCAGCGGATCCTGAGCCATACCGCAGCGAAATTATACTGCGCCCAATGGAAGCTCGTGGTGTAATCATTGATTATAGTAGGCAAGCAGTTGGTCTCATTGCTCTCCTGACAGAGAATAGCCTGTGGGTTTGTATCATCGCATATGCCCGTAGCGGGGCATTGCGTGGCTTGGCTCAAGATGCCCGCGTTGATGTTCGGATAATAGTCAGCGGGACAAAGCGGATATTGCGTTCCAGGCCCACACGCCGGACTCGCGGCAGTAGAGGGCGGAGCGTAGGGGTTTGTGACCGGAGTCACGACCCTGTTGGCGCCGACGGCCCCGGGGCAATCCTCCGTATAGCCAACGGTCTGAAAGGAACTCATCGCCGAGGTACAAAAATTGCCATCGAAATTCTTGAGGGGGGACGACCCGGTGCGTGTCGACGTCTGCTCGGACGCGTAGGACGTCCATGTCTCGGCCGCCGATGGGCCGCTGATGGAAGCGGGTATTTCCCAAAAACAGACCCCGCACATGCCGGCGCCCGCCGCCATATTGCCTTGAAAATCGTTCCAGCCGTTGGTGATCCAGAAGACCGCCGGGTTGTTCTCGTCGCTGGCGAAGTGGACGCTGGGGCCACCTGTCTGATCAATGGGAAGAGTAGATGCCAGGAGACCCGGAACTTGGCGCGGATTTTGTGCATTGATGACCCCAGCGCGGGCAAATACGCCAAGATTGGAGTAGAAATTATTTTCGGTTTCCACCGCGTCTTCGAGATAGAAACCGTGGCCAATGGAGAGATAGCCAACGTTGCGCTGAAGCGTGACGCCCGACGTCCCGTGGACAGTGATCCACCGGGTCATGGATTCGTTGATCGAGGAATCGGTTACGAAAGTGTTGGGAGGCGTTGTGCGCACCAGATGGAAGTGAACGGGATAGTGGCCGAGCTTGCCTCCCTGTCCCAGCTGATGAAATTCGACCCCCTGGACCTGGAACGCCGCGAACCCCTGCCGCACGATCGTATGGCCGCCAAAGTAATAGCCCGGAACCGTATTAGGTTGAGGAGCTGGAGGAAAGGTGGTGCAGTTATCGGTATTACAGACCGTGTTACCTTCGGATACAATTCGGATGCTGCGCGTTAGCAGGCCGACGGCCGCCCGCGTCTCAGCGGCGGTCTTCCCGGTGGGGTTGCCCATAGGCAGGGGATACTGCACGCCATAATGGGTCCATTTAACTCCTACCGGAGTCCCCGGCTGCGGGGCGGCGCAATTGGTCGTCGGGTCAAGGTTCGTATCAAAGTTTATGGTGTTGCCTCCTGTAATGCCGCAGATCACCAACTCCTCCGAATGGTCGGGAAGGTAGTCGGTGGTCGTGACGACGATGTGGTCCCCCTTTTTCCAGTCAACCGCTCCAGCGACCGTGAGGCTCGTTGCCGCGGGCCCGGGCCCGGGGTCGCTGCCGAGAATAGTCCCATTGAGTCTGACCCAGCTCGTGCCGGTCATTTTGGGGAGAAGAGAGGCGCCATAAGTTGCCCCCTTGCTGCCGAAGAGCTGCAGCGTCCCGCCTTCCGAAACGGCGAGCACCTTATAGCCAAAGTAGCCAAGTGCTCCGGTGGAAGAATCGAGTTTATTGTCAAAGGGCAGCGAACCGTACTGATAGAAATTGTCAGTATATAACGTCCCCAGGCTCCCGCCAGGCAAACCAACCGATCCACCTGTTTGGCCAGCAGTCCAGACGTTACTTGGGATCCCGCAGGGTGGATTCAGCGCGGAATTGTTTGACCTGCATAGGATCCCTTCTCCACTCGCGCCCTGGTCGGCGCCGTAAAGATGAATGGTGAGCATCCCCAAATTGGTGCCGAATGCCCCCCCCGGAGTTGGCGAGCCAGCAATCAGACTTCCGCCATATTCCACCAGGATCGAGCTGGCCCAAAAGTCAATTCTCGTGTTCAGCAGCCCTTCGTCGAAGCTGAGAGTGCCACGAATTGCCGACCCTGGGGTCGAAATGATATTGAC
>Ga0181535_10005314_pt1 | contig 13851 bp, 10 predicted proteins | sample PEATcosm2014_Bin_44_FD_119774 | JGI IMG/M metagenome (GOLD analysis project Ga0181535, IMG submission 119774) | Peatland microbial communities from MTU Mesocosm Facility, Houghton, MI, USA - PEATcosm2014_Bin17_30_metaG | ecosystem: Environmental > Terrestrial > Soil > Wetlands > Peat | place...
ACGCTGAACACCAGTAGCGCTGAGATCTGGATCACATTGATGGCGAGGTTGACAGCGGTTGATGCGCCCGCGCCCCTGGCGGCGATCCACGCGACAAAGAAGGAGAAAACCACGGCAACCAGCGCCATGAAGACAGGGCCGGGATTTGAGCCACTCATGAAGGTGGGATAGAGGAAGCCGACCACATAGCCCACGAAGACACCCGTGGTGGCCACCATCACACCGGGATAAACCCAATAGTAAAGATGCGAGCCCCAGCCGACAATAAACTTGGCGACACGCGCGTACTTGAAGGCCTTGTCCTTGGAGAGCAGAGCCTGCTCAGCGTAATAGTAACTTGAACCTGTGCCGGGGTAGAGCTTGGAAATCTCGGCATAGGCGACCGCCGTGGCAAGGCAGAGCAGAAGCGCCACAACAATGCCGAACCACATGGAGGGAGAGGTCGTTCCTTCAGTAGCCTGGAGGTAAAAGGTGAGCCATAGAAAGGCGCCGGGAGCGATGAGCGCCATCGCGTTGCTGGTCAGCCCGGTAAGACCGAGCGTGGCCTGCATCTGCGGTGCTTTTTGGTCTGCCATGAGCATTCTCCTGAATTGAGTTTCGAATGGCTGCTTTCGGTAGTTGCAACGAGTAACCTTAATGGGACTCGCCCGGCTCTACACTCAAATCCAGGCGGAGGCGGGGATATCGAATGGTTAGCCGAATACTAGAACTGAGGTGGTAAGGATCAAATGAAGAATTGACGTAAGTCGCGACAGCTCTCGATCCTTTGGCCTATTTCGGTCTAAGTCGCAGAGAAATCAGAGTTATTCGAGCGCTCATCATACGAACGTCATGTCGTACTCATTTCTTGCTCATATTAGAGCAAATGGATTTACGCTCATGTTGGTTGCAGGTTCCATCAGTTGAGCAAACAGGTGCGCAATCAAGATCCTGATGCGACGAATTGCGCACCCTCCGTGGCGACGCGAAGGGATCTCGGGCACTTCGGTTCACAATGGATTAGATGGCTGGCGGTTATCCACCCGGGATCGGGTTCCTACCGGCAAGAATCGTATCAACGGCCTGTCCGGTCACTAGAGTTATCAGTAAAGCGCTCGGGCCTTTGGATCGCCATCGATACGCACTAAATTCTCACGACAGACGAATTCCAACGCAGGACAGGCTTCGCACATAGCTCCCTCAGGAAGTTGAGCTGCAATCCTAAACATCGCAGATGCGCTACCCGAGTGGGTTTCGGCCTCAGCAGTCGCCATTTGCACCCGAGCAGCAAAGGGCGACGGATGAGCGGAGGTGGGTTGTGACGGATCTCCGTGCTGTCAGGATTGACAGACCGACCGATAACCCTTATGACATCTTTGTGGGAAATATGGCCTCATTGAAGTTGGGCAGATCGATCGCTGACCTCTAATTGGATTTATTTTTATGGCCCGGGCTGAGCAAGGCTGTTTACTACATTTTCTAAAGAGGATACATCACATGCAGCGTGCAATTCGCTTCGTTTTGAGTGCGGTTGCGGTTTTTTTGACACTTTCAAGGACGGCCCTGGCGAGCGGGCCAAACCCCGACAACTATCCGCTGCGCGTCCATATCCTTAAGTACGCCTCACGATCTGCCCCCAGCCACGGGAAGAACCTTTCGGGGGTGCAGGACTTCGTCGACGGGCAGGGTGTGGCGGACCTTTTTGAGAACGGGGAGCCCCGCGGCTTCGAATTCACCTCTAGCTGCACCGAGCCACCAATAGCGTCGAGCGGATATGGAAGTTTCCCCGCAAAATGGAAGAAGAAGGAAAAAACGCTGGAGATGCTGCTGCCGCAGACCGGCAAGCCGTGGAATTGGGAATCGTGTGACCTGCGGACAGAGATGGCGGAAGGGGTGGTCTTCTTTTGGAAGAACGGCTCCTTGGCGGTGGAGGCGGCTAAGGTGCTCAAAGAGTGGATGGTAAAGCACCAATACAACCCGGAACAGGGCAAGGACGAGCCGATTCTGGCGGCCGGAGAGTTGCCGGCACCCGGCGGGAGACCAAGCGATCCGCAACTCGCTGGCCCGGACTAGAGCGGGCGGATCCATCATGCCAGAAGATAAGGAAATTGCCGGACCATCGGTCCGCCGTGTTCCATTCCAGACGAAACTTCTCACTTAATGCCGCAGCCATGATCACTCGCGGCTAGATCGATTCACAAAAACGATACCCTATGTGGGATTCTGTTAGGAGATACTTGGGATTTGCAGGATCGTCTTCGATCTTCATGCGCACTTGCCTGACAAAAGTCCGTAAGTACTCCAGCTCATTCCCGTACTCAGGCCCCCATACGGATCGCAGCAGCTTGGCATGAGGCACTGGTTTGCCCGCATTGATCATTAGAAAATGAAGAAGCTCAAACTGCTTTGGCGTTAAGTGGACTGTGCGTCCATTTTTCAATACGAGGTGCCTCGAAGCATCGAGGGATACGTCGCCAATTAAGATAACCGCCTCTTCCTCTTCGGAGCTCTTGTTCCTTCTCACAACCGCGCGAAGCCGCGCAATAAGTTCGCGGAGTTGAAACGGCTTAGTGATGTAGTCGTCGGCGCCCGCATCCAATGCCTCAACCTTACGATCTTCGCCACCTTGTACAGTCAGCATCACAATCGGAAGGCGTGAAGAGTGTCTGCGCATCATGCGGCAGACATCGATTCCCCCGATGCCCGGCATATTGATGTCAAGCAGCACTACGTCGAACTGCGCTGTGCGGGCAAGAGACAATGCTTCTTCTCCTCGCGCTGCTTCGACGATCACATACCCGAGGCCCGAGAGGATAGTACGCAACGAGAGTCGAATGGACCGCTCGTCATCGACGATCAACACAGTACCCTGATCCTGGCTCATTGGGATCCGCCTCCTTGTTGGGGTAGAGAAAGAAAAAATGTCGTTCCTTCCGCCGGATCGCTGATCACCCATGCGTGGCCGCGATGCGCTTCAGCAGCCATTTTTACAGCCGAAAGACCAATACCGGTCCCTGAAGCCATGCTCTTGGAGCCCTCGCTGCGGTAAAACCTCTGAAAAATTCGTTCCCTGTCCGACATCGGTATTGCCGGACCAATGTTATGAACTGAAATCATAATTTCCGAATGACTCTCCCAGGCGGATACCTTCACCTTTTCTCCAGCAAATGAGTATTTGGCTGCATTATCGAGGAACTGCCCCAAGGCCATCGAAAGTAACTCAGAATCGCCGCGAATGATAAGCGCGGGATCCGGAACATCCACTTCGATAGGGTGCCCTGCCATCCGTCCCGCCTGTTCTTCTACGACGTGGGTAACAAGATCCGTGACAGCAATCTCATCCTTGCCCAGACTCACATCTTCTGCTTCGAGCTTCGCCGTTTGTAACAGACGCGTGCAGAGAAGATTGAGCTGGGTCGATTCTTCTTCAACGAGAGAAACTAATCGTGCTTGCGATTCGTTGAGACTACCGACCTCGCGCAGCCCTGAGCTAGCCGACTGAATCGCAGTCAGCGGGGTCTTGACAGCATGCGCCAGTGAGTCAAGCACAGCCGCTCGGAGCCGCTCGCTCTGATGAGCGGCCTCTATGCGGCTTTCCTTCTCGAAGGACACACTACGGTCCAATGTAATTGCGGCCAACGATGCGAGTGCGTTCGTAACCAGCGGGCTCAGATTGCCTCGAATGGCAATTGCACCGACGGAACTGCTCCCGATCCGCAACACCCGCATCGATGTTTGAGTCGCTGAGTCTTCACTATCCTCATTCAGTACGAAGCAATCCTTGGCGCGATCCTTCTCGCTTTCTGTCCAGTTTCCCGACGAATCGGTTGTGCCGGAGTTGGCGTCGAAAATCGAAATTGCCTCAACAGAGAAGATGCGTTGAATCAGTTGCGTCAGCTGAGGCCCCGGCTGTTGATGCAAATTAATCAGCAGCGTGCTGCGGCTGAGCTCATACAACTGCTCCATTGCGGTGCGCTGGAGCATCGCTTCGCGTGAACTGCGCTGCTCTCTCGATGAGACGCGGCTGACAACCAGTGCGCTCAGTTCGAAAGCCCCAAGTGCGACCCAGTCCCGGGAGTCCAAAATATTCAAGGTCAGATACGGGGGGTAGAAAAAATAGTCGAGACACCCGCAGGCCAGGATGGAAACGATTGTCGCCTGCCAGAACCCACAGAGAATTGCTTCCGACACAACGATCAAAAGAAACAGGAACCCGACCGGCGCGGAGTTAAAGTGCAGAACATATCCCGAGAACCCAAGCAGCGCAACAACCCAGATACCGGCGAGGCTTTCACCAATAAACTTGAATCGGCTCCTTCGGTTCCCCACTTCGAACATGTTGGAGACTTTCATCTCTCCGGGAGATTCCTCGTCACTTGGATCGGCGAAAGAGAATATTGGGAGGGACATCGTAAATGAACCACAAGAAAGCTGAGGGGCGGCAGCCATCCCCTCTTAGCTGTCGACTGCCGCTTCAAGTGCAATACACGCGCCTACTGCGCCTTAGCCGCAAGGTTTTCATACAGGCTTGCCTGACGGCTCATGTCCTCGGCCTCGTAGCTAAAGTAGTCATATCGATTCCTTGAAGAGTCGACAGGCCTGGGGTACTTCTGAGCCAAACCTGTTGTGTTTCGGCTTCGGCGCTCCCACTCCTGCTTCTCGGTCTGAGCCTCTTGGTCGAATTTCTGTTGCTGCCCCCTGAAATACTCGGCAAGTGCGCGGTATTGCTGGGCCGTGTGAGCCTCGTGCGTCATATGTTTGATTTGGGCTTTACTATACTCAGGTGTGTTGGTGGGCTCACTATGCACCAGAATGACGCTCGCTGCCAGGACTGCCGTCAGGAAAGTTGCCTTCAGGATTACTTTCATGTTCTCCCTCCATGCATTCCAGTGTGGACGGAATGAGGTAAAGGAGGCATGAGGCTAATATGTGGGAAGATATAAAGATATGAATTCCTTATGAGCTTCCGTAGTTCATCCCTCGACCACTTATCCCGCAAAATTGCGCGTCAATTCACGGATACGGTGGTCGTAGCGCATGGGTATTCTTTCTTGAACTAAAGCTCCATTCAGAATCTGGATGAAAGCAAGATTTAGGCTTCCTCCGGGAGCTCGTTGAATCGATAACCGACGTAAGCATCCGTCAGAAGATAATGGGGGTTCTTCGGATCATCTTCAATCTTGCTCCGTAGTTGACGGATAAACGTCCGAAGGTACTCAAGTTCGTGCCCGTACTCCGGCCCCCAAACGGCCTTGAGAAGCCGCGCATGTGGGATGGGCTCGCCAGCGTGCGTCATCAAGTAATGCAGCATCTCGAATTCCTTGGGCGTGAGATGAATTGAGCGGCCACGCTTAAGCACTCGGTACTTCACCGGATCCAATTCCAGCCGGCCATATCGGATCGGCGCGTCCCGATTCGTATCCTGAACATTCCTTCTCCTCACTGCCGAGCGCACTCGCGCAGTCAATTCCCGGAGTTGAAAAGGCTTTGTAATGTAATCATCGGCGCCTGCGTCCAAGGCCAGCACTTTGTCATCTTCGCTATCCATGACGGTCAACATCAGGATAGGCAAACGTGCAATCGCGCGACGAATAGCTCGACAAGTTTCCACGCCTCCCATTCCTGGCATATCCACATCCAACAACACGGCATCAAACCACGTGAGGCGGACGAGTGACAGCGCTTCCTCACCGCGACCAGCTTCGACAACCGTGAAACCCAATTCCGAAAGCGTTACGCGCAATGCCCGCCGCGTGGAGAGATCATCGTCCACTACCAGAACGACGCCCTGCACCGCATTCACCGGTACCTTGTTCAAAGCTTCCTCCTTGGACCTATCGGAAGTGAAAGAAAAAACGTCGTTCCTTCCTTTTCATCGCTGATAACCCACACATGCCCATGGTGGGCGTCTGCTGCTTTCCTCACTACGGAAAGCCCTATGCCCGTGCCAGGCACCGAATCCACCATCTCGGCTGCGCGGTAAAAACGGTCGAAAATTCGCTCCCGGTCTTCAATCCGGATCGTCGATCCGAAGTTATGTACCGAGATAATCACCTCGGTATTACTCTTTTTCGCTCTCACCTCAATCGGTGAGCCCGGCCTGGCGTATTTCCTCGCATTGTCGACAAATTGCGCCAAGATCATCCCCAGCAGTCCACGATCCCCACGCAAAGTCAACGCAGGGTCTTCCACAAAGACTTGTACCCTGTCGTGGTCCGCATTCATTTCCCGAGTGTTCAGTACTTCGCGGATCAGGTCGTCTACATTCACTTCGTCTGTCTTTAGTCCAAACCGCTCCGCTTCGAGCTTTGCTGTTTTTAGCAATCGCGTGCAAAGCTCGTTTAACCTGACAGTCTCGCCTTCGATCAGATCGGCCAGATCGGTTTGCGCTCGAGTCAGACCTCCAAGTGCAAGCAAACCCGAGCTGGCGGTCCGAACTGCCGTAAGGGGGGTCTTAAACTCATGCGCCAGCGCGTCCATCACCGCCGCACGCATTTCCTCGCTCCTTCTTGCCGTCTCGGCGCTCTCTTCCTTTTCAAACCACTTGTGGCGGTCCATCGCGATTTCGGCTAACGAGGCGACTGCGTCGACGACCAATGGATTCAGATTTCCTCTGACAACTAGTGCGCCCACAGCGTCAGGTCCGGCGCGCAAAATACGTTGCGCTAGTCCGGGCGGCGCATTGGATCCCGTGGCATCGCGAAAATAACACTGCTTGGCCAGATCTTCCTCCCCGTCTCTCCACTCCCCCATCCTGTCCTGACGGCCAAGATTTAGATCGAACAAGGCAACAGCTTCAGCGCCGAAGATCCTATGAATCAAGATCACCAGCTGTGGCCCGGGCGCCGTGTGCATATCCAACAACAACGAACATCGGCTCAGTTCATACAATTGGGCCATTCCTTTGCGCTGAATGGCTGCTTCCCTCGCATGCCTAAGTTCCCGTGCGGACAGTCTACTGACTGTCACTGCGGCTAACTGAAACACTCCTAGAGCCACCCAGCCCTTGGGATCGGTAATTCTGAAACTGAAAAGAGGCGGCAGAAAGTAGTAGTCAAGCGAAGCAGCTGCAATGAGTGAAGTGAACGATGCCGGCCAGAAGCCGAAACGTAAAGCCACAACGAGAACAACACTGTTGAAGAGAAACCCGATCGTGAGCGAATTCACTCCGAGAGCAAATCCGCCGTAGGTTAGTATGGCGAGCGCCAAACACCCAGCCATGCATTGGCCCAGCAACCGGATACTTTGCACTCGTCGAGTCTGCGAAGAGAATACCGGTCGTTCAAAAACCCGTCGGTTTGTCATCTATGTCCGCTAAATGACAGAAGGACCTCATGAAAGGCTGATGAGAGAATAAACACAAACTCGTGAGTAAGGCATAAGGGAGATATATAGAACACGTATTGAAATGAGGGGGTCGGACTCTGCACCCTTTCTCCTGCACCTGCAAGCGAGATTCTGCTGCGACCATTTCTAAAGTCAATAAACTTATTGTAGTTTTGTCGGAGTAACGCTCGTCCCGAGCTGGTTATATTTCAATGAGAGCGTCTGCATTTCTGAAGCTTTATACATATAGTATTCATAAAGATTGCGTGCCGAATCGACCGGCCTTGGATACTTGGCCGCCACACCCGCGATGTTCTGGCTCCGCCGAACCCATTCCTGCTTTTCCTCTGCGGCCTGTTTCATGTAGCTCGTCTGCTGCTCGCCATAGTAACTCGCAAGAGCTCGGTATTGATCCGGCGAATGGGCATCGCGCACGAGCTGCTTGACCTGAGCCTTCGTATAATGGACGCTGGTCTCCGGCGAAGTCGCTGCTTGCTGCGCGCTACCTATTCCCACGAGCGCACAGGAAAGGATGAATGCTGCAAACAGTTTATTCTTCACGTTTGTTGTTCCTCTCTTAGCCAAGTATTGAAGATCTTGCGTGAGTGCCGCATGAAGATAAACAAATAGTTCTCTAACGATCTTAGAAATACAGCTTTCTGAAATCAGACTGTTCTATCTGCATTATTCGCAAATAAATCAAAACTAACCTGCCGTTTCGGCCGCCGTGACTCGGCCTCGAGTATCCTCCGCTGTATACGGCGCTCATTTCACCTACGGCTATACGATGAACCTTAGGGTTCTTGTCGCGGTGTATTCTTCCAAAGAAGAAACCTGTCCATCCATCCCGTCGTTAGTAGTAGGTCTCCCGCAGTGCTCGCGCGTCTTTGACCATGGAGAGAAATCTGCTAGCCAATTCATGGATACGATCCTCTTGGCGAAAGTGCAAAGCCTCCTTCGGCAGCATCTCTCCGCCAACGCCAATGGCCGTTGCTCCGGCGAGGATGAAGTCTGTCGCATTGGCCTGGTTTACGCCCCCTGTGGCAATCAGCGGTATTTGCGGAAGCGGCACCTTCAGTGCTCGCACATATTGAATTCCACCCACATGGCCTGTGGGGAAGATCTTCACGAAATCCGAACCAGCCTTCCAGGCGGCAATGATTTCTGTTGGTGTAAGAGCTCCCGGAAGCACCGCAACATCGGCTCTCCTGGCATATGTCACCACTTCCGGAACAAATCCAGGACTGGTCAGAAATCTCGCGCCCGCGTCCACGCTCCGCTTCGCAAGTTCCCCATCAAGCACAGTGCCTGCGCCAACGGCCAACTTCGGGAAACGCTTCGCCAGGTCCTTGACTACCTCCAACGCTCCCGGCACAGTAAGGGTAATCTCGACGATCGGAATACCGGCCGCGTAAACCGTTTCCGCTGCGAAGAACGCGAGATCCTGCGATGCGACCCGCACGGATGGCAGGATCCCGATCTCCTTGATCAGAGCGCAAACTTCTTCTCGTTTCATTGATCCGACCTCTTCGCATTTACATGCGAACGAAAAAAACCGCGTCCGCGATTCAAAGAGGAGATGCCAGTCACTGGATCGCCTCGCGTCCCGCGGCTAGATTTAACTGGCTGGTAGCTGTCATATAGGCGCCAACCAATTGCAAATATGCCAACTGCACGACACGGTAATCGCTTTGTGCATTCAGGAAATCCATCAAGGATGCGCCGCCATGTTCATAGGAATAAGTTATGGTGTCGCGCACACGGGTTGCCTCGTCCTCGTATTTATCCCGGTAAGGCGTCAGCAGTGCTATGTTGCTTCGCACTTGTTCGTATGCCGAGTCGACATCGCTAAAGACCTGGGCACGCGTGGCCTCGCCAGCTTGCTGACTGCGGCCGATATCGATCTGGGTCCTCTGCTTCTCGCCCTGGTTGTGGTCGAAGACGCGCAGCGGAATATTGACGCTGGCGCCAAGCGTTTGGATTCCATTCGGATTATTGTTCGACGAGTTATACGTGTACCATCCGCTAAAGGTGGGATCGGTCGAACCGTTCGATACCGCCAATTTGTGATTTGTCTGCGACTGCTGAATGGTCTCGAGTGCGGCCTGCAGGTCGGGCCGTGCATCGAGCGCGATTTGGCGGAAATCGTCGAGAGGCTTGAGCGCATCCGAAAAATCGAACAGACCTGTCACATCGAATTGATCGACAGGCGTGCGTTCGTCAAGAAGTTGTAACAACTGAATCTTTGCCGTGCGTAGATTCACAATCGCTGTCTGGATTTCCGACTCATACTGAACCCGCAAAAGTTCGATACGGTCAAAATCGACCTGGGCAATATCTCCTGCCTTGTAGCGTTCGCGGCTGATCTCGATAATCTTGTCGTAATATTCGAGATCTGCCTTTGCAAGTTCGAGGATCGCCTTCTCCTGCAAAGTATTCACAAATGCCGCGCGCAGCGTGAACTCTAAGTTGCGCTTCAGGTCCTCATGCTGAGATTCGGCGATGCGCGTGCCTTCTTTGGCGCTTTCAAGACGCAGCTCGCGCTTGTGTTCGCGCTCATGAAGGTAACTGAGCGTCGGGACGACATCTGTGCCTTTGAAAGGCGCCCAACTCCCGTCGTGCGGCACAATTTGCGTACCGTCTGTTGACAGAGTGAACTGCGGATTGGGCCGCAGGTAGGCCGTGATCTCCTCGGCTCGCATCTCATCGACGTTGAGAGCGTCGGCTTTGAGCGCGGGATTCGTGGATTCAAACCTGGACTTCACCTGATCCCATGAAAGTGGCGCCTGAGCACCGGCGAGATCCGCGAGGGAAACAATGCACAAGACACAACTCCCGATGCTTCGTCCGAAGACAGCTACTTTATTAGCCTTCAAAGGACGCCTCCGGTTCAGGCAACGCGTCGGTGTCGCGCGCGAACCATACGTACAGAGTCGGCAGGAGAAAGATGCCAATGCACAAATTGGCGAGCAAACCACCGACTATCACGATGGCAAAGGGCCGTTGGGAGTCTGAGCCAATGGCATGCGATAAAGCTGCCGGCAAGAGACCCAAGGTGGCCACGAGCATCGTCATCATGATTGGACGGAGCCTCAATACCGCGCCTTCCACGGCAGCGCCTTCAACCGTGTAACCGGCCGCGCGCAATTGATTGATGAATTCGATCATGATCACGCCCGCCTGGACCGAGACGCCAAAGAGCGCCAGGAATCCCACAGCCGATGAGACTGAGAAGTTGGTGTGCGTGATGAAAAGGGCAAGCGGGCCGCCGATCGAGGCCATGATCACGCTGATGAGGATCAGCACGGCCCACTTGAACGAGCGGAACATCGTGTAAAGAATTAAGAAGATCGCCATGACGGTGACGGGAACAACGATGGCCATGCGCTTGTTAGCACGTTTCTGGCTCTCGTATTCGCCGGCCCACTCGAGGTGATAGCCCGTAGGAAGTTGGACGTTGTGCTCGACCTTGTGGATTGCCTCTTCGACGGTTGAGCCGAGGTCTCGACCCTTCACAGAGTACTTGATGGCGATAAAACGCTGACCCGCCTCTCGGTTGACTTGCTCGGCACCATCATTAGTGGTCGCTGTGGTGATCTGCGCCAGGGAGACGCGTTCGCCTGAGGATGAAAGCAGACGGACATTTTCGATGGCTTCGCGGGTATCTCGATATTGCTGTTGATAGCGTAGGGTTACATCGAAGCGGGCCTCACCTTGCTGCACCTGGGTCAGGGCGTTTGCTCCGATGGCAGTCTGCATGGCGTCCTGCACGTCGGTAACGTTAATGCCCCAACGCTTGGCCGCCTTGCGATCTACCTTCAAGTCGAGATTGGGTTGGCCAACGATGCGGAAGATGCCCAGGTCCTCAACTCCCTTGACGGAGGCTAACTGGGCCTGGATCTTTTCCGCAGTGCGTTCCAGCGTCCGCAAATCATCGCCATAAAGCTTGACGGCCAGCTCGCCCTTAACCCCGGAAACGGCCTCTTCCATGTTATCGGAGATGGGCTGCGAGTAGTTCCATATGACTCCAGGGAATTTGGAGAGCTGCATGTCGAGGGCGGCAATCAGATTCTCCTTATTCTGATGAAAGACTGGTCGCCATTCCTCCTTGCGCTTTAGGTCAACAAAGTACTCGGTATTGAAAAAGCCCGCCGTGTCGGTCCCATCGTCAGGTCGGCCGGTTTGGCTCACAACCTGAGTTACTTCAGGAAATGAAGCCATAACCAAGCGCGCTCTGTTGGTAAAATCGATGCTCGAAGTGGGGCCTTCGCTCGGAGGCAAAGTGCCGCGCACCCAGATGGAACCTTCGTCGAGGTGCGGAAGAAACTCCGATCCGATTGGTCCACCAAAGGAAAGGTAAACAGCGATAGCGAACAGGAGGGTGGCGATGCCGAATGTTGTACGCCGGTGTTCTATCGCCTTGCCCACTGCGGTTCGATAGTGTCGAGTGAGCCAAAGCATGACTGGGTTCTCCCACTCTTTGGCGCCCTTGCTAAACAGCATGCTCGCCAGCACTGGGGCGATGACAATCGCGAAGACCAGTGCACCGATCAGGGCGAATGTGACGGTCCAGGCCATTGGCTTGAAGAGACGGCCCTCGACTGCCTGCAGGGTGAAGATAGGCAAATAGGAAGTGATAATGATGCCGCGAGCAAAGAAGACAGGGCGCTGCACCTCGAGAGCCGCGTCGCGGATTTTTTCCCAGGGAGCGTGGGTGTTGTTCTTATTGCCTAGGTGCCGAACCATGTTTTCGATCATGACCACGGAGCCATCCACCAACATCCCGAAGTCAAGCGCGCCCAAAGAAAGAAGATTCGCCGGAATGTGGCTAAGGTCCAAGCAGATGGAAGCGAACATTAGGGCAAAAGGGATGGTCAACGTGACAATAATGGCGCCACGCACGTTGCCGAGAAAAAGGAAAAGTATGATAGCAACCAGGATCATGCCTTCCGAGAGATTGTGCTCGACAGTTTCAACCGTGTACTTGACCAGCTTGGAGCGGTCGAGGAAGGGCACCACCTTAACGTCAGGGGGCAGAATTCCGTGATTCAGCTTTTCTACTTCCTCGTGAATTCCCACAAGGACCGGGTCCGAGTCGGCGCCCTTCTGCAACAGGACGATGCCCTCAACGGTGTCAGGATTGTCGACAATCGTGCCGTCTTCGCGATGTGTCGCTTTCCCGATCTGGCCCAATCGAATCTTTGCGCCTTGTGAGACGGTGGCGATATCCTTAATCGAGATGCCAGCTCCGTTCTGGTTCTTTACTACGGTATCCTCGATGTCCTGCACACTTGTATAGAGCCCACTCGACTGCACATTTATTTGCTGCGCGCCCTGTTCGATGAAGCTGCCACCCGCATTGGTGTTGTTGTTGGCGATCTGCTGCTCGACTTGGCCGATAGAAAGTCCATATGCCACCAGCTTTTCGGGATCGAGTTTGATTTGGTATTCCTTGGTCGGGCCGCCAAAGCTGGAAACATCAACTACTCCCTTTACCCCCTTGAAGGATTTCTCGAGTAGCCAGTCCTCGAGAGACTTCTTCTCCATCACGTCGTAGGCTGGGTTTGTGCTTTCTAATGTGTACCAGTAAATCTGGCCAACCGGGCTCCAGTCTGTACCCATCTGCGGGACAAGTCCACCAGGAAGGTTGACCTGACTCAGGCGTTCGAGCACATGCTCGCGGTTGATATCGCTGGTTGAGTCGTCGTCGAAGATAAGCATAAGACTGGAGAGCCCTGCCAATGTAGTGGAGCGCAAATGCGTGAGGTGAGGAATGCCGGCCATCTGGATTTCGACTGGCACGGTGACCTGGCGCTCGATTTCTTCGGCGCTGCGGCCCGGCCACTGAGTGATGATCTGCACGTAATTGTTAGCTACGTCGGGGTAGGCTTCGATAGGAAGCGCCCGAAAACTGATGATGCCCCATGCACTGAGCACGATCGCACCCCCGAGGACCAGCCAACGGTTCTTCAATGCGAAATCTATTAGTGTGCGAATCATCTACTGGCTCCCCGCGGATTCGAGCAGTAGTGAGTTACCAACTACCTTCTGGCCCGGCGCGATGCCTGAAAGCAATTCCTGCCGATTGTCCGGCAGCATGGAGCCCGCCCGCACCTCAACGCGCTTGAATTGGTTGCCACCTGCCGGGACAAACACCCAGTCGCGATCATGAAGATGAAGAACGGCCGGCGCGGGCACGGCGGCGAAAGTCTCTTTGGTTTTGCTCTCGAAGACGGCATTCACGAACATCCCCAACTTGAGAATGCCGGGATTTGAAATCTCGATGCGCACTTTGGCTGTTCTAAGGCTCGGATCAAGCACTGGACCTATGTCGCTTACCCGTCCAGTTAGCGTCTTGTCGGGATATGCGATTAAGTTGATCTTTGCTTGCTGCCCCAGTTTCAACTTGGGGATGTCGTTCTCATATACGTCGCAAAGAACCCAGACATTCGAGAGATCTGCAATAGTGAATGCGGTGGCCGATCCGGAGAGGCTGACGCCGGCAGCGGCTGCATTCGTCACGTTCTGGCCAATGATCACTCCCGA
>Ga0181535_10005316_pt1 | contig 13848 bp, 10 predicted proteins | sample PEATcosm2014_Bin_44_FD_119774 | JGI IMG/M metagenome (GOLD analysis project Ga0181535, IMG submission 119774) | Peatland microbial communities from MTU Mesocosm Facility, Houghton, MI, USA - PEATcosm2014_Bin17_30_metaG | ecosystem: Environmental > Terrestrial > Soil > Wetlands > Peat | place...
CCCTCGCGTCACCGATGTCGGTCGCATACTGCGCAGATATTCCCTGGATGAATTGCCGCAGTTTTTCAATGTGCTGCTCGGCGAGATGAGCGTCGTGGGTCCGCGACCGCCTGTCGTCGGCGAAGTTAGGGAATACAACTTCAGCCATCTGCATCGCCTGGATGTCCCTCCTGGCGTTACCGGGCTATGGCAGATCCAGGGGCGCCACGACCCCTCGTTCGAGAGCTATGTTTCACTGGACCTCACATACATCGAGAACTGGAGTGTCGCACTCGACCTGAAAATCATCGCGCAGACGGTCGGCGTGGTTTTCTCGGGCAGTGGCACCTGAAGGATGCTGCCTTTCAAGGTCCCATTGCAGCATTGCCGTTCTTTAGTCGTCGCGGTCACCCGGATTAAACTGGAAGGGTGAAGATCGCACTCGCCCAGATCAATCCCACAGTCGGGGATTTCACTGGTAACCTCGAAAGAATACTTTTAGTCAGCCGCCGAGCCGCCGCTCAGGGAGCGCGGCTTACTGTTTTTTCCGAGCTCTCCATCTGCGGCTATCCGCCGGCCGACTTCCTTGAAAAGCCGAGCTTTCTGGCGCGGTGCCGAACTGCTCTCGATGAGCTGATGACAGCTACGAGCGCACTTTCAACCGCAGTCCTGGCTGGAGTGGCTCTGCCGGCTCCTCCGGACGCCGGCAAGCCAGCCGTCAACGCTGCCGTTCTACTCGATAAGGGAGCCTTGCTGCTGGAACAGCACAAGAGGCTGCTCCCTTTCTATGACGTCTTCGACGAGCAGCGCTACTTTCTGCCGTCCCGCTCGCAAAAGGTCGTCGAGCTCGATGGCGTCCTCCTTGCCGTCACTGTCTGCGAAGACGCGTGGAACGACAAGAATTTCTGGCCGCGCCGCCTCTATTCCGTCGACCCGATGGAAGAGTTGATGCGCCAGGATCCGGCGATCCACATCAACCTGTCGTCTTCCCCGTTCTGGCATTCCAAGCGCGAGATCCGTCACGAGATGCTCGCTGCCATTGCGCGCCGCGACGGCATTCCTGTGCTGATGTCGAACCAGGTCGGCGGCAACGACAGTCTCCTCTTCGATGGCTCTTCGATTGCTCTCAATGCACGTGGTGAACTCATCGCGCAGGCGGCCTCATTCCAGGAAGACCTTGTCGTCTTCGATCCATTCGACGCGCAGCCGATGCAACCACCGCCAAGCGACGACACCGAGGCTGCCTATCACGCGCTTGTCCTTGGCACCCGCGATTACGTGCGCAAGTGCGGCTTTCGCAAGGGCCTCATCGCTCTAAGCGGCGGCATCGATTCGGCGCTGGTGGCGGCAATCGCCAGCGAGGCTCTTGGTCCGGAAAACGTGATTGCTGTCGGCATGCCGAGTCCGTATTCCTCCCCAGGGTCCATCGACGACAGCCGGAGACTCGCCGCGAATCTTGGCATTCAATTCGAACTGATAGGCATCAGCGAACTCTTCAAGGGGTACACCGAGGCGCTTGGGCCGCTGTTTGCCGGTCTCAAACCGGACTTGACCGAAGAGAACATTCAGTCGCGCATCCGCGGAACGCTGATGATGGCGCTCTCGAACAAGTTTGGGGCATTGGTACTCACCACCGGTAATAAATCGGAGATGGCGGTCGGCTACTGCACCCTTTATGGCGACATGGTGGGTGCGCTGGCCGTCATTGGTGACCTCGTTAAAACCCGCGTATACGCTGTGTCCAGGTGGGTAAATCGAGACCGCGAGATCATTCCACTTCCGATCCTGGAAAAACCACCCTCGGCTGAACTCCGTCCCGATCAGAGAGATACGGACTCATTGCCTCCTTATGAGGTTCTCGATCCGATCATCGAGGCCTATGTGGAGCGCTACGAGACCCCGGAGTGCATTGCGGCAAAACACGGTTTTCCGCTCGAACTCGTCCAACAGGTAGTGCACCTGGTCGAGCGCTCCGAGTATAAGCGCCAGCAGGCCGCTCCCGTTTTGAAGGTTACTTCCAAGTCATTTGGCATGGGCCGCCGATTTCCCATTGCTGTCAAAGTTCAGGTATAAGCTAAAAGGCGGGTGGGTAATCCCCGCCTTTCAAGGAGATTCAGCTTGATCCGTCGTTCGTCTTGTTTTGCCAGCGCAACTGCGCTGTTCGTTCTTCCCCTTTCCATTCTCACCGTTTCGGCTCAGCAGCAGGTTCCTGCTGCGCCTCCTCAAGATTCAGCGCAAGCTCCATCGGCTCCCGCTCCCGCCGCTGCGCCAACTTTCCCCAAGCCGGATCCAGCCAATTTCACAGCAACGGCGCCTTCCAAAGACCTCATCAATGCGTTCCTGCAGACCAGTTGGGGTTACGATGAGAGCCGCGTCTGGCAGATTCAGGCGATTCTGAAGACGCCCGTCGAGGGAATCAGCAAGGTTGTCATTTACGTGGGAGACAAGAGCGGAAAGCAGAAAACCACAGCCCTTCAGTTCTTCGCCTTGCCCGATGGCAAGCACATTATCGCGGGTGATGAAGTACTGCCCTTCGGCGACCATCCCTATGCCGGCTATCGCGCCGAGTTGCAGCAGAGCGCCGATGGGCCCTATCGCGGCGCTGCTTCCAAAGACCTCGAGTTGGTCGAGTTCGCCGACTTCCAATGCCCGCATTGCAAGGAAGCCCAGGCCAACATGGACAAGCTCGCCACGGACTTTCCCAAAGCGCGCATCGTCTTCCAAAATTTCCCGCTGGCTCAAATCCATCCTGCCTCTGTGACCGCAGCCTCCTATGGGGTTTGCGTCACCAAGCTCGGAGGCAGCAATGCCTTCTTCCTATTCGCTTCGGCGGTTTTTGACGGTCAGGAGGGCTTGGCGACTGCAGACGGCGCTTCGCTTACGCTCAACAGTGCCGTGACCAAAGCAGGTCTCGATCCAGCTAAGGTCTCTGCATGCGCTACCACGCCCGATACTGGAACACAGGTGCAGGCTTCGGTGAAGCTTGCCCAAGCGTTGAACATCAATCAGACGCCTACCCTGATGGTGAATGGCCGACAGGTCCCCATTGGCGGTCTGCCCTACGAGATGATCAAACAGATTGTTTCGTACCAGGCCAAGCTGGATGGTATCGCCCAGTAGGACGCCTACCCTGTACGTTCGATCAGTGCAACCCCAATCAGGCCACCCGGCAATGGGAACCATGGTTGGGGTTTTTCTTTCACACCGCTTGGCGCTGCGAGAAATGAATCGCACTATTGCGCCTGCGTGCTTCGCTCGATGCGAAGGGTCTGCTCGGGTGCATCCGGATATTTGGGTCCTCGGACGAGATGAGGCGTCAGAACAACCAAAAGGGTCGCGTAATCGTTCTGCGTTTCTTTTGACGTGAGATTGTTCATCCCTGGGATTTCCGTAAGTCCGGGCGTGCCGCTCAGCGCCAAGCTTTCCTGTTTATCCAGCTCGCTCATCAGCACCGCGCCTTCATTCTCTTTCAGGGTGATCACACCGGAATAGGAGCGGTTGTTCAGTATCGGATTTCCATTGGAGAAAGAGCCGGAGAGCGCTGTGATCTTCAAATCCACATTAAGCGCAACATCGCCGCTCCGCATCACTTTGGGAGTTGCCTTCAGTGTCAATCCGATGTCCTGGTATTGCACCTGAGGAATCTGTGACGTTGACCCGGAGATCTGGGAGAGCAGCGAAGAGAGCCCGCCCGAGGCTCCCGCCGTTGTCAGTCCCGGAATGTTGACGCCGCTGGTCGCCAAGCCGGAATACGACGCAGTCAATATCGGATACCGGGATCCGCTCCGCAAAGTTTCGTCTTCGCCGTCCTCCAGGCGCAATTCCACGTTGTCCAATGCACGCGTATCGGATGAATTCAGATTGAGATTCAACGTCGCGGGCCCTGGGGACAAGCCCGAAAGCGTGAGCCCGCCGCCGAACAGCGCAATGCCATTGGTGAAAATCGAATTGGAAACCTGCCCCGAGGCCAACAGAATCCCCAGGATCGCCAGAGTGTCTCCGGGAGCGGCGAGACCGGAGCTGATGATCTGCTGTACAAGCGCCTGGTTGGCATTCAGGATCGCCTGTTCCTCCGCATACACATTGAATGCCGTCACCTGCTGCTGCAGTTGGGCTCCCGTGTTCCGCTGGTTATTGTGGGCGAGTTGAATGATCCGTACATCCAGCATCACCTGGCTGCGGCCATATACGAGGTCCCGCATGGTCGCGTTGAAGGCGTCTAGTGTCTTGGTCGGAGCGCGAACTGTCACTGTCCCGAGATTCTGTTCGACCGCGACCTGCTGTGCAGAAAACACATTCTTCGCAACGTTGCTGACTTCGGTCATCTCGGCCTGCGTCATTCCCGGCAGATAGACGGTCTCCATCTCTTCGCGAAGAAACTGCTGCCGGTTCTCCCGCGTGTCGCGCGCCACCAGAACGCGGTGCGCATCCAGCGGGACCGAGAATGTATCGGTCGCCACATCCAGCAGATCATGGGCCTGACGAAAGGGAACGTTTTCCAGATCGAATCTCAATTGCACCGCGGAGACGCTCTGATCAAGTGTCGCGTCGATTCCGTATGCCTTGTAAACTTGCTGAATCAGCTGCCGCCGGTCGATCTTCAGGTGAAAGCTTTTGAGATCCTTCGATGGTTCCAGGACCGGAACACCGCCCACAGTATCCGCCGACGCTTCATACAGTGGCTTGGTCTGATCCAGCAGGGTTGTGTCAGCCAACTCGTTCACGTGCTCCAGAACCTGCGGATTCGAGGGATCGAGCTCGCGAGCCCGCTGCAACGCCGCACGGCCCGCTCCCAGATCGCCACGCGTACGCGCCTTGGCCGCTGCCTGAATCAGCGCTGTGATGGCGTGGCTGCGCGCCACCTCTGCCGCCAAGGCATAGTCACGGTTTCCTGGATCGAGTGCGGCGGCTGACTCATAATCCCGCATTGCCTGCTCGAACTGGCTCTGCTGGAAAAGCTTGCTTCCCTTCAGGTAAAGCTTTGCGGCACGCCGCCGATCCTTTCCACGAGGCGGCTTCCCCTGTCCGTTTTTCTTGTCAGCCGGGCCCGATGATTCCGCATTCTGGTTGGTATTCGGGGCGTTTTTTGCCTGGTCCGGTGCAGGCAGCTGCGCGCCTGACCATCCAACCGGAAAGGCCAGCAGGACTGCCACAATCCACGCGCCGTAGATGATGCGACTCGTTCTCACTGCGAGTTCCCCGTTGCCGCCATCAGGTCAGTCAGCGAGGTCGCGCAGGCATCCGGTCGCAGCGCGTGCAATGCATCGAAATCGAAGTTGCCCGTGGCCACTGCAATCACTAAAAGGTTGTTGGCTCGTGCAGCCTCGATGTCTCGAGGCGTGTCGCCCACAACGCACACCGTCGCTGCTTCTCCCACGAGCTCGCGGGCTTTGCTCGCCGCATGACCAACCATCTCCGACCGCAACGGGAAATGATCGCTGAAGCCGCCGAACCGGAACCACTCGCGCAACCCTGCCGCTTCGATCTTGATCCAGCCGATCATTTCGAGGTTGCCGGTCGCAACTCCCAACAGGGCGCCGCGTTCTGAAAGATGGCGCAACGCCTCCTTGACGCCCGGCATGAGGATTGGGTCCAGTTCATGCCGCCGCTCCGCGACACTCGCGCACATTGCATCGAGGATGGCCGCAATCTGTGGCTCCAGCACATCTGCGGGGATGCCCGCACGGCTGCAGGCTTCCCGCAGAATTCCCGTGTCGGTGTTGCCGTGCAGCGCGATGCCGGCAAGCGTCACTTCAAAGCCGGTCACGCGCCGAACGCCATTTGCGACGGATTCAAAATGTACGCGGTCGCGGCTGCGCAGGAGCGTGCCGTCGATGTCGAAGAGATAGGCAATCTGCCTGTCCCAGACAAACCCCGGCTCAATCGCAACGCGCGCTTCGGTTTTCGGTTGAATTGTCTGCATGCCTCGGAGAGGGTCAGCCCTGACGATAGCCCTGGCGCGCCGCTCCAAACAGTAGACGTTCGCTGCGTGGCGGACGCTTGAGGCCCGCGCGGACTTCGGCAAGGCTCAGGCCGAGCTCTGCCATGGTGCGGCTCAGCGTGTTGCGGTGGATCCCAAGTTCCTCCGCCGCCTTACACTGGTTTCCCCGGTTTGCTACCAGCACTTCGCGCAGATATTGTCTTTTGAACTCGCGAACGGCATCGTCATAGCGGATGCCGCTGGAATGCATTTGTATCACCAGGCTGTCCAGTTCTCTTCTCACGTCGACCTCTTGCTCTACTAGCTTGCCACAGCGGACCGTATTACTGCCCAGGAAAAAATTTCATTTCTCGATCGGCCTCGGGTGCATCCAGGCAGGAGACTCCCGTTCCAGCCGATTCAGATCGTCTCGGACCAGCTCTGCCAAGCTCGAAGGACTGACATGCGTGCTCAGATGGCACGCGCTAAAAAAGTACTTAGGCAGCCTTGACTGAGTCAGCCACTCGGTCTCCGGGAAAAAGGCCACAGTGACCAGGATGCATACCGTCACCAGCAATGCGCCTTGAAAAAGACCGAAGACTCCACCCGCCAAGCCGTCCAGACAGCCAAGGCCCAGTTTCTGGAACGCCTTTGAGAGAAACGCTCCGATCAACGCCGCGATTGCCGCTACCAGCAGAGCGATCAAAAGAAATCCGATCGCATTCGCCACATGGTCATTGCGTACTATGGGCTGGACAAACCGTGCGACGCGCTCGTAGTTCCACGCCGCGATCACCAACCCAAGCAGCAGTCCACCCAACGAGAAAACTGAGCGAAGAAAGCCCTGCGCGATGCCTGCCAACACCGATGCTGCCAGTATTGCCACGATGATCCAATCCACCACGCTCATGGTTGCTCCGCCGCTCTCCGCTAAAGTCAGTTCGCAGGCCCTAAACCGCTAGTTCCCGCCCGGTGAGGCGGCGAAACGCTTCAAGATACTTGGCAAGTGTACGCTCCACCACGTCGTCCGGAAGGCCAGGCGCCGGTGCTTGCTTGTTCCATTGAATACTTTCCAAATAGTCTCGCACGAATTGCTTGTCGAACGATGGCTGCGCACCGCCGGGCTTCCACCCCGAAGCCTCCCAGAAGCGTGAGGAGTCCGGAGTCAGCACTTCATCCGCAAGAATAATGCCTTCGGCCGTCGTGCCAAACTCGAACTTTGTGTCCGCGAGAATCAGTCCGCGCTCTTCTGCGTGCTTCGCCGCTCGAGCGTAAATCGCCAGCGTCAGTTGTCGAAGTTCCAATGCGGCTTCCGCGCCCAGCAGCTTCTCCATCGTGGCGAACGGAATATTCTCGTCGTGCGATCCACCCTCGCTTTTCGTTGCTGGGGTGAAGATGGCCTCCGGCAGTTTCGATGCATCCCGCAAATTCGCTGGCAGTGGAATTCCGCAGACGGTGCCGCTCTGCTGGTATTCCTTCCAGCCCGATCCGGCCAGGTAGCCGCGCGCGACGCATTCCACCGGGTACATCTTCGCGCGGCGCACCAGCATCGACCGCCCCTCGAGTTGGTCCGCATACGGCCGGAGCGCTGCAGGGAACTCATCCACTTTCGCTGTGATCAGATGATTGGGTACGAGGTTCGACAGAAAGTCGAACCAGAAAAGCGAGATCTGGGTCAGGATCTTTCCTTTGCCAGGGATACCTGTGGCCAGCACGTGGTCGAATGCCGAAATGCGATCTGTCGCAACCAGCAGCAACGCATCGTCCACCGCGTACAAATCACGCACCTTGCCCCTGCCGAGCAGCGGCGTTGTACCCAAATTGGTTGAAAGGAGAGCCTTCATCGGAGGGGCCTTGCTGGAGTTGGAACTGAACCTCCGATTCTCAGGCGCGGCCCCTCATTTGTCAATGCACATCGCGTGCAACAGACTGTGCCGCAAATCTCTGTCAATCTTGATCAGTATTGGAGGGCAATTCGCGAAGCGGAAAGAAAACTAACCCCTGTGACAGCGATCACGGACCGCTTCTCGAACATAGGCGAAACTCCAGTTGTCAACATGGTTCGGAGGGCACGTAAGAAGGTCCTCTTTGAGCCGGGAGACACGAGGCGGCAGTGGAAAGGGGAAGCCGCGGCTAGCTTCGTTCTAAGGGATCGCCAGTAGCTGTGCACTACCGACCTCCAGTGCCAGCTACTGGTTCCCGCTTCTAACTTGTGTAAAGCAAGCGCCTCCGAAGAGAAGTGATCCTTCGGAGGTGATTTTTCGTCTGGAGCGGTTCCGTAATTGCTATACACCGAAACCGCGGCCCTAAAGCGGCATTTTCCTTAAGAAAATGCTGCCTCGCACGATGCCTGAGATGGCTGGTGAATTGTGGAGCCGCTCTTGCCCCGCCTCTGATCACAGCTTCTTGACTTCGCGCCTCACCTGCTTGAAAACACAAACTCGTTGCCATCGGGATCTTTGAACTTAGCCATGGTTCCCCAGACTTCTTTCTTCGGTTCCTCGGCAAGTTCCACGCCTTTGGACTTGAGAAGCTTCGCGGTGGCAAACACATCGTCGCACCAAAAAGTCAGCGGTTGAAAGCCACCGATACGGCTCTCGTGGCCCGGAGGCGTGAAGAGCGCGAGGTTCACATCGGAACCGGGGATCAACAGCTCAATCCATCGCTGTCCGGCTCCGAAAGCTTGATCGGTTGCGACCTTGAAACCCATCTTCTCGGTGTAGAACTTTAGCGCTCGATCCTGGTCGCTGACTGGAATGCTGACAATTTTGATGCCGCGTATCATCGCGTCCCCCTCTTTGAGATTCTCGGAATATAGCCGCGACAAATCGGCGATGCAATCTGGTAGTCATTGCTATAGTAACGATTGGTATAGGAATGACTTCGATCGACGACTATGTAACCGACGTGCTGATGCGCGATCTTGTCGGACATGACAAGCGGCCGGTGAGTTTTCTTGTGTATTTGTGGCTTGCGGCCGAGCAGCAGCGCAGGAGTTCCGCCGTTCAGATCAGCTACCAGGAACTGGCGGAATCGATTGGTATATCGAAGAGTGCGGCCCAAGCTGCAGTGGCTTGGCTCGCGCAGCGCAAATTGATTCTCGTCAGCAAAGCGACGGTGACGGCGACGCCGAAGTACAAAGTTCTGAGCCCTTGGAAGCGATAGAGGAAGTTTGCGGTCGCTGGTCGCGGTTCGCTAGGCTGTAGCTCGCCGCTGGTCCTGCTGGCCGCCGAGTTTCACACTCACCACCTTCGAGACGCCCGGTTCCTGCATGGTCACGCCGTAAATCATGTCCGCCGCATGCATCATCCGCTTGGAGTGCGTCACCAGAAGAAACTGCGTCTCCCGGCTCAGCGAGTGCAGCAGGTCGGCGAGCCTGCCTACGTTCGTCTCATCAAGGGCAGCATCGACTTCGTCGAGCACGCAGAAGGGGCTTGGCTGGAACTGGAAGATGCCGACGAGCAGCGCGAGCGCCGTGAGCGCCTTTTCGCCGCCCGAAAGCAGCAGAACATTCTGCAGCTTCTTTCCCGGCGGTGAGGCGACGATGTCGAGACCACTCTCCGCCTGATTCTCCACATCGGTGAGCCGCAAAAAGGCCTGCCCGCCGTGGAAGAGTCGGTTAAATACCACACCGAAGTTTTCGTTAATCCGCTCGAACGCCTCATCGAACTTTGTCCGCGAAATCTGATCGATCTCCTTGATCGTTGCTTGTGTGTTGTCGATCGACTCCATCAGGTCCCGGCGCTGCGTTTCGAGAAATCCGTGCCGCTCCGCCGTTTCCTTGTACTCGTCGAGAGCCATCATGTTGACGGGGCCCATCTGCTCGATGCGTTGCCGGAGTTCATGGCAAACCAGTTCTTCGGCAACCAATTCTTCGCCGTCCAGGCGGACAATCTCAGCATCGGCCCGCAGCACGGAAGCCTCCAAATTCACTTCCGTCAGGCAGCTTGCTTCCAGGTGCTCGAGATCAGAGCGAAGCTTTGCCACTTCACTTGACCGGTTGCTGCGATTGTCCCTCAGGTGATCGAGCGCCACGCGTCCCGCCTTCAACTGCGACTCGATCTCCATCAGTTTCTGCCGCAGTTCCAGCGCTTCGCCGGTTAGCTTCTGCGCCTGCCCCAGCGCCTCTTCGCGCAATGCCGTTAGTTCCTGCTCTCGAATCGCAAGCTCTGCCGATTCCCGCGTCCGCTGTTCACGTTCTGCTTCCGCTGTCGCCTGTTGTTGCTCAATGGCCAGAACCCGGCGCTCCAGATCGTTATGGAGCCGGTCAATCCGCTGGAATGCTGCTTCTGCTCCACGCCGGCGCTCTTCAAGCTTGGCCAACTCGGCTGTCACTTGCGCGGCTTCCTGCTGCAAACCTTCGCGCTTCTGCCGCAGAGCACTTAACTGAGACTGTTGCTCGTTGAGCGTTCCCTCGGCTGCTTCGCGCTCTCCCTCGAGCCGGCCCGCCTCTTCGCGCTTTTGCGCGATGGCCTCGTGTTTGGTTTCGCGTGCGTCCTTGTTGCGCGCGGTATGCAGCGTCCACTCCTGCAACCGCCGCTCGATACGCTGCGTCTGGGCCTCCATTTGCTTCAGCGCCGCTCCCTGGTCTGCGGTGTCGCGTTCCGCGAGACGACGCTCTTCGCTGCGCGTTTCCAGCTGCGCGGCCAATTCCTCGATCCGGCGGGCCAGCGCGGCTCCTTCGCTGTCGGCCCGTCCCAGGCTCTGTTCAAGACTCGCCAGCTTCCCATCGATCTCGCGTAGCTCGCGCTTCAACGCCAACGGGCCTTCGGTCGAAGGCTTGCCGCCCGTAACTGTGGAATTGTGAAAGCACTCCCCATCCGGAGTTAGGAAAAACGCATAGCTGTGCTCATGGGCCAAACGCTGCGCGTCCGCCGCACTCCCCACCAGGTAGCCATGCTTCAGCTTGGGCAATATCGTTTCGAGCGATCTTCCAAAACCATTCAGGACCCGGATCGCATCTTTCAGTGGCGTCACGCCCTCGCCGCCAATGGTTCCATCGCTCTCTTCAAAAAGTCCGCGCTGGTCAGCATCGTGAATAAGAAAAGTGGCACGGCCGTCGACGCCCGACTTCAGCAGGCGCACGCCTTCTTCCGCTGCTCCCCAGCTTTCGACCACGACATAATTCAACTCGTCACGAAGGAATTCGTCGACTACTCCTTCATGCTCGCCCCGAACTTCGAGAAAATCGGCCAGCGTTCCAGTGGGCTTCATCCCTTCCGCCAGCGCGCCCGGTTTCAGCAGACGCCGTACCGAATCGGTCGCGTAGCTGTGATCCCGAATCAATGCCTCGAGCGAACTCCGCCTTCCCGCAGCCGCAGCCTGTACGCTACGCAACTCATTCGCGCGGGCGCGCAGAGCATCTTCTTCTGCGCGGCTTGCCTGCAAGCCTTCGCGGAGGGTCGCAATTTCTCCCTCCAACCTTTGGAGTGTCTCGGCTGCCGACTCGAATTTAAGTTTCGCCTGGCCGCTCTGCACCCCAAGGCTCTCGAGCTCGTTTCGGGCCTGGGTGGTTTCGGCCGTCAGCCGCTCGGCCTCGCGCTCCAGCGCCGCTAGACTCTCTTCCGCCTGCGCGGTGCTGTTGCGCGCGTTCCCGGCCAGTGTGAGCAGGTGCATTGCGTGCCGGCGATTCGCTTCGAGTTCGCGTTCTGAATTGAAGACCGCATCGGCAGCCGCGCGCGCCTCGTGCTGTTTCGTCTCCACCTGCTGATGAAACGCGTGTGCCTCGTTCGCAGCTGTTTCAAGAAAACTCTTCTGCTGCGTTCGCTCTTCTGCAATGCCGGTTAGCTGGTTACGCGTCTGTTCCAGCTCGCCTGCAGCCGCCGCAAGCCGCGCCCCCAATTCACTTACGCGCTCGGCATTGGCGCGTTCGCGTGCCGCGGCCCTTTCCAATTCGACAGCAGCGCTATTGGCGCGGTTCTGCGCGTCCTGGGCTTCGCGATCCAGCTCATAACCGCGCTCGGTCAGGCTATGCTGGCTTGCTTCCGTGCTTTCGATCTCCGCCGCGGAGGCGTGAATGCGCTCCGTGAGTGCCGCAATCTCCTGCTCCAGTCGTGCCTGCTCGGCGTCCATGCCGGCCATGCGGCTGGCGAGTACCGCGCGCAGCCGTCGGCGCAGCTCTTCGCGGACTGCCACGAATCGCTCGGCCTTCGAAGCCTGCCGCTTCAGGCTGTTCATTTGCCGCGTCACTTCTTCAAAAATGTCATCGACACGCGCCAGGTTCTGCTTCGAGCTTTCGAGACGCAACTCCGCCAGCCGCTTCTTCGTCTTGAAACGTGTAATGCCGGCAGCTTCCTCGATAATCGCGCGTCGGTCATGCGGCTTCGAGCTCAGCAGTTGCCCAATCCGTTCCTGGCCGATGATCGCGTAGCTCTCCGGTCCGAGCCCCGTGCCCATGAAGATGTCTTGAATATCGCGCAGCCGGCAGAGTTTGCCATTGAGCAGATACTCGCTCTCGCCGGTGCGGAACAGCCGCCGGGTGATGACAATTTCGCCTTTGCGCGGTGTGTTCTGAAACTTGCGCCGCCTGATCTTTAGGACTACCGGCTGCGGACCACCCTCCGCACTCGCCGCCGCCGAGTTCTCGACTAATTCCTCGTCTCCATCGATCGCTTGACCCGGCTGCTCGTTGGCAATAATCTCTTCGGCCTCGGCGGCGCGCTCGCGCCGCACGCTGTCCTCATCCCAATCGACCGGGCCCTCGTGTTCGACCTCGACCTCCGGCTCAACCGGCACCGGCCCCTCGTACGCCGCTGGATCCACCATGGTGAGCGTCACTTCGGCCATCCCGAGCGGCTTGCGTTCCCGCGTCCCCGCAAAAATCACGTCCTGCATGTGGGTGCCGCGCAGAGATTTTGCGCTCTGCTCGCCCAGCACCCAGCTCACTCCGTCCAGAATGTTCGACTTGCCGCACCCGTTCGGCCCCACCACAACGGCGATGCCTGTGCCCGGCACAGTCAACTCCGTGCGGTCACAGAAGCTCTTAAAGCCGAGGATGTGGATTTTCTTCAGTTTCAGCATGTCAACTCCGGATCGATGGGTTAGAAAATGTACAGTTCCGCGGCTGCCCGCAATGGCCTGCTTTTATTGTCCTTCGATTTCAGACTCTACGGAGCCTGGGAAGTAGGGTCAACGACACGAAGGGGTGTTCTTGTGGATAATGGGGGGCCGAACTCATCTTTTCGGGATTTTCAGGAAGTTGAGCCGAAATCTCTGTTTTTGAGGGAGTTTTGGACGCGATTTCCACAAACGAGAACGGACGAAAATCAATGCCGGACCTGTGACGATCCAACGGCCTTCCGGATTACCTTTTCGAGAGCCCGAAGCGCCTGCGGACGCGGGAAACTCGGCCGGCTGGCGAGCCGAATCGTTCGCGCGGAATGACCGGCAAGTTTCCGCACCACAATATCCCTGCGGCGAAGCGATTCCACGGCCAGGGAAGGGATCAAAGTAGCCCCATAACCAGCCGCCACCAGGTTGACCAGGGTGTCCAGCGTGGCCGCTTGCATTGACCCCCGCAGACCGGATCGACGGCCGTGTTTGGTCCCGCATGCCGTCAGCGCTTGGTTGGACAGGCAATGCCCCTCGGCCAGCACCAGCAAGTCGTCCGCCAGCTCCTCTTCCTTGACAGCGGATTTGCCCGCCAGCCGATGCTTGCTCGGCAGCGCAGCCATCAGCGGCTCCACGAACAAAGAAATCTCGGTGATCTCCGGTGCTTCGGTCTTCGTCGCCAGCAGCGCCGCATCCAGTTTGTGATTGCGCAGCGAATCAATCAACGCCTGCGTCTGGTCCTCCCACAGATCGATCGTCAGTCCGGGATAGGCTTCGTGGAGCGGCTTCAAGATCATCGGCATCAGATACGGCGCGAGGGTCGGAATCACACCGAGCCGGATCGGTCCCACCAGCGGGTCGCGCGCGGCTCGCGCTACATCCCGGATCTGAGCCTCCGC
>Ga0181535_10005320_pt1 | contig 13839 bp, 15 predicted proteins | sample PEATcosm2014_Bin_44_FD_119774 | JGI IMG/M metagenome (GOLD analysis project Ga0181535, IMG submission 119774) | Peatland microbial communities from MTU Mesocosm Facility, Houghton, MI, USA - PEATcosm2014_Bin17_30_metaG | ecosystem: Environmental > Terrestrial > Soil > Wetlands > Peat | place...
CATATCCCCCCATCGTGCCATTCAATTCTTGCGGACTACTGCCGATGTTCTCAGTACCGGGACCGCTCCGGCACATGAGGCGATATGGCGCTCCTGAACTGGAATGAAAAGCTCTCTGTTGGGGTGGAATCGATCGACGACCAGCACAAGATTCTGGTCGACACGTTGAACGAACTGCATCACGCGGTCATGCAGGGCGAAACGCGGAGTTCTACTGCTCCGTTGCTGCGAAGCCTCCTTGCCTACACGCGTAATCATCACGCGGCGGAAGAACGGATGATGGCCAACGTGAATTATCCGGAGTTGAAGCAGCATCAATCGCTGCATCGAGAGCTGGTGCAAACACTGCAGGGATTCCTGGCCAGCATCGATCGGGGTGAAGCCGCGATCAACGTCGATTCTCTCTATAGGTTGCGGGATGGGTTGACCAATCACATTCAACGAGTCGATGGCGGCTATCGGGCGTGGTTCGCGGAACATGGCGAGCCGCTACGAATTGAGGCGATGCCATATCACACCTCAAACGTGAGCTGGGTCGAAGCAAAGAGTGGCGCCGGTTTTGGATCCGAGGAAAGATCGTAAACGAGCCGCTCGAGGACGATGCGCTTATCTGGCGGCGAGGAACGCAGCTCGAGATCGGCTCGGGCAATCAGGCGAAGCGCGCGCGTGAGTTCTCGCCGGCTCTTGTAACGGCGCGCCTGCCGAATCAATTCATCGGCAGCGAAGGGCGGCATGCGAAAGCCTTGCCACAACACCTGCCAGATGGCGCGCGAATCGCGCACGTTTTTCTCCAGGATGACAAGCATCTGCCTAAAGGTTCGCGCCATCATGTAGAGGTGCCCGATCGCCGCGTCTTCGCCCGCATCCGAGCTGTTCAATAGCCCTTGCAGCAGCGCCAATGCGCGGGCACGGTTGCGCGAACTGATGGCGTCGGTCAGCTCGTATAACGAGCGCTGCTTGGCGGCGAGCACCATGGTCTCCACATCGCCGAGTGTAATGCGGCCACGGCCCAATGTGTAGAGCAGCAACTTTTCGAGCTCGGAAGCAATTAGCATCATGTCGGCGCCGAGTGCGTCGACCAGTTCCCGCGTCGCATCCGGCTCAATGCGGGCGCCTGCCTCCAGCGCCGTTGCCGTCACCCAACGCATAGCATCTTCATCGCTCACGCGGGCCAGCTCCACCATGCCACAATGTTCGCCCAGCGTCTCAGTGAGCCTCTCATAGCGATTCTTGTCGTCCATCTCCATGCGGCGCGCATCGCTTGGGATCCGCAAAAAGTCTGCGACGAACACAAGCAGCGCCTGGGGGTTAGGCGAACGGAAATAGCGATCGAGTGCGGCAAATTCCTCTTTTTTGGCTCCGCGCGTGTAGAGCAGCCGCACATTGCGCACAAAGACCAACTGGAAAGGAGCCATCAGCGACGGGGTCTGGGCGCGATCCAGAACTTCAAATATGGTGGAGCCGCCAAGGTCTAAATCGGAGAGACAAAAATCTCTGAGATCGGGTGGGACAAATGCCTTCAAAAGGGCCGCGCGACAGCGATCCATGAGGAAAACTTCGTCGCCAACGAGGACATAACCCGGACGAAGTAAACGATTGCCAGCAGCCGCATCCTCAATCTCCGCGACGAAGCGGCCAGCAGCATTGAATCCCGCGCCCCAGCGTGAGCCGTTCATCGGATACTCCGCCGGACTTTTCGACTGCAATTCGCTTCAATAAGCATGCGGCTCCAGAATACCCGCTGGGATCTCGACCGGCCAATCCCGGAGAGATATTCAGAGACTAATCGGCCTGATGCAACCGCAAATCAAGAATCTTTGAGGGTTAACCGTATTTGCACGGGGTTAACTAAATAGTAAGTAATGTAGGTTACCTACAAATTCACTGTGTACTCTCGTAATACCTCCTTACTTTTCCACTGCAAAGAAAGGTCTAATTTCCATTGCGGCGCACACCAGTCGCGGCTAGACTGAAAAAAGCCTGAGGTTATTTGGCTATTGATATTCCCTCCCCCTCAAGGCCCAAGGCGGCGCAGCGATATTCTTCGCAGCGCCGCCTTTTTACTTTTACAAACTTTCCAGCACATCAGCCACCAGCGCCCTGGCAAAATCGCGAGAGAGTCTCTGAACAGCAGCAGGACTCTCGTCGAAATAAACCGGCAGATCGGTCGTTGATTGGTATTGCTGACGAAAAACATAGTTCTTGTTTTCGTAAAGAATGTGTCCATCCCTGCCGGTCAACTTGACCGCGATCACCACGGTGACGAGATAGCTGGATGACTGCTGCGTTGACGTGTTGTACGTCAATGGAGCGACCGTCTCCTGAAGGATTGTTCCGTGCAACACCACGTCGGGATCAGCGTTGGCATCCGGCGTGACCCGTAAACGCGAACGCGTGGCAAACTCACGAATGACGGCGTCTGTCATCACCGTCTCGGTGTGATACGCGTTGGTGCGGGTGGCAAAAATCGGAACGGCAAGCGTGTGCGCCTCGGGTGGCAGGTGCGTGGCCGCTCCCAGCGTGTGATAACCGCATCCCGAGAGTGCCAGGAAGCCGAGAGTGATGAACAAAAAGGCGCATACGCGCATGAACTCATCATAGAGCCTGCCACGCCTTCGAACTCGTGCTTATACCCAGGCGGAAGCCATCATGCCCAGACCTTCCGGTGGCAATTTGAGTCCGTCGGATCGATTATCAAAATAGAGCGCATTCAACTGGCCGGAGTCCGCAAACTCGATCGTATGAAATCCGGTGCTCCGCAATTCAGCTTCCAACTCTTGCGGAGAAAAAAAGAGCTGAAATGGCTCACCGACCGAGGCCACACGCGCCGCCAACGCCTCAAACACCTTGCGGCGTTCCGGTCTCATGGATTCGGGCGACAGTGCGAAGTCGAAACAGACCCCGCTTCCAGCGGGCAATTGCGCGATGGCCTGCAATGTGGCCCGGAAGGCACCGCGGGTCAGATAGGGAACGACGCCCAACCAACCAAAAAACGCACGAGCGCCCAAATCGAAGCCGGAATTAGCCAGGCCCGCAGCCAATGTTTGGTGTTCGAAGTCAAGCGGAACAAACGTGAGACTGCCCGGCACAGGGATTGCAGCTTCGACCAGAAGCGATCGTTTCCACTCCTGCGTCGCGGGGAAATCCACTTCGAAGATGCAAAGGTTTGGAAACGGATTCCGATAGGCAAACGTGTCAAGTCCCGCGCCCAGCACCGCATATTGCGTGACGCCGGACGCGACCGCCTCGGCCAGCCGATCCTCCGCATAGCGGCTGCGCGCTGCCATAAACGCACGAAAGGCACGCGCGATCGGACTCATTTCACGTTCCCGATCGAAGGTGAAGTGCGGGCCCAGAAGCGGTACTGCGATCGGATCCACCAGCACACAGGGCTGGTCCAAGACTTGATGGATGGCGCGACGCATGGCCACACGAAAGGCTGTTTTGCTGGCGCGGCCGGTTTCCATGCAAACGAGTTTAGCTTGCCACGCAGGAGTCTAATCCCGGTACGATGGGGCACATGACCTGGATTGGATGGGCGATATTTTCCGCCATCTTCGCCGCGGCCACCGCGCTGTTGGCGAAGGTCGGCGTAACGCATGTGGACTCAAACCTGGCTACTGCTCTTCGGACGAGTGTCGTAGTCGTATTCGCGTGGGGCATTGCGCTAGCCCTCGGCAAACATGGCGAGATCCGTTCGCTCGATAAGCGCACCATGCTCTTCCTCGCGCTGTCTGGACTGGCGACCGGGCTCTCGTGGCTGTGCTATTTCCGCGCACTCCAGCTCGGACCCGCTTCGCACGTTGCGCCACTGGATAAGCTCAGCGTGCCGCTGGTGATGGTCTTCGCGTGGTTGCTTCTCGGCGAGAGGCTGACTACGCCGGCTCTGGTCGGCGGCGCGCTCATCACCGTCGGTGCAATCGTGATGGTGATCGGCTGAGAGTTGCTCTTCCTCGGCGCAGCATCCCTATACTGAACGAACCACTGCTTCGCAGAAGGATTTACTTGACGAGCCGCGCCCAACCCGAACCTCGACCTGCCCTTCGCCGCGTTGTCCTCACAGGGTTCATGGGCTCAGGCAAGACCACAGTCGGTCCGCTTGTCGCCAGTCGCCTTGGTTGGCGCTTTGTGGATGTGGACGATGTGATCGAGGCCGAATCCGCCGCGAGCATCTCTGAACTCTTTGCGCGAGACGGCGAAGCATCGTTTCGCGAACGCGAGCACAAGACAATCGCTCGCCTGGTCGCCGGCGACACGCTGGTGCTCGCGCTCGGCGGCGGCGCAATCGAACGAGCCGAAACGCGCAACCTGCTGCTGACGGCCCCCGACACGATTCTCGTTCATCTCGAAGTGAAGTTAGCCACGACGCTGGCCCGCTGTCAGGGCACGGAACACACGCGGCCGGTCCTTGCCGACCAGGCCAACCTCGCCATCCGTTACCAGCGCCGGCTTCCGCTCTACCGAATGGCCCATGTCTCGATTCCGGTCGACAAGCTAACGCCGGAACAGGTCGCAGTTGCGATTTTGGCCAAGGCGGGCTTTTAGCATTGTCTCGGCCAACGTTCGACGGGCACCCTTGCTATCATCGAAACAGGCGCATGGTTCTAGCATCATTGCCGCCTGCCCTACGGCCACCTCCATGACTTCCGCTTCCCAAGCCACCAGTCCGGTATCGCTTCCCGCCCGCGTTGGCTCTGCGTCCGAGGGGGTTGGTGAGTCGCATGCGCTGCATGCCCTGCGTCCCGGCACGACGGCCACCTTGATTCATGACTTCCGCGAACTGTTTAAGGTGCGCGTCACCGGCATGGTGCTGGTCACGGGATGGGCAGGGTTTTATCTGGGCTCGATGCAGTCCGGCATTTCGACGCTGCAGCGGGGCTTGATCGATACGCTGCTCGGCATTGGCCTCGTGTCTGCCGGAGCAGGCGCGCTCAATCAGGCACTGGAGCGCTCCACAGATGCGCGCATGGTTCGGACTGCCGACCGGCCTCTGCCCTCGGGACGCATCTCACTGGCGCAGGGAGTTCTCGCCGGAATAGCTGCGCTGGCACTCGGTGCCTATTGGCTTCTTCTGCATACCAACCTGCTCACCGTTTCGCTCGCACTGCTGACTGCATTCACATATGTGGCGGTCTATACGCCGCTGAAGCGCGTCACCTCGCTGGCCACTTTTGTCGGTGCGTTTCCCGGCGCCATGGGACCACTGCTGGGGTGGACCGCGGCGCGGGGAAGAATCGAATGGCCCGCGGTTGCACTCTTCGCCATCCTGTTTGTGTGGCAGTTCCCACACTTCATGGCCATCGCCTGGCTCTATCGGCACGACTACGCGCGCGCAGGAATTCGCATGTTGCCTGTTGTCCAGCCCGACGGCTGGTCTACTGTTGTCGAGGCGCTCTTTTATGCTGTGCTGATGATTCCCGTCAGTCTCGCCCCTTGGTGGCTCGGCCTGGATGGACCGGTGTACGCCGTGATCGCTACTGCGCTGGGACTTTTCTATCTGGCCTACACGATCCGATTCAGCCGCATCCTGCGCACAACCTCTGATACAGAGAGCCGCATGCTGGCACGCGACCTGCTTAAGGTCAGCGTCATTTACTTGCCCTTGTTGCTCACCACACTGATGCTCTGCGCCATCGTGAAGCGATAAATTGCCATGACGACCTTCGCTCCCGCATCGAATCCTAAATCGAGCACCCGCCCGGCGATTGCGGCAATCCTTGCGATCAGCGCCGCTGCTTCCTTGTTTCTATTCTGGCTCATCTATATCCATCCCGCCGCGGCAGCCAGCACTTCCTACGCATTCCTGCCTGCTCTGAACGCAGTTCTCAACGGCCTTGCCGCGACGGCGTTGCTCATCGGCTTTACATTCATCCGCGCCCGCCGCATCGCGGCGCATCGCGCCTCCATGATGACGGCCTTCGCATTTTCGACGCTGTTTCTGGTGAGCTACATCCTGCACCATGCGCTGCATGGCGATGTCCGTTACCCGGTTCACGCGGCCTTTCGCACTTTCTATCTGAGCCTATTGACGAGCCACATCATTCTTGCCGTGGTTGCGCTGCCGCTGGTGCTTATCACGTTTTTCTTTTCGCTCTCAGGACGCTTCCCGCAACACCGCAAAATCGCTCGATGGACATTTCCTCTCTGGCTCTACGTCTCCGTCACCGGCGTCATCACTTACGTCATGCTTCGCCTCGCGCAGGGCTCGTGAACGTCATGTCCGCGCAAGGCCCGACCCGCAGCACTCCCGCTCATTCGAACGACGGAACACGACAATTGCTGCAATGGGGCGGATCGATGGTTGGCGCGGGCCTGCTTGCGGCGCTGCTGCTTGAGACCGTGCTGGGCGGCTTTTCCCGCACCGGCGCCAGCACGAATACAGGCTGGTTTGCGCTTATTGTCGCTCTGATGTGCATCCCCTTCGGCGGCCTGCTGCTCGCGCTCGGAGTGGCCAAATGGCTACGGAACCGCACCCTCGTACGGCGAGGCTGACAGTCTGCTATCCTTTCTCGTTACGGGAGAGATCGAACATGGCAAAATCGGTGAACAAAGTCATCCTTTTGGGCAATGTGGGGAAAGACCCGGAGATGCGCTCGACCGGTGGCGGCACCCTGGTGGCCAACTTCACCCTCGCTACGAGCGACCGCCAAAAGGATCCACAGGGCAACTGGCAGGAACGCACCGAGTGGCATAACCTCGTCGCCTTCACACGGCTCGCTGAAATCGTCCGCGACTACGTCAAGAAAGGCTCCAAGCTCTACGTCGAGGGCAAGATTCAGACGCGGAGCTGGGATGACAAGGAGACCGGCGCCAAGCGCTACCGCACCGAAATCATCGTGAACGACATCTCTCTGCTCTCCGGTCGCGACGAAGGCAGCTCGGGAGGATATAGCCGCGCATCGAGCGCCTCAAGCGCTTCGGCGGGTATGGATCAGCGCGCACCTGCCGGAAATGATGAGTTCGCCCAGCAGGCGGAGATCTCCGACGACGATATTCCGTTCTGAGGTACACCTGCGACACGTTTTGTAAAGTATTCCCATACCGCCCTGATTCTAAAGGGCGGTATTACTTTTGTACGGGGAGAAATGTAAATAATATTGTCGCCCGACATAACTTATGTTGTACCTTAAAAACTGTAACGTTCTAGAGGAGCAGTCAGCCAAATGGACGCACTCAAATACCGCATCAAGACGTTCATCATGCAGAGTGGCGAGCGTTATTGTCTGTTGATCGATAGTACGACAGGAAACCCGCTGTACTATCCCAACTTGTACGTCACCACCCAGATCAGAAACAACGGACAGTCTGTATCAGCGATGCAGACGGCATTAAGCAGCATTAATGTCTTCCTCTCTTACTGCGACGAAAAAGGGCTGGACCTGGAGAAACGATTCATCCAGCGCGTGTTCTTCACCCTCCCTGAGTTAGATGGATTGCGCGATCACTGTCAGAAGCGGTTCAAGAAAGAGCGAACCGCCGCATCAACCGGCCCAGTACTGGTTTCACCGAAACAGAAGCAAAAGCCGTCGAAGCCTGCAAATTCGGGGACAGAATATGTCCGGTTGACCTATATCGGCAAGTATTCCAAGTGGTTGGCCGAGACTCTCCAATCTGGTCCAATGGACCGGAAAACATCTCAAGAAATCTCGACAATGCAAAAAAGGATGAATTCCAGGCGGCCAAAGCGAAAGGGACGCAATCAGCTCAACAATGAAAAGGGGCTTGATGAAAATCAAGTGGATCTGTTGACTGAATTAGTACGTCCCGGCTCCGAACACAATCCGTTTCCCGATCCTGCCGTTCAAGTTCGCAACCGCTTGATAATCTTCATCTTGTTGCACCTGGGCAAACGTGGTGGAGAATTGTTGAACATCCGCGGAAGAGACATTAAAGGCGATCAGATTGTTATTGCCCGTAGGGCGGATGAAAAAGATGACCCCAGGCATGACCAACCTCTTACAAAGACACTGGACCATCGCATGCCCGTGGAAGCTTCTCTAATGAATGAAATCCATATTTATATAAACAAATTCAGAAAGAAAGTTCCGAACGCGCGTGCGCACGATTATTTGTTTGTCACCCACAAATCCGGCCCCACGCAAGGCCAACCACTTTCGATCTCTTCGTACCACAAAGTATTGAAGACCGTCGCCGAAGCTACGCCGGAACTCAAAGACCTTCACGGTCATGCACTCCGCCACACCTGGAATCACCGTTTTTCTGTGTTTATGGACACGATGGACAATCCGCCAACGCCTGAAGCTCAGGAAAAGATGCGGTCCTACCTGCAAGGTTGGAAGGAGGGCTCTGGAACCGCCAAATGGTACACCCAACGCTTCACGCGAGAAAAGGCGATGGAGATCGGACTCGAACTTCAAAAAGGTAAGATACGCATTCCGGAGAACCTAACCCATGAATCTTGAAGCACAACTGCATGAAGGTGCCAAAAGGCATCGATCAAAAAACGGATATTGGTTTGAGGAAGACGATTCAGTCTGGCAGTTGAGAAAAGGTGTCAAAGTCTACGTTGGCGCTGTGAGGGCCCTTCTGGATAGTGAGTCGAGTCGCGGCTTCACCGCCACGCTCGTGCACTACGCGAGCACATTGTCTGCAGACCACACAGCTAACATGGCCAAAGGCATAAGAACGATTCTCGACACCACGGCATCATCATCAATTACGGTCACAACCCTGATTAACTTCCGCGCCACGCTTACCCATGCGACTGAGTACCGTCTCGGCGCTGTGAGTGGATTTATCTGCGCCTGGCACGACCTCGGCTACCCAGGTATCGATGATGATGTCGTGGATTTGCTCGAAAGTTGGACACTCAGAGGAAATGACAAAGGGGACGCAATTAAGCGACTCGACCCCGCCCAGGGGCCGTTAACCGACAATGAGCTGATGGCCTTCAACGAAAGCGCAACATCAGCCTTTGAGAAGGATCAGATTTCGATCACAGATCTGTCGATTGCGCTCTTGACGAGTAATACTGGTCGACGACCAATCCAGGTCACGCACACCAAGATTTGTGATCTTGACGGTACCCGGAAAAACAAACATGGTGATCCCATGTATGTGATCAATATTCCCAGGGCAAAACAACAAGGAGAAGGATTCCGCGAAAGTTTTACGGCATTTGCAATGTCCCATGAGCTATGGGCCGTTCTGAATGCACAACGAAAGATCTGTATTGCGTCGGTTGAGACGATATTGGGGTACGAGCTTCAGGAGGCGGATCGATCAAAACTGCCATTGTTCCCGGACTTGGATGCGTTCTACCATGTCAACTCGCTTGCCGAACTGCGCCAACTGCTCCAAACTGATTACCTTCATTTGAAGAGCGAAACAATCACCGATATCTTGCAGAAGGTGGTTTTGAAGTCTGAATGTTACTCAGAGCGCACTGGAGAAATTCTTGAGCTAACAGCCAGGCGGTTCAGGTACACCATTGGCACTCGCGCGGCCAGAGAAGGCTGCGGGAAAATGATTATCGCGGAGCTTTTGGATCACGCTGACACGCAGAACGTAGATGTATATACCGCAAACACCCCAGAATTTGCGGCAAAGCTCGATGAAAAGCTCGGCTTTCTCATGGCACCGTATGCACGGGCTTTCATGGGCATCGTCGTGGACAAGGAACAGGATGCAAAGCGGGGCGACGATTTGTCCAGCCGAATCCGGCACAATGGCGCGGGTGCGGGCACGTGTGGAACATACGGATATTGTGGGGCCAACGCGCCGATTCCTTGCTACACATGCACGAATTTCCAGCCATGGCTTGATGGGCCACATGAAAAGGTATATCAGGACCTTCTCAATGACCGGCAGCGGGTATACGAGATAACCAAAGATGAGGCCGTGACAGCGGCACTCGATCGAACAATATACGCAGTTGCGCAAGTCATACTGCGTTGTAAGGCACGCCGTGAGGAACTGGCGCGACAGGAAGGTAAATAATGGGAGACTTGATCCATTTTTCCCCACGGGCTGACCTTACAGCTTCTGAAAACCTCCGCGAGTTCATTCGGGTATGTAAGGAGGACCTTACCGCATTCGGGGCTGATCTAAATTGGGACAGTTGGAAGTGGGAAGGGGTTGTCTACTTTACGAAATTGGGGGTCAAACCGCAAAGCGCAAAAGACTCCGACCGGCTTGATGATTCTGTTATGGAATTCGCGAAGGCCTACTTCCGATTCCAACAAGGAAATCACCCAACCGGGACGAAGAACGAGTCTAAAGCACTGCGAGCAATCGAGGCCGCTCTGCTACAGGTCAAACTGGACGCAGACATTGCTGGGCTTGACATGACGGTGCTCGATGAGGCGGCGAGCATCGGAAAGCTCCACTACTCCGAAATGGCTGCTTACCATTGCGGCCGTGAGATCGAGCGGTTGGCTCGTTTTGTCACGGAAAAGCATTTGATCGCGACAGCCGTTGGAACATGGAAAAGCCCAATCCCAAAACCGAAAGACGTAAACATCCAAACAGGACCAGAAGCTAAGGCAATTCAAGAGAAGAAGCTTCCAAGTCAAGCCGCTTTTGACGCACTTGCAGAAGTTTTCACCAATAATCCGCACGATCCCAAAGACATCTTTACCACTTGCGCGTTCGCTCTCACAATGAGCGCTCCTTCCCGCGGAACCGAAGTACTGGAATTACCAGCGGACCTGGAATGGGAAGAACCTGATAAGAACGGTGACATGCGCTACGGATGGCGCTATTTCGCTGGCAAAGGATATGGCAGCGAGGTGAAATGGGTCCAAGCCGAGATGGTTCCAATCGCCAAACTGGCTGTTCAGCGAATCCTTGCTCTGACAAAAGAGGCCCGAGCGCTTGCCCTCTGGATCGAAGAGAACCCGACACGTTTTTATCGACACCCGAATTGCCCAAATGTGGCAGATGATCAGCCGTTACATCATGAACAGGTGGCCGCTGCATTGGGATTTACAGGCGGAAATGTCAGCTCTTCCGGCTTTTCTCATCTCTTTGGCAAGTACACACTGAACAACTTGTGGGAATGGGTGATGTCCCGTCAGCCAGAAGGTTTTCCTTGGATCAACAAGGAAAGGAAGATCAAGTACAGCAACGCTTTGTTCTGCATGACCAAAAACATGCTTCACGGCCAGCGTGGAACAAGCCCAGTGGTTCTATGGACTCCTAATATTACCGTTTTTAACAGCGACTTAGGGCCACGTGAATCTCTAAATGATCCTGATGCACATCAAAGCATTTTTGATCGCTGGGGCTATAAGGGGTCAGATGGAAAGCGGCTAAAGCTGACATCCCATCAAGCGCGTCATCTGCTTTCGACACTCGGTGAACGAGGCGGCTTGTCGCCAGAAGACCTTGCGAAATGGGCCGGGCGCAAGGATCAAAAGCAAAACCGCACCTACAACCATATGAATGAATTCGAGATGGCCGCCGCGGCGGTGGCCATGAATACTTCCATGACACTTTTTGGCCCAAAAGAAACTATCGAGCCGTTGAGTCCGATCATGAAACAGGAATTGACTCTGATCGAACGCGGTCCGGTGCATGTCACAGAGTTTGGGGCTTGTGCGCATGACTGGATCATCTCGCCATGTGAGAAATTCCGCGATTGTCTCAACTGCGGCGAGTCGGCTTTCATTAAAGGTGAAACTGATTGCCTGGGGCGGATCAAGGCTCAATATGACCAGATAACAAAGGACTTCGCCGAAGCGAAGGAAGCTGTAGCCAAAGGCTGGTCCGGGGTCGACAGGTGGTACGAGCATCACGAAAAAAAATACAACAGGCTTCGTCAGTTAATAGAGTTGCTTGAGGATCCGACCATTCCTGACGGCTCAGTCATCACCATGGTTGACGGAACGGATTACAGCCATTTGCGTCGCTCACTTCAGGCGCGGGCAGAAATGGCCAAATTGCGAAATGCTCCAGATGCTGCGGTGCTGTCGCAGATGAAGGATGAGTTAACGCATCCTTCACATTCCAGACAGCAAATCGGAGGTCCCCATGGCTAAACACCTGAAACAAAATGACGTTGATGCTGTGATCGAGGTTATTCGAACGTGGCCAAGCGGCAAAATGACCTGGGAATTGATCTGCGAGTCTGTTGCCGGTGTAATCGGCACCAAGCCGACGCGCCAAACCTTGAATGCGCATTCTCAGATAAAGGCCGCCTTTGTAGCAAAAAAGAGCGGCCTAAAAGTCCACGGTCCCAGGACCTCAATGCCAAGCAGCCTCAAGTTCGCAGCTCAACGCATCGCCCACCAGCAGTGCGAAATCGATGAACTGAAGGCAACCAACGCTCAGCTTTTGGAGCAATTCGCGAAATGGCAATACAACGCCTATAAGCGAGGGATTAAAGAGGACCAGCTAAATCAGCCACTTCCGCGAATTGATCGCGAAAGAACGGACAAGAGAACCAGTACGGAGTTGGAAAATGCCAGATAAACCAGGTGGGAGACAAGGCGGTGCTGAGAATGTAAAAGCATTTCAGGAGTGGGCAAATGAGCGTGATCGGGCGGGGGATTGGGAAGATTACGTGCACCGTGGTCATTTGAACCGCTCAGAGATCGCCAAGGAATGCTGTTTTGCATTGTCGTCGTTCCGCTCGAACAAGGGTCTTGGGCGCGCGCTTCAAGAAGCGGAAGAAAAACTCGAACGTTCCGGAGTCTTCGCGAAATCAAAGAGCGTACGCGGCACCAATGGGCGCAGTGCAGAGACCAATGCAGTCGAAGTGGTAAATCAGCGGGTCATGATTGCAAAAAATCAAGTTGATCAACGCGTTAAAGCGCTCGAAGAGCAAAATGCGACCCTTCGTGCCGAGGTATTCGATCTCCGTGAGAGGTTGAAGCAATTCAAGCATTTGGACGAACACCTGTGTCGAACAGGAAGGTTGTTGCACCAATGAGCGATCTAACGGTTGAACTCCGTGTTACTTCCATCCGAAGTCGCGGCAAAAACGGTGGCGCCATCTTCGCTGGCGTTACTGAAAACGGCGACAGATTCGTCGCCGCCTGTGATTACCGCCTGATACCGGATCCCAGCCTGCTCGACCAGGGGCAGATCTGGAGTGTAGCGGGCAGTCCATCGATCCGTGAATCCATCGCTGAAAACGGGTTCAAAATCAGGGAAACCCAGATAAGCGCCATCACAGCGCAACTGCTGCGCCCTGCCGGCCGGAACATCATAGCTTGGATTTCGGAGTGTCCTGACGCCGCCGGTGTCGGTCAGGTCAAGGCCCGGAAACTCTATGAGCGATTTGGCCCTTCGCTCATTGAATTGATTGAACAGAAGAACATCCCGGCGTTGGCGGAGGTGATAAAGCAGGAGTCAGCCGAACTTCTCTGCCAGGCATTCGAAAAACATGAGGTGGCGAGTACCCTTCTGTGGCTTGATCAGATCGGGATGCCACGACGGATTGGTGCGAGTGTTCTTGCCTTTTACAAAAACCAGGCGCGCGAGAAAATCGAGGCTAATCCTTATATATTGCTCAGTTTTGAAGCCGATTGGGCGAAGGTTGACGATCTGGCCAGGAACCGGATGGGCATAGCAGAAAATGATTCTCGGCGTTTGCTGGCTGGAATTGAAGAAGCGCTTTACCGCGGACTCAATGCCGGTCATACATGCTTGCCACGCCATGAGGTCAAGACCCGCCTTTCTGCTCTGTTGGGAACAAGTGAACTCGCCAATCAAGCCTTGGCGGAGGGCTTGTCTGGCGAGCAGTTCCTGCAGGTTGGTGACTACTATCAGCTACACGGTTCTCATCTGATGGAGAGCTACATCGCCCGACGTCTGATGGAAATTCTGGCCGGCGAAAGCGCGGAAGGGCAAAAGGGCCTCTTTAACCAGGGA
>Ga0181535_10005323_pt1 | contig 13835 bp, 13 predicted proteins | sample PEATcosm2014_Bin_44_FD_119774 | JGI IMG/M metagenome (GOLD analysis project Ga0181535, IMG submission 119774) | Peatland microbial communities from MTU Mesocosm Facility, Houghton, MI, USA - PEATcosm2014_Bin17_30_metaG | ecosystem: Environmental > Terrestrial > Soil > Wetlands > Peat | place...
GACAAAGCTGCCGGTGGCCGTGGGGTTCGGCATCTCTAACGCGGAGCACTTCGCCCAGGTGGCGGAATTCGCGGATGCCGCGGTCGTTGGCAGCGCAATTGTGGAGTTGATCGAAAGATCGACACTGGAATCAGCGCCCGGCGCAGTGGCTCGATTTATCAAGGGTCTGCGCCAACCCGCGGTGGCGCTGGCCCGGTAAAACCCCAGCTCCCAGCTTCTAGCCTCTAGCTTCTAGCCTGCCTATGGCGGATTGAGCCACTTAGGCGTGGTTCAGGAAATCTGGCTGGCAGCTAGAGGCTAGTAGCTAGCAGCTCACACACACGAGGATGGAATGACGCTGGAAGAATTGCGAGATCAAATTGATGTTCTGGACCGCCAGCTTGTGGAGTTGCTGAGCGAGCGGGCCCGCGCCGCGTTGATGATCGGTCACCTCAAAGTTGCCACTTCGCTGCCGGTTTACGAACCGGCGCGGGAAAAGATCATCTACGCCAACGTGCGAGCGGCCAACAAAGGGCCGCTGCCGGACATCGAGTTGACGCATATCTACGAGCGCATCATCGACGTGATGCGGGCATTGCAAAGGAATGAGTTGGCATCGGAGAGGAATGCCCTGGCGAACGCATCCGGATCGTCCGCGACTGAACAGCATCGCGCCGGTGATTCGTCGGGCCACGGCACTGGCGGAGAACCGCCTGAGACTGGGAAAAAGCAATGATCGTTGCAATGCAGGAGAAGGCCACCGAAGAGCAGATCGATTTCGTCATCGACGCCATGGTGGATGCGGGAGTCGGCGTTCATCGAACCACCGGCGCAAGTCAAACCATTCTTGCTGGCGTCGGTCCAACCGCCAGCGTCGACCTAAGCAAATTCGAACTGCTTCCGGGCGTGCTGCACGTACACCGCATCAGTTCACCTTACAAACTGGCGGGGCGCGGCTTTCGTCCGGAAGGCACAGTCGTCGAGTTTCGCAATGGTGTCAAAGTCGGCAATGAGCGCGTCGTGGTCATGGCAGGACCCTGTTCGATTGAGAACCACGACCAGATCTTTGAAACGGCGGCTCGCGTGAAAGCCGCAGGCGGCAGTTTTCTGCGTGGAGGAGCTTTCAAGCCCCGCAGTTCGCCCTACGCCTTCCAGGGCATGGGCATTTCCGGTCTCGAACTCATGCGCGAAGCCGCGGATACGCACGGTCTGTTGGTTGTCAGCGAGGTCATGGAGATCGCGCAGATCGAATCGATGCTGCCGTATGTCGACCTGCTGCAGGTGGGCGCGCGCAACATGCAGAACTTCAATTTGCTGCGCGAGCTTGGCCAAATTCGCAAGCCGGTCCTGCTCAAACGCGGCATCGCGGCCACCATTGAAGAGCTACTGCTCTCGGCGGAATATATTCTCTCCGGTGGAAACTACGACGTAATTCTTTGCGAGCGCGGCATCCGCACCTACGAGACCTCGACACGAAACACCATGGATATCTCCGCAATTCCCGTGGTGAAGAAGTATTCGCATCTGCCCATCGTCGCCGATCCGTCGCACGGCACGGGCCGCCGCGACATGGTGGCTCCCATGGCCAAAGCAGCGGTGGCCGCGGGTGCCGATGCGATTATCGTCGAGGTGCATCCCAACGCGGACAAGGCAGCCTCCGATGCGGCACAGACGTTGTACCTCGATCAGTTCGATAAGCTCATGGGAGAGCTGCGGGTCATCGCCGCCGCAGTTGGAAGAACCATGTGAGAAGCAGCGGAGTCAGCGATGTTAGCCGCGCTTCGCGCGTGTCAGCGGTGCTAATCTTCCCAACACCGCTAACCACACTAACTCCCTAACTTCGCTCCGAAAGGAACCATGATCGAGCGCATCGCCATCGTTGGTACGGGCCTGCTGGGCGCCTCTGCGGGCCTGGCGCTGCGCGCGGCTGGCTTTCGTGGAACGATCGCCGGTTGGAATCGCGGTCCGGAGCAGGCGCAGACCGCGCTCGAAATGGGCGCACTCGATTCCGTCGCGACCGATCCGTTGCAAATGGCGCGAGAGAGCCAGGTGGTGCTGCTGGCCATGCCCGTCTATGCGATTCTCGACTGGATGGAGCAGCTCGCGCCTGTGCTTGGACCCGATCACCTGGTCTCGGACGTTGGCAGCACCAAGGCGCAAATCACTGCTGCAGCCGGCCGACTTTTCAACCAGCCGGACCGCGCGGCGTTCCTGCCCGGCCATCCCATGGCGGGCAAGGAACGCGGGGGCGCCGCCCTCGCGGATGCGGAGTTGTTTCGGGGCGCAGTTTGGATGTTCACCGAAGCCGGCGCTGGCAATCCCTCATGGAAACGTTCGGAAGCATCGGCTGAGCTCGTTCGCGACTGGCGCGAGTGGGTCACCGCGATCGGCGCCAAAGTCATCGAGATCGATCCCGCGCGCCACGACGAATTGGTGGCCTGGGTCAGCCATCTTCCTCAGTTTGTCGCGACGGGCTTGAGCGCGCTGCTGGAAGATCAGGTCGGCGACGCTCCGGAGCTGAAACACGTGGGGGGGCGCGGGCTGCGCGAGATGACGCGTCTGGGCGCGAGCCCCTACTCCATGTGGCGCGACATCGCCTACACCAACTCCGAGGCCATTCAGGCGGCCCTCTTCGCGCTCGAACAGCGCCTCGCGCACATTCGCGAAAACCTGCGCACGCCTGAACTTCGCGCCGAGTTCGATAAAGCCAATCAGTTTCGCAAAGAGTAGTCCTGCAACGATCGGAAAAGGCCGGCCCCAATGACGATGACCGTGAAAGAGCAGTTCGGGCAGATCGACATCTACGTCTTCGATCAGATTCTGCGCGGCAACCTCGCTCCAGGCATGCGCGTGCTCGACGCCGGATGCGGCTACGGACGCAACCTCGTCCATCTGTTGCGCGAGGGGTGCGAAGTCTTTGCGCTGGACGCGGACGCCGCCGGCGTGGAACATGTGCGCCAGCTATCCGCATCACTCGCGACCGGATTGCCGGCGGAGAATTTCCAAGTCGGCCCCATCGAACAGATGCCTTTCCCCGATGAATTTGCCGATGTGGTGATCTGCAGCGCTGTCCTGCACTTTGCGCAGGACGCTCGGCACTTTCTGGCGATGCTGAAGGAGTTGTGGAGGGTGCTGCGGCCCGGCGGGATGCTGTTCTGCAGGTTGGGTTCGCGCATCGGCATGGATTTCGAATCCGTACGCCCCAATATCTATGTGGTTGGCGACGGGTCCGAGTGGTTCCTGGTCGATGAGAAGATGCTCCTGCGATTAACCGAGGAGCTGAATGGTGTGCTGGTGGATCCGCTGAAAACAACCATCGTGCAGGATTACCGTTGCATGACGACCTGGGTGCTGCGGAAGCGCAGGAGCTAATGGGGTGGCTGGTCGCGAGCCTCGAATCATCCGGCACGCGACACAGGGGTACCGCCGCCCGCTTGAAAGACAAAAGCAGATCCTTCGCCCCGCTTACCCCACGCACGCTAACGCGTTCGCGGGGCCCCAAACTCGCGGGTTCTCAGGATGACAATTCCTCAAGCATTAGAGGTCTAGCAAGCCACGGGCTTCGGGAAAGCGCAAGGGCTGATCCAGCCTAAACCTGAGCTCCCTTCGCTTCCTCTACCGCTTCCGTTAACGGGTTCAGCGTATGGAATCCCTCGGATTTCGCCGCGTCCAGCAGATTCTGCGAAGCCGACACGAAGATGATCTCCGTGCCTTGAAACATCTCGCGCGCCACAATCGCAGCTCCTACCTGGATCGCGTCCGGCCAGCGAAGTTCCGTCCGGTCCACGAGCTGCCGTGCAGCCTCCAACACCGCCGGATTCAGCGGCTCCTGCACCATGCGGGCCGCCTCAACACGCAAAATGTCCAGTGCGGAAATTGCGTCTTCGGCGCTGATGGCCCCTGCCCGCGCACGCCGCCGGATTGCGGAGTAAACCTCCAACGGAGCAGACGCCGCAATCAATTTGCGGTTGTCTTCCACGGTCTCCATCAGGCGTATGAGCGCATCGGTGCCGGGCTCCTGCACAAACAGCTTGACGAACGCCGTGGATTCGAGGAAGTAGCAGCTCACAGAGTGCCGCGCTCCTCGTCGATGACTTCAACAACCGAACCGCCGCCGAGCACGGCCACTGGATGAAAGCGCTGCGCCTCCTCGGGAATGTTGGCTTCAGCCCGGTTCAAGCGAATCGTCGTGGTGGGATATGCCGGTGTCTTGGGGTTTGCGATCTTGCTGGTCAGCACAACGCCGCGTTGAATGGCTTCAGCCAATACTGCCTGCCGCGATTCAGGGTGCTGATTCCAACGATAGGTCTTGCGCGGCAGAAACGAATCACGGAACCATTTCAGCGCGATAAAAGCATGCCCGCCGCGCTCCGCCTCGGCCAGAGCTCCGCAAAGCTCCTTCACGCGCGCCTCCAGATCGGCGGGAATCATCGCTGGCTGGCCGTCGTCTTCACTCTCAAATCCATGGTCGACCGCCGACCTTGGAGCGCGAATCTCCCGCGGAGCCGTTCCGGTTTCATCGGTGCGCTCAAAATAGATCCGGACTTCGTCTTCTTCCGGCGACCAGGTCTCCGCCGACGCATTGCGCCGCTTGCTGCGGCCATTTTCACTGCAAAGCTCCACAATTGCCTGGTACCCGGGCGGCGCCAGAAACCGCAATGCCCTCACCAGACCCGGATCCTGTGAGAAAGCGAGTTCCCCCAAAGCTTCTTCAATAATCTCTTCTGCGTCAGGGATACTTAGGTTGCTGACGTCTATGCTGCTTTGCGCAGCTTGTGTCGCTTTCATTTTTGCTTCTCCCTATAACGTCTCTCTAGCCCGCTTCCAAGGCGGTGTTCCAGGGCCCGAAGATCTTGGTCCAGAATATGTTAGCCACGCTAACGCAGATACTGGTTCCCTCGCAAGAAGAAACCAGATGGCTTTCCCGAATGGGCGTAAGGCGATGTATGGTTTTCGGCGGTTCCAGGGAACCTTCCCCAATCAGTCCCCGATAACTGGACCGCCTGCTTCCATTTCTCTCTTTGAACCCGAAAAGGAATTCGAGAAACTCTAGCTAATCAATCCCCAAGAGCTAATCGCGTCTCAGTGTAAATGATAATAATACGTTTCTTACTGATTGCTACAGGGAATCGCGCCTTCCGAACCCATCGCACCAAAATGATCCGGAAACTCCCATAATCGCATGGATGATTTCCTTCCGATGCCCATCTTCGTACAATAGAGGTCATGCGGCATTTGTTTTTGGTCTTATTGCTTTCTTTCTCAGCGCTGCAATCGAGTGCCCAGGCTTTCGATCTTGCGGGCCCGAAAGTCGATATCCATGTAAAGCGGGGTTTGGTCACCCTGCCTATTGGTGAAGTGTCGAACCTGCTCCCCGGAGACCGGCTCTGGATTCATCCGGACTTTCCGGATAGCCAATCGGCGCGCTATGTTCTGATTGTCGCGTTCCTGCGCGGAATCACCAATCCCCCTCCCAACGACTGGTTCACCCGCGTTGAGACATGGAACCGGGAAGCACGGGAAGAAGGCGTCTTTGTCACCGTACCTCAAGAAGCGCAACAAGCCATTGTCTTCCTGGCGCCGGAAACAGGCGGGGACTTCAGCACCCTGCGCAATGCCGTTCGTGGGCGGCCGGGCATCTTTGTCCGCGCCAGCCAGGACCTGCAGACAGCAAGCTGGGACCGGATGCGCCTCGATGCCTACCTTTCTGAAATCAAGGTTACGTCTCAAACCGATCCAAATTCTCTCAAGGCGCGCGCCGAAATCGCGGCCCGCAGTCTGGGAATCAAGGTCAACCAGGAATGCTTCGATAAGCCCATCGACCAGCAGGCAACGTGCCTCTCCCTACATACGGATGGGCTGGTTATGGACGACTCCAACGCACAAACTCGCGTGGCGCAACTTACCGAGGGCTCAACCGCCGACCTGATGAATCAGCTCAGTTATTCCAATATGGCCGGAGCCGGCGCCTACAGTCCCTACATCGGCGCCATCGTCGATACCGCGCGCATCCTCTCCTCTCTCCACACGGCACATTACCAGTACATTCCAGCCCTCGCTCTGCCCACAGAAGACACGTTGAACCTTCGGCTCAGCGTGCCGCCATCGTTCCGCGATCCAAAATCTGTAGTCGTAGTGGCCCTCCCGCCCATCGGCCCGCCCCGGATGCCGCCTTTGCATCCCGTCGATCCCAAGGAAGTTTTCTGCGCGCAGAAACCCGACCTGGTGCTCCCAGCCGAGGGCGCGCCGCTTGTTCTCGCCACGCAACTCGCTCACGATCTGACCCTGCACATCGAGACCCATGGCAATGCAGTCGACCTTCCTTTAAAGGCTGATCCGGGCGAAGGTGGCCTGGCTCTCTTTCATCCCGCTCCGCATTTACCAGTCAGTGAAGTTACAGCGGAAGTGCGAGGCAAGTGGGGTTTCGACGATTGGATTGGCCCGACTTACCACCTGCATTCCGCGCAGCAAGGCAAATGGAGCGTTGCTCCCAGCGACCAGTCGGCCCTCGTCGTCGGCCGCGAAGACACGCTGCACCTGCAAGGCGACAGCAACCTCTGCGTCGATAAGGTTGAAGAAGTCTCAGCCGCCGGCAATGCACTCCCACTGACTTGGAAATCGCCCAAGCCGGAGACGCTCGTCTTTTCCGTGCCTTTGACCGACGCCACTCCTGGACCGGTCAAGATCGAGATCACGCAATTTGGACTCGAAAAGCCCGACGTGCTGAAACTGAATGCCTATGCCGAGGCGGCATCGCTCGATCGCTTGTCCTTGAGCGCTGGCGATCCCGGAGCAGTGCTGACCGGCACGCGCCTGGACGAGGTTGCCAAGGCTTCACTGAACGGAGTCACCTGGTCTCCCGCCACATTAGGCCGCATTCAGGACATTGATCGGCTGGCAATGCGTACCGACGCCTCAACCGCAGCCCTCGAGCCGGGCCAACATTATTCTGCCATTGTGGAATTGCGCGATGGGAGGGAACTCAAAGTCCTCACGACCGTGAATCCGGCTCGTCCGCAAATTGCGCTTCTGAGCAAAGGTTCGCAAGACGGAGCCGAGGCGGCATTACCCGTACAATTCGGCAGCCAGGACGATCTACCGGTCGAGAAGAAGCTGCTCTTCTTTCTCAAGTCCAGAATTCCGATAAGTTTCCCCAGGGACGAAAAGATCGAAGTCTCCGCCGTCGACGGCAGCTTTCACACCGCACTTTCCCTCGACGACGGAAGCTTGATGCTTGAAGACGCCAACACAGCCCTCGGCGTCGTGGAGCCTTTGGCAAAATTTGGTCCTTCAGCCTTTGGCCCCGTCGAGGCGCGCGCCGTCTCAGCGAACGGAATCGCCGGGGACTGGCTGCCGCTGGGAACGCTCGTTCGGATGCCCGGCTTCAAGGAGTTGCACTGCCCGCGCGCGATTGCCAAACCCTGCGCACTCAGCGGAAGCAATCTCTTTCTTGCGACCGCAATTGCCTCAACGCCGGCGTTCGATAACCCCACTGACGTGCCGCCCGACTTCACCGGGACCGAACTCGTGGTGCCGCATCCTTCCAGCGGTACCCTCTATGTCAAGCTCCGCGACGATCCGGGAACGGTGCAGACCCTGACCCTACCGGTGCTGCCCATCAGCGCGTTGACCATCCTACCGGAGAGGATTCCAGGACCAACGTCAGTGGAACCGTCGGCCCAACCGAAGCCTGATTCTTCAGTGACGCCCCCGCCGGCAACACCCCAGTCTCAATCTCATTCGGCCACAGCCCCCGCCAGCGCGCATTCCTAATATCTGCACGAAAATGGGTGCCCCATCCAAGCCTTGCTTTCCGGGGTCCCCGGCGACAGGTCTTCGTCGCTGGGGTGGTCTTGGGTGGGAAAGCAACGAACCCAAACCGCCGTCAACTCTGCCAACCCTACTGGAAATAAGCCCGGTTTTTCTCGGCAAAATGCGCCTTGTCCGCAGGCAGGTCGTCCTCGGCAAAGATTGCATTCTGGGCGCAAACATTTGCACAATTCCCGCAATCGATACATTCGTCGGGATTGATGTAGACCTGCGAGACAGTGCCCGCATTGGCATCGCTCGCCTGCGGCGCAATTGCCGCGGTCGCGCACTCAGCTACGCAGACGAAATCCTTGGTGCAGCCATCGGTCACTACATAAGCCATGATGCAATCTCCTCGCTTTCGGGAACGCACGCTCGAGGCAGCGTCCCTCGTCTCCTTGAGCCTATCGAGACGCGTGCGATTTTGGTCGTGACTCGAATCACAACCAGCGAGGAATCAACTTGATTACCAGCGTGACCGATGTCAACATTCTTGTAACCGTAGTGTCACGCACCAGTTTTCGCTTCCCCTCACAATGGGGTCATGCAACGCAAAAGGTGGTCCTTCATCCTTGGGCAGACGTGTGCCTGTTGGAACTGGAAGTGTGCTTTGCTCAGCGCTGCTGTTCGCTCACTCGTTTATCTGTCGGCGATGACCCGGTCAGGTTCGCAAGGCCGACTCGCCCTCGTGGCAGTCGAAATCGCCTACGTCACACTCACCGCGGGCCTCTACGCCGGGATGCAGCAGCGTGCCCTTGCCTTCCGCTCGCGGCAACTCGGCAATCTTGTCATCGCCATCGGCGTTCCCACTCTCGCCCAATTCCTTGACTGGCTCACGCATCGCGCTGTGGGACCCGCCGCACCTCCCAAAGCTCTCTTTGCCGTCTGCACATTCACCTTGATCTCGGCGCTCTTTCACCTGCACATCATGCGTCGCGGCGTCTTTCTTACCGGACAGGCAGGCCGCACGCTGGCCGACGACTTCCGCCGTATGCCTCGGCTCCTTCTCGGCTTCATTCTCCGGCCCATCGCGCTGCTTTCGGCCTTGAATGACCGCATAGCACGCTCAGCCGAGTCGGAAGGCGCGTTGTGACACTCGCTTCACACTCCTCGCGATCTCCGCACGTTATGCTGTTGGCATGTTGAGGATGCCGCATCCCCTTCTTTTCTCCATCATTGTCGCTCTGGCAATCGCGCCAGCCAGTTCAATGGGTCAGACCAATCGGTCCGCCTGGTCCTTCGCCGTCTCAGGGGACAGCCGCAACTGCGGAGACTTCGTCATGCCCGCCATTGCGGCAAAAGTGAAAGCTGAAAACGACGTCCTCTACTGGCACCTCGGCGACTTCCGCTGGATGACACAGCCCGACGAGGACCTGACCGCCATGGAGTATGGCGGAAATCCGCCTTCGAAAGAGGCCTACCAGCAGCACGCCTGGGATGACTTTCTTGTTCACCAAATGGCTTCGTTTGGCCCATTGCCGGTTTTTCTGGGCCGAGGCAATCACGAAACCGTCAGCCCGATGACGCGTCAAGGCTACATCGATAAGTTCGCAACCTTCCTCAATCGTCCCGAGATCGCAGCGCAACGGAAGGCCGACGGCGCGGACGGTGCGCCGCTGGGCCCGTGGTACCACTGGACCCGCGATGGCGTGGACTTCATCACCCTCGATAACGCCAGCCACGACGAATTCTCCGACGCCCAGCTTCACTGGCTCCGCGGAGTTCTCGATCGCGATCTCGCACCGAACTCCGGCATTCGTACCATCATTGCCGGCATGCACGAGGCGCTTCCCCACTCCACCGGTTCTGAACACGCAATGGACGATTGGGATCTGGGCCTGCATACGGGCGAGTTGGTCTACACTTGGTTCTACGACGCGCAGGCGGCCGGCAAGCATGTCTACCTCTTCGCCAGCCACTCGCATTACTACTCGCCCAACGTCTTCAACAGTCCTTATTGGAAACAACACACTTCTACAATCGTTCCAGGCTGGATCATCGGCTCTGCTGGCGCACATCGTTACGTGCTTCCGAAGACCGCCGAAAAAGGCGCGAAGACCCACATCTATGGATACGTTCAAGGCACCGTTCACCCCGACGGCTCCATCGACTTCGAATTGCACGAGCTCAGCGAGGACGACCTGATTCGTTCCAAATGGCCCAATGCCCCGCTCGACGCCATCCACGAGTGCTACATCCACAACGCCGACGAATAACAATCCGTTATTCAAACGTTTCTTACGCGGACTTCGGCGTGTTTCCCTGGGGATAAGCCGATACAATTGAGACAATGCCGAATTTTCCTCACGAGATGTTGCGCGAGATCTACGAACAGCCTGACGCGCTCGCGCGCACCATTGCTTTGTATCTCGACCACAACCAGCTCAAGCCCGAAGTAACCCGTAGCCTCGCCTCCTGGGCTAATCCCGCGGGCGAGGTCCTGATCGCCGCCAGCGGTTCCAGCCGCCATAGCGGCCTCGCCGCGGAAATTCTCCTCGAAGACCTCTGCGGCCTCGCCGTCGATGTCGAGTACTCCAGCGAATACAGCTGCCGCGGCGGGCACGACTTGCGCCGACCCGCGGTCATCGTGATCTCCCAATCCGGAGAAACCTCCGACACCCTCGCCGCGTTGCGCGAAGTCGAACGGCGCGGTCAGACCACGCTCGCCATCACCAACGCCGCATCGTCCACCATGGCGCGCGAAGCCCGCGTCTCTATGCCGCTAGCCGCTGGACGAGAAAAAGCGATTCCCGCCACCAAGAGCTTCACTTGCCAATTGGCGGTGCTTTTTCTCGTCGGACTCTACGAGGCGCACCGGCTCGGCCGCATGAATCGCGCCACACTCGATTCCAACATCGCCCGCCTGCTCGCCGTTCCCGGCGCCATCGCCGCCGAACTCGACGACTGGCGTCTCGGTACAGAGGAGCTGGCGCAGAAATACGACTCGGCCAACACGTTTCTGTATCTGGGCCGCGGCATTCATTACGCCATTGCACGCGAAGGCGCTCTCAAGCTGAAGGAAGCCTCCTACGTCCACGCCGAGGGCTACCCCGCAGGCGAGCTGAAACACGGCCCCAACGCGCTGGTCAGCGACAGCGTGCCGTTAGTCGTTCTTGCCACTGTCGATCGCGAACTCGATTCCTCGGTCGTGCGTTACGAAAAGACGTTGCAACTTCTCGACGACATGAAGACGCAGGGCGCACGCGTCATCGGCATCGTCAATTCCGGCGACCGCGACGCGAAATCTCTCGTCAGCGATTGCATCGAAGTACCCCCAACGACCGAGTACCTGTTGCCGATCCTCGAAGTCGTCCCGCTGCAGCTCTTCGCCTACTTCATGGCGTTGCGGCACGGCGTCGACGTCGACCGCCCCCGCAATTTATCAAAAGCCGTCGTGGAACCGTAAGCTAAACGTTTTCCCTATCCACCATGGAGATGAACAATTATTTTGGCTACTGGGTAAATTGCCCAATCGCCTCCGCAAACTCTAGATCACGTTCCTGCCTTCAATTCCGAAGTGCTTTGCGGCCGCCAGCAGGTGTGCGTCATTCGAGAAGACGGTCCGGAAACCTGCCTCCGCTGCGGTTCCGAGATGGATGGCATCGGCGCCGCGCAACCACACCGTCGCGGGCAGATTCCGATAGACGTGACGGACTCGAAAGAGAATATCCTGATCCTGCGTGAGCCATTGAAATGCTCCCGCTTTGATATGTGTCTCGACTTGATCGACTAGCGCAGCATAGACCGCGACCTTGATCGCCCCTTCCCGCAGTTTGCGATGAAAGGCTGCCATCATCTCTGCCTGCCCGAGGGCTGCGCAAGCAACGTGATCGGTTGCAGCCAAGGCGCGGACTTGGTCACAGCCAGGATCTCTATAGTAGAGGCGCACTAGATAACTAGTATCGAAGTAGATCACCCGACCTCGCGATCGCGATCCTCGCTGACGATCTCGGTCGCATCGGTTCCACCGCGAAGGGACTTCTGGTGGCGAAGAAAAGTCCGCGTATAGCTGGGATTTGCGAAATACGGCTTCGCGGGCGGCGGCGCGGCGGGTACGATCTTCGCGATCAGCTGCCCGCGCTCGGTCACATAGACCTCGCTTGCGGAGGCCTGCCGAACCCACCGGCCTGTCTCCTGGTGCAGCTCGCGGATCGTAATCGTCTTCATGTGACTCATTGTGTCACATGAAAGAAACGGCAGTCAAGACTGCCGGGCCTTCTTGCAAACAGCTGAGCCGATTCCCGAGTTGCCTACGCATTTATGGCGACACTCTTTCAGTTGGCAAATTCGTCCAAAATGGCATCCCCAAGACGCTCGAATTCCAGATGTGCTCGTTCGATGGTTGCCAACAAGATTATCGGTATTCAGCCAACACGATCTCCGCGTGCATACTGAAAGAAATGATTCCTCTGCGCAGATTTCCCTCTTTCATGCTTGCTGCATCCTTGCTGCCCGCTCCATGGCTATTCGCTCAGTCGGGAGTCACCGCCATTCTCCCCAATGGCCGCGAGATTCATCCGGCAGGCAACTGGATTCCCGTTGCTCCGTATCCATTCGCGCTAGCAGTTCGGCCTGATGGCGCGCAGATCGCCGTGCCGTCCATCGGCTTTCCCTTCGCTCTCAACGTCATCAGCAATCCGGCGAGCACTGCGACCTCTGTACTGCGCATGCCGAGCGGCTTCGAGAACGATCCGGCTGTCGAGACGCACGCAGGACTCGCCTACTCTGCCGACGGATCCCTTCTCTACGTCGCAACCGGCGAGTCCGGCAAGATTCGCGTCTACCGTACAAGCGACTGGAAGCCCGCAGGCGAGCTCGCCCTCGATGGACCGCTCGCCGGCAAGGAATACTCCGGGAGTTTCGCGGCCACGCTCATCGCTTCCAGCGACGGTAGTACTCTCTATGCCCTCGATCAGGGCAACTGGCGCGTCGTCCTCATCGACGCGACCTCAATGCAGCGCGTCGCCTCCATCCCCACCGGCAACTATCCAATCGGCCTGGCACTCTCGCCCAACGGCGAGCGGCTCTACGTGACAAACACCGGCCTCTTCGAATACACAACCATTCCCGGCGCCAGCGCCAAGGACCCGCTCGGCACCGGACTCCACTTCCCGCCCTTCGGCTACCCCTCGAAAGCTGCGCGCGAAGGGTCCGTCGTCGAAGGAAAGAAGATCGCTGGCCTGGGCGACGAAAACTCCGACCGTGGCAGTTCGCTCTGGACTTACGATGTGCGCGACCGCGAAAACCCGGCACTCACCGCCAAACTTCGTCTTGGCGCGCAGATCACCGAATCGCGCGGCCAGACCGTCGGCGGCGCTGCGCCAACAGGTGTAGCCGCCGACAACGACGCCGTTTATGTTTCGCTCGCGCACGAGGACGCCGTGGCAAAAATCAGCGCGGACGGAACCCGGCTCCTCACCCAAACAGGCCTCTCGCCATTCGCTGAGCCCCGCTTCAAAGACGCCGCGGGCCGTCCGTTGCGCGGCGTCATGCCCAGCGGCCTCGCCCTCCACGACGGGCGCATCTTCGTCGCCGAATCCGGAATCGATGCCGTGGGAGTCGTCGACTCCGCAACCATGCAGGTGGTCTCGCACATTCCGGTCGGATGGAATCCCTCGGCTGTCGCATTTTCGCCCAACGGCAAAATGCTCTACGTGGTCAACACCAAAGGCAAAGGCGCCGGACCCAACGCGGGCGCGGGACACGATCCCAAAACACCAACCTACGTCGGCTCGCTCGAACTGGGCAGCATCAGCGCTATTCCGCTCGACGGCCTTCCGCCTGCGGTCGAGTCCACGAAGACCGTCCTCGCCGCGAACACCGCAGCAATCGCCAATCGCCTGCAACTCCCCCGTCTCAAGCACTGCTTTCTGGTGATTCGCGAAAACCGCACCTACGACGAAGTGCTCGGCGACGTGACCGGTGCCAATGGCGACCCAACGCTAGCCCGCTATGGCATGGACGGATGGGCCGCCGAAGAAAAATCCACGACGCATCTGCACGTGACCCCCAATCTTCACGCGCTCGTCGCCCGCTTCGCCATGAGC
>Ga0181535_10005324_pt1 | contig 13835 bp, 16 predicted proteins | sample PEATcosm2014_Bin_44_FD_119774 | JGI IMG/M metagenome (GOLD analysis project Ga0181535, IMG submission 119774) | Peatland microbial communities from MTU Mesocosm Facility, Houghton, MI, USA - PEATcosm2014_Bin17_30_metaG | ecosystem: Environmental > Terrestrial > Soil > Wetlands > Peat | place...
AGGCATCATCGAAACCGGAGACTGATGAAGGTGCTGGATCAACCGCCCAAAACGTATGAACGCCCGGCGCCTCTACCGCAGGTGCCGATTCTGGGGTCCTAGTCTGGCTTACGGAATAAGAGGCCGCCAAATACGCCCGCCACCAGCGCTCCCGTGATCGGCGCCGCCCAAAAGAACCACAGCTGATCGATATAGGCTTTGCCTGCGAAAATCGCCGGGCCGGTGCTGCGCGCCGGATTGACCGAGGTGTTCGTGACCGGAATGGAGATGAGGTGAATGAGGGTCAAGGTCAGGCCGATCGCGAGCGCCGCGAAACCCACCGATGCCCCCGCCGACGTGACCCCTATAATGACCAGAATGAAAAAGAAGCTCAAAACCGTTTCGAGGATGGCGCAGGACAGAAGATTGTAATGACCGGGGCTTAAGTCGCCGAAGCCATTCGACGCGAAACCGCCAAGCACAAAGCCGGGGTGGCCCTCAGCGACGATTTTAAGCACCGCCGCCGCGGCGATCGCCCCCGCGACCTGGAAGACGATGTATGGAATGACATCGCTAAAGGGGATCCGCCGTGCAGCCCAAAGGCCGATCGTGATGGCCGGGTTGAAGTGCGCGCCTGAAATATGCCCGACAGCATAGGCCATCGTCACCACGGTGAGACCGAAGGCCAGCGCGACGCCGACGAAGCCAATTCCCAATTGCGGATAGGCCGCGGAAATGACGGCGGCGCCGCAACCGCCAAATGTAAGCCAAAACGTGCCCAGAAATTCAGCGACCGCGCGTTTGCCAAGATGCATAGGGGGGATCCTTAATTGTGGATAGAATAACTTAGACGAAAACGTTTCGCGGTCGCGAAAACCGGCGGAAGTGGCGTATTTGGCGGGGTGAATGCCGCCGCCATAGCGCGACGGCCGGCCGCCGAGTTTCCTCACGATTGAATGATGTCAAACCGACTGGAGCACTTCCCAATCGCGCGGTGTCTCGCGATCGAAACGAAATCATCCAAATTCAAAAATTGAGCATGCCGGAAAGGACATCTTCAAATGTTGCCGTTATGAACTCGCGCCCGCTGCTTGACCGGATGCCATTTTATAGACTTTTTCATTTCTTTCGTCGAGCCCATCTTCAGCGCGGCGACGAAAAAGACCAGTTGCGCTGCCATTTGATTGCACTCCCCGGGTCGATGGGAACTTGGCCCTCATTTGGGATCTTTGCCTTGGGACGGAAGCAATTGCGGTTGGTTGCCGCATCGGGGGCGCATGAAGGGGGCGCGGCGTTGCCTTTCCGTATAAGCGCCACCCCCCAAGAGCCGTTCAGCCCAACACTCGAGAGCGACCCAGCATCCTTCCCAATGGCGTGGCTGTCCCCTGATCAAGTCTGGGGATTGACCCGGCCATCCCGGCATCGGCCATCACTCTTAGAGTGCCCGTCTCAAGCCGTGGTATGGCGATTAAGAGTTACGAATAATGCGGTTTGCTATTAGGCACACACAAGACAAAGCCCGGCCGTCTCTATGAGCGGTCCGGCCGCCGGGATTATTTGCGAGATTTCCGGCGGCAAGCGTGGCCCCCAAGCGGGCCAACCCGAGCGCGGGAAAACTTGAGCGAGGAATTGCGACCCTGACATTCACTCGCATTGCCGCGACCAAAGCTCGGCTTCGAGCTGAGCCCTGGCGAGAAGATGGGCTAAGCTTTGAATCCGCGCGCCATTGGCGAGGTTCGCGAGTTCTCCCGTCATTTGGGCGATATAGGCGGCCGTGCAGTGCGCCCCTTCGACAATTTCCGTGATTTCAATGGGTTTTGCTGCCCTTTCCTGCCCGGAAGCGTGGCTCAATTTGCGCGCTAAGGAGTCTGGCTTTTTCATCGGTAGGTTCCCCTATGTTCCGTAAATGTTATGCTTATGTTCGCATGACCCGCCATATTTGTGAAGGGTATAAATTACAAATTTCGTCATTTTATTTGTCAGATGCGATTTTGCCACAGTTGACTGGCGCCCTTCGGCCGGCCGCCCGGGTTTTGATCCGCATACCGCTCATTTGGGCAAATCATGGAAGCCGGAACTCGCGCGAAGCTTTCGCCGCGCGGACCCGTTTTGCCGCCACAAGGGAAGCTCAGCCAGGCGGAGGGTTTCTGAGGCGCTTTGTTTCGCCACGCCGGACCTTGGTCTCGATGCGGCGCGCGCGGGCTGCAAGGCTTGGCCGTGTTTTTATACGCGCCTTTGGCGTTTCCGCCGCCGCCGCGATCAAGCGAAGCAGCCTCGCCAGCGCATCGCGCCGGTTCTGCTCTTGGGAGCGGTGCGCTTGCGCGAAGATCACCAGCACGCCATCCTTGGTAAGCCTTGTCCCGGCGAGGCGCTCGAGACGCCGTTTCAGAGCTTCGCCGAGAGAGGCCGAACCTGCCACGTCGAAGCGCAATTGCACGGCGGTTTCCACTTTATTGACGTTTTGGCCGCCCGGCCCGCCCGCGCGCACAAAGGAAAAATCGAGTTCATGCTCCTCGATCGCGATCTCCGGCGTGACCTCGATCCTTGGCATGGCCTCGTCCCAGCACGGCGCAGTTTGAAAATCATTAACCCAAATGCTTTAGCGATGATTAAGTTATTTCACCCATGTCTTCCCTATGGCGTGTCGCGTTCTGCCATTTGCCGTAGCCGCGGCCTTGATGTTGGCGTTGGCTGGCTGCTCGAACTACGAGAGACCGCGCCGCCCGGCTTGGCGTGGCGAGGCCGAAGCCGCATGTCTCGCGCAAAAACTCATCCATGTCTCGGACTATGTTCAGCCCGCGCGCGAAATCGACGGCCCCGGCATTTGCGGCCTGACCCGGCCTTTCAAGGTGAGTGCATTGCTCGATGGGGCGGTGCGTTTCAACTCGGTCTATACGCTCGACTGCCCGATGATCGCCGCGCTGAATGCGTGGCTGACGGAGATCGTTCAGCCCGCCGCGCGGGCGCGCTTCGGTGAACCTGTCGCCGAAATCGATTCGATGGGGGCCTATAGCTGCCGGACGATGAACAACCAGCCGGGCGGCCACATTTCCGAACACGCCTTTGGCAATGCCCTTGATATCGGCGGTTTCCGTCTCGCGGACGGGCGTGAGATTTTGATCGTCCGTGATTGGACGCGTGGCGACGACCAAGCGCGTGCCTTCCTGCAAGACGTCCATTCCGGCGCCTGCGGTGTATTCACGACTGTGCTTGGCCCTGGCGCTAATATTTTTCATTACAATCATATCCATGTCGATCTCGCGCTGCATGGAAACACAGCCTCCGGCCCGCGCCGGATCTGCCGGCCGCAGCTGCGGCCAAGCCTGGTTCCCGAGCCCCCCCGCGACGGACTGCCCAATCCGCCCGAAATCGATGAGGATATGGATATTGCTCAGGCCGGGCACCCCGCCGGCGACGCGCTGGCCTTGCATATGGGGGCAGGCCCGGCACCCACCGCCCGAATACCGGATACCTATTTCGCCGCCGCCGCGCGGGTGCCGCCCGCCCGCGCCTACGCCCCGGTCCCGCCGGATCCGGTGCGCGGCTCCATCCGCGAGGACGGCGCCTTCGTTCCCGAGGGGCAACCATCAGATTGGGACCTGACGTCCAAAATTCCGGACCGTTAGACGAGGATCGCCACCGCTTGAACAGCGCTTGTCGGGCTTATCGCGTGGCGGGTGTTTCAGGCCTGCCACGCGACTTCGCCGAGGGGGAGAGGTTCGGCTGTACTCGTCCGGGAGAAGCGTTCGAGCAGCTCGGCCGAAGGGGAGGAGTTCCCCGGCTGCGCGGTTTGGCTTTGTGCCAATGCTCTGACGTCGCCTCCATAGGAATAACGCGCCAAGCGGCGGTAGCCCGACAGTCTTTTTTGGGAAATCTTGCCTTGGGAAATTGTGTCATTCGCCATGCGAGTAGAACGGCGATGCCGGAGAGCCGGTTTGCTTTCGCGGCCCCTGCTGTAGCTGGCGGCGTTTGGCGTCCCGCCGGCGGAGCTGGTATATCGAGCAAATTGGAGGGACCTATGCAGCGAGGCCATTTCGAGGAAACCCGGGCAACCGCGCGGCTGCCAAATCTCGATATCGAGATCGTCCATAGCCGTTCGGCCGACGGCGATGCCGAACAGCTTTCGATCAGCCTCCAGGCGATTCCCTCCTTCGAGTCATTCGGCCGCTATCTCGAGGCTGCTAATCCGTTTCTATTTTGGATGCGCGTGGCCCAAACGGCTTGGGCGCCCTGGTTCGGTTCTTACTCCACACGCTTGCCGCCGGGGAAATTCGGCCGCCCTCCGGCAACGCCGGAAATCGCTGGGCCAAATGCAACGCAAAATAGCGATCGCGCGAAATGAATACGCTCCGGCTGTATGCCCGGCAGCTGTGCCAGCGCTCAACTTGGGAGAAATGATCTGACAGAGATAAAGCCAGCGCGACCCTAGCGAGGCTAGGTGCCGGAGTTTGAAAACCCGATCATACCAAGTTTTATTGCGCGAGGGTCTCAAGAGCGGCGAAGACGCATCCCATGGCCGCCAGCGGAGCCGGGGCGAGGAGGTCGTCAATGAAGCCCTGTTTGCCGTTGATGGGCTCTAGCCAAAACCCAAGAAGGCCGAATCCTGCGATCGTCAAAAGATCGATTGGGGTAGCAAATATGGTCACGTCGCGCTCCTTGTTTTGAGCCTCAACGATGCCCCTTGTACTTTTCTCCCTAGATCAACTCCGAGTGTGAAAGCAAAACTTTAAGAACCTGCCAATGGACCGCTGCCAGCCAAACAGGTCATATTCCATTAACCAATTTTCATCGGTCTGCCGGCGCACACTTTCTGGCCCCGTGCAGATAACACTCGAATGTCGGCGCCAATGAGGCCGATCACATACGGTCGATGTCGCGGCCCCGATCCTTTCTCGCACCTTGAAATAGGCGAGCGCATAAACGTGTTTTAGTGAACGCGAGGGAGTGCAGGGCATTTCGTGTTCGTATTGTCTCCTGTAAAGGCTAAGTCGAAGCCATCTAAGTAAAATTTATATGAGGTATCCGAATCAGAGAAGGAAGGAGAGAATGAAAACTTTACCCTTTGTTTTAGGTTTGCTTGTCGCAAACATCGTATTCGGCGAAGCCGACGCGCAGATGGCCTCGCCACAAGGCGGTTATACTTCACCTCCAGTACACGGACCATCGATTAGTCCCCAGGGCGCGGAAGGGCGATCGGTAACTCGGCCTAAATATCCCTACCATCACTCCGGGACGCGTGGCCGATTGCGCCGCGGTGCTAGTCCCAGGCACCCAGAGGGTCCTGGCAACCCTAGAGGCTAGGCCCGCGCGTCGGCGCCAATGAGGCCGATCGCGATCCCTTGCCGCCTGGCGATTTCGATTTTGACAGCCGTCCAATAGCGGGCTGGGCGGGTGCCATCGATGCAGCGGCCCCGGACCCTTTCTCGCGCCTCGAAATAGGCGAGCTCATGAAAATTTTCGATGAGGCGGCGGGCGTCAGCCGCGATTGCCGCTTTCCATTCGGCGCGGCGCCGGATCAATCCTAGAATCATGGCCAACCTTCACTCAACCAATGAGAGCACAACCTGTATACAATCATAAAGAGTAAATATCAACCATAACTTTTATCGCCCGCATCCTGTCCACGGCCAGGACCGCTTCTAACACGATCCCTCAAGCTATTTAACGCATTGTTTTTTCTAACGATATTATCCAAAAGAGGAGTGTTATAAGATATTACGTAAGGTAGACCCGGCCAGCGGCTTCGCGCGTGATTCGTCCCAATTTATAACATGGGGGCAGAGACAGCGGCCGATCGCGGCTTTCTCGATTTTTGATTTATCCAAAGGATTAACGAAAATTCCGGCGGGAAATCCAAGTTCCGTCTTCGGGACCGAGTGCAATCGTTTCTAACCTTGCCCTCCGCCACGAGACACGGCGTTCATCAAGCGCGAGCAGACGTGTCACTGTCCGCTTAGGGAGGCCAAGGGCACGAACGGCATCTTTCCGGATGTGGGTTTTGGAAACGCTGCTGGGCGGTGCTTGGCGCGGCAATGTGGTGAGAATATTCCAATAGTTCTCTCTCGCTGCAGGCTATAAACAATTTATATAAAAATATATCCGTATTCTATAATAGATAACAAATAAGATTTTCCCTATATGAAAAGACAAATATCTAGCTTATCTCTTAATTACTTATAAATAGCGGCGTGTTTATTATCCTTTGATTCCAGAAATACATATGTGGAAGGCTAAACTGGAATCTTTAAAACAATCCGGAAATCAGGGGTTTAAATCATGCGTCATTTGTTGAATCGCTTTATCAAGGATCAATCGGGCGTCACCGCCATTGAATATGGTCTCATCGCGAGCCTGGTCGCCGTCGCCATCATCGGCGCCGTGTCCACGCTCGGCACCAAACTCACCACAGTGTTCACCCAGGTCAGCAATAGTTTGACCTGACAGCGTCCGCGCCGCCCGTCTGGCGCCTGGATTTTGGCAAATGCCAAAAACGGGCGTTCAGCGGGGCGCGCGCGAGGAATCAGCCATGTGTCGTTTGCTGATCCGTTTTATCAAAGGCCAATCGGGCGTCACCGCCATCGAATATGGTCTCATCGCGAGCTTGATCGCCGTCGCCATCATCGGCGCCGTGACCACGCTCGGCTCCAAACTCACCACCGTATTCAACCAGGTTGCTGGCAGTTTGACCTGAAAGCGGCCGCGCCGCCCGTCTGGCGCCAGGATTTTGGCAAACACCCAAACCGGGCGTTCAGCGGGACGCCAACCAGGAGCGAACCGTGGGTCATTTGTTGCATCACTTCTGCAGCGACAAATCCGGCGTCACGGCCATCGAATATGCGCTTGTCGCTCTCATGATCGCGCTGGTCATCATTGGTGCGGCAGGCTTACTCGGCACCGAGCTTTCGGCCAAATTCGCGGCCATCGCCGGAGATTTTACCTGATGGCGTCAGCCTCGGGTAAGCTTAATGCCGGAAATTTCTCGCTTGACGCCGCGCTTACCGGTTTTCTCCCCGCCGCACGCGCCAGCCTGGCGAAGTGACTACCCCTTGCGTGGAGTCAGACCGCCTATGGGCCTTTGATCGTGACACATTTGGCGCCTTAAAATCATTTCGTTCGGCGCTGGGGACGGACCTCGAAAGATCATGCTTGAAGCCGCGACGCTCTTGTTTTTTCCGTCCCTGATGGTTTTTGCCGCCATTTCCGACCTGTTTACGATGACCATTTCGAATCGTATTTCAATCGCGCTTGCCCTCCTCTTCATTGTGATGGCCTTCGCGTGCGGCCTGTCGGCTGCGGTCATCTTCTGGCATCTCGCCTGCGGCGCGATCATGCTTGTCCTGACCTTCTGCATGTTCGCGCACGGCTGGATCGGCGGCGGCGACGCCAAACTCGCGGCGGCGACGGCGATCTGGCTCGGCTTCGAGCATGTTGGAGATTATGTGCTTTCCGCGAGCTTTCTCGGCGGGCTGCTCACACTGTTGATCATCGGTCTTCGAAATTGGCCTTTGCCGGGCGTTCTCATGGCACGCCAATGGATCGCACGCCTGCATGAGCCCGGCACCGGCATCCCTTATGGTGTCGCGCTCGCCAGCGCTGGCCTTCTTTCCTATCCCGAAACAGTAATCTGGCTTGGCGCCGCCGCCGCTCTCCACTAGATCATGCGGTAAAGCAAAGAGAGCGAGACCATGCGTCCTTCGGCTTGAAGCGATCCTGCGCTAGAGCGGAATGAGGAAAAGTGGAAACTAGGTTTTCCCCGAATCCTGCTCCAAACTCAAAGAGTCGATCACGGTCATGAATTCAGCTTGAATCAATCAAAATCATCGTGATCTAGGGCATGAACCCGTCAAGGACATCTCAATGAGAATAGCCCGAGAGTCGCCATCGTGCAATGAATGGTGCGTTGCGATTTCCCGCAACAGCGTCTAAAGCATTCCCTATGCTCTAATATACCCCTCTTGATTTTCACATTGGGGCCAAACGGATTCAAGCCTGCCCTTAGGATTTCCTGGCATTCGTGCCGGGATTTGGCATAGTAAGTGCTTCTAGAACGAACGCGCGCCGTTCATTCAGGACACCTCAGCAAGGGGAGTGTTGCTCGCGGCATGGCTCGCTTGGCCGCTTAAGCTAGACCCAAATCGTTGCAGACATTTGAGAGAACATCAGGCGACAAAACTAACGAGAGTGAAACCCCCAATCTTCGTTTGACTCCACGCAAGAGTAAATTTCCGGACGAAGCCATGAGGCCACCGATTCCTCCGCTGTAAGGGAGCCCGGACAATTGCCTGAGGTACAATGTTTTGATGAAATGACCCTGGCGGACGGCGCGATCCGGCCCGTCTACGTCAAGATCGCGAGCTGGCTTGCTGCGACGCCGGCCGGGCTGCTCGCCGCGCGCCGCGCACAAGCCGAGCTTTTGTTCCGCCGGATCGGTATCACCTTCGCGGTCTATGGCGAGGGTGACGGGGCCGAGCGTTTGATCCCTTTCGATATCATCCCGCGCATGATGTTGCGCTCGGAATGGACCCGCCTCGAGGCGGGCCTGATGCAGAGGGTGAAAGCTCTGAACTTGTTCCTTGCCGACATCTATGGTGCCCAGGAGATCGTAAGGGCCGGGCGCATCCCAGCTGATCTTGTGTCCCGCAACGCAGAATTCCGGCCGGAAATGGTCGGCTGGCGGGTTCCGCACGATCTTTACGTTCATATCGCAGGCGTCGATGTCGTCCGCACTAGCGAGGACGATTTCTACGTGCTCGAAGACAATGTGCGCACCCCTTCCGGTGTCTCCTACATGCTGGAGAATCGTGAGGTCATGATGCGCCTCACGCCGGATCTTTTCGCCGACCACCGCGTCGCCCCGGTCGAGAATTATCCCGATGTCCTGCTCGCCGCCTTGCGTTCGCTGGCGCCGCCAGCCGCCACGGCCGAGCCAACCATCGTGGTATTGACGCCGGGCCGGTTTAATTCCGCCTATTACGAGCATTCCTTCCTGGCGGATAAGCTTGGTGTCGAGCTTGTCGAGGGCGGCGATCTCCTAGTCGAAAATGGCATTGTCTATATGCGCACCACGGAAGGCGAGAAAAGAGTCGACGTCATCTACCGGCGGATCGACGACAGTTTCCTCGATCCGCAGGTGTTCCGAGCAGACTCGATCATCGGCGTCGCGGGCTTGATGGACGCCTACCGGGCAGGCAATGTGACCATCACCAATGCCGTCGGAACCGGCATCGCCGATGACAAGGCGATCTACACCTATGTGCCTGAGATCATCGATTTTTATCTCGGCGAGAAAGCACTTTTGAACAATGTGCCGACTTGGCGCTGCCGCGAGCCCGCTGCCTTACGCTATGTGCAAGAGCATCTTCCCGAGCTCGTCGTGAAGGAAGTCAATGGTTCGGGCGGTTACGGCATGCTTGTCGGGCCGCACGCGTCCAAAGCTCAAATCGAAATATTCGCGGAAAAGCTCGCGCATGATCCGGACAATTTCATCGCCCAGCCGACTCTCGCGCTCTCGACGACGCCCACACTTTGTGACTCCGGCATCGCACCGCGCCACGTCGATTTGCGGCCCTTCGTTCTCACCGGCACGAATGGCATGCGGGTCGTGCCAGGCGGATTGACAAGGGTCGCATTGAAGGAGAAATCTCTCGTGGTGAATTCGAGCCAGGGTGGCGGGACCAAGGACACTTGGATCGTCGAGGATTCGATATTCGACGACATTTTGGAACCACGCGGCCCAAACCGGATGATATGATTTTGAACCGCTGCTTTTTCGACCTCGCCTCGCCATCGCCGTTTGCGGAACATGATCTTTGGGTTTTCTATTCGGATTTGCGCCGCCTGCCTGTACCTCCTAAGAATCGAGAGTTACGTTCAACCGAATCCGCGCTAATCTTCCCTCCCTGCGTTCCACTTCGCTTCATCGTGCTTTAGAGGCAATCGATGCTTTCCCGCACGGCAGACAATCTCTATTGGCTTGCCCGCTATGTCGAGCGCGCCGATTTTCTCGCCCGGATCATCAAGGCGGCGCAGCGGCTCGCGACCTTGCCAGTGAGCTATTCCGGGACCGGCACCGAATGGGAAAGCGCGCTTGAATCGTCGGGCGCGGCAGAGGGTTTTCGGGCGACGCGCGGCGCCGCGGAGGAGGCCAGCGTCGTCGATTATTTGGCCTTCGCGCCTGACAATCCTTCCTCGATCCGCAATTGCATCAAATTCGCTAGGGCCAATGCGCGGGCGGTGCGCACCGCGCTGACAGCCGAAATGTGGGAAGCGATCAATGGCGCCTGGATCGAACTCGGGCGTTTTGAGACGAGCAATAATGGTTCCAGCCGCTACGATCGAGAAGAACTTTCGCGTTTTTTCGAATTCGTGAAAAAAACCTCCCTCGACTATGACGGCTCGGTCGACCGCACCATGTTGCGCAACGATGCCTATTGGTTCTCGCGGGCTGGCCTCTATATCGAGCGGGCGGACAACACCGCCCGCATCCTCGACGTGAAATATCACGTGCTTCTGCCGGAAGACGAAGCAGTCGGCGGGTCGGTCGACTATTTCCAATGGACCGCGATCCTGCGCGCGGTCTCATCGCTGACCGCTTACCATTGGGTCTATCGCGAGAGCGTGAAGCCCTGGCTTATCGCCGACCTCCTCATCCTCAAGAAAGAAATGCCGCGCTCCTTGATCGCCTGCTACGACAATATCGTCCGTTTCCTCGATGCGATCGGCGATGCATACGGCCGCGTTGGCCCTTCGCAAAGACAGGCGCGGGACGTACTGACTCGCCTCGAAAACGCGACAACAAATGAAATTTTCAAGATCGGCCTGCACGAATTCATCACGGCCTTTGTCGAGGATAATGACCGGCTGGGCGAAACGATCAACGAACAATATCTCTTGCACTGACCGTGCTTTGAGAGCGTGCCCCGTTTCAACTTTCTGTGCATGCCGCCGATGTCACTTCTGGCCGAGGCATCTCTCGCTTAGAGCGGCGAATAGTCGCGGTCATGGCTCGGCTATACACATGACGTTTAATCCTGCGGCTGCTATTATATTTCACCAGATAGCAATTGGATATATTATCCCCGGCGAATTTCGCGGCAGCGGGGGTTAGCGCCAGTGTTAATAGCTTGTTTTGATAGACCTGAAACTAAACATACGGAATTTGTCTTTCTTGTTGATGCCATCATGACCGAAGACTGCTGCTGTCATTATCCTATTTTGAAGTTGAATTATTTAGCGCGGAACGAAGATGAACCCGATAGGAGTCTTGCCATAGCTTGGCGCCTTTGCTCGCCTCTGCCGGCACGCTTATTTGGAAGCCTATGCGGTTGTATGGGGCTATATCGCGCAGCGGAGCACAGCATGATTAAACCATGCGAGAGTTCTTTCATCTAACTTGCACTAGAGCATGATCCTGAAAAGTGGCCGGCTTTCCAGACAAGATTGTGTGGCACAAAGAGTGTGTGACCATAAGCGATTCAATCTGAGGCGATCATGGTCTGGGTTCGTTGATTAAGTTCCATTGTGGAGTAGCAGCATGACGGTTCTGGTCACTGGTGGAGCGGGCTATATCGGCGGCCACATGGTGCTGGCACTTCTCGACGCCGGCGAAAAGGTTATCGTGCTCGATGATTTGTCGACCGGCTTCCGTTCCGCCGTACAGCCCCCCGCGAAACTCATTGTCGGCGATTTTGGCGATGCGGCGCTCGTGGACAACATTCTCAGCGAGCATAAAATCGACGCCATCGCGCATTTCGCAGCCAAGATCGTGGTGCCCGAATCGGTCGCTGATCCTTTGGGCTATTATCTCAATAACACCGCAAAAGCACGCAATCTGCTAGAATGCGTGGTGCACCATAAGATCAAGCATTTTATTTTCTCCTCGACCGCGGCGGTCTATGGCGAACCCGAACAAAGTCCCATCAGCGAAACGCTTCCGCTGGAGCCGATCAATCCTTATGGGCGTTCCAAATTGATGACCGAATGGATGCTGCAGGATAGCGGCAAGGCGTACGGGCTCAATTATGTGATCTTGCGGTATTTCAATGTTGCCGGCGCCGACCCCAAGGGACGTCTTGGTCAATCGACGCCGCAAGCAACGCATCTCATCAAGGTCGCGGTGCAGGCAGCGCTTGGAGTCCGTCCTGGTCTTGAAGTCTACGGCGATGATTACCCGACCAGGGACGGAACTTGTATCCGCGATTATATCCAAGTCACGGATCTCGTCGCGGCGCATCTCCTGGCGCTCGATTACCTACGTAAGGGTGGCGAGAGCCTCATTTGCAATTGCGGCTATGGCAAGGGCTTCTCTGTGTTCGAAGTCGTCGATGTCGTGAAACAAGTGTCTGGCATCGATTTCAATGTGCGCGTCTCCGGCCGCCGGGCCGGCGATCCGGCCTCGCTCGTCGCGAGCGCTGAACGCATTCGATCTGCACTCAATTGGACGCCGAAGTACAATGATCTTTCGACGATCGTGACCCAGGCGCTCGATTGGGAGCGCCGCTTACACAACAAACCGGTCGCCGAACACTCGCCCTATTGGAATTCTGTGCGGCACGGGGCGGGGTGATCACGTATTCATGGATTCGAAGAAGGTCGCGTTTCCCTTCGGCGTTTCCCGTAATTTTCCGAGCAGGAATTCGATGGCGTCGACCGTGCCCATTGGGTTGAGGATCCGGCGCAGCACATACATTTTCTTCAAAATATCCGGCGGCACCAGCAATTCCTCCTTGCGGGTGCCCGAGCGGGTGATGTCGATTGATGGGAAGGTCCGTTTATCGGCGACCTTGCGGTCAAGAATGATTTCCGAATTGCCGGTGCCCTTGAATTCCTCGAAGATCACTTCATCCATGCGCGAACCCGTATCGATCAGCGCGGTCGCGATGATCGTCAGCGATCCGCCCTCCTCGATATTGCGGGCGGCGCCGAAGAACCGCTTTGGCCGCTGCAAGGCATTGGCGTCGACGCCGCCGGTCAGCACCTTGCCGGAGGAAGGAACCACCGTGTTGTAGGCACGGCCAAGCCTCGTGATGGAGTCGAGAAGGATCACCACGTCGCGGCCATGTTCGACAAGACGCTTCGCCTTCTCGATGACCATTTCCGCGACCTGGACATGGCGCACCGCAGGCTCGTCAAAGGTGGACGAGACCACCTCGCCGCTAACCGATCTCTGCATATCGGTGACTTCTTCCGGCCGTTCATCGATCAACAGCACGATCAGGTAGCACTCCGGGTGATTGGCCGTGACCGATTGCGCGATATTTTGCAAAAGCACCGTCTTGCCGGTGCGCGGCGGCGCGACGATCAAGGCGCGCTGCCCCTTGCCGATCGGCGCTACAATATCGATGACGCGCGCGGACAGATCCTTTTTGGTCGGATCCGCCACCTCGAGCTTTAGCCTCTGGTCGGGATAAAGCGGAGTCAGATTGTCGAAATGGACCTTATGCCGGATTTTCTCCGGGTCCTCGAAGTTGATCGTGTTGACCTTAAGCAGAGCGAAATAACGCTCGCCTTCCTTGGGGCTGCGGATCAAGCCTTCCACCGTGTCGCCGGTACGCAAGCCGAACCGGCGGATCTGGGACGGCGAGACATAAATGTCGTCGGGCCCAGCTAGATAATTCGCGTCGGGGGATCGCAAGAAGCCGAAACCATCCTGCAAGACCTCGATAACACCCGCCCCGACAATCTCGATCTCGCGGCTAGCCAATTGCTTGAGAATTGCAAACATGAGCTCTTGCTTGCGCATGATCGAAGCGTTCTCGACTTCGTGTTCTTCCGCGAAGGCAAGCAGTTCGGTCGGCGACTTAAGCTTCAAGTCCTGCAGTTTGATTTCCTGCATTGGGATGAAGTCCTTGGAAGGG
>Ga0181535_10005326_pt1 | contig 13828 bp, 9 predicted proteins | sample PEATcosm2014_Bin_44_FD_119774 | JGI IMG/M metagenome (GOLD analysis project Ga0181535, IMG submission 119774) | Peatland microbial communities from MTU Mesocosm Facility, Houghton, MI, USA - PEATcosm2014_Bin17_30_metaG | ecosystem: Environmental > Terrestrial > Soil > Wetlands > Peat | place...
AAGAGCACGCAACTGCGGCGCGCGGTTCAGTTTCTACGCCGGTGCGGCCATCGCGTGTTGGTAACCCGCGAGCCTGGGGGAACGCGCACGGGGGAACGGATCCGCGATATTCTGCTGGCTTCGAAGACAGGCACGCTTGCGCCAATGGCCGAACTGGCGCTGATGTATGCTGCGCGCGCCCAATTGCTGGAAGAATCGATAAGGCCCGCGCTAGCCCGCGGCGACGTGGTCGTGAGCGACCGCTTTAACACCGCGTCGTTTGCCTATCAAGGTTACGGGCGGGGGTTGGGGACCGCCGCTGTGCGCGCTTTCGACCGGTTGATTTGCGGAAGGACTCAGCCGGATCTGACGATCGTTCTCGACCTCGATCCTGAGCGTGCGCTCGGCCGCGCCCTCGGCGATGCGCGGCGACCACGCCTGGACCGCATCGAAGCGCAAGGATTGGCCTTTCACAAGAGAGTGAGGGCCGGGTATCTTGCCCTGGCCCGCCAAGCGCCGCGGCGCCTCAAGGTGGTGCGAGCCGACCAGTCGGTGGAGGCATTGCAAGCCGAGATTCAGGCGCTCATGGGGAGCCTTCTCGACCGCCGGGAGCGAGATTCGAAGTTCAAGATTCAAGATTCAAGATTCAAGAATCGCGGCTTGAAGACCGCTTAAGGGTAACCCGGAGCAAAGGAAGCAAGAAGTAGAACATAAAACTCAAGAATTGTAGATCGAATATCGAAACGAACCGCGATTTTCGAGTCTCGAGCGTCGACGCCCCATTTTCGAGTTTTCCAGTTCGAGCATCCGGGTTCGAGTTTCCAGTTTCGATTTTCGAGCGCCCAATTTCGAGTTTCCAGTTTCGATTTTCGAATTTCGATTTTCAATCGGCACTTAAGGACATGGGCTTCGAATCCTTTCTTGGCAATCCGCAGGCGGTCAAGGCAGTCCGCGAAATGGTCGCGAGCGGGCGGGTGCCTGGCGCCCTCCTATTTACCGGGCCCGAGGGTGTGGGCAAGAAAACGCTGGCCCTGATGCTGGCCAAGGCGCTCGTGTGTGAGCGTGGCGGCGCCGACTTCTGTGGCGAGTGCGCGCATTGCCGCAAGGCCGAGCAGATGTTCGCATCGGCTCGAGAGGATTTGGGGCGACGCCGTGAAACCAAGGAGTCAGCGCGCCGTGTGGAAGGACTGGTTTACTTCGATCTCCAGATCATCGAACCGCTGACGAAGTTCATCCTCACCGAGCAAATCCGCCAGTTACGGGCCATCGCGTACACCCGTCCCTTCGAATTCCCCCGCCGTATCTTTATTCTCGATGAAGCACAAACTATACATTGGCAGGCCATCGACCTGCTACTTAAGGTCCTGGAGGAACCCCCGGAAACGACGAGCTTTATCCTGATTTGCTCCAACGCCTTTGAACTGCGCTCCACCATTCGCTCCCGCTGCATGCGGGTGGCATTCCAGCCAGTGGAAAAATCCCTCATTCAGAGTCTGCTGGCACGCGTGCGGAAACTCAGCGAGCCCCAGAAGGCGCTGGCCGCGCGCGTGGCCGCGGGCAGCGTAGCACGGGCGCTGAGCTTCGACCCCGCCGATTACGAACGCCGCCGCCAACCTTGGGTGGACTTTCTGGAAGGCTTGGCCCGCCGCGGCGGTCCCGGCGCAGCGGTGGATTGGAAGCTGGTGTTTGATTCCGCCCGCGCCCTGGCAGAGAATCGCGACGATTTCGAAGGAACGCTCAAGGTCGGCTACTCGCTTCTCTCCGATCTTTTGCACGTCCTGCTTGACCCTGCGGCAGACGCGGTGGTGAATGTCGATTTAGCGGAGCGCCTCAAGCAATGGGCGCCCAAGCTGACCCTTGCTGGAATCGAAAAACTCAAGGCCGGCCTCGATCAGGCCTACCGTCTGCAAATCCGCAACGTCAATCCGCAACTCGGATTCGAATCGCTGGGAATCGAAATGATCTCAGGCCACACAGTCGAGACTCGCTAGAACCGTTCTCTTGCCTTCAGACGTGAATTATCGTCCAACTCGGGGCACCACGTATGGTGGCCATAGGTCCCATTCCCAAAGGTCGGGTTTTTGCGGTGGATGGGCAACGAGATACACAGACCTGCCATCCATATTTTATGAACCCCGACCGGTCAGCGCTATCGGCTCAAAGCCTCGACGGAAGCGCGTTCATTCCGGCTAAAACGATTGCGACCTTTGTTTGCCTATGTTACTATGCAGTCCACTCGCGGCTGTCTTCCTTTGCATGGTCGCTTTTCTTTTGCCGTATGAAACCTAGGCGTTCGGTGAAGCGTCTAGTTCAGCAGAGAGGACCCGCGCTTTTTACCCGGAGAAGCTGAGATCCTTGCCCGTCCGTTCGGGCTTCAGGAGCAAACCAATATGAATCGACGATTAATCCGTCCCACTCTGTCCGATGTCCAGGACCAAATGGGCGCGCGCATGCAGCGGAAAAAGCCCGCGCCGCCTGAACAGACGAATGCCGAGAATTTCTACTATCTGAAACAGATGCAAGCGCGCACGCCCATGGTCGTGGTTCTGGATCAGGGTGAGACCATCCGAGGGGTGATCGAATGGTACGATAAAAGTTGCATCAAGGTCCATCGCCTGAACGAGCCCAACCTCCTGGTCATGAAATCATGCATCCGGTTTATGTACAAGGATGGTGAGTCCCGAAACGGGGGGAACCACGAAGGGGACAACCATCAACCGCAAGATATCGATTAGGATTAAGCGCGTCCGGCGGCGCGCGTGATCGAGTTCCAACCTTGGCTCATACAACGCTGCCGACGGGGCCAGAACCAAACACCACGGGAGGCAATCCTGATAGGCGCAAGTCCCGCCAGCAGGAGATGACCTGAGTTGCCCGGCACGGCGCTTGACAAGCACTGGGAGCTCGCCTAGCATGAATCTGTGTTTGAGGGCAGAAATACGGACTTCATCGTGAGGGTTCTCACTTCTTTCCAATCCGCTCTGCGAGCAGTTCGATCTGTTTTGCAGTCTTTGCGAACCGTGCGGCCCAAGATTTGGCAGTGGGCGGCAGTGATTCCGGCAATTTTCTTATTCGCCTGCGTCGCCATTGCGCAGCAGCAGGACGACAAGCCTAAGATCCCGGGCCTCGACAAAATAATCGCCGCCAACGAGCATTTAATGTTTACCGGCACCGTGAAGTCGGTCGACGAGAAGCACAATATAATGAGTATTGACGCAGAGGGCGGAACCACTGAAATCTTTCCCATCAAGCATGGTACCCACGTCGAAACCGCCGACGGTTTCAGAAAAAGACTCGATGTTCTCTCTCCGGGTACCCGCGTGATGGTCTATTACGACCAACGCGCCGACCACCGCACCGTAACGCGCATCGAACTGTTCGCCAGTGAATCAAAGAAGAAGGAGCCGCAACCCTAGCCCGTTGCGGGCACTTGGCTCCGTATTCTTAGAAGGTCGGTATGCGCATCGGCATCACCTGCTACCCCACTTACGGCGGTAGCGGCGTAGTGGCGACCGAACTCGGCATTGAACTGGCCGCGCGCGGGCACGACATTCATTTCATCAGCTATGCGATGCCGGTGCGGATCACCGAAGCCTCCGACCGCATCCACTTTCATGAAGTGGAGATGCTGAATTACCCCCTCTTCGACCACCCGCCCTACACGCTAGCTCTCGCAACCGCCATGAACAACGTGGCCGTGAACGAATCTCTCGACCTTCTGCACGTCCACTATGCGATTCCACATTCGGTCAGCGCATACCTGGCAAAAGCCATGCTGAAGCCGCACCGCCTGCCCTTCGTCACCACCCTGCATGGCACCGATATCACGCTGGTCGGCCAGGATCGTTCCTACCTTCCCATCACGCGTTTTTCCATCGAGGAAAGCAATGGGGTAACGGCCATCTCTGAATACCTTCGGGATATCACGCTGCGCGAGTTTGGAATCCACCGGCCTGTTGAGGTTATTCCCAATTTTGTGAACTGCGATGTGTTTCGTCCCGCCAACGGTAAATGCCGCCGCGAAGAATTCGCGCCAAAGGGTGAGAAAATCCTGGTTCACCTGTCGAACTTCCGGCCGGTCAAGCGCGTTCCGGACGTCATTGAAATCTTCGCTCTCGTTCGCCGGGAAATGCCGGCCAAGCTTCTGATGATCGGCGATGGGCCTGACCGGACGGTGGCCGAATGGATGGCCCGAGAAAAGAAGCTCAGCCCCGACGTGATCTTCCTTGGCAAGCAAAATCAAGTGCAGGACCTTTTGAATTGTGCTGACGTGCTGCTGCTGCCCAGCGATATTGAATCGTTCGGTTTGGCTGCGCTCGAAGGCATGGCATCCGGCGTTCCAGCCGTTTGCTCCCGCGTGGGCGGCGTGCCGGAAGTTCTCCGCGATGGAGTGGAGGGCTACCTCGTGGAGGTGCGCGACGTTCAAACCATGGCAGCGCGGGCCCTCGAGATCATTTCCAACCCAGAAAAGCAGGCGGAGATGTCACGGGCAGCCCGGCAACGTGCGCTCCGCCACTTCTGCAGCAAAAACATCATCCCACTTTACGAGGATCTCTACCGTCGCGTCCTCAATAGTTCTTGAAGACAAAAAAAGGGTCGGTTTTATCGACCATGGGCTGTGGTTGAAGCGAAGGGCGTGCAGACTTGCGCGGCGGCGACCAGGCGAACGCCTGCGGCCTTCATTTCCTCGATCGCCTTCCCGCCGCCATCCTCAGTGATCGGCTTGATCGCATCCGTTACCAAGTCCACGGGAAACCCCCGCCGGCGTAGCGCCAAGGCGAGGGCGCGCACGCAGAACTCCGTGGCAACGCCGATCACCACAGCGTGCCGCGTTCCCAGCGCACACAATATGTCGCCAAAATTAGGATTGTCCTCGGGGGAGTATGTGGGCTTTTCCACGATGAATTGGCCCACCCATCGGGCAGGAGGCCGAAAAGCACCGTTGCGGCTAGGGATGATCACCGGCGAAGGGAACAGAGTTTCGGGAATCCGCCCCTGCCCGGGAGTGCCAATGACGCAATGAGGCGGCCAGAATTTGAACTCGGGGTCGTCGCACTGGTGTGCGTCGGCCGTGGAAATCACCGGCAGATCATTCTCGCGCGCCCAACTCATCAGGCGGGCAAGGTTGGGCAAAATCTGCTCCGCGTTCGGAACGGGGAGCCTTCCCGTGGGGCGCATGAAGTCCACTTGCGTATCAACATCAAAAAGGACCAGCGGCTCATCTGTGACGCTCAAATCTCAAAACCCTCCTTCCTGATGAGATACCTTCACGGCCCCAAAGTGACGGGCGCGAGTCTCCTCCAGCAACTGGTCGAGCGCCGCGCTCTTTTCGACGGGATATGCGGGCGCCCCGCGCAATGCCTTGAAAGCATCCGGGAGGCAATTAAGGTTGGCCAGTGTGCGCTCGCGGATTTGGTTCACCGGCGGCGCAGGAGCCAAGCGGTGGCCAGCTCGCATGACGGGCGCGAGCAGGGGCGCGGCTTCGGGATAATCTTCCTGTGCGCAAGCAAGCAGGTCATGATGGTATTGCCCGCCCTCCGAAAAGCGAAAGATCTGCTTGCGGCCGGGCCAGTAAACCTTCTCCTCGCTGAACTTGGTTTTCGCCTCCACCACCCCACCGGTCTCGGTTTCCACCAGTTTGTAGACAACGCTCAGTGCGGGCAAGTCGCGCGAGGTGACAAGGTCCGTCCCCACACCGAAGGAATCGATCGGCGCGCCGCCAGCCACCAACTCCTCGATCTTATATTCGTTCAAATCGCCGCTAGTAACGATCTTGGAATCGTGCAGGCCCTTGCGGTCGAGGATCTTCCGGACCTGCTGACTCTTTTCTAACAAATCGCCGCTATCGAGGCGTACTCCGGGAACGGGGATTCCTAAGTTGGCAACAATCTCCGCGCCCGCCAGCGGATCGTAGGTATCGACTAGGAGGATCGCGGTGTCGGGAAAGGTTTCCAGCAACGCTTCAAAGCTGCGACGCTCGCTGGGAAAAACCTGCGTCCACGAATGCGCAGCGGTGCCCGCCAGGGGCAGATCGTAAAGCGCTCCCGCCAGCACATTGGAAGTGGCCGAACACCCCCCGACACACGCCGCGCGCGCAGCCCGCACGCCGGCCTCGGGCCCATGCGCACGCCGCGTTCCGAACTCCAGAACGCTTCGACCCGCGGCTGCCCGCACCACCCGCGCGGCTTTCGAGGCCACCAGGGTTTCATAGTGAATTACCGACAGCAGGTAGGTCTCCGCAATCTGCGCCTCCAGCACCGGCGCGGTCACTTGCAGCAAGGGCTCTTCGGCAAAGACCAGCGTGCCCTCCTCCACTGCGTGCACATCTCCATGGAATCGGAATCCGCGCAAGTAGTCGAAGAATTCCGGTGAGACCGTATGGAAGGCAGGCTGCTCGCGCAGGAAGCGAATATCGTCATCAGTAAAATGCAAGTGTTCCAGAAAGGTAAGCGCCGAGTCAAGCCCCGAAGCCACCAAATACGAGCGTTGCAGTGGCAAGTGGCGTACAAAGAGCTCAAACGTCGCGCGGCAATCGATGTCGTGCTCGAAATACGCCGCCGCCATCGTCAACTCGTACAGGTCGACCAGCAATGCTCGATCGGTATTCATCTCACCTCTGTGCCCAAGATACCCTGAGCTTCCGGGCATTGGAGATTAGGCAACGGCCTCCCTCGCGGTTGGGCCGCACCGCAATGAGGCGGCAAAATCAAGTATGTCGTCGAGAGTCAAGGTGAGTCAAGTTCGTGTGCCTAAGGCGCGACGCCTGTGCCCGTGAGGGAGATCATCTGCGGACTGTTCGCGGCGTCATCGACAATGATGACCTGGGCGGTGCGGGTGCCTGTCGCCGAGGGGTTAAAGGTCACGGTGATCTGGCACGCGGCGGACGGTGCTAGCGAATTGCCGCAGCTATGGATCAAGCTGAAATCCCCGTTGTTGGCTCCCCCGATCACGATGGTCGTAATGTTCACCGACTGGTTGCTGGTGTTGTGGACGTCGACTTGTGGAGAAGAACTTCTTGTTCCGAGCGCCTGATTCGGGAACGTCAGGTTAGAAGTCGAAAGCGACAACCCGCCCGTCGCCGCTGCTGGCGCCGCTGCGGAGGTCCCGCTCAGGCTGACGGTTTGCGGACTGTCGCCGGCGCTGTCGGTGAACGTCAGTGTTCCCGTTCGATTGCCATTGCCGGCGGGTCTGAACGATACATTAATCGTACAACTCACGTTCGCAACAAGCGATTCCGCGCAATTGTTGGTCTGGGCAAAGTCGCCGCTGGCGTTGACCGTAAGATTGTTCAGAGTGGCATCGCCGGTGTTCGTCAGGGTGACGGATTGCGATGCGCTATTGGCGGCGCCCGCCGGCGCGGAGAACGTGAGGCTGGACGTCGAGAGGCCCACCTTGGCGCTGCCTCCCCCCGTGCCCCGCAGCACGACCTGCTGAGGGCTGCCGCTGGCGCTGTCGGTGAACGTTACGGCGCCCGTGCGGTCCCCTTTGGCGGTGGGCGCGAACGTAACGTCGATCTTGCAACTTCCGCTCGCCCCCACCGACGCGCCGCAGTTGTTGCTCTGGGAAAAATCGCCGCTGGCATTGATGGCCAGATTGGTCAGGGTGGCATTACCGCTGTTCGTCAGCGTGACGGACTTCGAGGAACTAGTGGTGGAAACGGCTTGCCCGCCAAAGTTCAGGACCGTCTCCGACAGCCGGACCACGGGCGCCGCTCCGGTTCCGCTCAGGGCCACGGTTTGCGGGCTGTCGTTGGCGTAGTCACTGATCGCGAGCGTCCCACTCAGCGGCCCGCCGGAGGCAGGTTGGAAGCTGACTTTGATGATGCAATTCGCCTTCGGAGCCACAGACGGTTGGCAATTGTTGGTTTGCGTCCATCCGCTCGAAGCTGAAACTCTGGTGACGGTCAGGGACAGCGCGCCGTTGTTCGTCAGCGTCACCTCTTGCGGATTACTGGTGGACCCCACGGATTGGTTCTCAAAAGACACGCTGATGGGGGAAACGGTCGGCGGGGACGTAGTGCCCGTACCGCTCAGTTTAACAACATATGGGGGGCCAGTGGCGTTGGTGGTTACCGTAAGGGTGCCGGTGAGGGGGCCGACGGTCGTCGGATCGAAGGTGACACTGATTTCGCAATTGCCGCCCACAGACACGGCCGGCTTACAGGTGTCGGTCTCGCCAAAATTCGCGGTCGCCTGAACGGAATGGAAGACCAGCACCGTCGCGCCGGTGTTAAAGAGCTTAAAGGAATGGGAAGGGCTGTGGGTTCCCACTTCCTGGTTGCCAAAATCCATGGGAGCAGGCCCGCCACCCTGGGGGAAGGCCGTAATCCCCGCCGGGGTCGCGCCCCAACCTGCGACACCGAATAAAATTGCGAGGAGCAGACCCTCGATCGCGCGTCGGCTCTCGCGCACTTCGCAACTAGCTTTACGGGCATAGCCCATGGACACCCCACGCTCGGATGATATTAAAAGGGGAACTCGCTACGAACCTATACTTTCATTCAGGGCATTGTCAAGGTGATAGGATGTGAAATATTTCAAAGTTTATAATATGGGGATTGATCGGCAGGAAGCAACCTCGTGCGTTTTGGGGCGGTGTGCTCCTATGGGCGCAACGCCGCCATCTTGGGGGCTCCGGTGCCGGCTGGAAGCCGGCGCTACGTCTCGAGGGATACTACCCATCGCAAGCAAGGGTACAGTCTCCACTTACATCGGCCCGAGACTATCTCCCCGAACCGCCCAGAGATAGCTGGCAAGGGCGACGGAATAACAGGCGAAGCCCGTCCAGAACGCCGTGGTTATTCCCCATCCCAGAACAATCAAGAAAGCGACAACGGAGGCCAATACCGAGGCCGCTCCGTTCAGGCCCCAGAGCCAGGGCGTGAGGGCGTCCGATCGCGCGGAGGCGGCCTTCATGCCCAGCGGGAATGCCATCCCCATGAAGAATCCGAGGGGAAACAGGAGGCCCGCAGCAACCACAATGCGTGCCGGCGTACTGGCGGATGCAAACACGGCAGTAGCGTAAGGCGTGAGAAGCCCAAAGACCGCGAGGGCGGACAACAATCCCGCCAGGCGCGCAATCGGCCAACGTCGCGCGACAGCCTGCGACGAAGACCCTGTGGTATAGCTTCCCAGTCCACTGGAGAGTAGCAGGGTGAAAAGCACAGTGGACAGCGAGTAGGTGGGATGTCCGAGAAAAATCATGAGCCTCTGCAATTGGGACACTTCCACCAGCATGAACCCAAGTCCGATGGCCGTGAAGAAAAGAAACAAGGGTGCGGCCCCAGCGCCCCAATCTTTTCGGCGCGTCAAGAACCACGGGATGACGAAGCAAAGAACCGTCAGAAAAGTGACGCCGACGAATACGGCGCCCAAGGTTTCTTCCAGCCCCGGGACGTGGCCCACCGAATGCCGCATCACCAGGGAACGAAAAACATCCCGGACACGAAAATTGCATAAGAAGAACGGCGTATCGTCGGTGGGGGCCTCAATTCTGCCCGGCGACGTCTTCGCAAATTCCTCCAAGTTCTTTCCGGAGGCCAGCCGGGCGAAAGTGGCATCGGCTGCTTGTCGGGGGCTTAAGATAATTTCGAATCTCAATTTGTCCGTCATTTTCTTGAGCAGGTCAAGATCATCGGAAGAGAACGGTTCCCTGCTGACCAGAATGGTCGCGACCCCGGTGGGAAGCGATGAGTACGGCGTCCGGGCAACGCACATGACGAGAATGAGGTGGTCCCGAGGATTCTCGACCCCCGCTTGGATCAGGGCGGCGCTCGCCAATGATACCAGCCGGTAGGATTCCGCAGAGTACTTCGGATCATACCAGCGGGTGAAGGTTAACAAACCCCGAGGAGTCAGGTGATTGAGGAACATGCGCCAGGCTTCTGTGGTGTAAATGGAGTTTTCTGTAAGCGCGAAGGCGCCGGCGGTCGTGGCCGCCCAGGTGTCCACCAAGGAAGCCTGGATAATGTCAACGTGGTCAGGCATCCGCGCGATGTAGCTTCGCGCTTCATCGTTGACGAACTGGACGCGAGAATCTCTGTCCAAATGCCCGGTGAAGTCTCCAAAATTGTCGTTCAAGGCCTGGAGGATACCCCGATTCATTTCAATCGCGGTCACCGACTTTTGACCGAAGGCAAGGGCCGAGAGCACGTCTCTCCCTCCGCCCGCGCCGATCACCACCACATGGGAATCCGGGCGGAAGTAATGGGCAAAATTGGTAATGTCGTATTGCAGGTAATCCAGGTTGCCGAAATCTCCCGCGTAGTGGGTCATCACCGTCAAGGCGCCAGAATCGATCCAGACGGAAAGCTGCTTGACCGGAGCAAGAACGGTGTAAGCAGGGCTCAGTCCCCAGGCCATCGGGAACTCGGCAACCTCGGGATCGCCCGTTACCACGACCCGCGAGAACGAGTTCCACTTCACATAGATGGGCCGGCTGAGGACCGCCCCTCTCATCCGCACCAGTTCCAGCATGGACTTGTGCTGGCTCGCCAGGAGCAGGTTCAGCGCGCCAAAAGCGGCTATCAAAACGGTGTATCGCAGAGACCATCGGCGCAGCCCGGAGTCGCGATTTCCCATTAGAAACAAGAGCGCGCCAAGCCCCGCTAGAGCTCCGGAAAAGATCACGGTGGTGGGAGCGTCGATGAAGCGCAGGGCGTAAACAACCAGAATGCATCCCGCCGCAGCTCCCGAAAGGTCGGCAGCGTATAGGTGACCGACCTCCCGGGGGAACTTCGTCAAAGCCAAGCAAACGGCGACGCCGCTAAAGATAAAGGGAACAGAGATCACCCCCAAAATCGTCGCAAGACACAGGATGCCAGGCACCGTCAATTCAAAGATCGGGGGAATCACCAGATAGACGAGAAAGCTGACGACCGTCATGAGCGCAAACCCCAGCGCGGAAGCGGCAAGATGGTTGTCCACGGCGTCGGAACGGAAGAACTGCGGGGCCAGATACTCCCAAACAACCGCGCCGGCCAGTACAAACAGACTCATCGCCAGGGCCACGGCAATCAGTCGATACCACAGAAAAAGCGCAAAGATGGCGAACGTCGCCAGCGCAAATAGCCTTGTGGCCGCAGAAAGGCGTGTTTTCTCTTGCGGTCCGGTGAAATATCGTGGCGCGAGATAAACCAGCAGGCCCCCTACGGTCAGCCCGAACATGGCGACGGATATCGCTAAAAAGACAAAGTGGTACCACATCGTCACACTGAAAATACGCGTCAGGAGAATCTCCTCCATCAGAGTTGCAAGCGTGACCGTGAACAAACCTGCGTAGGTCCGCACCCCCGCAGCGTTTTCTAATTCCATGAAGTCCCCTAAATGAATATTCCAATGGCTGTCGAATCAGCCGTTAACGCCATCAATATTTTGAGTCGGGAGTCAGTCTGGATATCCGTTATCGACATTCGGTGCTGTCGATAGCGTACCTTTGACCATCGTCGAACGCAAGTACCATCATGGCCGTCCATTATTTAAACGCAGAAAACGAAAGGCTTTAATAATGAGCAAACCAACGCACCCCAAATATTCGGAATGCAAATCTTCGGAATGCATTGACATCCGCGGGTAGTGGCATTATCAAGTGTGGGCTGGGATATCGAGCCGACCCCCTCGGCACTGGAAAAACTCAGCCTCTCAAGACGGTGGAGGTCAACGTGCGACAAGCGGAAAAGGCTAAGGCGGGAGTTTTCGGGATCGGCTTGGCGGCTTACTGGCCGCAATTTCCGGGGCTCAAGGAACGGCTGGAGGGTTACCAGCGCCAGGTGGAAGCGCGAATCGGCGAATGGGCGTCGGTCGAGAGCGCCGGCTTGGTGGACGATGCGCAAAAGGCCCACGCCGCCGGCCAGGCTTTCCGCCAAGCGGGAGTCGATTTGGTCTTCTGCTATGTAGGGACCTACGCCACCTCCACCCAGGTCCTGCCGGTCATCCAGGGGGCCAAGGCTCCCGTAGTGGTCTTGAATCTGCAACCGCGCGCCGCACTGGACTACGCCCACACCGACACGGGCGAATGGCTGGCCAACTGCTGCGCCTGCTGCGTCCCGGAAATTGCCGGAGCCTTTGCGCGCGCGGCGATTCCGTTCCGGCAGGTCAGCGGGATGTTGGATACCGAGCCGGATGTGACGGGTCCGAGCGAGCGCGCTTGGGCGGAAATCGCCGAGTGGTGCGCCGCCGCGAAGGTGGTTCGCAACCTGCGCCAGGCTAGAATAGGCTACCTTGGACACCCCTACCCGGGGATGCTGGATATGTACAGCGACTTCACCCAGCACCAGGCGCAACTGGGGACGCACATCGAGGTGCTCGAGATGTGCGACTTGGAAGCGTGCGTGAGCGCCGCGACCGACGCGGAACTCGCGCGCAAGGTGGATGAAACCCACAGCATCTTTGATGTGAGCGAGGACAGTCCGTCGGACCCGCTGGCGAAGAAACCGGCGGCCGACCAGATGGATTGGGCGTGCCGCGTGGCGGTGGGGCTTGATCGTCTGGTGGAGCAGTTTGAACTCGACGGCTTGACCTACTATTACCGCGGAGTGGGCGGCAACCTCTACGAGCGGCTGGGCGCGGGTCTGATTCTGGGCTGCTCGCTGCTGACCGCGCGCGGCGTTCCCTGCTCGGGGGAAGCCGACCTGAAAAACTGCCAGGCGATGAAAATCATGGACCTGCTGGGCGCGGGAGGCAGTTATACCGAACTTTACGCCATGGACTTTCGCGAGCGCTTCATCCTGATGGGCCACGACGGCCCGTTCCATCTGGGCATCGCCGAGGGCAGACCGATTCTGCGCGGGCTCGGCCTCTACCACGGCAAGTCGGGATTCGGCGTCAGCGTGGAGGCCAGCGTCCGCAAAGGGCCCATTACCATTCTCGGCCTCACCCAAACGCACGATGGCCGGCTGAAACTCCTTGCGGCGGAAGGCGAATGCCTGGCCGGGGAGCGGCTCAGAATCGGCAATACCAACAGCCGGCTGCGATTTGCGCTGGAACCGGCGGCCTTCGTCAACGCCCTCTGTAGCGAGGGTCCAACGCACCACTGCGCGCTCGGCGTCGGTCACGGCTTGGGAAAGATTGGGAAGGTCTCCTGGCTCATGGACCTGGAATTGAAAGTCATCGGGGCCACGGCCGGCAACCCACCCGCGCTTTGAATATTCCGTCTCTTGGATCCGAAGGGGGGACATAAAGTCAGGAGCGTCCAACTTTGGGGAATTCATTGCAGGGGTCCAAAGGATCATGCCAGAGCGCGGAAAAGAGACATTTTGGCGCTGCATAACCTCGTCCACCGACTGCTGCCGAGGGGCACGCGGACTTTTGGGTACCCGCCCAGGAAAACCGGAAGTTAGAAAATAATTCTGAAATTGGTCGAATTCGGTCGAATTCGCGGCCGCGCGGCGTTCGCCCGTACTGGTCACGAAGTTAATTCCACTTCACCCCGGGGAGTCGTGATGCGGGCAACCATCCGTGGCAGTTCGGCCCGCTCCACCTGAACTTCCAGCGAGAGTGTTGTGAAAATGCGCTGCAATTCCGCCGCGTCGGGTGATTCAATGTGGAAGCGTTCAAGATGGCATCCTGCGGGCGCGTCTTGGGCAGGGTGAGCCGATTCGCCCCAATCGAGAATGATGGGAAGCAAGCCGCCGCGGTCGTCCAGGCAACGGATCAATTTCCAACTCAGCATTCCGCCCGCTGGACGCGAGCGCGCACCATCATGAGGTCCGTCGATCGGGATACCGGCGGACGTCGCGGCTTGCGCGAGTGCGGAAAGATTGGAAGCGTGCGCCGCCCAGCCGATGATTCTCGGCTCGGGAAGTGTGAGCACCCGCGTGAACCAAGTGGGGGGCGACTGCTCGGGATCGGGC
>Ga0181535_10005329_pt1 | contig 13824 bp, 13 predicted proteins | sample PEATcosm2014_Bin_44_FD_119774 | JGI IMG/M metagenome (GOLD analysis project Ga0181535, IMG submission 119774) | Peatland microbial communities from MTU Mesocosm Facility, Houghton, MI, USA - PEATcosm2014_Bin17_30_metaG | ecosystem: Environmental > Terrestrial > Soil > Wetlands > Peat | place...
GGTCAAATCCCCCGGAAACTCCGCTCCATACGTCTCGATCCACGCATTTGCACGCCGCTCAATCTCCGCCGCCAGTTCCGGGTTCGCAACCCGCAGCGCCTCCATCCCCGCCTGCAACCGCGCCGCGTCCAGCGCATTGATGGAAAAAGCTCCATGGCAGCACTGCGTACATCCCACCCGGCAAGCGAGCCACTCCCCAGCCCGCCGCGCTGCGTCCAGGAGCGCCGCATCCACAATCTGCACCAGTTCCGCGTCTCTCGCCGGCAGGCCCATGCCGCCAAGCATATCGCAGACCCTCCTGGACGGACTCTGCGTGGTCGAATTCTTCCTTTCTTCTACTTGCAGCGTCATGCTATAAGGACCTCGAGGCTCCTCGTGATTTATCTCGAGCACACGCCGGCCGCTCCGCTCAATCGCTGCATTCGTGCGCTCTGGTACTCCAGGGTCACGCACACGTCGCACAGCCGGGAGCGGGTCCTGCCCACCGGCCGCACGCAGGTGATTCTCAATCTCTCTCGCGACTTTCTTCTCGACTGTGCGGAAGGGTCGCCCGCCCGCGCCACGCCTGCATCGCTCATCGTGGGGGCGCGTTCCATCTACGAAATCATCGATACTTCCGATCTGGCCGATCTGATCGGCATTGTCTTCGAGCCGGGCGGCTTTTCCGCATTTGCTCGGGATGCCGCCAATCTCTTCAGCAATCGGAGTGTGAGTCTTGAAGAAGTTTGGGGCACCCCAGTCCGAAGCCTTCGCGATCGATTGCGCGAGATTCCCACCCCTGAAGCAAGGCTGCGCTGCCTTGAGGAGTTTTTGCTGTGCAGGTTTGCCGGCCGTCTCAACCGGCATGGCGTCATCGACTTCGCCCTCGGCAGCTTTCAACGCGCGCCAGGCATGGCCAAAGTTCGCGAGGTAGCGAAGAGCACCGGCTGGAGCGAGCGCCGCTTCTCGCAGGTGTTTCGTGAAGAAGTGGGCTTTTCCCCCAAGGCCTGGACTCGAATTCTGCGCTTCCAGCGCGCCGTCCACCAATTGCACGCCGGCGTCGACCTGCCTTGGGCCGACCTGGCGCTCGATTGCGGCTTTTACGATCAGTCCCACTTCGCCAATGAGTTCCGCGCCTTTTCCGGCATCGACGCCACCACGTATTCCGCTCGTCAGACCCAATGGGCCAATCACGTCTCAGTCGACTAGCCATCACAAGACTCGTTTCTTCCGATTTTTCCAAGAAGTGCGACCAACGCAGCGGGCATACTCAAGCGGTAAGATTCCTATCACCGCAAGTGAGGTACCCATGTCCGAATCCCGCTCTACCGTCATCACCGCCCTGCGCTACCGCAACGCTCCTGCCGCCATCGACTGGCTCTGCCAAGTCTTCGGCTTCGAGCGCCATGCCGTCTATGAAACGGCTCCCGGAGTCATCGGCCACGCCGAACTCACCCTCGGCGGCGGCATGATCATGCTCGGCTCCGCTAAAGACGATGAGTACGGCCGAAGCTTCAAGTCGCCGGACGAGTTGGGTGGCGCCGAAACCCGCGGCGCCTACATCGTGGTCGCCGACGCCGACGCAGCCCACGCCCGCGCCGTTGCCTCCGGAGCCACAATCATCCGTCCGCTCCAGGACACGCCCTACGGCAGCCGCGAATTCGGCGTCCGCGATCCTGAAGGCCACTCCTGGAGTGCAGGCACCTACGACCCCTGGGCCGCGCACGCTTGAGCTTCTCCGACTCGGATCGGAGATCTCCTGGGGCATCCTCCGCGCGGTGTCCATGTCCTGCCGGGCCATGGGATACACTCGTTCCGTGTCCCGGAGGCTAACTGTGAGGTCCATTCGTCTCGCTCTTTCGCTGCTTCTTGTTTCCCTGGCCGCTGGATTCGCCCTCGCTCAGCAGGGCAGTCTGCTCGTCGCTCAAAAGGGAGAGCAGAGTCTCGCCATCGTCGATCCCACCTCCGGCAGGGTGCTCGCTTCGGTCCCCGAAGGCGGCGTCACCGGCCATGAAGTCATCGCCTCACCCGACGGCCGCTTCGCCTACGTGCCCATCTACGGCAACTCCGGCGTCGGCAAGCCCGGCACCGACGGCCGCACCCTCACGGTCATCGACGTTGCCTCTCAAAAGGTCGTCAACCTGGTCGACTTCGGCCGCGGCGTCCGTCCCCACTGCCCGCTCATCGGCCCAAAAGATGGCCTGCTCTATGTCACAACCGAGCTCAACCAGACCATCACCCTCATCGATCCCAAGACGCTCAAGATCGTCGGCTACATCCCCACTGGCCAGCCCGAAAGCCACATGCTCGCGCTCTCCCACGATGGCCGTCGCGGTTACACCGCCAACGTCGGCCCCGGCACCGTCTCGGTCCTCGACGTTCAGGCCCGCAAAGTCCTCAAGATCATCCCCGTCTCCACCAACACCCAGCGCATCGCCATCTCCCAGGACGACCGCTGGGTCTTCACCGCCGACCAGACCAAGCCGGAACTGGTCATGATCGACACCACCACCGATATGGTCGCCTGGCGCCGCCCGCTCGAAGGCATTGCTTACGGAACCGCACCAACCCCCGACGGACGCTTTCTCCTTATCACTCTCCCGGACCAGGACAAGGTCGCGGTGTTCGACATCAAGTCCATGCAGGTGGTCCACTCAGTGAAAGTCGGCGCCTATCCGCAAGAAGTTATCGTCCGCCCCGACGGCAAAGCCGCCTACGTCTCCTGCATGCACAGCGACCAGGTAGCCGAAATCAATCTGACGAATTGGACCGTCACTCGCCTCATCTCAACCGGCAAGGCCACCGACGGGCTGGCCTGGGCGAAGGGACAGTGACATTCAAGGTCGGTTTCAGTTTGCCGATGGGGTGGATTGATTCGGGACATGAGATATGAAGCCCCAAACTACATCTCGGAAGATCAGACGGAGCTTCATGCTAACCCCGGAAGCGGTCGCATTTGTGAGGGGGACAAGGCAGCGACGTAGGGCTGATTCGGACTCGGCAGCGCTCGAAATGCTTCTTCGCGAGGCAATTCTGGAAGCCAAGCGGCAAGAAATCGATGCGGCAACCAGAGAGTATTTCGACACCGCCTCGGAAGAAGAACAGGCTGAGCAGCGCGAATGGGCGGAGATGGTTGGGCCCAACATCTTCAGTGGGGTGTCGGAGCTTTAGAGCCGGGTGTACCATGACTGGTATGGCAAACTATCGGGTCATTCTGCGTAAGTCCGAGGAAGGCTACAGCGTCTCCTGCCCCGGCCTCCCCGGATGCTGGTCGCAGGGAGCGACCGAAGAAGAAGCCCTTGCCAACATCCAGGCGGCCATCCGCGAATACGTCGAGGCGGCCGAGGAATTAGCTCACGATGAAGAGAGCCGTGTCGTGGAAGTCGCGGTTGCGTAAACCAGGCCTTCACCAAATCAGATCGGGTAAGTCGTGTCAAAACTCCCTGGAATTAACCATCTGAAAGCCGTGGCGGCGCTGGAAAAGGCGGGGTTTCGCATTCTTTGACAAGGCGCACATATCGTCATGACCGACGGAGTGCGAATCTTGACAGTTCCGCGTCACAATCCGGTCAGCGCGCTCACTATGGGCGGCATTGTCCGAGACGCAGGGCTGAGCGTGGAGGAATTCCGGGAGCTCCTCTAATCGGTCCTCCGCTACCCAATCTCCCGGTCCCACGTCTCCAGCACGCGCTTGAACAGGCTCATGAACTTGCCGCCATCTGCCCCATCGATCAGCCGATGGTCGAAGCCCAGGCAGTAGCTCTGCATGCCGCGAATGGCGATGGTGTCGTTGCCTTCCGCGTCCGTCATCACCACGGCTTCCTTCTTCAGGCCGCCAATGGCCAGAATCGCCGACTCCGGCTGGTTGATGATCGGCGTCCCGAACTCGCCGCCGAAGACCCCGGAATTGGTCAGCGTAAACGTCGATCCCGTCGCCTCTTCCGGCTTCAGTCTCTTCGTCCGCGCACGCTCGGCCAGGTCAGCCATGGTTCGCGCCAGTTCCACAAAGCTCAGCATCTCCGCCTGCTTCACCACCGGCACAATCAGACCCCACTCCAGAGCGACGGCAATTCCGAGATTGACGTTGGCATGGTAGTGGATCATCCCGTCCTTGAGCGACGCATTCACAATCGGATGCCGGCGCAGCGCCTCAATCGCCGCAGCAGCAATGAACGGCATAAAGGTCAGCTTCACCCCGTGCCTCTGCTCAAAGCGGCTCCGTTCCCGCTCCCGCAGCCGCACAATCCGCGTCATGTCCACCTTGTAGACCGAGTAAACATGCGGGCTGATGGCCACGCTCTCCACCATCCGGTCGGCGATGATGGCCCTCATCCTGCTCATCGGCGCCACCGTCCCCGGCAGCGTGGAAGCCGGCGGCGCGGCACTGACCCGCGCTGCCGACGAAGCCGCCGATGAGACGGCAGCGCTCCCAGGCCCACGCTCGCTCAGATATTTGAGCACGTCTTCCTTGGTGATGCGACCGCCTGCGCCCGATCCTGCCACCGCGCCCGCAACCCGCCCCAGGTCGAGGTTGTTTTCCTTGGCAATCCGACGCACCAGAGGCGACGACCGCACTCGCCCGCCATGACTCTCCACAACTTCAGTCTCGGGTGCGACGTGCGCAGCCGGCGCGGGGGTATCCGCGTTCGGAGTCTTAGAATCAGGTCCCGGCCCAGGAGCACTCAAGCCGGAGGCGCTGCCGGCATGGCCGATCACCGCAACCACCGTGTTGACCTCGACCGTCGAGCCCACGCCGACTTTGATCTCGCTCAGCACGCCCGCGGCGGGAGACGGAATCTCCGCATCTACTTTGTCGGTGGAGATTTCAAACAGCGGCTCGTCCTTCTGCACTGCGTCGCCGGCCTTCTTCAGCCACTTGGTGATGGTGCCCTCAAAGATCGACTCGCCCATCTGCGGCATCACCACCTCGATCCCGCCCGAGACTGGGCCGCTCGCCGCCGCAATCTCTGCAACCGGAGGCGAGCCAGCCGCTTTTCCCTGTTCTCCGTTCCCTATTCCCTCGTCCGTCACCACCGCAACCACGGTATTAATCTCGACCGTCGCGCCTTCGGAGACCTTGATTTCGCTCAGCACGCCCGCCACCGGCGACGGGATCTCCGCATCCACCTTGTCGGTGGAGATCTCAAACAGCGGCTCGTCTTTCTGCACGCGATCCCCGGCCTTTTTCAGCCACTTGGTGATGGTGCCCTCAAAAATCGACTCGCCCATCTGCGGCATGACTACGTCGGTTGGCATGAATCCCTCTCTCCGCCATACGGGACAAAAGCTGCGCGCCCGGTTCCTGCCGGATTATAAATTGCAGCCCATAGGCCAGCTGAGTCCCGGCATGCGCGCCACGAATGTCCCGTGCCTCATCCTTACTGTCATTGCTGACCGGAGCCGAAGAACCTGCTTCTTTCGGCCTCGTCGAAAGGGTGGGAATCCTCGACCCATGGCCGAAGCGTCCAATCAGGCGCGGATCGGCGGCTTCATCACGCAGCCCAGCCGCTCCACCTCGTCCGGAATCTGCATCGGCGTATCCTCAGCCGGAAATTCCGGAACAGCGGCGGCCGCGTGCGCCCGCAGCGCTTCCAGGCTCTCCACCGCCAGCACCTGTTGGTCAAACACCTGTCCGAACTGGCGCGCCGCCTGGTGCGCCACGGTCTCCAGTCCCGGTACCTGGTCGCGCGAAGCCATCTCCCGTTCCAGGCTGGTCACCGCATGGTCCGGAATCCCGCAAGGCACAATCAGCTCAAAGTCGCGCAGATCCGTGGTGACGTTGAAAGCAAATCCGTGCGACGTAATCCCCTTGGCCACGTGGATCCCGATCGCCCCGATCTTCCGCTCTTGCCTTGCCAACCCCTCGTCAGTCCCTAGCCCCTGAGTCCCTGGTCCCTCAGTCCTTACGCCATCACCTATCCAGACCCCAGTGAGCCCCTGCACCCGTCCTGCCACCACTCCAAATCCACCGCAGACCCGGATCAGCGCTTCTTCCATTCCGCGCACAAAGTCCACCGGCCCCAACCGTCCGCCGTTTGGGTTTTTCAGGGTGCGCAGATCGAAGATCGGATACCCTACCAACTGCCCTGGCCCGTGATAGGTCACATCCCCGCCGCGGTTGATCTCGTGCAGCGTGACCCCGCGCTGCGCGAGCAGCTCGTCGCTGGCCAGCACGTTGGCTCGGTTGGCATTTCGTCCCAGCGTGAGCACCGGCGGATGCTCCAGCAGCAGCAGCACGTTGTTCAGGCGCCCCTCGGCCACCAGCGCGGTCATCTCCGCCTGCAGCCGCAGCCCATCTGCGTAGTCCACCCGCCCCAGATAGAGATACTGAATCATCCCTTCGATTGTAGCCAGCCGGCCTGCACTCTCGCCTGGCAGAGCTTACTCCTCAAGCCGCGCGGCAAACAGCCTTGCGAACACGACCCGATGCTGCCAGGAAACCAGCACCCATAGCAGCGTCGCAAAGGCGCCCATCCCGATACCGCCCGGGTCCATCAGAAGGTGATACGTGAGGATGTTGAACAGCACCGGACCCAACAGCGTCAGCCCCAGCCCCACATACCGGTTCACCAGCAGCAGAATCGCCGAAATCACCATGATCGCGCCCACCACGTAAAAGTAGTGAGCGGCAAACAGTGCGGCCGTAAACTGCCCCGCCAACCCTGCCGGCATCTGTCCCATGGGGATGAAATGCAGGAACATGTTTGAGCCGAAGACCAGGAACATCAGGCCCAGCAGATAGCGCGCAATTGCACCGACAATCTTCATACGACCTCTCCTCCGATGCGGAATTTTACCTTAAGCGAGCAGTGCCCCGAATCGGCAAACGTTGGGGGAGGGGGGCAGACCAACTCTGCTGCAGATAGATGCGGGGTATCCACACTCGATTCAGAGCATTTCGAGCCCACGCACCTCCGCGCAAAATGCGACGTTTCAACCCGATTCGCGGTAAACTACCTACTGGCAGGAGGACCGGGCGGTCGCTGCCGGTTGTCCTCGCGTAAGCGGGGTCCACCGGGGGAGGAAAGTCCGAACTCCGCAGGGCAGTGTGCCGGATAACGTCCGGGATGTGGGCTTCAAGGCCCGCAGACGGCCAGTGCCACAGAAAAGATACCGCCTCTGCTAACCCTCCTTCGGGAGGACGACCTGGGATGGTTTGCGGATTTGTCCGCAAGGCTGCCCCACGCAGTGGTAAGGGTGAAATGGTGCGGTAAGAGCGCACCGCTCCGGCGGTAACGCCGGTGGCAGGGTAAACCCCACACGGAGCAAGACCAAATAGGGAGGGATGCATGGGTTCGGAGCGAAACCCATGCACGGCGTCGGCCCGACACCGTAAGGCTGCTCCTTGCAATGGCCGAAACCTCCGGGTAGGTCGCTGATGAGCGTCCGCGGCAACGCGGCGCCTAGAGGAATGACCGCACACGACAGAATTCGGCTTACAGGTCCTACTGCCGCGTTCGCAAGCAGCACCCACGACAGCCCCGGCCGGGCATCTTCCCTGCCGGGGCTGGCCATTTCGGGAGCCATTTCTGGCTTACAATCTTCCCGTGTGAAGGAGATTTGGATGTCCAATGTCACACGGAGGAACCTGATGCGCAACAGCGGCCTGGCGGCATCCGCGGCGCTTATGCCTGCCGGCCTTGCCAATGCGGCCGCGGCCCAAGACCAGTCCCCGGCCGTTTTTCACGTCTTTGCTTTTCAGTGGAAGCCCGAAACCACGGACGAACAGAAGGCAAGAGCACTTAAGGACATTCGCGCCTTTCAGGGAACAATCCCCGGCCTTCTCGAGACCCATGTTGGACCCAACATTTCTCCCCGCGGCAAGGGCTACACCTTCGGCGGAATCATGCGCTTCAGGGACCAGGCCGCTCTCGACGCGTACGTGCAACAACCGTCGCATCAAGCACTTCTGGCCTGGCTTGTACCCTTGATCGACGCCATCGAGTTGGATCTCCATTCCTGATGAATGAATCGCTCCCTTGATCGGCGCGGCACCCGGCGCCGCGACTCCGCATCTTCAATCGCGAGACCCTGCCCCTGACTCAAGACCTGGACCTCTAACCTAAGATAAGACCATGCTCCGCGTTAAGCTCCTCGACCCGGCCGCCAAGGCCCCTGTTGTCGCCCACCCCGGCGAAGATCTCGGATACGACCTCTTTTCGCTTGAAGCTGCGCTACTCGCTCCCCGCGCCACCGTCCGCATCAGGACCGGCATCGCGGTCGAGGCGCGCCATCCCGCCTCCGGCGTACCGCTCGGCCTGCTGGTCCGCGATCGCTCGTCGATGGCGGCGCGAGGCGTCGCCACCACAGCGGGCGTTATCGATGCCGGCTACCGCGGAGAGGTCCTTATCTTGATGACCAACCTTGGAGACACCGCCGTCGAGTTCCGTGCCGGCGAAAAGATCGCCCAGATGATCCCTGTCCCCGTCCTCACCGGCAGCGTCGAAACCGTCTCGACACTCGAAGACTCCGCTCGTGCAGAAAAGGGCTTTGGCAGCTCCGGAAGCTGAGGCGGCTCTCTCCGATCCGGAGCCAAAGGTCCTACTCAGCCTCCGTCCTGGAACCGCATCGCATCGCTTTGCGTATCGAATTTCAGGGGCAAACCAGCCCCTGGAGAGACCAAACAGCCAACGCCAGCCCGTTTTGGAGCCTTGGAACGCGGCCAGAATGCTGTTTCGCTCGTCAATAGAAGTAGCCTTCCTGGGGCACGGCTTCCAATCCTGCGTAGACTTGGGAAATCCGGCACAACCGCCGGCGCGCCGCAGTTCCGGGCAGGGAGCAATCTCCCGGCGAAACAGCCGCAAGCTGGCGGCTACGAGCCAGCCGCCAAGAGCCGGTGGTACGAAAGTGGAACCATGCCATTCACTGAGGCCTTCAAACTCGCGCTGCAATCCCTCTGGGGTAATAAGCTGCGCAGCATTCTTACGCTGATCGGCGTCGTCATGGGCGTGGCCTCGGTCATCATGGTCATCACCCTGGTCAACGGCGCCAACCACTACGTAAGCACCAAGCTCGTCAGCCATGGCGCCGACGTATTCACCGTGCAGCAGATGCCCGGCGTCATCTTCACTGCCGAGGAGTACTTCAGATATCAAAAGCGCAAGATCCTGCGCTTCGAGGACTACCAGGCCATCCAGGACGGTTGCACGGAGTGCGGCGAGGTAGGCGTGCGGCTTGACCGCACCGGCAGCGTGGTCTACAACGGCCACTCCAGCACCGACACCGAGATGCGCGGCATTACCTGGACCATGGTTTCGCTGGACAATCTCGACATCGCGCTCGGCCGCGGCTTCACCCCTGCAGACGACTCCAATGCCACTCACAGCGTCATCGTCGGTTACGACATTGTGGACAACCTGCTGGGCGACGGCGACCCGCTCGGCAAGGAGATCCGTGTCGGCGGCATCCCTTTCACCGTCATCGGCGTCGGCGACCGCCAGGGCAAGATGCTGGGCCAATCCCAGGACAACTGGGTTGCCGTTCCCATCACTACCTACCAGCAAACCTACGGCTTCAACGACTCCGTCAACATCTACGCCCGCGCCGGCGGTACTCCCGAATCGATGGAGCAGGCCAAGGACGAGGTGCGCGTGATCATGCGCTCCCGCCGTCACGACGCGGTTGGCCAGCCGGACGACTTCGAAATCGAGACCAACGACACCTTCCTGAATATCTGGAAGCAATTCTCCGCCATCTTCTTCGATGTAGTCATCGGCATCGCCTCGATCTCGCTCGTGGTGGGCGGCATCGTGATCATGAACATCATGTTGGTCAGCGTGACGGAGCGAACGCGCGAGATCGGGGTGCGCAAGGCGCTGGGCGCCAGGCAGCGCGACGTGCTGCTTCAATTTCTCATCGAGAGCGGCACCATGGCGCTGGTTGGAGGAGTCATAGGCGTGCTCCTGGGAGTGATCGTAGCCAAGCTGATCACGCTGATCATCGGCTTCCCCACCACCGTGCAGGTGTGGAGCGTGATGCTGGGCCTGTTTATGGCCACGGCCACAGGTATCTTCTTTGGCGTCTATCCCGCCAGCAAAGCCGCCAAGCTCGACCCGGTGGTGGCGCTGAGGGCGGAACTGTAGGAAGACAGCTTCTAGCTGCTAGCCTCTAGCTTCTAGCTAAGAAAAGCGGCTGTCTAAAGTCCGGGCCCCTTTTGCACCCAGAGGGATATTTGAACCAAATGCTTTTAGCTAGAGGCTAGAGGCTGGCAGCTAGGAGCTGATTTACATGGCCCAGGGACAAACCCGAGAATCGGTAAAGATGGCGCTGGATACGCTGCGCAACAACAAGCTGCGCTCCGGACTCACCATCCTCGGCATCGTCATCGGCGTAACCACGGTGATCGTAATCTCGTCGGTCATCAACGGGCTGAATAACCGCGTCTCCGACTTTGCCGACTCGCTGGGATCGAATGTCTTCTGGGTCTTCCACATGCCGGTCATCGGCGTGCGTCCCACCACCGAGCAGCTCACGCGCAAGAAGCTCACCATGGATGACGTCTACGCCCTGCGCACGCTGCCCCATGTGGTGGCGGCCGACGGCGGACATCGCTACACCAAGCAGTTCGGCGTTGGCGACGTCAGCGCAAAGTACGAGGGCCATAAGGTGGCGGGCGCCATCCTGGTGGGCGACACGGCGGAAGTGGCGGAAGTCACAAATCTCACCATGGCCGCCGGCCGCATGCATACCGATGAGGAAGACCAGCGCCATGCGGCAGTCTGTGTGCTCGGCCACGACACCGCCGAATCGCTTTTTGTGAACGGCGAGAATCCTATCGGCAAAGAGATCACTGTCGCCAATAGCATGTACACCGTCATCGGCGTGCTCGACAAGCAAAAGCAGCCTTTCGGCAGCGGTAAGAACCCCAACGACAACGAAATCATCTTTCCCATGGGAACCTTCCATAGCCTGCATCCGGAGGTCCTCGACCTGTGGGTCAGCGTGAAGTACGACGACCCGAAAAACAAGGCGCTGGTTGAAGACGAGATTCGCGAGTTGCTGCGCGTCCGCCGCCACGTCAAGGTCGAGGCTGCCGACAACTTCGAGATCTTCGGGCCGGACTCCCTCACCAAACTCTGGGGCAACATCACCGGCGGCCTGTTCGGCTTCATGGTTGCCGTCTCCTCGGTCGGCCTCCTGGTCGGCGGCGTTGGCGTCATGAACATCATGCTCGTCTCTGTCACCGAGCGCACCCGCGAGATCGGCGTCCGCAAGGCCATCGGCGCCACCAAGCGCACCATCCTCACCCAGTTCACGATGGAAGCCATCACCTTGTGCGCGGTCGGAGGAATCGTCGGTGTTCTCGTGGGAGCCGTCCTCACCTGGATCGTTTACGTCCTGCCCATCGGCTTGCCTGCCACGCTCTCCACTATGTGGGTCTTGATCGGCTTCGGCGTCTCCTGCGCCATCGGGCTGCTTTTCGGCATCTATCCCGCCTGGAAAGCTTCCAACCTCGACCCCATCGAGGCCCTGCGCTACGAGTAGGCGAAAGCGGCGCGCGGTACATCGTCCCAATGTAATGGTGTCAAAAGGGTTACCTGCGGGCTCCTCGGCTTTGTCCGTGCGCGGCTTACGGTGTACTGTTCACTGTAAGCTGTTAGCGGTTTTCTCCCCCCATGGCCAAAGGACAGCACAGGGAATCCGTGAAGATGGCCCTCGACACCCTGAGGACCAACAAGCTGCGCTCCGGACTCACCGTCCTGGGCATTGTCATCGGCGTCACCACGGTCATTACGATTTCCTCCATCGTCAACGGGCTGAACAACAGCATCTCCGGTTACGTCGCTTCCCTCGGCTCGAATGTTCTGTACGTCACGAGACTCCCGCTCATCGCCATCAACCCCACCAGCGAGATGCTGACCCGCAAGTGGCTCACCGTCGACGATGCCCTCGCCGTTCGCCAGCTTCCGCATGTCGTCGCTTCCGACGGGGAGATCTACTCCATCAAGGCCTTTCAGGTAGGCCGCGTCAGCGCCAAGTACAACGGAAAAAAATTGTCCGGAACCCTCCTCCAGGGCAACACGTCGCAGATGACCGACGTCGCCGACCTGCCGCTGATCGAGGGCCGTCTCTTCACCGACGATGAAGATCAGCGCGCTGCCCACGTTTGCATTCTGGGCCATGACGCCTGGGAGATGCTTTTCGATGGACGGCCTGCAGTCGGCGCGCAGATCACGGTCGAATCCGGACTCTACACCGTCATCGGGGTCTTCGATCGCAAAAAGCAGCCCATGGGCAGCGGCAGAAATCCTCAGGACAACGCAATCCACTTCCCGCTGCAGACCTTCCGCCACCTCCATCCCGAGGAGAGGGACCTGCGCATCAACGTCAAGTACGACGACCCCAAGTTCAAAGACCTGGTCCAGGAAGAGATTCGCGAACTCATGCGTATCCGCCGCAGGGTCAAAGTCCAGGCCGATGATAGCTTCGAGATCTTTGGCCCGGACCTGCTTACGCGTCTCTGGGGTCAGCTCACCGGACCTCTGTTCATCTTCATGATCGCCGTCTCTTCGGTCGGTCTCCTGGTCGGCGGCGTCGGCGTCATGAACATTATGCTTGTCTGCGTCACCGAGCGCACCCGCGAAATCGGCGTCCGCAAGGCCCTGGGCGCTTCCAAACGCAACATCCTCACGCAATTCACCACCGAGGCAGTTACCCTGTGCGCCGTCGGGGGCGTCATCGGCGTTCTCGTCGGCGCCTTGATCACCTGGATTGTCTACTACCTCCCCATCGGCCTGCCCGCTGCCCTTTCGCCACTGTGGGTGCTCCTCGGTTTCGGCGTCTCCTGCGCCATCGGGCTCATCTTCGGCATCTACCCCGCCTGGAAAGCCTCCAATCTCGACCCCATCGAAGCCCTGCGATACGAGTGAGGGCAGTTTTCAGCGGTCAGCTCTCGTTGCTCTGAAGCCGGCGGTCATGGATCACTGCGCGGAATAAACGGCCAGGGTTAAGATCGTTTGTAGCAAAATGCACCGACATTGGCTTGAAGCCAACCACTGACAATTGAACACTGACACCCGGCATTCCTATGCGCAACGGTCAGACCTGGCAATCCGTGAAGGTAGCACTCGATATGCTGCGCACAAACAAGCTGCGCTCCGGGCTCACCATCCTCGGCATCGTCATCGGCGTGACTACGGTGATCACCATCTCCTCGGTCATCAACGGCCTCAATAACCGGGTCTCGGACTGGATCACATCGATGGGCTCCAACGTCTTCTGGGTCTTCCACATGCCCATGATCGGTATCAACCCAACCACCGAGATGCTCACCCGCAAGAAGCTCAACCTTGAGGATGCGCTGGCCCTGCGCTCCCTGCCTCATGTGGTAGCTGCCGACGGCGAGATCCGTCATGTCAATGAGCAGTTCCACGTGGGCGACGTCAGCGTCAAGTACAACGGCAAAAAGGTCTCCGGCGCATTCCTCCTGGGTGCAACAGATCAAATCGAAGCGGTGGCAAGCCTCAACATCGTGGCGGGACGCGTCTGGAACGACGCAGAAGATGATCGTCATGCCCACGTCTGCCTGGTGGGCCACGATACCGCTGAACTCCTCTTCGGCACAGAGGATCCCATCGGCAAAGATGTCAACGTTGGCTCCGGCCTCTATACCGTGATCGGCGTCGTGGACAAGCGCAAGCAGCCCTTCGGCTCCGGCAGGAACCCGGCCGACAATGGTGTTTATTTTCCTCTCGGCACCTTCCACAACCTCTACCCGGAGATCAAGGACATGTATATCGCCTTGAAATACGACGACCAGAGGAACAAGGACCTGGTCGAAGAGGAGATCCGCGAGATGCTGCGCGTCCGCCGCAAGGTCAAGGTCGAAGCCGAAGACAACTTCGA
>Ga0181535_10005335_pt1 | contig 13814 bp, 12 predicted proteins | sample PEATcosm2014_Bin_44_FD_119774 | JGI IMG/M metagenome (GOLD analysis project Ga0181535, IMG submission 119774) | Peatland microbial communities from MTU Mesocosm Facility, Houghton, MI, USA - PEATcosm2014_Bin17_30_metaG | ecosystem: Environmental > Terrestrial > Soil > Wetlands > Peat | place...
CTGGATCAAGGTCAGCCCCGGCTCGGTGGTCTTCAATGCTTCCAACAGCCTGCATGGATTCCGAAATGTGGGTGCCGTACCGGCCGTCTATCACGTGATCAATTGGAGTCCCAACAAGGACACTGCAGCGAAACAGACGATCTGACCCCGCATCGATTTCCGCATCGGCGCTGCCCACCCCGGAACGTTACAATCGCGACTAGGCTATCTCACGAAGAGACGCCGCCTACGGAGCGAACGCAGCATGGGATATCAGGTTCTGGCCAGGAAATACCGCCCCCAGCGGTTTGCCGATGTGGCTGGCCAGGACCATGTTACACGCACCCTTCTGAATGCGCTTACGCAGAACCGCGTCGCGCACGGGTACATTTTTTCCGGTCATCGCGGAATCGGTAAGACTACCATCGCACGCATACTGGCGCAGGCGCTGAACTGCCGCCGCGAGATCGGAAGCGCTGAGCGGTCTTCCCCCGAGCCCTGCGGCACCTGCGACTCCTGTATTGAAATCCGTCAGGGCAATGCTGTTGACGTAATCGAAATCGACGCCGCGACGAATCGTGGCATCGACGAGATTCGTGAACTGCGGGACGCCGCGCGCTACTCCCCTGCGCGCGACCGTTACAAGATCTACATCCTCGACGAGGCGCACCAGATCACCGAGGCTGCTTTCAATGCGCTCCTCAAGACGCTGGAAGAGCCACCGGCGCACGTCATCTTCATGATGGCGACGACCGAGCCCGAGAATATCCCACAGACCATCCGCTCGCGGTGTCAGCACTTCAGCTTTCACGCCGTCAAGTTCGACGACATTCTGGCTCAGTTGAAGATGATCGCCGCGCAGGAGCAAGTCGAGGCCGAAGACGCTGCCCTTGCCTTGCTCGCCGAAGCCGGTGACGGCTCGATGCGCGACGCTTTGTCGATTATGGACCAGGCCATTGCCTCGGCCCCTTGCGATGAGAAGAACCGCTCAATCTTATCGACGGCGCAGATTCGCGAGCTCATGGGTGCAGTGCCCAACGCGGTATTTGAGCGCCTGCTAGAGGCAGTCGCCGCGGGCCAGAGCGCCGAGTTGATGGAACAGCTGAACGTGTTGCTGAACGCGGGACACAGCGCTTCGTCGCTCGCGCGCCAGATGGTGCGCTACCTGCGCAACGCGCTGATGGCGAAGCTCGGCGGCGAGCAAACTGAACTGCTGCAGATTTCCGGCGACGAGCGGGCGCGGGCAGCGCGCACGGCGTTGTTGTTTCCTGAAGAAGACTTGACCCGCAACTTACAAATCGTGCTACGCACCTTCGACGATCTAAATTACCGCCAGGAGCAGCGGTTTCATCTTGAACTCGGCCTGCTCAAGTTGATTCACGCTCAACGCCTGTTACCGCTTGAAGAATTGCTGAGTGGCGTCTCGAGTGGCTCAGGAACGCGAACTGTACCGGCCTCATCTTCGCCGAATCCGCGGTCCACTTCTTCCGCTCCGCGGCAAACTATCCCGGCTGCACCTACGGGTCCTGCGGCGGCTCCCGCAGCCACCTTGTCGCCATTCAGCAGTGCAGACGCGTGGGCCAGCCCGTCAAGCGTCAAGCAAATTGCCGCAGCCGTCGAGCCGGTCGTCGAGACAGTAAGCACAACATCCGCTCCAACGCGCGAAGTCGCGCGGTTCCCAGCCGCATCCAGCCAGAGCCCCGTCGTAGGATTCGTCGAAGAGCTCACAGAAGGCTCGCTCGCGAAAGCGCCGCAGAATGGCGGCGCCCAGAGCGCAGCCCCGTCGTCGCTCTCGGCGGATACTGCTCGAAGGGCGGTCTGCGCTGCGCTCACGGAAGGCGGTTACGAGTCTGCCGCTCTTTTGCTCGGCGCGGGAGAGTGGATCATCGATGGCGCGAGTGTCCGGATCGAAGTTGCCAGTATGGGCAAAAAGATGCTGAGTCTCACCGTGAATGCAGCAGCTGAGAAGATCATCCGCCAGGAGTTGCAACGGCTGGGAGCATCTTCGCGTTTTCTCGTCGTCCCCGGGGCTTCGAATGGGTCGGTGCCCTTGGGGCTGCCTGCTCCGGTCGCGGGCAGCATGCAGGAAGAGGCTCTCAAGAATCCTCTCGTGCAACGGGCAAAGGAGATCTTCAATGCTGAGGTTCGCAGCGTGGTCGATCTGCGCGTCAAATAGCAAGCAGAGTAGCGATCCGCAAGGAGGCACAATGATCAACCCGCTGAAAATCCCTGAGATGCTTTCGCAGGCTAACCAGATGCAGGAAGAGATGCAGCGCAAGCTCGCTCAGACTGTCGTGGAAGGGACAGCGGGTGGCGGCGCGGTGGCCGTGACCATGAACGGAAAGAAAGAACTGCTGAAGCTTCACATTGAGCCATCGGCCGCGCTCAGTCTGACCGGCGGGCAGCCGGATGTGGAAATGCTGGAAGACTTGGTTGTGGCCGCGGTAAACGATGCGGGGCGCAAAGCCGACGCGGCGATTCAATCCAGCGTGCAAGGCATACTGGGCGGCCTCAAATTGCCGGGCCTCGGCTGATTTGTTTCATTTGTAACCTCAGGGAGACGAGACGATGCTCGATACAATCGATCGCAGAAGCTTTCTGCGAATGGGCGCGATAGCAGGCGCCGCGGCCATAATTCCGCGCTGGACGCAAGCCCAGGCCGCGCCCCTTCCTGACCGTGTTCTGCAGGGGCGTGACCTCGCATTGAAAACGCCGATCACGACAACCAAACTCTACGACAACGTCTATCTGCTGCAAGGCTTCGGCGGCAATATGGCTCTCCAGACGGGTGCGGAAGGCAACATCCTCATCGACTCCAGCTTCTCGACCTCCGTCCCCAAAGTGCGGGAGGCCATCGCCGCAGTCAGCCACGACGCTCAGGACGCGCTCATCAACACCCACTGGCATTACGACCACACCGACGGCAACGAGGGCCTGCACGCCGCCGGATTCACTGTCTACGCCCACCGGAACACGCGCGAGCGCATGTCCACGGCCCAAACCATTTCGTTCTTTCACCTCGTCATGCCCGCCTCGCCCTCCGGCGCTCTGCCCTCGATCACCTTCGACGATTCCCTGCATGTCTGGCACAATGGCGACTCGCTCGATCTGGTTCACTTCGACCCGGCGCACACCGATACCGACATCTACATTCACTTCCACAATGCCAATGTTCTGCATGTCGGCGACATCTGGTTCAACGGCATGTATCCCTTCATCGACGAAGCCACCGGAGGCGTCATTGGCGGAATGATCCACGCGTCAGAGAAGGCGCTTGCGGTCGCGGACAACAACACAAAGATCATCCCCGGCCACGGCCCATCGGGTTCAAAAGCCGACCTCCAGAAGTACCACGACATGCTCTCCTCCGTTCGCGACAAGGTGGCCGCTCTCAAAGCCTCCGGGGCGAGTGAGCAGGAAGCCATTGCAAAAAAGCCGACTGCAGACTTCGACCCCGCCTGGGGCAAAGGCGCGTTCGGCGGAGATGCATTCACCGGAATCGTCTATCGCACCTTGTAGCTGCCCGGCGACCCATCCATGTCGAGTGCCGCACCATTGCGGCGACATTCGGCCCCAATGAAGGAACCCAATAAACTTGGAATAGAGTCCGTTCTTCGGGAGGCTGAAACGTGTCACGGTATGCCGAGCCAATGGCGCGGCTGATTGAGGAACTGAAGAAGCTGCCCGGGGTCGGCACAAAATCCGCACAGCGGTTCGCCTTCCACATTCTGCGCTCCACCGACGAAGACGCGGCGGCGCTGGCCGAGGCCGTGCGCGGGCTCAAGGAAAACCTGCGCCTCTGCTCAATCTGCAACAACATTACCGATGTGGATCCGTGTGCGTACTGCGCCAGTCCAACGCGCAATCAGCGCCTGGTGTGCGTGGTCGAGGAACCAACGAACATCGAAGCTGTGGAGCGCACACGCGGCTACAACGGCGTGTATCACGTGCTGCACGGAACGCTGTCGCCGCTGCATGGGGTCGGGCCCGATCAATTACGCACCAAGACGTTGGTGCAGCGGGTGGAGCGCGGCGAAATCGACGAAGTCATCCTTGCCACCAGCCCAACGCTTGAGGGCGAAGCGACTGCCAACTGGCTGGCCGGCACCCTGCGAGGGTCCCCGGTGCGGCTATCGCGCATCGCCACCGGCGTACCCGCGGGCAGCGATATCGAGTATGCCGACGAGGTAACCATGGCGCGTGCGCTCGAAGGCCGTCGCGATCTCTAATCGCGGCAGCCTTTGCCTGCGCAATTTATGCCTGCAGTCTGCTTAGCAGATCCTGGGGATGGACGGGCTTCGCCAGGATTTCGAACTCGTACCCCTTCGCCCGCGCCTTTTCCAGCAGATCGGCCGTTGCAGCCTGTCCGGAAAAGAGGAGGATTTTGATTTTGGGAAGGATCGATCGAATCATGATTGCCGCATCAATGCCATTCAGATCGGCCATGATGACGTCGGTGATGAGCATGTCCGGAGCAAACGTGGACGCCAAGTCCACTGCCTTCTCGCCGGAATAAACAGCGCGTGCATCGAAGCCGCTTTGGTTAAGGATCATCGCCAGCGTATCTGCGATGACACGTTCATCGTCCACAACGAGAACCTTGGGTTTGATGCGATTTTCGTGCATACTCTCCTAGACGCTGAATGCTGCTTTTGCGATTGCGCTGCTTCTTGAGTCGCGGCGACCTACGCGGCTCGGGAGGGGCCAGGGATCGAACCACGTTCGCAACTCTCCTTTTTAGATGATACCCTCTGGCGGGCGCCATCCTTACGGCGTTTCCAGACAGACAAGCGCCATGGGTTCGGAGCAAACGGTGGCACGATTTCGCACCCAGAAGCCGAGACACCCCCCAGGCTCCGGACCTGGGTCGAAAACTACTCCGAAAACGCCGCAACGACTTGAAACCTGTCTCCTCTTGATGTTTGATGCAAACAATCGCCGGATTCATCTGCCAGAAACCCGCCAATCATAAACTTGCAACACAACCAACCCGCATTCGCAGCGCGCGGACCCTGAATCGGAGACCTTTGCATGCAGGAAGTGGCCATCCAGAGCCCCCCGGAAAGCGTGAAAACCGAAGCCATCATCCGCGCCGAACAAATTGAAAAATACTACGCCCAGCCCAGCGAGAATCGGATCCAAGTCATCTCGGCTACCGATCTGAGCATCGTGCCCGGCGAAATTGTCGCTCTTCTGGGACCATCGGGTTCGGGCAAATCGACCATGCTGCGTATGCTCACAGGTCTTTCTGTTCCTTCGGCAGGGCAAGTGTACTGGCACGAGAAACCCATCGCCGATGCGGAGATTAACGTCTCGATCGTCTTCCAGAGCTTTGCGCTCTTCCCGTGGATGACGGTGCTTGAAAACGTCGAGGCCCCTCTGCAGGCGCGCGGCATAGCCCCTGCCGAGCGCCACGAACGCAGCATGAAGATGATCGACACGGTCGGCTTGGACGGATTCGAGTCAGCCTATCCCAAAGAGCTCTCCGGCGGCATGCGGCAACGTGTCGGCTTTGCCCGGGCGCTGGTTGTCGAGCCCGAAGTGCTCTTCATGGACGAACCCTTCTCGGCTCTCGACGTGCTGACCGCAGAGAACCTGCGCAGCGAGCTTCTCGAGCTGTGGGAGAAGAAGACAATGCCCACGAAGTCGGTCTTCATTGTGACCCATAACATCGAAGAAGCCGTCCTGCTCGCCGACCGCATCATCGTCCTCGGCCGCAATCCGGGCCACATCCGCACCGATTTTCGCGTCCAGATCCCGCAGCCCCGCGACCGGAAATCCGAGCCCTTTACGCAGCTCGTCGACTACATCTACAAGGTGTTGACGCGGCCCGACGTCGCTCCAGTCGCAGCTCCCGATCATCAGCACCCCGGCCCGCGCCCGCGCGATCAGCGCCAGATGCACTACCAGATGCTGCCCCATGCGCGACCGGGAGGCATTGCGGGGTTACTCGAACTGCTGCTCGACAAAGGCGGCCGCGACGACATCTACCGCTTGGCCGACGATCTTGCCTTCGAGATCGATGACCTGTTGCCCATCGTGGACGCCGCGCAGCTGCTGGGCTTCTTAAAAATCGAGGAAGGCGACGCGTCCATCACCGAAAAAGGCGCCGAATTCGCCAACTCCGAGATCCTGCGCCAGAAAGAGCTTTTCCGCGACGCGGCCATCGAACATATCTTGCTGCTGCGGCAAATCCGGCGCGCGCTTGAATCAAAGAGCGACCATACCGTGCCGGAAGACTTCTTCCTCGACATGATCGACGAACAATTCAGCGAGGAAGAATCGCGGCGCCAGATGGAGACCGCCATTAACTGGGGCCGTTACGCCGAACTCTTCGATTTCGACGCCGCACGCCGGCGCTTTGTCATGCCCGACGCGCTGGAGGAAACCGCTGCCAACGAGGAAGTCCAGTGAAGCTTCATCCGCTTGCGCGAACCCTGGTCACCGCGCGCACCTGGCCTTTCGTCATCGATGTCGGCGTGGCCGCCTGCGCATTGGCTGTCTTTTTCGCTGTCATTAGCACCGGCACGTACTGGCTGGGCAAGCCCGTCCCCGTCGTACCAATTTCGCACTCCATCGGCGCCCTGCCCGCGTATGCCTTCTACTCCATCGTGCGCATCGGCATTGCTTACCTTCTCAGCCTGACCTTTGCCATCACCTATGGCTACACAGCGGCCTACAATCCGCGCATCGAAGCGTGGATGATCGCCGTTCTCGACATTCTGCAATCGATCCCCGTGCTCAGCTTTTTGCCTCCTGTTGTACTGGCCATGGTCGCGCTCATTCCCAGTCATCAGATGGGTATCGAGATGGGCGTCATCCTGCTCATCTTCACCGGCCAGGTCTGGAATCTCGCCTTCAGTTTCTACTCCTCGCTCAAGAGCATCCCGCGCGAGATGTTGGAGGCGTCGCGCATCTACCGCTACTCGGCCTGGCAGCGCTTTTGGCAGCTCGAGATGCCCTACTCCGCCATCGGCCTGGTCTGGAACTCCATCGTCTCGGTCGCGGGAGGTTGGTTTGCCTTGATGGCCTGCGAGATGTTCACCATGGGCACGCGCAATTTTCAGCTGCCAGGCCTTGGCAGTTATCTGCAAACAGCAGCCGATTCCGGTGACATCCACGCACTCGAGGCAGGATTCGCGGTCGTAATTCTCATCGTGGTTGCCACCGATCAACTGGCGTGGAGGCCGCTGATTGCCTGGAGCGACAAATTCAAGTTTGAGCAGGTTGAGTCGGCCGATCGCGTAACTTCGCCGATCCTGACTTTGCTTCAACGTTCGTCTCTGTTCACTTCCTTGCCGGGCCAGCTTTGGTCCCGCATCGAAGAGCCTATGTATCGCCGATTCGCCCACACAAAGGAAGCCCGAGTCGTGCATCCGCTCGACGAAGGGCCCTCCCGCAATTCAGCGTCACCGGCACTCTGGACGATTGCCATCCTGGCCCTCACCGTCGTGGGCTGGGGGGCCCTGCAAGCGGTCCTTATGCTGCGAACCGTCACCTGGCCCGAATTAAAGCTGCTGCTCGAGGGCGCGGTAGCCACCTTTCTCCGCGTGAACGCCGCCCTGCTCATCTCTGCCCTGTGGACCATCCCCGTCGGCGTCGCCATCGGTTTCAATCCTAAAATCGCGCGCTTCATTCAGCCCCTTGCGCAAATTCTGGCTTCGGTCCCGGCCACGGCTTTCTTCCCCATCCTGCTCATCGGTCTTGTAAAAATCGGCGGCGGCCTCGGCATCGGCTCCATCGCACTGATGCTCCTCGGCACGCAGTGGTACATCCTCTTCAACGTGATTGCTGGAGCCATGTCGATCCCGTCGGACCTGCGCGAAGTCTCTTCGCTCTACCGCTTCACTCGCTGGCAGCGGTGGACCCGGCTGATTCTCCCCGGCATTTTTCCCTATCTCATCACCGGTATGGTCACCGCATCGGGCGGCGCGTGGAACGCCTCGGTCTTCGCCGAGTACTCCCGTATGCCTGGCCGAACCCTTCAAACCATCGGCCTTGGCGCGCAAATCGATGCTGCCACCGACAGCGGCCGCTTTCCCGTCCTGCTACTAGCCACGATTTTTATCTCGCTGATGGTGGTTACCATGAATAGGCTGGTTTGGCGCAGGCTCTATCGGCTCGCGGAAACGCGATATAAACTCGAAGGCTAACGCATTTTAGGAATGCTGTGTCTCGAAGCCTGAACAGCAAAGTCGACGCGACCAGCAGAGAGCGGCGACCCGGTTGTACGCGAAGATTCCTTTTGTATTCCTAAAATGCCGTAATCGCGCCGGACAAATAAATGCCGCGGCTAATACAGGAGAATCAATGATTCGAGTCGGGCTGGTTGGATTTGGCATGGCAGGGCGCGTCTTTCATGCGCCGATCATCTCTTCGGTCGAAGGATTGGAGCTCGCAGCCATCGTTGAGCGCAATTCCGACAATGCCTCGCAACGCTATCCCGGCATCACAACCTACCGCACCCTCGATGAATTGCTGGCTGATTCGTCGATCAAGCTCGTCGTCGTCGCCACGCCGAACGCCACGCATTACGACTTCGCCTTGCAAGCTCTCGAAGCAGCCAAGAATGTCGTGGTCGACAAACCGGCAGCTGTCTCGTCGGCGCAAATCTCCCAGTTGCTGCAGCTAGCCGGCGGTATCGGCATCCAGTACATTCCGTTCCATAATCGCCGCTGGGACAGCGATTTTCAGACAATTCAGAAAGTATTGCATGAGAAATCTCTCGGCCAGCTTGTCCACTTTGAATCCACCTTAGACCGCTGGCGGCCCGGACCGTCAACTCGGGAGTGGAAAGACGACCCGGAACAGGGTGGCATTCTTCTCGACCTTGGTACCCATCTCGTCGATCAAGCGCTCACGCTCTTTGGTCCGCCAGAATCCCTGGGCGCCGAAGTGCTGCGCGAACGCGATGGCGAAGGCGCGAACGACGCGTTCACGCTGCGTCTCCACTACCTTACAGGCGCTTCGGTCACGTTGAGTGCGAACTCGCTTTCATCGCTGGCTCGGCCCCGCTTTCACCTCCGCGGCACCAAAGGAAACTATTGGAAATGGGGCCAGGACTTGCAGGAAGAAGCACTCGGCAAAATCACCCGCATCGAGTCGCCGGAATGGGGTAAGGAACCGCCCGCCCATTGGGGCAAATTCTGTGGCGACACCAACGGCAGCATGGTAACGCAACCCGTGGAACCCGTTCCCGGCGATTATCGGCTCTTCTACACCGGAGTTCGCGATGCCCTGCTTGGCAAAGGGAGCCCGCCCGTGGCCGCCGTCGATGCGTGGCGCACGGCGCGGGTGCTCGAATGGGCTCTCGAAAGCGCGAAGACACATCGCGATATTGAATGCGACTGGAGCGCCGAACCGAGCTAGGCGATTCGCCTGACACCTATTCCCTATTCCCTGTTCCCTGTTCCTCTTTCTCCACCAGCGGCACCCAGAAACGAAACACCGTTCCTTCCGCAGGTGAACTCGTCGCTTCGATGTACCCGCCATGCACGGAAACGATCGCACGCGCGATCGCCAGGCCCATGCCGGTGCCTTTCCCTGCGCTCTTCTTTCCTCGATAGAACTTCTCGAAGATCAGCGGCAAATCGACGGGGTCAATGCCGGGGCCATTATCCTCCACACTGAATTCGAGCCTGTCTCCAACGCGGCGGCTGCGCAAAGCAATGCGGCTTCCAGGCGGGCAATAGCGCGCAGCATTTTCGAGCAGATGCCGAAGCACTCGGCCCAGCAGTTGCGGATCGAACCACGCCGGGGCATCTGGCTCCTCGACGCCGATGACCACATGATGAGAAGCGAGAACTGTCTGCGACTTCTCCACTGCGCGTTCAAGAAGCAAGCGCGCGTGCTGCGGTACTGCGTGTACTTGTAGAACATGGGCGTCGATTTCGGCCATCTCGACTGCCTCGCCGATGAGAGCGTCGAGCCGCGAGCTTTCCTCGTCCACAATTGCCGCCAGTTCCTGCTGGGCCGCCTCATCCAGCCCCTCCCCCTGCAAGAGAGTTGTGGCCGCGGCCCGAATCGAAGTCAGCGGCGTGCGCAATTCGTGGGTGATTGAATCAATGAGTGCAGTCCTCAACCGTTCACCCTCGCGCGCTGCCTCGAGGCGCGCCGATGCTTCAATAGCAACCGCGCGTGTCATCGCTATCGCTGCTTGTGCGGTGACCGCGTTAGCTATCTCGCGAGACAGAATCGCGGGCCGCCATCCCAATGCACCCACGGGCCGCATCCCCATCACCAACGGCATCGCAGTAATTTCTCCCAGCAACGCGTGCGTGGGGCTCAGCCCCATGCTCACTGAGCTCAGGCTTGCCTGAATACTCATAGGCAAATCGGAGGTCGAAGAAAAAAAATGATCCTCATCGCGCGAATATAAGACAACGCCATCCAGCGCGAAAATGCGGTGAATCATTGCCGGCATTTCGGCCATCAGCCCTGCGGCGTCTTCGTAAAGCATCATCTCCTGGCTCAGCGTGTAGAGGCGTTCTACGTCTTCGCGGCGCTGCTCAGCCTCTTGCGTCTTGCGACGCGCACGTTCGGCCAGCCTGCCTGCGACAACGCAACTGGCCAAAAACGAAATCAAAGCGACCCACTGCTGGATGCCGTCAATTCGAAAAGTATGCGTGGGAGGCAGGAAAAAGAAATCGAATGAGGCTGCGAATAGAACCGCCGCATAGAGAGATGTCCAAATCCCCGCCTGGGAAGCAGACCAAACCACAAGAACGAGGAAGACCATCCCCGCAGTCGTCGAGTTGACCCCCGTCGATACCAGGAGAATCGTGGATCCGACCGCGGTTAGAGTAGCCATGAACCAGTGAAAGATCCGCCGTGAATCGGAAAGCAGGTTCATGTTCCTCACTGAGAATAATAACGGCAGAGGCATATGATGTAATTTCTCCCTGAAAGAGGAACGGGTATGCCGGGAAGAATTTTGGTGATCGACGATGAACCGCAAATCACACGCGCCCTGCGCGTTTCGCTCTCTGCACAAAGCTTCGACGTACGCACTGCGAACGACCCCGAAGAGGGCTTGAGAGTTTTTGGCGAGTGGCTGCCCGATCTCGTGATCACGGACCTGATGATGCCGGGTATGAGCGGCGTGGAAGTATGCCGCGCCATCCGCGCCACATCGACGACTCCGATCCTGGTGTTGTCCGTGCGAGATCATGAGCGCTCCAAGGTGGAGGCGCTCGACGCCGGGGCGGACGACTACGTGACCAAGCCGTTCAGCATTCAGGAACTTCTCGCCCGCGTCCGCGCTCACCTGCGCCGTGCACCCGAACGCACAACCGCTGCCCTCGAAGCAGGGGACTTTGTCGTCGACGAAACGGCGCACTCCGTCACCGTGCAAGGCAAGCCTGTCCATCTCACCCCCAAGGAATTCGAACTGCTGCTGCATCTGGCGCGTAATTCAGGCAAAGTCATGACTCACCGCGTGCTCCTTACCTCGGTCTGGGGTGCGCAATCGGCCTATCAGCCCGAGTACCTGCGCGTCTTTGTGGGTCAACTTCGCAAGAAGCTCGAGAACGAAACCGGTCGCCAGTACATCCAGACTGAGCCGTGGGTGGGTTACCGGTTCGTTCCTGAGGGCTGGGTCGGCAACGAAGAAAAAAGCTGAAAAAAGACCTCAACCGGACCGTCTTTATGTTTTCTTTATAACTCCCTTCCAATCCCTCAACGCGCCCTCATCCAGAATCTCCTTTGGGGCTGAGAAAATCCGCCAACGACGTCAGTCGTGCGCGATCTCAGCTCGGAACCGAGGTTTCCTCCATGCAAGATTTGGCGATGTTGTTCTTCACGGCGGTTTTCTTTGTCTTGGCGTTTCTCTACGTCAAGGCGTGTCAGAAGTTGAGGTAGCCCAATGGACATGATCACTGCAGTTGCACTCATTCTCTCCATTCTGCTTTTGGCCTACCTTACTGTTTCCCTGCTCTATCCGGAGAAATTCTGATGACCGCCAACGGCTGGCTGCAATTTGTCATCTACTCCATCGTCCTCATCCTGACCGTGCGCCCAGTAGGCCTTTATCTTGCTCGTGTCTTCGAAGGCGAGCGCACGTGGCTCGATCCCCTTCTTCGCCCCATCGAGCGCCTGATCTACAAGCTCTGCGGCGTGAAAGCCGATCACGAGATGAACTGGCGCGAATACGCATTCGCGATGCTCGGCTTCTCAGCTGTCAGCATGTTCCTCACCTATGCCATCGAGCGCCTGCAGGCATTCCTGCCCTGGAACCCGCAAGGCTTGGCAGCGGTGAGCACGGATCTGGCCTGGAATACAGCAGCCAGTTTCACCACCAACACCAACTGGCAGTTCTACACGCCCGAATCCACCATGAGCTATCTCACGGAGATGGCCGGTCTGGCGACGCACAATTTCTTCTCGGCGGCCGTGGGACTCGTCGTTGCCATCGCAGTCATTCGCGGAATCAAGCGGACCAGTTGCGGGACCATCGGCAACTTCTGGGTCGACACGACTCGTTCGATGCTTTACGTTCTGTTGCCCGCTTCGCTGATCTATGCGCTCCTGCTGGTCGCGCAGGGTGTCCCGCAGAACCTGCACGCTTACACGGTCGCTCACACGCTTGAGGGTCAGACGCAGACCATCGGGCAGGGGCCCGTGGCTTCGCAGGAAGCTATCAAGATGCTGGGGACAAATGGCGGCGGATTCTTCAACGCCAACAGCGCGCATCCCTACGAAAATCCCACTCCATTTTCAAACTTCCTTCAGATCATCTCGATCTTCATCATTCCCGCCGGTCTCACTTACACGCTCGGTCGCATGACCGGTTCACCCGGACACGGTTGGGCCGTGTTCGCAGCCATGTTCTTTTTGTTCGCGGCCGGATTCACCACCCTCTACTGGGCCGAAGCTCACCCCCACCCGCTTATTCACGGCGCGCAGCAAACACTCACCGCAACTGCCCCCGGCGGCAATATGGAGGGCAAGGAAGTCCGCAACGGAATCGCAGAGAGCGCGCTATTCGCCACCATTACAACCGACGCCAGTTGCGGCGCGGTCAATGGCATGCATGACAGCTTCACACCATTAGGCGGCCTGGTTCCGCTCACGAATATCATGCTTGGCGAAGTGATCTTCGGCGGGGTTGGAGCGGGCCTTTACGGCATCCTCATCTTTGTTGTGCAAGCAGTCTTCATCGCCGGCCTTATGGTAGGCCGCACGCCCGAATACCTTGGCAAGAAGATTGAATCCTACGACGTGAAAATGGCGATGCTCTATGTGCTCATCTTTCCGCTGGTCATCCTTTCGCTCACCGCAGCCTTCGTGCTCTGGCCCAGTGTTGGACTTACCACGACAAACAATAACGGTCCGCATGGATTCAGTGAGATTCTCTACGCCTTCACTTCAGCGGCGGGCAACAACGGGTCAGCCTTCGCGGGCCTCGGCCCCAACTGGTGGTACAACATCGCGATGGGTTGGGATATGCTGATCGGCCGCTTCCTGATGATGATTCCCGTGCTCGCCCTCGCCGGCAACCTTGCGATGAAGAAAAGTATTCCGCCTTCGCCCGGCACGTTCCCGGTGAATACGCCGCTCTTCACTGTGCTGCTCATCAGCGTGGTACTCATTCTTGGCGCATTGACGTTCTTCCCGGCGCTGTGCCTGGGACCGATCCTGGAACACCTGCAGCTCCAGCAAGGCCAGCTTTTCTAACCCGTAGCGGAAAAGGAAGAGACGAACTGTCATGATAGAAAAAAAGAGCCTCTGGAATACGCAAATCATGGTGCAAGCGCTGGCGGACTCCGTCCGCAAGCTCGATCCGCGCTGGATGGTCAAGAATCCGGTCATGTTTGTCGTGGAAGTCGGCAGCGTGC
>Ga0181535_10005336_pt1 | contig 13813 bp, 10 predicted proteins | sample PEATcosm2014_Bin_44_FD_119774 | JGI IMG/M metagenome (GOLD analysis project Ga0181535, IMG submission 119774) | Peatland microbial communities from MTU Mesocosm Facility, Houghton, MI, USA - PEATcosm2014_Bin17_30_metaG | ecosystem: Environmental > Terrestrial > Soil > Wetlands > Peat | place...
CGGCCCTGGCCAATTGCACCATCGATGTGACCTTCACGCCGACGGCGACGGGAGCACGTACTGGCACGGTGGCGATTACCGACAACGCCGGCGGCAGCCCGCAGGCCGTCCAACTGAGTGGCAACGGCGACGCGACTGTCGCTGTCACCGTTACACCCACCACCCTGAGCTTTGGCAACCAGCTTCTAGGTGTCCCAGGCGCCCCGCAGGGCGTGATCGTCACGAATCCCGGTGCGGCGGCCATCAACATCAGCAGTCTGGCGATTTCGAACGGCTGGACCGAAACTGATAACTGCCTGCCCTCGATTCCCGCCAATTCCAGTTGCAATATCCACGTCGTTTTCGCTCCCACAGCCAGCGGGAATCAAACGGGCTCGATTACGCTTACAGATGACGCTAAAAACAGCCCGCAAATCGTAACGCTAAGCGGCACGGCGCTGGCGCCGGTGGTTACGCTCTCGACACAAAGCCTGACCTTCGCGGCGCAAGCTCCTGAGACCGCCAGCGCACCGCAAACGATCTTATTGACCAACACGGGAACGGGAAACCTGACACCCCTCACGATTGGTACGACCGGAGATTTCGCCCAGACCAACAATTGCACCGTTCCTGTCAATCCCGGCATCGCTTGCACCATCGGCGTTACTTTCACTCCTACTGCGGGTGGAATGCGGACCGGCACTCTTACGCTGACGGACAACGCCACCAACAGCCCGCAAACCGTGGTCCTGACCGGTACAGGGCTGGGGGCAATGGTCAGCCTCTCGACAACCAGCCTGACCTTCGCCGGACAAGCCATCTCAACGCCAAGCACTCCGCAGACGATCACCCTGACTAACCCGGGTGGTTTGGCGCTGACCCCCCTCACGATCACTGCAAGCGGGGATTTCGCCGAGACGGACACCTGCGCGGGTTCCGTTGCTGCCGGCGCCAAATGCACCATCAGTGTTACGTTCACGCCCACCGCGAGCGGGGCTCGAAGCGGCGCCCTTACGCTCACGGATAATGCCAGCACCAGCCCCCAGACGGTCACCCTGAGCGGCACGGGCCTTGGGCCGCTGCTCAGTCTTTCCCCGGCGAGCCTGACTTTCGCGGCACAAACGGTTTCTACTCAGAGCGCCGCGCAGACGATCACACTGACGAACACGGGTAATGCGGCTCTCACCCCCCTTACCATCGCTCGCACCGGCAACTTCGCTGAAACCAACACTTGCCCGGCCTCGCTTTCGGCGGGCGGCAGCTGCACGATCAGCGTCACCTTCTCACCCCTTGGCGCCGGTAGCCAAAGCGGCACAATTACCGTGACGGACAACGCCGCCAATAGCCCCCAGACGATTACGCTATCGGGCACTGGAATGGACTTCGCGCTGTCCAGCAGCACTACGAGCCAGACCGTGAGCGCGGGCCAAACGGCAAATTACTCTTTGACGCTCAGTCCCGCAGACGGGTTCAGCCAGACCGTGAACCTGACCTGCACGGGGGCGCCGTCGCTCGCCACGTGTACACTGACACCCAACTCGGCGGCTCTGAACGGCACGGCATCGGCGACTGTGGGGGTGGCAATTACGACCACAGCGCCATCCACGGCGTTGCTCGCGCCACCTTCGGGAAGATTCCCGCCGCCCGGCTTTGGAAGATTGTTCTGGCTGTATGGTATATTGGGGCTGGCAAGTTTGGCGACGCTGGCTGCCGCCAGAAAGCGCCGCGCCGCATTTCTGCTGGGCGCGTGCTTGCTTCTGGCGACGCTGTGGACCGCCTGCGGTGGCTCGAGCACTCCTGCTCCCAAGACCGTCCCCGGTACGCCTGCGGGGACTTATACCGTGGTAGTGACGGGAGCCGCCGCCTCGACTACCGCCCTCACCCACACGATCAATCTCACCCTGACGGTGAACTGAGGTCGGCGTGGGCCCCCTCCTTGGCTGCTTTAATCTCCCCCTCCAAAGCCAAGGAGGGGCGGAGGGTGGTTAGGCTGTGTGATGGGTTCGTAACCGCAGGGGATGTGATCTTCGAGGGAGCCCGCTCCCTGCTCAAGCGGGTTAGGGGGTGGCCGATGGAGGACGCACTCGAACCGGCCACCCCCTGTCTCCCGCTCTGCCGAGGAGAGGGAATTCAAGCTTACCTTGCTAACTCGCTCACCGTGTCGGCGGCTGCTACAAGCGGAAATGAAACGTGAACTGTTTCCTCGTCCGAGTCTACGTCGATAAAAACAGACCCATTCAACTTGAAGATTCTCACATGCTCGCGACGGCTATCTACCTCAACTAGCGGGCCGTCGGCGCAGCGTGCGAGTTCTGCGCTGGCCGCTTTAATGGTCGGAAGCCAGGGCCTGATCTTGTCGCGAGCGTCGTGGAGTTTGCTCCTGGGGATCATAAATGCAGCCACCGGGGCAACGGCGGCCGGCAAGATCAAATGGATGTGGTTGCCACCTTGGCTCTTTTCCCGCACATCGACCCTCACCGCCCCCTCGTTACAGACAACCACAGCGCCTGCCGTGAAGACCCCGAGCGTGCCTGCGAGAACTGCCATGCCTGCCGTCATAACCCACCGCCTTTCGCCAACCTGTGTGCGGGCTGCCCGGATGGCTGCCACTAGGGCCGCCCCTTCGACCCGTTCCACGTTCCAACGAGTTCAGTCCGAGGTATTATTCGAATCCACCCAGATGCGAACGTCGTCGCTGCCGTCCTTGACGGTGACGAGTTCGAGATCCTGGTACTCATCGAGAGCGCGCACGGCGGCCAGCACATTCAGTTGGTCGCTGGGGCCGGAGAGCAAGGCTTGGGCGACCTTGAAGGGCACCTTGATGTCGACCGTGTTCGTGGCTTTCGAATTCTCGTCCTTCTTCGCGCCGTGCCTGCCGTTTTCGTGAACTTTGATGAGCAGGAACTCCCCAGCTTTTGCAACCTCCACGTTCTGGTCCTTCGACTCGACGGTGACGTACTGGTTGTCCTGCGTCTTGCGGACCGCTTCCAGCAGGGCGCGCACATCCACCTGGTCAAAGGGATGGCCTTCCACAATGACTCTGCCTTCGTAGAACTTGTCGCACTTGATCGTGGGAAGCACGGCTTCCGCCAGGCTCAACGGAATGTTGACGCGCACCCGGTCACCGTCCGGACCCGACTCAATGACCCGGACGTGTATCCAACGGTCCGCGGGCAGCGCCAGCGCGGTAAAGACCAACATGCCAACTATCACACCAACCGTTTTCTTCATCATCGGGGACCACCTCCTCACTCTAAAGCGAGGAACGCAGTGGGACCTGGGAAAGTTCCACAATTTTTTCCGGTCTTGGCGGGCAGTCCGCGTTACCCGCCATGGCGAAATAAAATTGCCGCTACAGAAGTTACGGCAACCTGAGCCACTGTACCGGTGTCTAAGCCAATGGCGGAGGCGTTATTCTTTCAAGAAGCCGCAGCCAAGTCATTACCGTTATAGCGGTAATGACGTCCAGCATGAGGGAGAATTCAATGCAGAGACTAGTATTGGTAAGTGCGTTAATGGTTTCGCTTTTTGCGATTGCGAACGCCCAGCAGGAGCCCGGTGCCCGGACGGCGACGGCTGTCGCGGCGGAGTCGCAGGCGCGACTGCCGGTAAAACGAGTAGTGCTCTACAAGAATGGAGTTGGCTACTTCGAGCACTCCGCCCGGGTACGCGGCGCGCAGGAGCTCAACATCGACTTCACGACGGCACAGCTTAACGACGTCCTCAACTCACTCACCGTGGTAGACCTCGGCTCAGGCCGGATTAGCGGTGTGCGGTTCAACTCGATTGCGCCTCTCAGCGAGCGGCTGAAGGCTCTTCGATTGCCACTCAGCGAGGGGACTTCGCGGGATGAGTTTCTCAACGCCTTGCGCGGCACAAGAGTGGAGGTGCATAACGGTTCGGCGTCCGGCGAGGGCCGGGTATTGAGCGTCGAGACACGCAAGACCCTCAATTCCAAAGGCGAGCAACTGACGGAAGTGACCGAACTCTCTCTGGTGACTGACGGAGGCGAACTGCGTAGCTTCGAGATGGGGCCGGCCACTTCGGTGCGCATCGCCGATCGCGACCTAAGCGAGGATGTGGGGCGCTACCTGAACCTCGTCGGGTCTGCCAAGGCTATGGACTTGCGCCGCATGACCATCTCCGCCACGGGCGAGGGCGAACGCGACGTGTTCGTGAGCTACATCAGCGAAGTGCCGGTCTGGAAGAGCACTTACCGCATCCTGCTGACTGACAAGCCTGACGATCCGCCGCTCATCCAGGGATGGGCAGTGGTGGATAATACGATCGGCGAGGACTGGAAAGGCGTCCGACTCTCTCTTGTCGCGGGCGCGCCGCAGTCTTTCATCCAGCAGATCTCGCAGCCCTATTACGTGCGCCGGCCAGTGGTGGCTCTGCCCCAGGAGATGACACTGACGCCCCAGACGCATGAAATGGCGTTGATGGCAGCGCCGGCCCCACCGCCGGCTAACGGTGCGGGCGAAGGCGGTGGGGTGGGCGGCGGGATGTACTCTGTGGGTGCCGCCGGTGGCGTTCCAGGCGGAGCAATGGGCGGCGTGATAGGCGGTGTGGTCGGTGGGGCGACCGTTCTGGAGGGAACTGTGAGGGATCAGACCGGGGCGGTCATCCCAAATGCCAAGTTGACCTTGACGAATAACGCCAACGGCGCCTCCCGGACCACCCGCGCTGATTCTAACGGCCACTACCGGTTCCGCAACGCTCAGCCAGGTGACTCATCCCTTACCGTCGACTCACCGGGGTTCCAGCAGTTGGACATAGACAACGTGGCCATCGCCTCCGGCAGGATGAATCAGTTTCATCCAGCTTTGACGGTAGGAGCCGCTACCCAAACCGTAATGGTCTCGGCATCGCCAGTAGGAGTTATGGCGAGAAATGTGATGGAAGAACAACAGCCTGAAGCCGAAGCGAAGGAAATCGGCGATCTCTTCGAATACGATATTAAGCAAACTGTCACCATTGATAAGAACCAGTCGGCCCTGGTTCCAATTATCCAGGCGCATATTGATGCGGAGAAGGTGACGTTGTGGAACCCTGAGTCGGCCGCGGCCTTGCGCGCCCTCTGGCTGACCAACACAAGCGGGCAGACGCTGGATGCAGGAAGCTTCAACGTGCTCGAGGGCGATACGTTTGCCGGCCAAGGACTGCTGGAAGCCGTTCATCCCGGCGAAAAACGGCTGGCCTCCTACGCGCCCGATCCGGCGCTGCGCGTTAAGGTGGAGGAGAACTTTTCGCAAAGACCCATCAGCAGGATTGTGATCAACAAGGGCCTGATGTTTACCACCCGGGAACAACGTTCGAGCAAGATCTACAAAATCTCCAATTCGGACGTCACTTCACGCGAGGTTGTCATCGAGCACCCGGCCCGCCCCCTTTGGCAGCTTGCGGATAACTTGAAACCGGAAGAGTCGTCAGCTTCCTTCTATCGTTTTCGAGTGAAAGTGAAACCGAAGGAGAGCGCCCAGCTTGTCGTCGAAGAGCATAAGCCCGAAACGGCCACGTTGGCGCTCACCAACCTGACCAGCGACCAAGTCGATATTCTGACCCAGCAGCAACGCGTTACTCCTGCCATGGAGCAGGCTTTCCGCCGCGTGCTGGACCAGAAGAGCGCGATTGCTACGCTCGACGCGCAACTTCAGGCGCGACGTCAGGAGATCGATTCCATTGGCGGTGACCAGGCGCGCCTGCGCGAGAACATGAAGGCGCTCAAGGGCAGTGCAGAGGAGAAGGCCCTGACCGAGCGCTACACCCGTGAACTCAATACGCAAGAAGACCGCCTCGCCGCGCTGCGCGCGCAGATCGCTGATCTCGAGGGAAAGCGCGAGCAGGCGGCACAACGGTTGGACCAGACGTTGAATGAGATTAGCTTGAACGAGACGTTCTGAGGCCGCGCGGCCACGCGAATGCGTGGAAGGAGCGGCCCTCGTGGCCGCCCTGGGCAAGCGCCAGCGTTGCCCCTACGAGGGTCCGCGCAGGAGCGAAGCAAGGCTCTTTCCGTTGGCTAGAAGTCGTTGGGCTTCGTCCCGTCTTAGCCTGCGATGAAGCATCAGCAGGGCCAGCGGCAAATTTCCCGCCGCGGCTTTCAAGGTCTTGGCGGCGCGGGCAGGGCTAGCGCCCGTGGAGCGCGTCAGGATTCGCTGGCCTCTCTCGCACAGCTTCCGGTTGGTCAATCGCATGTTGACCATCCAACTGGAGAAGACGCGCCCCAAGCGGACCATGACGGTGGTGGAGAGCATATTGAGGACGAGTTTCTGGGCGGTTCCGGCCTTCATTCTGCTGGAGCCGGTGAGAACCTCAGGTCCCACCACGGGCGCAATGAAAACGTCTGCGAGCGGCTTCATCGGGGCGGCAGGGTTGACCGTCAGCCCGACCGTCCTGGCGCCGATCCGGCGAGCATAGCGCATCCCGCCGAGCACGTAAGGAGCCTGGCCGCTGGCGGAGATTCCGACCAGGACATCCTTCTTGCTCAGCTTGATGCGGCGCAAGTCGCGTTCCCCCTCGAGAGGGTTGTCCTCCGTCTCTTCTGAGGACTTCAGCATGGCGCCTCGGCCGCCTGCGATCACAGCCTGCACGCGGTCGCTGTCGAAGGTCGGACCGCACTCGGCAGCGTCGAGCACCCCCAACCTGCCGCTGGTTCCGGCGCCCAGATAGATCATCCGTCCGCCGCGGCTGATGGCTTCGACAGCCGTATCCACTGCGCGCGCGATGCGCGGTATGACCTTCTCGACGGCTGGAGCGACGCGCCGATCCTCCCGGTTGATGATACGGAGAATTTCAGCGGTGGGTTTTGTGTCCAGGGCTGTTGACGCCGGGTTTTCGCGTTCGGTGATACGCATTTGAAGTGCAGGGGCGAGTAGCCAGCGAAGAGCAGAAACGCCCTGCCGCCGGACAAACCGGTTTCACGCAAAGGCGCAAAGTGCGCCAAGGCCGCACAGAAAAGAAACTGCCATCACTTTGCGAGTGTTTCCCACCCTCGCTTCGAGAAGTCCCAATAGATGGCGTAGCCGGACGCTGCGGCTACACATAAGAAGACGACCCCCACGCTGGCTGAGCCCAGCAGTAAGTTGCCAATTCCGAACAACGCCATGTACACCATCAGGCAACCGAGCACCCAATCCATGAGATTGTACAAACCGTCACGGCTGGGGGGAACTTCCGGGGCCAAGCGCGCAATTTTCTGCCAGCCTGCTACCCCGGGCCGCACTCGCCGGTAGAACTGAACAAGTTTAGCTTCGGGCTCCGGAGGTGTCAGGAAGGTGACCGCAAGCCACACGCAACTCGTCACCGCTACGGTGAGAATGATGGACTTCGCAAAGACGCTGGCCGGAGTTCCTTGAATGTGAATCACCGTATGCAGAAGCACCGTCATGATGGCGGCGGCAGACATGGCGGAGACTTCCGACCAAGCGTTAATCCGCCACCAGTACCAGCGCAGCAGATAGACCGCACCGGTGCCCGCGCCGACGCCCAGCAAGAGTTCCCACGCCCCGGCAACACTGGTCATGACCAGTGAAACGGCGGCGCCCAGGATGGCCAGAAACGCAGTCACAAATTTGGCCGTGATTACGTAATGCCGGTCAGTTCTTCCTCGGACCGCGAAGCGCCGGTAGAAGTCGTTGACAATATAAGAGGAGCCCCAATTAAGCTGGGTGGCAATCGTGGACATGAACGCGGCCGCAAAAGCCGCAAGCATTAAGCCGCGCCACGCTCCGGGCAAATGATCAACCCAGACCTTGATAAATCCGATCTCCGGGTCCTTGAGGTGGGGGTAAAGAACAACGGAGGCCAGGGCGGTCAGCACCCAGGGCCAGGTCCGTATGGCGTAGTGCGCGATGTTGAACCACATCGTGGCCCAGAGCGAGTTCTTTTCATCCTTGGCGGAGAAGATCGTCTGCGCGACGTAGCTGCCTCCGCCCGGTTCCGCGCCAGGGTACCAGTTGGCCCACCAGTTCATTCCGAGGTATACACAGAAAGTCAGAAGCGGCATCCAGGCCGAGTTGAAACCGGGGACGAAGGAGAGAATGGAACCCGACCCGCCCGTGGCGGCATGCCGTTCGACATCGAGGAGGGCCAACTTCTGCTTCATTAATGCGAATCCGCCCACGGCCTTAATGCCGTAATAAGCCAGGACAGTCACCATGGTCATCTTGAGGACAAACTGAACGGCGTTTGTCCAAAGCACGCCCCAGAGTCCCGATATCGAGGTGTAAAAGCCGGTGAAGGCGATGATGCCGAAGATGATGAGAATGGACACGCTCCTCGGAACCCCCAAAGCGGTCTGGAGGATCTTCTCCATAGCGAGATTGACCCAGCCGACGATCATGCAGTTCATGAGGATGCCGAAGTACAACGCCCGGAAGCCGCGCAGGAAGGCGGCCGGCTTGCCTTCGTATCGCAATTCGACAAATTCCGCGTCGGTGATGATTTCCGCGCGACGCCACAGGCGGGCGAAGAAGAAGACCGTCATCATGCCGCTGAGGAGAAAGCTCCACCAGAACCAGTTGCCAGCAATCCCTTGCCGGGCCACAAAGCCCGTGACCGCTAAAGGAGTATCAGCCGCAAATGTCGCGGCCACCATGGACGTGCCCGCCAGCAGCCAGCCAACCTTTCTGCCGGAAACAAAAAAGTCGCCCGTGCTGGCGCTGGCCTTTTTGCGGTAGTACAGCCCAATGAGCAAATTGATGGCGAAATATGCAGCCACAACCAGCCAGTCGATCGGAGTGATTTTCATTGAGTTTCCAATCCTTGAAGGATTCTCTCCCAATTGTTTGTTGACAGACAGAACCGGAGAGTATATAGCAAAACTCTGTTGGATTGAAGCTGATGCGATAGAGGGTAGAACGAGAAAAGTAGAGTAGACGTGACCCCGACAGGAGGAGACAGAGGTGAGTCGATTGGGAACAATGGTTTTGTTGTTTGCGGTCTGCGTGCTCGCGAGTGCACCCGCTGCTCGAGCGGTGACGGTGGAAAAGGCGAAGACGCAGGAGCAGGACATCATTAGACAAAAGCTGGCTGCCATCGATTCCGTAGTGAAGGAAGCGATTCGCAGAGGGGACTGCCCGGGGGCTGTGGTAGTGGTGGGGCAGAACGGAAAGGTCGTCTACCGCAAGGCTTTCGGGAGTCGGGCGGTCGTTCCGCGTCCGGTGCCGATGAACGTCCGCACGATCTTCGACATGGCCTCGGTGACCAAAGTTGTGGCCACCACCACGGCGGTCATGCAACTTGTGGAGCAAGGCAAAATCATCTTAAGCGCGCCCGTCTCCGAATACTGGCCGGAGTTCAAGGCTAACGGGAAAGAAGCCATCAGCGTGCAGGAACTCATGACTCATTATTCCGGCCTGCCTCCCGATCTCGAGCTAAAGCCGGAGTGGTCAGGGTACGGCACGGCGATGAAGATGATTGCGGAGACGAAGCTCATCAACCCGCCTGGCACCCGCTTCGTTTACAGCGACATTAACTTTGAGACGCTGGGGGAGTTGGTACATCGTATCTCCGGCCAACCGCTGGACGTCTACTGCTCGGAACACATCTTTAAACCGCTGGGCATGAAGGATACTCGCTTCAATCCTCCTGCCAGTTGGCGGAAACGCATTGCGCCCACTCAATACCAGGAAGGTGACCGGGGGAAAATGTTGTGGGGCGAGGTACACGATCCCACCGCGTACAACATGGGCGGCGTCGCGGGCCATGCCGGTCTATTCTCGAGCGCGGATGATATGACGATATTCGCCCAGATGCTCCTCAACGGGGGCAGTTACAAACGCGCGCGCATCCTGAGCCCGCTGACCGTCGAAAAGATGACCTTGCCGCAGACTCCCCTGGATAAGATGGCGGTGCGCGGGTTGGGCTGGGATCTGGACTCGCCTTTCGCCTCCAATCGGGGCGAGCTGTTCGAAGTCGGTTCGTTTGGCCACACGGGATTTACCGGAACTAATATCTGGGTTGACCCGGTCACCAAAACCTATCTCCTCATCCTCTCGAACCGGGTACACCCTAACGGCAAAGGCGACGTGGTCCAGATGCGCATACAGATCGCGACCATCGTTGCCGCTGCTCTGGGGCCCATTTCCGCTGAGCAGGTGCTGGCCAGCCGGCGCTCGCTCACTGGTTACTACGAATTAATGAGAGGCTATCGCGAGCAAGGCCTAAGGAACGGAAAAGTGCAGACAGGCATTGACGTTTTCGAGGCACAAAACTTCGCTCCCTTGGAAGGTCGCAGGGTGGGCTTGATTACCAACGCAACGGGCGTGGACGCCGAAGGCCACCGCACGGTCGATCTGCTCTACCATGCGCCGGGAGTAAAGCTCGTCGCTCTGTTCAGCCCGGAGCACGGACTCGCGAGCCAGGCGGACGCCAAGGTCGCATCAGGTACGGATGCCGCGACCGGCTTGCCGGTGCATAGCCTTTATGGCGATGTCGAGCGGCCTACGGACAACATGCTGGAAGGGCTGGATGCACTGGTCTACGACATGCAGGATGCGGGAGTCCGCTTTTACACCTACACCACGACTCTGGGCTATTGCCTGGAGGCCGCGGCGAAGAAGGGAATTGACATTTACGTGCTGGATCGGCCCGATCCCATTAACGGAATTCAAGTCGAGGGGCCGGTGCTCGATAACGACCTGCGCAGCTTCGTGGCTTATTTCCCGGAGCCTGTACGCCCTGGCATGACAGTTGGGGAGTTGGCCCAGATGTTCAATGGGGAAAACCACCTCGGCGCCAGGCTGCACGTGATCAAAATGCAGGGATGGCAACGAACCGATTGGTATGACGAAACAGGTCTGCCATGGCTGAACCCCTCTCCCAACCTTCGCAATCCGACCGAGGAAGTTCTTTATCCCGGCGTGGCGATGGTGGAAGGCGCGAACCTCAGCGTGGGCCGCGGAACTGACGCGCCGTTTGAGGTGCTGGGCGCCCCTTGGATCGACTCGCGAAACCTCTCGACCTATTTGAACGAGCGCCACATTCAGGGAGTCCGATTCCTGCCGGCGGATTTCAAGCCTGCAAGTAGTTCGTTCGCCGGCCAGGTTTGCCACGGCGTGCAGATGCTGTTGCTGGACCGCCAGGCGCTTGATTCGCCCGCTCTCGGCGTCGAACTCGCCGCCGCCCTCTGGAAGCTGTATCCGAACGACTTCAAGCTGGATAAGACGCTGCCTCTGGTCGGCGCGCGCTGGGTCCTCGATGCCATCAAGGCAGGGAAGGACCCGCGCCGCATCGTCTTCGAGTGGCAAGACGCGCTGCAACAGTTCCGCACCCTGCGAATGAAATACTTGCTATACTAGATGTCGAGGCTACTTTAGGGCCCCTGAGTTGTGCAGTGGATAAGACTCGCCCTCTGTGTTAATCTAACGGACATGGGAAACGCTGGTATCGACATGGCACTTGACGGCCTCCTGGACCCACTGAGCCGTTGCCTCGACGCCGAGTCAGCGCGGCGGGTGATCGAGATGCGAATTGACCCGGCCGTCCAGTCGCGACTTGACGTCCTCGCGGAGCGCGCCAATGACGGTGTGCTTAGTGATGAGGAGCGGGCGGAATACGAGGCCTTCATCAATGTCGGGGACTTCATCTCCATCTTGAAGCTCAAGGCCCGCAGACACCTGGACGCTCAGACTTAGCGATGGTTGACACCACGCGGGACCTTGTGCGGCGCCGAGCGAAGAACCGCTGCGAGTATTGCTTGCTGCCCCAAGAGCACAGCGAGCTAGCTCACCATGTCGAGCATGTCGTCTCTAAACAGCACGGCGGACGCGATGACATGGGAAATCTCGCCCTGGCCTGTCACCGCTGTAACCTCCACAAAGGCCCCAACCTTACTGGCATAGATCCCCTTACTGGTGAGGTTGTGAGTCTCTTCAATCCCAGGCATGAACGCTGGAATGAGCACTTCGCGTTTCATGGGACACACATCATGGGGATCACGCCCACAGGTCGAGCCACAGTGCACGTGCTTGCCATGAATGATCCCCGCCGCCTGGAGTTGCGGTCCGAGATTCTCGCCCGTAACCAGCTTTGAGGTCGCCCTTAATTGGATATATGTTCTGCGCCGGCGACGTACTCGTCTCGCTAATTGATGGTGACCTTCACAGTTCGCGTGGTTCGTCCGTACTGATTGGTCGAGTAGAGCTTGTAAGTAGTTGTTGCCGACGGCGCCGCGATGATGATGCTCGAGCCGCGCACCGGCCCGACTTGGGGTGAGAGGATGTTGTAGCTCTGTCCGGTGGTCGTCCAACTGAGGGTCACCATCTGCCCCGGGGCCGCAGTAGCGGGGTTCGCGGTGAAACTGGAGATCGTGGGCGAAGCGCCGCTCGGTACGTTCGAAGGTGCATAGACCGTACCGGTGTCGACCACGTCGAAATCCGCGGCCGTGACTTGCTTGAGCAGAGCCAGGTCATCATTATTCCAGCGGCTATCGGGCGTTCCAGTGATGAAGATGGCGCTGCCATTATCCGCCAGAATCAGACCGTACTTCTTCATGCAGGTCAGAATCACCTGGTCGTCAGCGGGGTATCCGGAAACATCAAAATCCGCCTTCAACCGCAGACGCAGCCCCATGGGCGGCGCGTCGGCGCTGGTATTGCTCGACGCCCAATGCGTGGCAGGCAGGACGAACGCCTCTTGAGTCGTTGGCACGGTGAAGCGCAGGGCGTGATTGATGGCGCCCGAAGCAACTTCGTCATAACGCGCCAGGCCCGCGAAGATCGGCAATCCTGCAGCGTCCGCCGAAGTCCACGTGTAAGGACGCTGCTCATCAATGGTCATGTCCCATAGGGCGGTTGAATTGGCGCTCCAGGCATCACTCTTCGACTCCTTGGCGTAATAAAGCTCGTAAAGCCAGCAACCGCCCTGGTCGAGTACCAGCACGTGCCGGTCGCCGGTTCCCGGATTGGGGTAACCCTCAATCAACGCGTTCGAGGGGATCGGCATGGGGCCCGGATCACTTTCATCCGCATAAGTTCCGAGGGCGACTTTAACCTTCGCCTGCGACCCTGGCACCACTTGGTAAGGTATGCCAATGGTCTGCTTGTCGTAGGTGCCGGAACCAAAGTCGGCGTGCAAGGTGGTGGTCGAGCCGATGAAGTTAATGTAGTTAGCGGAATTGAGGTCTACCGCCGCGTTCGATATATCCGTATTCCATAAGTTGTCGGAAGGAAAGGGGACAAAGCCGTTAAGGCTGGCGCCCTGCCCCAGGCTCATGCCGGCGCAGGTGCCGGTCTGGGCACGGAGCGGGAGAGCAAGGACGAAAAGCACAAAGGTAACGCAGAGAAGTCTGTGAGAAGCAGGCATGAGGCCTCCTAACGGAAGGATTATTGCCGCATCAGTATATAGAGCCGCGGGCCCCCCGGCAAGCGCCAAGTTTTTGCTGCTTCGTCCCCCATGTTTTGCTGGAGTGGGACGGACTCCTGGCGAGAGATTTCCCGCGGCACGCTGGGGCCCCCGACTTCCGAAGCCAGCTCTGCGTTGTGGCACTCGATACCTTGTTCAGACTTTAGCGTTTACTCTTTGCGCTATTGTCCTATTGTTTTCGGGGCCGGAGCGGAGTAGTATTTCCACGGAAACGATCCGAGTATAAGTCTCGGGAGATTTTTCTTCGCACATCTGAAATGCTGGAGGAGCAGTACAGGAGGAGTGATGAGAATTTGCCGACCGGCGCTCGTTTTACTTGCCGCGCTTTGCGCATTCTTGATGACGGCGGGGCTACCGAGCTTCTGCGCTGCCAAGGAAAAGCCCGCGGCGGTCAGTCCGGATGACGTCACGTTGCGCCTATTTCAGCTTCTCGACAGCTCTTACGCCGGGAAACTTGCCGAGTTTTACG
>Ga0181535_10005337_pt1 | contig 13813 bp, 10 predicted proteins | sample PEATcosm2014_Bin_44_FD_119774 | JGI IMG/M metagenome (GOLD analysis project Ga0181535, IMG submission 119774) | Peatland microbial communities from MTU Mesocosm Facility, Houghton, MI, USA - PEATcosm2014_Bin17_30_metaG | ecosystem: Environmental > Terrestrial > Soil > Wetlands > Peat | place...
CGTACGTGAAGAAACGGTTCAGGGCAGCGAGGGGGTAGTCCCCGCATGAGCAGCATTTCAACAACTCTGGTCACGTCCCGCGGCAGCTTTACCCTGCTGCTGCGGGACTATTTCGAACTGGTGAAGGCGCGGATCACCACGCTGATCATGATGACCACCTGGTGCGGCTATTATCTCGGCGCGTCCAAAGCCGGCGTGAGCCCGGTCTCCTGGACGCTCCTGCATAGCCTGCTGGGGGTCGGATTAGCCGCCGGGGGCACGGCGGCGCTCAATGAAGCCATGGAGCGCGATCTCGACGCTCGCATGCATCGCACGGCCGCGCGTCCTCTGGTCACCGGTCGTATGGGGATGGCGCAGGGCGTATGTCTGGGGCTGGCCATGGTTCTGGGCGGCTGCTTGTATCTTGCTATGGCGGCGAATTGGCTGACGGCGGCGCTAACCTTGGCCACCTCGGCCGTCTATCTGCTTGCCTATACCCCCATGAAGCAGGTTCATCCGGTGTGTACCTTTATCGGCGCCTTTCCCGGCGCCATGCCTCCGTTGCTGGGGTGGGCGGCGGCGCGTGGCCGGCTGGATGGGCAGGCCTTTGTCTTGTTTGCCATCGTCTTCTTTTGGCAGTTCCCCCACTTCCATTCCATCGCGTGGCTGTATCGCGACGACTATGAACGGGCTGGTATTCGTATGTTGCCCGTCGTGGAACCCGACGGCCGCTCCACCGGTCGTGAGATTGTCGGCTATTTGGGCGCCCTGGTTCTGACTACGGTGGCCGCGGCAGCCGCGGGACTCGCCGGGCGTGTCTACCTGGGAGGTGCGTTGCTGTTGGGCTTGGTCTTCTGCTGGTTCGGCTGGCGCTTGGTGGCCGGTAACCGGCCTTCGCAAAAAGCCGAATCCCGGCGTAGAGCTCGGCATCTATTGCAAGCGAGCGTTATTTATCTCCCTCTTTTGCTGGCGTTATTAATCCTGAATGCGACGGTGTCATAATTGACTGTGGCCTTAGATCCTAATGTGCTTGTCCCCCCGGCTGCTGGTGGAAGTAACTCCACGGCTCGTCCCGTAATACAGATTCAAAACCTGCGTCACCTTTACGGCGACCGGAGGGCGCTGGACGGCGTTTCTTTCGATGTCTTACCGGCGGAGATCTTCGGCCTGCTCGGTCCCAACGGCAGCGGCAAGACGACAATGTTTCGTATCTTGTCTACCCTGATGCTGCCGACGGAGGGAAGCGCCGTAATCCGCGGCTACGATTTGGCGCGGGATCCCGGCGGAGTGCGGCGCGAGATCGGCGTCGTCTTCCAGGCCACAAGTATCGACGTCAAACTAACCGCCGCTGAAAACCTGCGGCATGTGGGCCATCTTTATGGTCTGCGCGGCGCCGCTTTGGGTGCGCGCATTCGCGAGATGCTGGAGCGCGTTGGTCTGGCGGATCGCGCCCATGAACGTGCCGAGACCTTTTCCGGCGGTATGCAGCGCCGTCTGGAATTGGCCAAAGGACTACTCCATCATCCGTCGGTATTGCTTTTGGATGAGCCTACGACGGGACTGGATCCCGGTGCGCGCCGCGACCTGTGGCAGTATCTGGCGCTGTTGCGCGATCAGGAGCGTGTCACCGTAATCGTCACCACCCACCTGATGGAAGAAGCGGAACGCTGCGACCGATTAGCGATTCTCAGCCACGGGAAACTGGTAGGGCTGGGAACGCCCGCGGAACTGAAAAAGGAAATTGGCGGTGACGTGATCCTGCTGGAAACCCGCCAGTCTCCGGAAGCGTTGGCGGAGAAAGTATTCAACCGCTTTGGCCTGGCCGCGCAGGTAGTCGGCGAGAGAGTACGGCTGGAAACCGAGCAAGGCCATCGCTTCGTCACTGAAGTCATGGAAGCGTTTCCCGGCGAAATCGAATCGATTTCCGTCAGCAAACCGAATCTTGAAGACGTGTTCATTCACCGCACTGGACATCGGTTCTGGAATGAAATTGAGGCAGGTTCACCGCAGAGGACGCTGAGGGCGCAGAGGAAGAAAAAGGGCTCAGCCCCGATCGATGCGGATGAACGCTGATAGAAGTATCGTTATTTGATTTGATCCGCGTTGATCTGCGCAATTCTGCGGCTGTGGGGCTAGGTTTTGTTTCCTCCGCGTCCTCTGCGCCCTCTGCGGTGAAATGAATATGTCTTACGGGAAAACTAATTAATGGCGACTCAAACACAATCTCTTCCCGCTCCTCACGCTCCGGCCACAACCGGCTTGCTGGTGCCTACGATTTCCTTGTGGTGGCGCGAGGTCGTGCGCTTCTATCGCAATCGCGGGCGCGTTGCCGGAGTTATTCTCTCGCCGCTGTTGTTCTGGCTGGTCCTGGGCTCCGGCTTTGGCACCTCGTTTCGCGGCGCCGGCGATGCGAATACGCATTATCTGGAATATTTCTTTCCCGGCGCGCTGACCATGATCGTCCTGTTTACCTCGATTTTTGCCATGATGTCGGTGATCGAGGATCGCAAAGAGGGCTTTCTGCTATCTGTGCTGGTGGCGCCCGTACATCGCTCGGTGATTGTGTTGGGTAAGGTACTGGGCGGAGCTTCGTTGGCGACGGCCCAAGGCCTCATCTTTTTGATCTTTGTGCCGCTGCTGCATGGCGCCCATCTGGGGCTGGCTAATATCTTACCCATCGTTCTCACCGTATTCCTGGTGGCGTTTTCGCTGACCTCGTTGGGCTTTGCCATCGCCTGGCCCATGGACTCCTCGCAGGCCTTTCATGCCATTGTGAATCTGTTTCTGATTCCTCTATGGCTGGTTTCCGGGGCGTTGTTCCCGCTGAGCGGCGCCTCCGGCTGGATGCGCGTCATCATGCGCGTGAATCCGTTGACCTATGGAAATGAAGCACTGCGCCAGCTGCTTTTTCCCGGCGCCACTTCGATTCTCCCGGTGCCCGAGTCGCTGGTGATTTTGGGAGCGTTTTCCGCGATTATGTTCGCCTTGGCATTCATCATCGCCAACCGCAAAGCGCGATAGCAAGGTTTCAAAGTTAGGCGGGACTGGGGTCAATGGTTTTGCTGATTGTTGGAGCTGAACTTAACTCTATGAAGCTGCGTTAGAGCATGTACGGGTTTCGAAACCTTGAAACTTTGAAACCTTCTAATTTTGGTGCAACTATGATTGTGAGTGGTGCACAGATTCTCCCCACCGTTAATGCTGTTCTCAACTCCCTCAGCGCCATCTTGATTGCTACTGGAATTGTACTGATCCGGCAGGGGCATCGTAGGGCGCATAAGCGGGTGATGCTGGCGGCGGTGGCGACTTCTTCGATATTTCTCTGCGGCTATCTCTGGTACCACGCGCATGCCGGGGTAATTCGTTTCATGGCCCATGGCTGGCCGCGACCGGTTTATTTCGCGATCCTGATCACGCATACGATCCTGGCCGTCGCGGTGGTGCCGATGGTGCTGGTGACAGCCATCCGCGGGCTGCGCGGCCGTTTCGAGCGTCATCGCGCCAGCGCCCGCTGGACCTATCCCGTCTGGCTCTATGTCTCAGTCACCGGCGTCGTCATCTACGTGATGCTGTATCACGTGTATGCGGTTTAGCCGCGCGGCTATTTCGTTTGTCCATTCAATTCCTGATCCAGAAGCACCATTTCATCTTGTGCGCGAGGGTCTGGGGCGATAGCCAATTCCGCTCGAATCTCCTCGCGAGCTTCCCGCAGCCTTCCCTGGCGCTCCAGTAGCGACGCCAAATGAAGATGGGCGCCTTCGGGCACAGGCGACTTGGCGCAGGAGCGCCGGAATGACGCTTCCGCCTCCGGCATCTTGCCGGCGGCCGCTTGTACGAGGGCCAATCCGAAGAAAAGACAGGGCTCATGCGGTTGCAACTCGGTCACCTTTACTAAGCTTCGTTCAGCATCTTCCCACTGCTGCGCGTGGGCCTGAAAGAATCCCAGGGAATAGTAGGTCCGAAAATCTTCCGGATCCGAGGCGATTGCCCGCCGGTAAAAATCCCGGGCGGCCTGCGGTTGCTCCTCGGCGGAAAGTTCCTGTGCCCAGGCAACATTGGCCGGGGCGCTATTCGGAGCCACAGCTATAGCATGGCCGTACAAGGTCTGATTGCTGGCCCAGGTGTCCGTTTGCGCTACGGTGGCGATTCCAAAGATACATACGAGAACAGACAGAACCGCAACTTGAGCCAGCGGCACTGCGAAGAGCAAGCGTTCGAATAGCCGTAGTTGTCGCACGGCCATCGCCCCCAACATCGAAGCTCCCACCAGCGGCAAGTACAAGTAACGGTCGTGTACCAGTTGTCCACGGTCGAAATAGGCCACAGATGTCATCACCGGCAGCAGGGGAAGCAAGACCCACGCGCAAGCCAGACCTACTTGCGGCATCCGCCTGGACCACAGCGCTAGACCACCGCCGATGGCTAGAATTCCCAGCAGCGGCAACAGGAAATTGCCTATCCGGTAGTGAGTGACCAAAGGTAGAGCGTGGTAAAGGCCGAGGGGCCAGGGAATAAGAATCTCTTTGAGATAGAAGCACAGAACCGCAGGCCAGGTGGAAATCACCGTGAGCATGGTTGCCCCGTTGCGGTGCGCCGGCGCCAATCCGCGCAGCGCCAACCCGCGTGCGCTCAGATATACCAGAAGCGCTACCGCATAAGGCGTGATGGTAGCCGCCAGCCTCCGCGGGAAGTCACGTGTCGTCTTGGCCTGCCCAGTCGTCTTAAGAGAACGACCATGGTCCTGAACGTTCCTGGCCGAAGGCCGACGGCCAAAGGCCGATGACGCCTCGTTTATCGCAATCAGCGCTGGCAATATGATCGCTGTTTCCTTAACCAATAACGCCGTCAGAAACCACAAGACGGAAATCCAGAGCCAGAGTTGCTGGCCGCGCTCCCGGCTGTGAACGTAGCACCATAAGGAAAGTAAAAAGGCCACGGTCATTAAGGGTTCATTGGCGCCGGACACCCAGGCCACGCCTTCCACCGCCACCGGGTGCACCGCAAATAGCACGGCGGCAAAGCTCGCGGTCAGGGGATTCTTCCATAGCTTTACCGCGAGCAGGTATACCAGGGTGGTTGCCAACGCATGCACCAGCAATACGCCGGCATGCCATCCCATTGGTTCGAGGCCGAAGAAGGTATAGTTCAACAGCATCCAGGTGAGAAAGAGTGGCCGATAGTAGTTGCTCCCGCACTTGTGCAGCCAGATATCCTGCGTGAAGTACTGGGAGAAGAAATGCCAGGACTGTATATGCGGTTCTCCGACGATTTGCGTTGTGTCGTCGTCTACAAAGGAGAAGCCCAAGGCGGCAATATGAGTCAGTACCGCCAACGCCAGAGCCAACACGAGTAAGACCCGAGCCGGAGTGATCAGGGAGGCCGCAGCCTGCCGCTTGTCCGTTCGTCGGGAAAGAGCCTTTTGTCCGGCTCGCATGGGGAGCCTCCATCGGAAAAGTTAGCGCATGGTCGTACAGAGCCGGCTTCGTACACGAATGCTTGGTGGAATGCGTGACTCAGACTATCACTGAACGGCGTTTTGTTCACCGTTCTTGCATCAACACGTTCTCGCAGCAACTCGCACCGTTTTCGGGGTCGATTTTTTCAGCAATCCTTAATTGTCTTGTGCTACGCTGACAGATATTAGCTGCCAATTGCGGTGCCATCTACGTGTGTGCTCGCATGTAGTGAGCTGGGAGGCCTGAGGGGTACTCCCGCCCTAAGTGATTGGCTGCTTCCGTTCGTATCAGGGGCTTTGTACCTTCGCGGAGGAAGACCCGGGATGGGAATCGCAGGGACAATCCTGTTCATACTCATCGTCATCCTTGATGGCGCCTTATTCACTTACATCTATGGGAAGAGTTGGCCGGTAGCCGCCCGCTTGTGTGCCGGGGCCTGCACGGGCTTCGCCTTGATCGCTACCATTGGATTTCTGGGGGCGTCGGCCTGCGGATTGCTCAATTCGGCGGTGGTTTGGCTCTCGCTCGCCCTGGTCACCGCTCCGGCGCTGGCGGTGGCGTCGGCCTTTCGTCAGCAAGTGGGGCAAGAGTTCGCCCAGACGGGGCGCGAAATACGGCAGGCTGTGCTGCATCCCAGTTGGACCGGCGCTGGAGTGAGTGCATTCTATGTCGGCGTCGCGGTCTTGCTGGGCCCTGTGTTCGGCAAGGCGGTCTATCGGGGTGCCGACGGCATTTATACGGGCGTAGCCAATAATTTAGGGGACCTGCCCTTCCATTTGCAGATCATTTCCAGCTTTGCCCAGGGACATAATTTCCCTCCGCAGGATCCGGGCTTTGCCGGCGTTCGCTTTGCCTATCCCTTCCTGGTCGATTTCCTGGCCGCAATGATGAATCGGGCCGGCGCCTCCCTGATCGCCGCCATGGGAATCGAAAGCCTGGTGCTGGCCATCGCGCTCGTGGGCCTGCTGCATTACTGGACGCTGCAACTGACGAAGGACCGCTTGGCCGGATTGCTGGCGCCGGTGCTGGTCCTTTTCAGCGGTGGTCTGGGCTGGTGGGCCTTGTTTCAAGACGTGCGTAATAGTGATTCCGGCCTTGTCGGATTGATCGGGCATTTGCCCCACGGCTACACCATCGGCTCCGACGCTCTCTGGCGCTGGGGGAATTCCTTTACGACGCTCTTCGTTCCTCAGCGCAGTATTTTGCTGGGGGTACCGCTGGCTATCGTGGTATTTACTGTTTGGTGGCAGACCTTGACCCCTGACGACTCTGGGAACGCGGGCAGACTGCCCGCCCTGGAGCACAGGGCCATGTTTGCCGCGGGATGTTTGGCGGGAATACTGCCGTTGATTCACGCGCATACCTACCTCGTGGTCATGATGGCGGCCGGATGTTTGCTCTTTTTGTTTCTGAAGTGGCGAGCCTGGGCGGCGTTCTTCCCCCCGGCGATCATCATTGCCGTACCCGAGATGCTATGGACCCGGCATGGCAGCGCAGTTGATCCGCAAACTTTCTTCGGCTGGTATGTGGGTTGGGATCACGGCGCCGCCAATGCGCTCTGGTTCTGGTTCGCCAATACCGGCGCATTCATTCCCTTGCTGTTGACCGCGGTTCTGTGGCGCAAGCAGGAAGACAGCCTGGTTCCACCGAAGTTGCTGCGCTTCTATCTGCCGTTCCTGCTCTGTTTCATTGCGCCTAATCTTATGAAGTTTGCGCCTTGGGGATGGGACAATATCAAAGTGCTGTTTTACTGGTATGTGGCTTCGGCTCCTCTGGTGGCGTTGTTGCTGGCTTCCTGGTGGAAGACTCCGGGAAAACTGCGCGGGGCCTCCGTCGTATTGCTGGTTTCGCTGACCTTGGCGGGCGCCTTGGATCTGGCCCGCGTGGTAAGCGGGGGAGAAGCGAATCGCGAATTCGATCCCGATGGTGTGGCCATCGCCCGGTTGATTGCCGAACGCACCGATCCTCAGGCTGTGGTGTTGCACGCTCCCACCTACAACCCGCCCGTCTTTTTGACCGGTAGGCGTTCTCTATTGGGCTATCCCGGCCAGGCTTGGTCCCGGGGATTGGCCTATCTTGGACGCGAAAGCGATATTCATCAGATTTATGCGGGTTCCCCACAGGCGGCGGCCCTTCTCCAGAAATACCAGGTTGCTTATGTCCTGGTGAGCCCGGAGGAGCGGACTAGCCTTACGGTAAACGATGCCTTTTGGAACCAATTTCCGGTGGTCGCGCAATCCGGGGACTACCGCGTTTATAAAGTCGAGTTCGCCCGATGAGCACAGTTGAAAATCCCAAGGTTGCCGCGGGGGACGCAAAGCCTCGGTGCCAGAAGTCTGCCCGGCCCCAGCGCAGTCCCGATGAGTGGGAACCACTGCAGGGAAGCCGATGGCAATGGGCGGCGGGAATCATCCTGCTGCTGGCTGCGGTACTTCGCTTCTATGACCTTTCCCTGGTGCCGTTACACCATGACGAAGGCGTAAATGGATCGTTTTTGACCGCCATGTTTCGCGGCGGCGTCTACCATTATGATCCGGCCAACTACCATGGACCAACGCTCTACTACTTTGCCCTGATCATTAGCACCCTCAATGCCTTTGTCTTTGGGAAGGCGGGATTGAGCACGCTTGCCATCCGCTCCGTGCCGGCGATCTTTGGGACTGCCACGGTGTGGCTGGTTTTGCGGCTACGTCGCTATCTGGGTGATTACGGCGCGCTGGCCGCCGCGCTGCTGGTGGCCTTCTCTCCCGGCATGGTTTACTTCTCGCGCTATTTCATCCACGAAATGCTGCTGGTGTTCTTCACCCTGGGACCTGTTGTGGCGGTGCTGGAATACTATGAGACGGCGCGTCCCTGGTATTTGATGCTGGCTTCGGTATCAGCCGCCCTGATGTTTGCTACCAAGGAAACAGCGGTGTTTTCAGCCATTGTGCTGGTGCTGGCCTGGATTTTGGCCACGGTCTATCAGCGTTTGACCGGCAACTGGAAGCGGAAATATGAGGGAATCCGCGCGGCTAAAGAAGGCGCACCCTCGTCCGAGCCGTTTCTGGTGCGCGCCGGCGGCGGCGATAAGTTGATGTTTCTTCTGGCGGGCGCTGGCGGACTTTTTGCGGCGGTGTATTGTTCGCTGTACTCATCGTTTGGCGGCAACTTCCCCAAAGGGATTTACGATTCCTTTGCCACTTTCAGTTATTGGGCGACGACGAGTTCCAGTAACCATACTCATGATGCGCTAACCTGCCTGAGGTGGCTGGGGAAGGAGGAATGGCCCGCCCTTTGCTTGGGGGCTCTGGGGTGGGTGTTTGCGATCTGTCGGGGGCGTAACCGGTTTGCGCTATTTAGCGGACTGTGGGCGATCGGAATCACGGCTGCCTACTCACTGATTCCCTATAAGACGCCTTGGCTGAACCTCAATATCATTCTTCCGTTGGTTCTTATCGCCGGATACGGAGCCGAGGAGGTCTTCGCTTTGGCCCAGCGGAGTTCCAATAGGCGTGCCCGGGTGATTTGGCTATTACCGGTAGTCGTGGTGCTGATTGTTCCCTTGTTCTATACGGTCGACCTGAATTTCTTTCGTTACGACGATGATTCCATTCCCTATGTCTATGCGCATACCCGCCGTGGCTTCCTGGACTTGATCAAGCAAGTGGAAGAGATTTCCACCCGCAACGGCACGGGCACGGATACCGGCATTACGGTGGCTTCCCCCAACCACTGGCCGATGCCCTGGTATTTGCGTGATTATAAGAAGGCCGGCTATTGGGGAAAGGTAGTACCCACGCAGGAGCCTATTGTGATCGGACAAAGCGATCAAGAAACCGAACTCCGGAATACTTTGGGCGATGGCTATCAACGGGTAGGTTTTTACGACCTTCGGCCAGGGGTAGTGCTGGTCCTGTATGCGCGCCGCAATCTGGTGCAGTGAGCTCTGCCTCAGGGGTTAGGACCTTCTTTTGCCTATCTGCCGCCTGCGGCCGAGTCGTCGACAGGCGCGGCTCGGGATTCGGAGTAGGGCGATAACTGTGGGTCCCTGAGGTCGGCATCGAGGGACCATACCGTGCGGCCGGGCAGTTGCTTCAACAGCAGGCGATTGTGCTGGGCGCCTAAATCGCGAGCCCAAACCACCTTCGCATGCGGCAGGTCGGCGTCATTGTTCACCCATTCCAAAGCCACATGATGGGATGGCCCATATTTCACCAAGACTAGCTGCGGACCGGTTTGCCCCTCCAGCCAATCCTTCATCCCGGCACGCCTTAAGCCCCACTCCCTTTTGTCCATAACCAGGGTCTCCCAGTCGGGCAAAACGTCCAACCGGGCCATACCGGCCCTGCGTAAGGCAATCCGTCCCACCAAGGACAGCGCACAGAGAACCGGGAACAGGTACACCAAATTGCGCAACCCTAAACGCAACGTCGCGCCATTCCACTGGGCCGGGTTACTGTTTGCGGCTACCCGGCGGCGCTCGCGGTGAGAAGGATGCTTGCTTTGAGTAACCACGCCGGAGCGCCAATGCCACATTCTCCGCAAGCCGTCAATTTGCAGGAACCAGCACAAACAGGCGACCGGCGCGGTGTAATGTGCGAACCACCACTTTGACGTGAAGCCAACAAGCAGCGTCATAGCGATGATAGCGATGGTGAACCGCGGCCAAAACCCGTCAAACGCGATCCATAGAAGCGCAAGCTGAGCTATCGCCAGCAGATCAATGATCACCAGCACGGCGTACAAACTGTCCTGTCCGAGGTCCGGAATTTGGGAAATAGCCGCGAACGCAATTAGTCCGGCCAGCACGGCCATTTGCCCATAGCGAATCCAACCGCGGCGCAAGAAAACCGGAATCAGCAAGGGCAGGCTGAACAGGACGCCACAATAAAAACTCCAACACTCCCCCAGTTTGAACGCCACTGAACAGGGCCAAAAACGGCGATCATATTCATAACGATAAATCTCCACGTCCTCGTAGAAGCTCTTCAAAACTGGATTGCTGTATGCGATGCTTGGGCGCACAGGAAGAAAAATGAAAGGAGGGGTTTCTTGATATTGCCGTTCGTGCTCGACATAAGGCGACCGAAGATATGAGCCGGTGACGGCATGGTTATAAGCCACAGTAGCCGCCGCGCCCAGCAGCAGAACGGCTGCCGCGGGAACGACCAAGCCATGCCAGAACCGAGCTGTACCCCACTGCCGGGTCTGCCGTATCCGGTACAAGAAAACCGCCCCAGCAGCGCCGCTTGCCAGAAGACCTTCGACGGGGCGGCTGTTCACCAGGATAACCAGGCCCACGCCCAGGCCGATGGCGCTGGACCATGACGAGCGGTCCCAGAGCCGGCGCAACGCTCCAAAAAATAACGCTCCGCCCAGAGCCGCAACCATGCCGCCCCAGTATGTTTGACTCCAATAACTGAAGATGCCGAACTGGATCATTACCAACAAGCCGCCCACCAGTCCCCACACCGGGCCCGCCCAAGCCTGCAGCATCCAGCATGTAGCCGCACAGGCTAAGGCGGAGCTTAGCCAGACGCCCACCGCCGGATGGCGGGTAAGCCTTTCGCCGATGGCCAGGAAGATCCCCTGTGCGGGATAGTACTTGGAGACATAAGCGGGACGGACGAGAACATGGAAGGTCTCGAAGAATTCAGGCAAGCCCGGCGTAGGATTGGCGACGTGTCCGTTGGCAAAGGTATTGGACATGAGGAGATAACTGAACTCATCCTGTACTCGGGGTACCGGTTCATGCAGGACCCCGGCCACCATCAGGCATCCGAGGAAGGTTGCGCAAGCCAGGCCGGAGATCGCCAGCCATCGCCTTTCCCCAATCTGGCGAATCCACCTTCCGGGCTCGGAGTGCTGCTTGAACCCCAGCACATCGATCAGAGACAGAATTACCGCGAGCGCCAATAAGGCTATTTGCAAGGACGCAATCATGATCTTCTAAGGAATTTCCGGTTTAGTTTACCGCGTAATCGGCGGGAACCATAGAGTTATGACGGCTCTTCAAAGTGGAATAAGCAAGATAAAGCTACGTTAACGTTAACGTAACTTAGTCTGGCTAAGCGTCACTTTTCTTGTGTTACTCTAAGCTCGAAAATCGATTCAATTTGAAGCATCGGGGGAGGAAGTGACTCAATGCAAGCACCACAGGGCAGGCGGTTCAGGCAATCCCGGCGCAATAGGATGCTGGCATTGGGTTTCACTTGTCTCTTCGCCGCCGGTCTCGCCGGTTGCCGGGACAAGAGTTCCACCTCGGCTGTAGTTTCTCCGCCCAGAATCACGAGTTTCACCGCGTCTGCACCGGCAATAATGGCGGGGGAAATGGTGACGCTCGCGTGGTCGGTAGATGGCGCCACCGCGGTGAACATCGATCCCGGGGTGGGCGCGATCACTGGAGACCATCTGATCGTGAAACCTGCGGAGACCACGGCTTATACCCTGATGGCCTCCAACCGCGCGGGAGAAGCGATTGGCGCGAGGTTGATGCTGGTGGTGCTGAATTGCAGCGGCTTGTGCCGTAAAATGCACGAAGCTGTCATGGGCAACGACTTACCGGGCATCAGAGCGCTGTTGAGAGACAAACCTGATTTAGCTTTCCGTAAAGATGGCCATGGCCTCACGCCCTTACACACGGCGGCGGTAACTGGTCGCGCGGATATAGCGCGGCTGTTACTGGCCAACCATGCCGGGATCAATGCCAAGGCCGAGAACGGCGAGATGCCATTGCACCTGGCGGCGGCGTTTGACCGTAAAGACGTGGTGGAATTGCTGCTGGCCGGGAAAGCCCAGGTCAACGCGAGGGCCGATAACGGTACGACGCCATTACATTCCGCGGCAGCTTTTGGCCATCGGGACTTGGCGGAATTACTGCTGGTCCATCAGGCCGAGGTCAACGCCAAAGATATTAACGGCGCAACGCCTTTGCACTTGGCCGCCCAGGAGGGCCACAAAGACGTGGCGGAACTGCTGCTAGCCCATCACGCCGAAGTCAATGCCAAGGCCAACGATGGTTGGAATCCTTTGATCTCCGCCGCGGCCTTCGGCCGCCAGGACGTGGCGGAACTGCTGCTGGCGGCCCACGCCGACGTCAATGCCATATCCAACAACGGCATTACTCCCTTGCATGCCGCCGCCGCCAGCGGCCACTTGGAACTGGCGAAACTGTTGCTGGCCAAACAAGCTAATGTAAATGCCAGGAAGAATGACGGCGTCACTTCCTTGCACCTAGCGGCGTGGGGGGGACGCACGGATATTGCGGAATTGCTTTTAGCCAACCACGCCGAGGTCAATGCCAAGGACAACGATGGTCATACGCCTGTCTCATGGGCGCTGCATGATGGCCACCAGGACCTGGCGGACCTGCTCCGCCGCCACGGCGGTCAAGAATAAAGGAGTGCGCCAGCGTTGTTCCGGCGCACTCCTTGAAGGTTGGTCCAATTTACTGTTAACGTGCCCAGGTTAAGATGCTCTCCGGCTGGGAAGCGCGGCGGGGTTATGCCGACGCACTTCCCAGGAATGCCCGGTTCACTGTCGGTTATGGGGCAAACGATGCCACCGACTGCGCCATCGGCTTCGAAGCCGTGCTCGTCCAGCTCATCGTGGTTGCTCCTGCCGTGGCCATTGACTTAATGCTGCCTCCTCCGGAGCTATTGCTGGTGCCGTCCTTGGTCTCCTGCGACCACTCCTTCGTCTGCCCGCTGCCCGCCGTCACCGAGCTCTGCGAGGCGCCGAAACCAAAGACATCTACGATCATCGCCCCATTCGTTTTCGTTGTGATCGAGGTCGAAATCGAACTGGTGTTACTATTTACGGCATCAGTAGCGACCGCTTCTGGAGCGCCCTGTGCCACGTTTGACATCGTGATTGCTCCCGCCATCGCGTCAGTTACCGCGGCGCTGAACGTCACCGCGACTGTGTAGCTGCCGGCGGAAGGCAAAGGCTCCGGCAGGTAGAACAACTCGGTCTGGTAGACCCCGCTGCCCTTGGTGGCGCAGGCGATCGAACTGGGCGCCGCTGTGGCCGCCAAGCTGTTGTACGTCACGCTGCTCACCGTCTGGTTCCCCGAAGAGCAGGAGGTTCCACTGCTGTAATACCAGCCGACTTCAATCGCGAGCATGCGGTTGGAGCCGCTAGCGATGGTGTGGGTCCACGACAGGGAAGTGGGACTGGTGGTGGTGGTGGCGGCGGAGCTGGCCGCGCTAAAGGTGACCGTACCGCCGGGCGTCGGCGTCGGTGTAGGCGTAGGAGTTGGCGTCGGTGTAGGTGTCGGCGTTGGCGTAGGAGTGGGCGTCGGCGTTGGTGTCGGAGTTGGAGTGGGCGTTGGCGTTGGCGTTGGCGTAGGTGTAGGTGTAGGCGTCGGCGTCGGCGTCGGTGTAGGTGTAGGCGTC
>Ga0181535_10005338_pt1 | contig 13812 bp, 9 predicted proteins | sample PEATcosm2014_Bin_44_FD_119774 | JGI IMG/M metagenome (GOLD analysis project Ga0181535, IMG submission 119774) | Peatland microbial communities from MTU Mesocosm Facility, Houghton, MI, USA - PEATcosm2014_Bin17_30_metaG | ecosystem: Environmental > Terrestrial > Soil > Wetlands > Peat | place...
AGGCCGACTTTGCCCGCGCCGTTGGGTTCCTGATCGATCGCGAGGAAATGGACGGGCCGGTAAACATCACCGCGCCGAATCCATTGCCCAATCGCGCATTCATGGCGGCGCTGCGCGATGCGTGGAACATGCCCAACGGCCTGCCCGTCCCCTGGCCGCTGATTGAGATCGGCGCATTCCTGCTGCGCACCGAGTCCGAGTTGGTGCTCAAAAGCAGGCGCGTGGTTCCTGGCCGGCTCATGGACGCAGGCTTCGAGTTTCAGTTTCCCGAGTGGCCCGAAGCCGCGGAAGATCTGGTGTGGCAATGGCGGCACAGGAACGATTGAGAAGCTAGTTTTCAGTGATCAGTGATCAGTTGTCAGTTGTCAGTTGTCACTATTGATCCAGCCCCGAACGATTGCATCCCCCCAGAGCTGTCATCCTGAGCGGAGCGCAGCGAAGTCGAAGGATCCGCAGTTGCTTTTGCACTGCTCAGTATCATCCCAATTCAGAGCTGTGTCTTCCCATCCTTTCGCCAGAAAACGGCGAAAGGATGGGGCACGGAGTTTCTTGGCGCTACCCAGTCTCTGACTGCGTGAAGCTGTACCAACGCTCGGGTGCCCCAGGTTCGGCGCGTCTTTGTTTTTGCGCCTAACCTGGGATAGTACAAACCTCAACCGGAACAAAATCATCCGGCCAATGACCCAGGGCCCAAGTTACTTGCTTGCCGGAGTAATGTCAGTTACTGGCAAGTCCCAATGTCCAAGCAGAATCTCAAAGCGCCGCTGTTCTTCCTTCTTGTAAGTCGCCTGATCCGGCCATAACTCCTTGATGAAGGCTTCTTCATCGGGGTTGGCGGTGGTGGCCACGGTCGAGTTCTTGTAGCGGATGGTCACGCGATAGTCCCAGCGGCCGTCCTCGGTGGTATGGTTGGCGGGCATTTCAATCTTGACCGACAGAATCCGCCCGGTGGCCGCGATCTTTTGCAGCAGCGGGTAGTGGTTCTTGAGGAAGAGATCGAAAAACTCCTGCTGGTGGCCCCATTGCAGCTTGTAATAGTACTCGACGGTATAGGGCTGGTCGGCCCCGCCCTGCGGCGGAGCGCCCTGCGCCATGAGCGGCGCGGCCATCGAGACAGCAAAGACGGCGGCGAGAACAGCGAAAAGAATCCTGCGCATAGTGCCTCCCTTCGGCAGATGAAGGCATTGTACCGTGGAAGCCGGGCACTCCCGCCGAAAAACCGGTGTGCCATTGCGGTCATTCTCCGCCCCCGAAAAATTCTCAGACCAGGTCAATGACCGGATAACACGTAAATGGCTCGGTAATCACCTGCCAGTAAGGAATGTACGTATATTCCGGATGCCCATCAATACTGAAATGCAGCGGGCGATCCGGATCCGGCTTGATGCGCTGCAAAATCTCCTCGTGACGATGACCGCCCGGTACTTTGAGCGCGGCGCTGTCAGACCCGATCAGCGCCAGCAGCACCGGCCCATACTCCAGCGCAAAACGCTCGTGGCCTTCCACCTTGTCCAGGCCTGCGTAGCGCGTGAGCTTGAGCTTCATTGGCAGCGTAAAGCGAATCGTATCGCCCGTAGACCACCTGCGATCGAGCGTGACATAACTGCCGGGTGCGCCGGAAGCTGCGGCTTCGTGATTGACGCGAATCTGCATCGAATCACCCGCCCATGAGGGCACGCGAATTCTGATTTTTGCCTGCGCCGGCTGCGATGAAGTAATCTCCAACTTCACATCGGGCGTCATGGGGAAGTTACCCGACAAAGCTACTTTCATTTCCGCGCCTGCATGACTCCATTGAATCGTCGCCGCCTCAAAGAGGTTGACGTAAAGGCCATCGTGCGCAATCGAAAAGATATACTCGGGAAGCGAGCCGAGCAGCCGCGTTCCCTGCCCCTCGCAGCAGGAATTTGTGCATAGAGGTACTGGCAGATCGCCTTTCATCCCCACCAGCCGGGCGTGGTAAACGATGCCGTGGCTGCCCATCTGGTTGGCCAGGCCTACGTTGTAAATGGACTTCTCAATTTCGTTCGCATATTTCTCCTGATCGGGGTGCATCAGGTGAAAGCGCTGATTGAAGCGAGCCCAGAAGACGCTGCCGCACGTTTCGCCGGTTTCGCAAAAGGGAAACTGCGCATTCAGGCGATAAGACTTGGGTGGAAACTCGCCAAACTCGGTGATGGCGATCGATCCACCCACATGCTCCCAGTTATCGTGATATAGCTCCCACGCGCCCTGCATGGCGCTGCGATAGCGCTCGTCGCCGGTGGCGCGGTATAGATCGAGATACGCTTCAAAGTCCGTAATCAGGTAGTTATGGGGGCGGTCATAAGGATACTGCCAGACCACATCGGTGTTATGTTTCGCCAGCCCTTCAAGCCAGTAATTCTCCTGGTAATACCGCTGGATAACCTGAATGTCTTCCGGCTTGCCCACGGGAGTAAAGTACATGCGCGTGTTGGCAATCATGCCCTGCACGCCCTGGGTTCCTCTGCGCAGCATTTCAGGCAGATAAGCGCACTGATCGAACCAGTCATAGAAGCCGCGCAACAAAGCGAACGCCCTGGAGTTACCGGCATAACCCGCTTCAATGAGCCCGTGAGTTACCCAGGCGCGCGTGTAGCCGCCCCGCTCCGAATCGAGCATTTTTTCTTCGGGATAGGCCATGATGTAGCCATTGGGAGCGCGGCACTCTTCAATACCGTCCACAACCGCATTCATCGCCGCGCGCAATTCGGCATTCTCCATCCAGCGCAGGGTATTTCCGGCGCCCATCAGGAACCGGCCGGCGCTGGAGCCGGGCAGAGTCGTATCCCAAAAAGCAATGGGCGTGCGCAGTCCGGGACGAACGGGCTTGCCGGCGCGCTCGCGAAAGGGCCTGAGCATCTCATCCACTGAGAACGAGCCGAGCAGATAGCCGATATTGTTTTCCATGGCCCGGCGAAAAACCTGCCCCTGGACGCTGACCCCGGAAAGCGGCACGCTGGCCTGGTTGGGGATCGGATGCCAGCCGATTGCGGGTAGTACGTTGCCGGGATTATCTGTGACAATGCCTTCGCCCATGGGGCGCGACGGACGCGTGATCTGCGCCAGGTCCTTTGGATTTGCAAAAGCCGGGTCGCCGGTAACCGGGCAGCCTTCGGCAACGTCCTTTCCACCGGAGACGACGTCGATTTTGGCGATCGCGAGCACGTAACCAACTCCATCCTGCGCGGACCGCAGTTGCGTCGCCGTGAGCCGGACATAGCGCCCTGAAACACCCGGCGAAACAAACTCCGCGATCCGGTCTTCGGGATTGGCAAAGTCGGAAGATGAGTGGTCGGCGAGCATTTTCGGATTGGCAAAGGAAGCGTCGTTTGCGGCCTCCAGTTTGAAGCGCAGCGGAAATCCGTAGCCATTGCCGTGCCCATCGCCGGGAGTGAAGGCGGGATAGACGCGCACGCTCTCCATGGCGCGAGGAACGCCGAGATCGATCTGGAGCCACATAACAGACGCGGACGAATGAGCAATTTTTGAAACATAGGGCCGGTACCAGGTTCCGGCACCCCATGCCATGCGGCCGGGCTGCGCCGCGGCAACGGCAGGCGCGCCAGGAGAAGCTGCGAACCCCGATTGCGGGCCGAGAGTCTGAAGGGCGGCAACCGCGGCTCCAGTCATCACAAATTCACGACGGTTGATGCGCACGTTGATTTCTCCTGAAGGCTGGGGCAGCCATGGTAACGGGCATATTGGCGGGGGTAAAGCAGCGCCCGCGGCTGTCACTGGCACTTTAGGGTTGTGGATTATGTGCTGTCAAACGAAGGGCCTTCCAGAGGGGTGTTTTTCTGCATACGGTATAGCCGCACCGTCAGAAAACATTGACTCGCCCGGAGTTTCGCCAAATTTTGCGGCACAAAAAAACGGCCCCCGTTTGAGCGGGGGCCAAGTTGCCTTGGTTCTCTCGTGTTGCGAGAGCTTTGTTGGCGGCCGGACGGCCGGGGGGCCGATGGCGCGGAAAGACACCTCGGAGGGAGGGGCTGCTAAATTACGGCCGCTCCGCACCAGTCAAGGAAGCTTCACCATGGGGAGGTGCGGCTCCCTGGGCCGCCAAACTGTTTTCCATCAACCGCACATGCACACCGCTGGTCCGCGCCGGCTTGGTGATTTCATCGCCGGCTGTGGCTGCCTGGGCATTGCCCAAAGCTACAGAATGCAAACGGTAGACGGGAATCTCATGTTGTGTGACCAGGTAGCGCTTGACCGCATCGGCCAGACGCTCGGAGTCCTGTATGCCGACGCTGCCGGCATGAGGCGAATGCGCCTCAATCTCCAGAATGTATCCCTGATGGCCGGTGAGGCTGGCCGCCAGGTCGTCAAGCTGCTTGCGGGCCGCCGGCGACAAAACCGGTTGGCCGGAGCGGAACGCAACTTCCACTTCACTGATCTGGTTGTACTTGTCCAGGCCGCTGACGGTGGAGTTCAACCGGTCCACGCGGCCCGCCGCACCTTGCGCAAGCCCGTTGGCGTTTTGAGCCCTGGCGCCTGCTTCGGTTGCGGTCTGGTTGGCGCCGTCCGCCGTGGATTGCGCCCGGCGAATGCCTGCCTGCGCCCTTCCATCCACATCCTGAATGTCGCGCGCATTCTTGGCGTTCACTTGATCCAGCTCGCTGAGCCGGTCATTGAGAGGATCGACCTGCTTCTTGACCCACTTCTTGCGGGCAAAGGGATTCACGCGTCCCCAAAACCCTTCCTTCGGAGCATTTAACGATGAAGCCTCGGGGGAGGGTTGCTGTTGTACCGCTGCGGGGGGCGTGTTTTGGGGGTCCGCAGCCGATTGCGGCTGCTGCGCGAGCGCGGGGATTGCAATCGCGGATGCCAGCGTCAGAAGAACGCACTGGCGCGGGAACAAAGTCCGAATTGAAGCCATGCTTTTCATTGCGCGGTCGATCCTCGCTGGTTCAATCTCCACAGTTGCCTGCGGGGTTGAGCGCTATTGCCTGCTCGCCCTTAGAGATAGCAATACCCGTGCCAAAGCTGTCTTCTTCGTGGACTGATTTTATATTTCGTTTAGAATGTTTCGTTTAGCTTGAATAAATCAGGCACAATATGGCCTGGATGAGGTCTCTGGGAGACGCTCGTCGTGTAATTTTTACATGGACAGGTATTTTTTACTTGGTAAAGAGGGGTAGTCGCTATTTTGTCTCGACGTGAATCACGCGCACTTCAGGGTAGGCGCCGTCCCAGTCCGGGGAAACCGCGTCGAAGATGAGGCGGAAGTCCTGCTCGCTGCCGGGCTTGAGCGGGGCGGCGGAAACCGGCTCCACATCAATATAAGGCTCGCGCATGCGGATGATCTTGAGTGACTGGGTCTCGTTCTGCGCCACTTCGTGAGCGACGTTCCTGAAAAGCACCTGGACGGTGACTCCGGTCACGATGCGGGTTCCCTTGTTGGCGATGTGCCCGTCGAGATACGTAACCTTGCCGCCGGCCAGGTTAGCCGACTCGCTCATCGCCAGGTCGGTGACAGGAAGGTTGGCCGCATAAGCGTCTTGCGCCGCGGAAATGGGCGTCACCTTGGGCGTGCTCTTGCCGTATTCGAGGCTTACGACGACAACAACGGCCACCACGAGAACAATCGAAGCGGCAATGGCCAGCGGAAGCCAATTGCGCTCGCGCGGCTGGACGGAAGGGACGAGTTGCGGACCAGTGCTCACCAGCGAGATTCTACACCCGTTCCGGAAAAAAATTTCCAGTCTTCCTGTTTTGGCTTGCCCACCTCAAGATTTCCCGCCCTGCGCCGACAAATGAAACAGCACGAATATTTTGTCCAAATCTTCATCGTTTGCCGGGTATCTCTGTTAAGTATCCATGCGTCTAATGACTCAAGAGCGCGGAACCGGCGCCGCCCATGTTTCGTAGCAGTCCATGTTTCGCAGCATTTGCCGAAAGGCATAGAAAGCAGGCCAACGATGCCGTTCTCATGCAAATCCGCTTTTGCCTCCATGCCCCCCTCCGCAGGCGGAACGCAGCAGTCCCGGCAAGCGGCGGATCGTGTGTATCAGAGCCTGACCGTCGTCGCGATGCTGTTGCTGCTGGGGAGCCTCTGGGTGTTCTGAAGATGGGTGGCAACGGCTCCGGGAGTTATGCCCCCGGCGTTGCCTGCCCTGCCCTGAACATGGCCACGATGAACCAGCCAACGGTGACGAAGATGACCGCGATAAATACAGGCGCAGAGGCGCCGGGAATTCCCTGCTGCGGATGGCGGGCAGACTGAATCGTGACCCATTGAATCCAGGCGAAAAGGCAGAGCATCTCCGCTTTGAGCCAGGCAATCATGCCGAGAGCCAGCTCTTCAAGCCGGGGACGGTTTTCAGCCGTGACGCGCACCGGATAGTTGAAGACAGAGGGATACCGCGCAACCGTGGTCATCAACAGATAAAGTATTCCGGCCACCAGAAGCAGCAGAAGAAGCATGGAAGGCGAGCCCCAGCCATTGGGGTGACCCGCCATGTCAAAGTGCGTGGGAATGCGGTTCGGCAGGCGGCCTGGACCGTAGAGGACGCTGAAGGTGATCGCCGCCTGCAGCGCCAAATCTGCCAGACTGATGGTTTCCAATGTCTTGCGCATGGAACCCTTTCGGTAAACCGAATCAATCAGAATCATACGACGCGGTGAGAGCGGGCTTTATGCTGACCAGGCCCGCTTCACCTTCTCCCGGTAATCGACGCCGGCAATTTCGACGTGAATGCACATCTCGGCGAGACGGGACCTCATGCGGTCTCCGATGCGGTCTCCGAGGGTGGGTTCGCGGGCGGCGCGTTCGGGTCCGGTAAGGTTGCCGCCGCCTGCCGGCAGGTCAGGATAATTGGTGGTGATGATGGTGGTCTGCTTGTCGTTATAGCGCGTGTTCAGAATGAGCGCGACCGTGTCCCAGACCCACTCGTTGGGCTTCTGCGAGCCGAGATCGTCCAGCACCAGCACCTCGGCGGCAAAAACCGGCTTGAGCAGGTCCAGTTCGGTGATATTGACCTGCGGGTTGTAGCTGTTCTGGATGTTTTTGAGCAGTTCGCGGTAGTCGCAGAAGAGCCCCCTGACGCCGCGCTCCTTGACCAGGCGGCGAAGAACGCCAACCGCAAGATGGGTTTTGCCGACGCCGATGGAACCGGTGAACAACAGGCCCTTGCCGGCGGTTTCTACAGGGTATTCCTTGACAAACGCACGGGCGGTCAACAGCGCTCGGCCCTGGGAGGGATGGGCGCTCGGAAAGCCTGTGTCGTAATCGTCCAAAGTGCATTGGCGGTAGCGCTCGGGAATGTGCGCCGCGGCCAGACGGCGCTCCTCGCGCTGCATTACCTGGCACTGACAGGGGCGGGAGACCCATTTCCCGGCGTCGTCGACCACCCGGACCAATCCAACTCCATCGCAGATCGTACAGTCACTCATTAGGTTCAAGCGTAGCGCAATCGAGCCAAAAGCGCTCCTGTGCGCCATTTGTCCCATATCGCGGGAGAAGCCCTGTTTCTATCCTCTTGCGGCAAATCCATACTGCCGGCGCCCAATGAGGGACGAATCGCGGCATCTCCAGTCATGATGCGGAAATTTCCGATTCTGAACGCGGCTTCCCGGCGGGGAAAATATCAGTTTAGGGCAATAATTATATTCCATATTAGATTCGTTGACAAATCAGTTCGAGTGGGGATACGTTATTTCGTTGCCAAAAAGCGTCAAATCGGGGGTTCGTATGTCTCGAAAGAGTCTCGTCCTGATTGGGATTTTGGTTTTGACGGCTTTGTGCCTGTCGGGCTGCGGCGGAGGTTCCTCGCCGGTGAGCGTTGCGGTCACTGCATCGACGTCGACGGTAGATGCGACGGATGCGGTCACCTTGAGCGCGGCTGTAACAAACGACAAGAACGCCGCTGGAGTGACATGGACCGTGAGCGGCGGAGGAACGTTGTCTGGTCAAACGACCACTGCGGCCACCTACACCGCGCCGGCCGCCTCCAGTACCGCACTGAGTGTGACCGTGACGGCCACATCGGTAGCCGACACGACCAAGACCGGGACCGTGACCTTGACCGTCCCGGCGGCACCGGCAATCACCACCACGAGCAGCGCTCTTGCGGGCACTGTTGGAACAGCCTACTCGGTGCAACTGGCAGGCAGCGGCGGCATCTCCCCCTATACATGGAGCGTGGTTTCCGGCAGCACGCTTCCGGCGGGGCTGGCCCTCTCCACGGCAGGAGTCATTTCCGGCACGCCCACGGCTGCGGCTGCGGGAACCACGAACGTCAACTTCCAAATCAAGGATTCCGGCACGGCTACGGCCCTGACCGCGACTCAGACGCTGGGAGTCACCATTGCCGCGGCTCCGGCGATCACGTTTACCGGCACCATGCCGGCCACGGCAACCTGGAACGTGGCCTACACAGGCAGCGCATTGGCCAGCGGCGGCGCGGGCGCACTCACCTACAGCTTGAGCAGCGGCGCTCTGCCCACAGGTCTCACCCTGGCCGCGGCCGCGGTTACAGGAACGCCCACGGCTGTGGGCACCTATAACTTCACCATCAAGGCCGCCGACGCTTTTGGAGATTCGGCAACACACACCTACACGGTCGTGGTCAGCTATCCTCCGCTGAACATCACCACCGCGACTACACTGCCGGTCGGCTATGTCGGCTCGGTCTACACGTCAACCACACTGGCGGCAACCGGCGGCAACGGCGCCGGATACGCCTGGGCGCTGGCCAGCGGCTCCTCGCTGCCGGCGGGATTGAGTCTCTCGGCGGCGGGCGTCATCACCGGCACTCCCACGGGAACGCCGGGCACCGCGAGCGTCACCATTACGGTGACGGACTCTGCCTCAAACACCGGCAGCAGCACGTTTTCCATCACCATAAAGGCCGCGGTAAGCATCACCACCGGGACGACGCTGCCAACGGGCTACGTTGGATCGAACTATACGCAAACGCTGGCGGCAACCGGCGGCGCTGGAACGCCATACACCTGGACGGTAGCCAGCGGCTCCACGCTGCCGGCAGGATTGACCCTATCCGCGGCGGGCGTGCTGAGCGGCAATCCCACAACGGTGGGCACCCCCAGCTTCGCCATCAAGGCGACGGATTCGGCCTCGAACTCCGCAACCGCAACCTTTAATATGACGATCGCAGCCGGAGTGAGCATCACCAGCTCCAGCACGCTGCCCAAGGGCTACCAGGGAACCGCCTATCCGGGCGCGACACTGACGGCCACGGGCGGTGCGGGCGCACCCTACACCTGGACCTGGGCCGCGGCCGGCGGTTCCTCGCTACCGGCAGGGCTGATCCTCTCCACGGGAGGCCTGATTTCCGGCACGCCCACCGGTTCGGGAACATTCAGCATCGTCGTGACGGCAACCGATTCGGTCGGCAACACCATGTCGCAGACCGCATCGCTGACGGTAGAGCCAACGCTCACAGTCAGCACCACAAGCCCACTGAACTCCGGCACCATCTCCGTTCCCTATTCGCAGACGCTGATGGCTACGGGCGGCTCGGGCGCAGGCTATACGTGGACGCTCACTTCGGGAGCCAGCAGTCTTGCGGCCCTCAATTTGAGCATGACCGGGCCCCTGATTTCCGGCACGCCAACGACAACCGGAACGGCCACCTTTGCGGTGCAGGTAACCGACTCGGAAAGCCACACGGCAGCGGCCACGTTCTCGGTTACCATCTACAACGCGCTGACCATAACCACAACGACCTTGCCGGTGGCGTACACGCAAGCGGCCTATTCGCAGCAATTGAATGCGGGAGGCGGCACGGGCACGGGTTACACCTGGTCAACCACGGGAGCAAGCAACCTGCCGACCTTCAACCTGAGTCTGTCCGCGGCCGGCGTCATTTCCGGCACGCCGACGACGACCGGAACCGCCACCTTCACGGCGAAGGTGACCGACTCGGCCAACAACTCAGCCACGGCGGCATTGACGATCACGGTCTACCAGCCGCTGGGACTGCCTGCGCCCAGCGCCACGGTTCCGGGCCCGGCAACCGTGGGCCAGCTCTACGATGGAACCGTGACCCTGACGGGCGTCGGCAGCGGCGTGCTTTCCTGGACGATTACGGGCCTGCCGGCCGACGGCTTGAGTTCGCTCACGAGCGGCCCGACGGTACACGTCACCGGAACACCCACTTCAGCCCAAACCGTGACGTTCAATGTTACGGTGACTGACACCACGACGAGCGTGAGCGTGGGTCCAACCACATATAGCATCGTGGTCAGCAACCCGGCCCCGCTGACTCTTCCCGCGGTCAACCCGAGTTCGCTGCCCTCGGCAACCGTCGGCCAGGCCTATACGGGGGCGATCAATGCAACCGGAGGCGCATCGCCCTACACATGGACGGTGAACAGCGCGGTTGTGCCCACCAACGGGTCGGCTGTCGCTTTGACAAACGGCCTGAGCGTCTCCAACACCGGCGGCAACACGCTGGCTGTTGGCGGAACGCCCACCTCGTCGGGTTCTGTGGCAATCTCCGCCTCGATCAAGGACAACTTAGGCACCGTTGCCGGACCGAATGCGTATACCGTCACGGTCAACAGCGCCGGGTCGCAAATCACCGGCCAGATCAGCCTCAGCAACAGCTGCGGCAGCGTAAATGTGCCCGCGATCACGGTCAGCATCAACACGAGCCCCGTCCAGCAGGTCACCACAGACAACAACGGAAACTACACGTTCACGGCTGTTCCCAACGGAACGTACACGATTACTCCCACGATCACGGGACCGACTTCAGCGTTCTATCCCGCCACCCAGAGCGTAACCGTGAGTAACGGCAATCTGACGGGAGAAAACTTCAGCGTGGCACTGGGTTACACGGTCTCTGGCACGGTGAGTTATGCCGGATCGAAGACGGGAAGGATTTATCTGGTGCTGGGCGGCAACTGCGGAAGCGGCGGTCCGGGAACCAGCCTCTCCGCGGCAGGAGCATTCACCATCCACGGCGTATCGCCGGGCACATACACTGCGCAGGCCTGGATGGACAACCTGGGCTATGGCGCGCAAAACGCATCCAACCCTACGGGGAGCTCTTCGAGCTTCACCCTTTCCAATGCCAACAGTACCGGCGTTGCTGTTACGCTGGCCGATCCCTCGGCGGTCACTCTCAGCACAGGCCCCACCATCGAAACGGCGAATCCCGCCAGCGGGGGCGCCGTACTCACGTTCAATGCAATCAAGAACAGCAACAGCGTGGAAACGCCCACCTCCTATACCGTTCAATGGAGCACCACCTCGGGATTCGGTACAGTGGCCGGAAGCCAGAGCTTCCCGGCGATCGGCGCTCATGGCAACGGCATCTGGATCATAAGCGGACTCACGAATGGGCAGGTCTACTACTTCCGCGCGCAGGGAGTGGCGGGAAGCTCGACCAGCAACTTCTCTACAGTTGTTGGTCCCATCACCATCGGCGCGCCCTCGACCGGAAATACAATCTCCGGCACGGTGACCTTTACCGGCACCGCCACCGGTCCTTTGTATGTCGGATTCTTCGACATGAACACGAGCAACGTCTATGGCGCGGTGGTGGGAAGCAAGACGAGTCCCCCAACAAGCCCGGCGACGTATACGGTTCAGGTTCCCAACGGCTCCAATTACTACTTCTTCGGGATCATCGACCAGAACAATGACGGCATCGTCGATGCGGGAGATATCACCAACGTGAACAGCAACAGTTCCGCTGTTACTGTCATCACCGGCAACGCAACCCTGAACCTGACCTTGCCCAGCGCCGGCAGCACAGTCGCGGTGCCAACCCAGCACTGGCAGTCCACAAACGGGACCAACACCTCGGCCGGTTACTACCTCTACATCAACGTGCGTGAGGGGAACAAGCTGCCGGTGTCCGCAACGCTCACCTCCGGCCCAAATATGATTTTCCCTCTGGACATGGGCGCATGCACCGATTGCGGCACGCCTCAATTCTCATTTAACGCCAGTATCGGCAGTGTCCGGCCGAACTTGGGCGATGCCTACGGCATTCTGGTCACCTACAGCGACACAACATCGGAGACTCTGACTGCCACGGTGAGCGCGGTACTGAACGCATTTGCCACCAGCCTCGCCCCCACCACCGGGACCAGCACCAGCACCACACCGACGTTTACCTGGACCGATCCCGCCAGCGCCAGCAGTTACGTCTACGAGTTCTCGATTTCGGACAACAGCGGGAACCAGATCTGGCAGATCCCCGGCAACAACTCCAAGCTGAACGGCTTCTCCTCCACCATCACCTCCATCACCTGGGGTACCGATCCGACGAACTCCAGCAACACGCCAACCTTGAGCAGTTTGAGCACTTCAACAACCTATTTCTGGCAGATACAAGTCCAGGACAGCAACGACAATACCGCCCAGGCGCAAGTTGCCTACCAACCATAAGCGAATTCACTTGTTCCATCCACGAGGGCGGTCAACCGAAGGGTTGGCCGCCCTTCTTTTTTGCCGGCGTGAGGCTCAATGGAGCGGTTCCACAGCGTTTTCGATTCAAGTGTTAACGAAACGTTGCCGTGCCCCATCCTTTCCGCAGCTTCAGCGCGGAAAGGGTGGGAGAGCACAAGCCTCAATCTCGGCTGTAAACAGTAAACCGAAAAACACTCTGTCCTTCGTCGTGGATCGGGCCTGTGGCCGGCATGGGGCGCGATTGCCTACAATCGAAAGCGCATATGGGCGGAGAAGTTTTCGATCCGCCAATTTCTGCCCGCTCAACGAATGGAGAAGCTCCAAAATGAATGGAATGAAACTGCGCACTGCCTTGTTCACCGCCGCAGCCCTGTCCGGACTGCTTTTGCCGGTCCAGCTCACAGCTCAGGAAACCGGAAGCTTGCCGGAAACCAAGGCGCCCGCCGCGGCACCAGTAGCACCAGCGGCAGCACCGGCGCCCGTCGCGCAGAAACCGCCGGTAAAGATGGACTGGCCTGCGCTGGGCAGATTCAAGGACGCGGATTTGGCGCTAGGCGCACCGGCAGCGGGCGAAAACCGCGTGGTTTTCATGGGAGACTCGATCACGCAAGGCTGGAAGATCGAAGGCCCGGAAGGATCTTTTCCCGGCAAGCCGTACTTGAACCGGGGCATCAGCGGACAGACCTCGCCGCAGATGGTGCTGCGCTTCCGCCAGGACGTGATCGCGCTCCAGCCGAAGGTAGTGGTGATTCTGGCCGGCACCAACGACATCGCCGGAAACACCGGGCCGATGACGCCGGAGCAGACCGAGGACAACCTGGCGTCCATGGCCGATCTGGCCACGGCGAACCATATTCGCGTGGTGCTCTGCTCGGTGCTGCCGGCCTTCGATTTCCCCTGGAGACCGGGACTGACGCCCGCCCCCAAGGTGATTGCGCTGAATGCGTGGATCAAGGCTTACGCGGCGGAAAAGGGCTACGTTTATGTGGACTACTACTCGGCCATGAAGGACGAGCGGGGCGGTTTGCCTGCGACGCTGAGCAAGGACGGCGTGCATCCGTTGCCGGCCGGGTATGCGATCATGGCGCCGCTGGTTGAGGCGGGAATCAGGAAGGCGATGGGGAAGTAGGGGACAGGGATCAGGGGTTAGGGATCAGGGGTCAGGGAATACGGAAAAGGGAATAGTTGTCGAGTGTTTGAGGCGTTTAATTCTCGTAATTGCCGCCCAAACAGCCGAGTTTTCCCTGATCCCTGATCCCTGTTCCCTGTCCCCTGCCCTGCCCCAATTGCTAAACCGTTCAAATCCCCATACAATAAGAGAATCGCAGGAAAGGTCAGCTATGCCTAAGGAAAAGATTCATCCAATTTACGCCGCGGTGAGGGTTCTTTGCTCCTGCGGA
>Ga0181535_10005344_pt1 | contig 13804 bp, 12 predicted proteins | sample PEATcosm2014_Bin_44_FD_119774 | JGI IMG/M metagenome (GOLD analysis project Ga0181535, IMG submission 119774) | Peatland microbial communities from MTU Mesocosm Facility, Houghton, MI, USA - PEATcosm2014_Bin17_30_metaG | ecosystem: Environmental > Terrestrial > Soil > Wetlands > Peat | place...
CCAATGTGACCTCCACATCGGCAGCCAAACCAACTAAATTATCATACAGCCTTGTCACTCTGGCACTTAATGCGCCTTCGAGTTGTTCAATAGCCGTCTGTGCGGCCCGATCCGAACGCGCTTGTATCAAATCGGCAACAGCCTCAGCCTGCAGCAGGTCAATTCTTCCATTAAGGAAAGCTCGTTTTGTAAATTCGCCGGGTTCCGCCGGCCGTGCGCCGGCGTTCAGCACAGTTCGCAGTACACGCTGGGCGCTTATTCGCCCGCCGTGGCCCTGCAGCTCCACTACGTCTTGACGCGTATAGCTGTGAGGTGCGCGATATATTAGAACAATGACTTCATCCACCCCGAGTCCATCGTTACGAACAAAACCGTGAACAAAAGAACCGGCGGAACGCTGCGACGGCGGAGGTGCTTTGCAAACAAGGATTTTATCGGCTATACTCAGGCTCTCCGGTCCTGATATGCGCACAATCGAGATTCCAGCCTCGCCCGGCGCGGTGGCAATTGCAGCTATTGTGTCCGATTCGCTATTCATGAACTTTCAGGATAGAACCACACCGATTTATCCTCAAGCGGATTCTGGCTGTCCGGCATCGCGCAGCAACTATCCGTAACGTCCAAAACGGTGCGCGACAAACGCAACACCTCTGCCCAAACCAATTTAACCAGCAACCATCGAAGTGTCCCAATGGCAGTTTTCACTTATTTGCGTTTAATCTTGAAATGTAAAACCGGTCGGTTTAAATTCCCGCCCATGCCTGATATCAAAATAGATACTGCTGCGATAGCCGCTGTCCTCGAAGACAACGCAAAAAACTTCTCGATCAAACTTGGAGCAGAAGAAATAGGTCGCGTCATCGAAGCCGGTGACGGGATCGTGCGCGTTGAAGGACTGCCTGGGGTCATGGCCGAGGAAATGCTCCTTTTCCAGAACGATGTCTACGGAATGGCCATGAACCTCGAACGAAACGAAATCGGCGCCGTGGTTCTCGGCGATTACACCCAGATTGAACAAGGCGATGTTGTCCGACGCACCTGCAAGGTGCTTCAAGTGCCGGTTGGCGAAGCCCTTCTCGGACGCGTCGTGAACCCGCTGGGGATGCCGCTCGATGGCAAAGGACCGATCAACACTCCTCATCAGCGTCAGGTCGAAGTAAATGCGCCAGGAATTATTGACCGGCAACCTGTGAGTGTTCCATTGCAGACCGGGCTGAAGAGCATTGACGCCATGACGGCGATCGGCCGCGGCCAGCGTGAACTGATTATTGGCGACCGCCAGACTGGCAAGACCACTGTGGCCGTGGACGCAATTCTTAACCAGAAGAAGGGCGATGTCTGTTGCGTATACGTTGCGATAGGACAGAAAATGTCCACGGTTGCGACGCTCGTTGACCTTCTCACGTTGAAGGGTGTGATAGACAACTGCATAATCGTAGTTGCTTCGGCCAGCGATCCAGCTCCTTTGCAATACATCGCGCCTTTTGCCGGCTGCACAATGGCGGAGTATTTCCGCGATTCCGGAAAGGATGCTCTAATCGTTTACGACGATCTCTCCAAGCACGCCGTGGCATACAGGGAAATTTCCCTCGTGCTGCGTAGACCGCCCGGACGCGAAGCGTATCCTGGCGACATTTTTTATCTCCACAGCCGTCTGCTCGAACGTGCGAGCAAACTGAGCCCGGCAAAAGGCGGTGGAACGCTGACGGCCCTGCCGATTGTCGAAACGCAGCAGGGCGATGTATCAGCGTACATCCCGACAAATTTGATTTCCATAACCGACGGGCAGATTTATCTGCAGGGCGAACTGTTCCATCAGGGATTCAAACCGGCCATCAATGTGGGACTCAGCGTGTCGCGCGTTGGTGGAAAGGCGCAGCGATCGGCAATGAAGAAGGTTGCGATCAAACTGCGCCTCGATCTCGCACAATACCGCGAAGTCGCCTCGTTCGCCCAGCTCACATCCGATCTTGACCCGGCAACGATGAGACAGCTGCACCGCGGCGAAAGACTGGTCGAGGTCCTCAAACAGCCGAAAAACGATCCGATGTCGGTTGAAAAGCAAGTGTGCATCCTCTGGGCCGTATCCAACGGCCACCTCGACGATCTTGCCTTGAACGATATTGCGAGATTCCAGACCGAATGGTTCGCTTTTCTCGATAAAGCCTATCCTGAAACCGGACGCGGCATTCTGGCCACAGGCAAGCTATCGAGCGATGACGAGAAAGCCCTCCATAAATCGGTTGGTGAATTCAAGAAAGTTTTTGTTCCATCGGCTAAAGACGCAACACTGGATTTCGAGCAGGTCACGACAAAGGCTGAAGCCGGAGATAAGAAGCTCACGCCTGAAACCGCGACAAAGACCGCTTAATTGGACCAACAAGAATGTCTGTCGAAGTCAGGGAGATAAAGCGGCGCATAGGCGGAGTTCGCCAGATACAAAAGGCGACCAGCGCCATGGAGATGATTGCCGCGGCACGCATGGCCCGCGACAAGGCGGCTGCCACAAACTCCCAGCGATATGCCGTAAGGCTTGCGCAGCTTCTCTGCGATATCAGGGGAGCCGCCGCCGACGCGGAGCACCCGCTGATGACTGCTTCGGCTGGAGAAAACATTTGCCTGCTGCTATTCGGTTCCGACAAAGGACTTTGCGGCGGCTTCAATACTGCATTGATGGAGAAGCTCGGCGCATTTCGCAAGATGAACGAGAAGAAGAACCTCAAACTGACAGTTATGGGCAAGATCGTAAACAGGCGCGCAATATTTCAGGATTACACGGTGGACAGTTTCTTCCGGCAGCCCGCGCGCGTCCCAACAGGAACCGAACGAATGACGCCCAAATCAGCCTTTCCAGCCGAGATAACCCAGATCGCCTCAACGGTGACAGACTCTTTCCTGAAGGGCGATTTCGCCGAAGTGCATGTTTTGTATTCCAAATTCATTTCTCCAATCCGCCAGGAGCCCGTCGTGGAAAAACTCCTGCCGGTGGATTTCTCCGTCAATCCGCTTCGGAGCATCGGAGCTGGACGCGAAGCTTCCGAACTCAACATGGCTATTTTCGAGCCTGGTCCGGCGGCCATTTTTGACAGGCTTCTGCTGGAATATGTGCGACGATGGATTTACAACGCGTTTCTGAACAGCGTGGCATCAGAGACGGGTGCGCGGCAAACCGCGATGGGAAGGGCCACTGAGAATGCCGAAGAAATGCTAGACGAGTTGACTCTCACGTACAGCCGGCTGCGCCAGGAGAGCATAACAACTGAGATGCTCGAACTCGTCGGAGGGAGTATGTCATAATGGGAACCCCAGGAAGAGTCATACATGTTGTTGGTCCGGTCGTGGATGTCGAATTCTATGGAAAGGAACTACCCGCGGTTCATGGCGCTCTCAAGATAAACGACAAGGAGCACGATCTTTCCATCGTTCTCGAGGTGGCCGAACATCTCGGCGGCAACGTGGTCCGCTGCATTGCCATGTCTTCGACGCGAGGTCTTGCCCGTGGCGTGGAAGCGGAAGATACAGGCGGACCGATTACCATTCCTGTCGGCGAGCAGGCATTGGGCAGAATAGTCAATGTTCTCGGCGAACCGGTGGATGGTGAAGGCCCGATCAACAGCACAAGATTCGAACCCATTCATCATGCGCCGCCCACATTCGACCAGCAAGTGCCAGCCATTCAGGTCTATGAAACAGGCATCAAAGCCATTGACTTGCTGGCCCCATTCTCGCGCGGCGGCAAAGTGGGTTTGTTCGGGGGAGCCGGTGTAGGCAAAACCGTTCTCATCATGGAGCTCATCCGCAACATTACAACAGAGCATGGCGGTCGCGCCATATTCGCGGGTGTCGGAGAAAGAACACGCGAAGGCAACGATCTATGGCTCGAGATGAAGGAATCCGGCGTGCTCAAGAATACCGCGCTGGTTTTCGGTCAGATGAACGAACCACCAGGCGCGAGACTGCGCGTTGGGCTATCGGCGCTTACGCATGCGGAATATTTCAGGGACGTGGCCCGCCAGGACGTGCTGCTTTTCATAGATAACATCTTCCGCTTTGTGCAGGCTGGCTCGGAAGTCTCAGCTCTGCTCGGGCGCATGCCGTCGGCGGTGGGCTATCAGCCCACGCTGGCCACGGAAATGGGCGCCCTTCAGGAGCGCATCACTTCAACGAGCCGCGGCTCTATCACCGCCGTGCAGGCGATTTACGTCCCGGCCGACGATATCACCGACCCCGCTCCAGCGACCACATTTACGCATCTCGATGCCTCAATCGTACTGGACAGAAAGATCGTCGAGATAGGAATTTATCCGGCTGTTGATCCGTTGTCTTCCACTTCCCGCATTCTCGCGCCGGAAGTCGTCGGCAAAGAACATTATGAAACAGCCCTTGAAGCGAAGCGCATTCTCCAACGTTATAAGGAGCTGCAGGACATCATTACCATCCTTGGTGTCGAGGAACTGCCTGACACCGACAAGCAAATTGTGAATCGCGCCCGCCGCATACAGCGCTTCCTCTCACAGCCAAATTTCGTGGCCGAGTCGTTCACTGGTATTCCCGGCAAGTATGTGTCCATCGCCGAGACTGTCAGGGGATTCAAGGAAATCATCGAAGGCCGACATGACAAGGCTCCGGAACAGGCTTTCATGATGTGTGGCGGGATCGAGGAAGTCGCCGCCAAGGCAAAGGAGCTTGGCGCGAACTAACGTCCAAAGCCTGGAAAACTTTCATGAACACCTTCAAGTACGAGATCGTCACACCGAATAAAGCCTATCCGCCATGCGAAGCTGTCTCATTGAACGTGCTAGCCGAGGAAGGCCCGCTGACAGTGCTTGCGCGCCATCAATCGATGGTCTGCTGCCTCAAAACCGGAAAAGCGAAAATCACAACCGCGGATCTTCACGAAGAAATCTGGAAAATGGGGCAGGGCATTCTGACAGTGCGAAGGGAAATGGTAACGTTGCTCGTTGATGAAGCCGATATTCTGACCTCTTGAGCTGCTATTGTCTAAGCAACGGTATTGATGTGATCAGGAGCGCCATCAGAACTCCCATTACCATGCCGGCGAAAACTTCCAGTCGCGTGTGACCCAGCAATTCCGCCAGCCTGCTTTCGTGCAAGCGATGCTCTTTAAAAAGTTCATCCATCATCTTATTGAGAACTCTGGCCTGCGCGCCCGCTGCACGTCGAACCGTCGCGGCGTCGAACATGACCAGAAGTGCGAACGCCAGTGCCACATCGAACGTAGGCGATGTAAAACCCATCATCAAGCCGACTGAAGTGGCGAGGCCCGAAACCATGGCGGAATGCGCGCTTGGCATGCCGCCAGTGCTTATCAGATAGTTGAAATCGAAGCGCCGCGTGCAAGTGAACTGGTTCAACATCTTTGTGGATTGCGCCAGCATCCAGGCGAGGAAAGGCGACCAGAAGCACACGCTCTTGAATATGCCGAGGACTGATGTATCCAGTACCGTCATGGGTCGTGCATAGCAGCATCTCTCCCGCCGGGTCAAGAAGAAACCCGGTGGCGTTCTGCTCTCACGATGCGAATTGATGAAGATCAGAATGCCGATCGTACACCGGCGCTGGTGGTGTAGCCATAGCTGTTCCAGTTTCCGAACATGTGATCGTACCGAACATACGCCGTAATTCCCAGAAACTTGGCATCCAAGCTCGCGCCGATTTCCGTATCATCGGCGGGCGATTCCGGTCCGTTCACCGGAAACGTACTTGCGGAAGAATCCGCCAGACTGGCGTTGGTATCATGCCCACCTGTCTTGAGCTCTCGCCCCCATTGTGCCTTCACGGCAGGAACGAGTTTCAGCCAGCCGGTGTGAATTTCGCGCGATATGCGGAGACCACCGCCCGCCTGGGCCGAAGTGTTACGCCGACCGTCAACTGCAAGATCAAGCGGACCGGCGCCGCTTTCGGTATAGCCATCCTCTTGCAACCCGACATAGGACATCGTCAACATAGGCGAAATTTGCCACGACTCGCCGCGCCAGTCATAACTGCCGCCGACAAAAGCAGCATACGGGTGACCGTCGAATCCGGAATCCGCAATATGCGCAAGATCGCCAATCTGAATGTGCCGCTCCACATCGCTCCGGCTGTTTCCGTAGTCCGCGCCAGCCGCGAGTCTGATCCGGCCCAGGCGCCACATGCCGTATGAACCGACATAGTTTGCATCCGCCACGCCCTCGCTGCCGGAGTCGTCCCAGCTCAGCCGTGTATGTGACGTACCTGCTGTGACGCCGATAAGCACCGAGTCGCCGATATCACGCTCCACACCACATGAGAATCCCTCCACGTCAAACTTGCATGGACCGTCTGGAATATGGAAGTGACCGTCAGAACCCTCCACCCAACCCAGCCATTTGCCGGTCTGCGGCGATGCCCCGTCTCCGGTGATCTCGTCCAGATGCGATTCTGTCTCGCCCAACTGCCCGCGCCCAGCGATCAGACCTGCATCAGTGAAAGAGTCGGACTCACCGGGGCCGAGCCTATCCAGCGTTCCGCCGACCTCATTTCCAGGAATTGTATCCAAAGCTTTGAATATCGGCGCCCACTCTGCGCTTGATCCCTCCGCACCGCCGGCGAGTGTGCTCAGTTTTGCGCCGATTGCCTCGCCTGCTGCGGTATCACCGTAGCTGGCGTAATCGCGATGAGGCGGAGGCGTGTAAGATTCGGGTGGAGGCGTTGTGACGCTTGGAGGCGTCGTAGTGCCCGGCGGCGGGGGGCGCCTGACTGCGTCGGCAGAGGCCCCTATTGCAGATGCAGTCAAGAAAGAAGAAATTATTAAAAGGGATGAAACAACAGCCATTTGATTAGGAATTCTTCGCGTCGTCATGAAAATGTCCACAAGCGCCTCCCTTTTGAGTGTACGTCCAATTTATGGAGGCAAAAGCTACATCACTTTCCGCCGACTGAACAAGGTTAAACATAGAGAATACTACCGCGGTATCGCCTCTGTAGCCGCGCCCAACTGGTAATTGAAGGATTATCTCGCGCGAACGCGCAAAGAATCCGCAGACCATTAACGTTGGCGTCCCTGGCGTTCTGCAAAAACCTTCTTTGTGCAAATGGCTTTAAACGTGCTGCCGTGAGATGTTACTATAAGCGTGTGATTGAGAAGAACATCAAACACATAGTGTGGGATTGGAATGGAACGCTCGTTGATGATGTCTCGGCATGCGTCGAGACGATCAATGTCTTGTTACATCGGCGCGGAAAACCGCCGGTCAGCCGGGAGCGGTATATCGAGATTTTCGATTTCCCGGTGAAGGACTACTACCTGACCCTGGGCTTCGATTTCTCAACGGAGAATTGGGACGACATCGCGCACGAGTTCCACGAGATCTACGAGCGGACAGCTCGACATGCGCCACTCAGAGAAGGCATTGTGGAAATGCTCGATATGATGCGATCTCGCGGTCTGCCGATGTCCATACTCTCGGCATCTGAGACTTCGATACTGGAAAAGATGCTGGTGGCACGAAATATCCGATCTTATTTTACCGGCATCTACGGGCTGGATAATCTTTATGCCCATTCCAAACTTGCGTTGGGGAAAGTCATGATGTCAGAAATCGGTATTCCGGCACATAATGTATTGCTCATCGGAGATACGAAGCATGACTTTGAAGTTGCCCGCGATCTGGGAATCGGCTGTGTGCTGGTTGCAGGCGGCCATCAGGCTGAGCATAGGCTTGCAAAGTGCGGATGCCGGGTCCTGCCGGGCATCGGCGAGTTGGTGTCGTTGTTTTGAAAGGCGGATCAGGATGTCATGATTGGAATTGCTGGATACTTACGCATCTGCGATATTGCATGGAACAAATCCTCGTATGGCAAAAGAAATCATAATAACATTTCAACCATCCGGCCGAAGCGTTTTCGTTCTGCCAGGCACGATTCTGCTTGAAGCCATCGAGCAGGCCGGCGTCATTCTCGAAACGCCGTGCGGCGGCTCCGGGAAGTGCGGCAAATGTCTGATACGTATCGTATCCGGCAAGTGTCATCCGTCCGAACACGAGGAGGATGTCGTAGGGCAGGCGAAGTTTGAGCAGGGATACAGGCTTGCATGCCACTGCAAGGCTGACGGTCCGCTCACGATCGAGGTGCCTGATTCATCACTGTTCCAGTCGGGGATTCAAATCCTATCGCACAACACAGCCGAACATGTCGAAGTTGAGGCAGGCGGAATTCCTGGCCAGCGTTTCGGCATCGCGTTCGACATCGGCACCACAACGCTCGTAGGAACGCTGGTTGACATGGCCACCGGCGCCGATCTCGCGGTATCGAGCTCGGTGAATCCCCAGACTTCTTACGGCGACGACGTCGTGGCTCGCATCAAGAAATGCAGAGACGACGCCGATGGTCTCCGCTTGCTTAACGGCTCGATACGCAAGGCCGTCAATTCCATAATCGGCAAACTGCTGAAACATTCTGGTGTGGACAAGAACGCCGTCATCCAGATCGTTTGCGCCGGCAACACGACAATGCAGGAAATCCTGTGCAATATCGATCCTTCCTCGCTTGGAGAAATGCCATTCACCCCGGCAATTCTGGATCCAGTCAGAATGAAAGCGTCCGAAATGAAACTCGCCGGTATCAACCCGGATGCCGACGTGTTCGTGTTTCCCAACATCGGCGGGTTTGTCGGTGGTGACACAGTTGCCGGCATCGTGGCAACGCGTCTTGACAGGCGCCCTGAGCCTTCTCTGCTTGTTGATGTAGGCACGAACGGCGAAATCGTGCTTGCGCACGGCGGCAGGCTGATGGCCACCTCTGTTGCAGCGGGTCCGGCTTTTGAGGGCGCGAGGATCGTTTCAGGAATGCGCGCAGCGAACGGCGCTATCGAGAAGGTTGTGACGGAAGACGGCGATATCAAAATCAATGTGATCGGAAACTGCAAGGCCGTCGGCATCTGCGGCTCAGGCTTGATCGATATCACAGCCGAACTGCTGCGGCTCGGCGTTCTGGACAGCACTGGACGGATCGTTGAACCAGACGAACTTTCCTCCGGCCTCCCGGCTGCGATCCGGAAGCGTGTCTTCAATGACAAGGGACAATTAGCCTTCATACTGGCCACTGGAACAATCACTGCATCTGGAGAGCCGTTGATGCTTTGGCAGAAAGACATTCGCGAGCTTCAGCTTGCGAATGGAGCGATCCGCGCCGGGATAAATATCCTCTTAAAAATGGAAGGGCTGAAGCCTGAAGATCTCGGGAGCATATTGCTTGCCGGAGCATTCGGTAATTTCATAAGGCGCAACAACGCCGTGCGCATCGGCATGCTGCCACAAGTTCCGAACGATAGAATCAGGTTCGTCGGAAATGCATCATCTTTCGGCGCAAAGCGGGCGCTTCTCTCCGCAGCGGAGAAAGAATATGCCATAAAGATCAGGCGCGAAACGCGGCATGTGGATCTTTCGCTGAGCCCCGATTTTCAGACGGAGTTCAGCGAAGCGATGCTGTTTCCAGAGGAGGATGTTGGGTATGGCGGATAGCAAAGCGATTGAGGTGTTTCCTCACGAATGAGCGTCTGTGTGGATGCTATCTATGACGTATATTATCCGTTAGCCCAAAGGATATGAGAAGCAGAATATATATTGTTCTCCTAATCCTGTATCCCATTATCAGCACTATCTTTCGTGCTCTTGGATCAAGAACATTTAGCGATGCTCTACTCAGCGCATTGCCAATGTGGGTATTTCTCGCGTTAGCGATAAGTGGCATTGTTCAGTTCCTGCGGAAAAAGGACGATTTGTTGAACGCTATACAGAATAAGGAATTAGAGAACGGTGTGCCTGTTCGCTACTGTTCTGAAGGTAGATTCAGAAAGTTCTGGTGTTGGTATCCCTGGGAATCTTCCGGGGTTCTTATGGCTCATGACAAGACATTGCTTATCTACTCGACGCATGACCATACGATGAAGATGGAATTTCACCAAGACGATCGTCATGTCCGATGGATTGGTCCAGTCTTCTCGAAAGGTGCTTCTTGCTGGTTTCAGATAGAGAGCTCCGGCAAAAGTCATTATTTTACCTACGACAGCGGGGCGACAATCTTCTTTTCACACGAACTCACTAAGTCTTTGTATAGCTACTTGAGTGTGTGGGGGGGGGTAACAAAACCTTGAACCGTATTTTTCAAACTGCGGCGCTCTGAAAACAAACGGTTAATGTCATCGTTGGCCACCATGACAAAGAGGAAGAAAAGGCTCTGGCAGACCAGGAAGAGACGATGAAATGGACGACCCTGAAGGGGTCGTATTCCGCAGCCCAGGGCAACGCCCTGAGGAAAATGAAAACCCAGAGCAGATGGAGGCCGGTAAGAGTGAAAGAGTGACGAAGGTCGATCTTCGCGCCATTTGGCCTCTTTGGATATGGTTTGGATTGGGCGCAGTCCCGAGGTTGCACCTCGGGCTTTGGAATTGCACCCTTTTTGCCTTCGCCCAAGAGGCTACGGCGGATAAGTCAGGGTGCTTGAGAAATGTCAACGGAATGATATGAACTGCGAGCACGCCGCGCCAAGGTAGCTCGCGAAAGCTCACACACCTTGAGCTCTAACGTTCATATGGCCATCACAACAGAATTGACGGTATGTACAGAGTTCTGTACGCTCCTGTACAACTTAGAGGTGTAATATGACAACCGTAACATTGACCGAATTCAGGAGTCACGCATCCGGTATGCTGAGCCGAGTGGAAAATGGAGAAACACTGCTCGTGCTTCGACATGGCCGACCCATTGCAGAAGTGACGCCCGTTGCAAATCAAAACAACGGGCGACCTTCGTGGAAAAGACCAGGCCTGCGACTCTCGACAAAAGGTGTGAGCCTTTCTGCAACCATTCTGGCGGAGAGGGCCCATGAAAGCATATCTTGATTCATCTGCTTTTGCGAAACGCTTTATCGAAGAAAACGGAAGCACCGGTGTCGAATCCATCTGCGCTCGTGCCTCGGAACTTGGATTGAGTGTGCTCTGCGTGCCCGAGATCGTCTCCGCGCTTAACCGGCACCTCCGCGAACACATGTTAACACCAACCCAGTACAATCAGGCGAAGCGGCGATTGCTGGATGATGTCCGTGATGCAGATATCATATCATTGACCCCCTCGGTGATTGGTTCGGCGATCATGGTTCTCGAGGCAAGTCCAGTTAGAGCGATGGACGCTCTACACGTGGCCTCTGCGCTTGAGTGGGGGGCTGAACTCTTCGCATCATCCTACAAACAGCAACTGAGCGCAGCAAAACGAGCAGGCCTGAAGACGCAGCAGACATAAATGAACCTATGCGTTTCTCAACCCGCGAGCGGCTCTCGAACGCATGGTTTATGACGTGGGCACAATGACAAAGAGGAAGACAAGGCTCTAGCAGACCAAGAAGAAACTGGTTGCGTCCGGTCCACTTCCTGCTGCCTAACGCCTTGCCGACCAACAGCTACAGACTCACGCTTGAGGCCGAAATAGCCTTGATTTCTGCGGCTATGCCTTGCACCAATGCTTCGGGCGCGGTTTTATTTAGCTTGAGTATAGCCAGGGAACGGTTGGTTTTTGGATCGCGCGAATCGCGCATTTCTTCGATGTTGATCGCGGCTGCGGCAAGTTTTGCACCAATCGCGCCGATCACGCCTGGTCTGTCTTCGTACACGAAGAAGACGACGTGGCCGACGGGTTCAAAATAGAGTTTGTCGAAGTCATTGATGCGGGAAACCATCATATTGCCCTCGGTAACGGTGCCCCGCACGCTGACATGGCGCAGAGTCTCACCGTCAACCGAGCTCGTGAAGTCCAGTGTCATTGAATTCCCAAATCTTTTTTCAGGCTCGATCTTGCGATTGACGATTTGGATGCCCATCTCGTCCAAATACCGCTTTGAAGGCCTGAGATCCATTGAGTTATCTGAATCGTCTTTGATACCAGCGACTATGGGAATCAAGAGCCATTCGGCGAACGGCGCAAGCGAACCGTAAAAGCTGGTTTCAATCAGCTTCAGCTTTGTATTTTTGCCCACAAACCCCCTGCAAAGTCTTGATAGCGTGTTAGCCAGTCTGCAATAGGCTTCGTCGAGCCCTTCCGGAATGTCGCGATTGACGATGAAGCTGGTGATTCCCTTGGTGTCATAATCGATCAGCTGTTCGGCGGACCGCAAAGCTGCCGTGGAATTGGCTTCAAAAGTGCTGGCGCCAAGATGTGGCAGCATAATATCGGCGATGTCGGCAATCGTCTTCGATCCTTCCGCATCCTTGGGATAGACGTCGTTGAGAAGTCGAAGGCCTTTTTCCTTCTTTGCCTGGCGAAGCGTATCTTCATCAATTATACCGGCGCGGGCGCAATTGATAATTGTGGCGTTCTTCTTCATCAGCGAGAGAAGCTTTGCACCGACCATCTTTTTTGTTTCGTCATTTTCGGGGACATGAAGTGTAATGTAGTCCGATTCTTTGAATATCGTTTCAAGATCTGTCAGCTCCACGTTCATTTCCCGCGCCCGTCCGGCTGAGATGACCGGATCGAAACCGAGCAGCCGGCAGTCGAAGCCCGACAAACGCTTTGCGACAAGACGTCCGATATTGCCCAGCCCGACGATTCCAACCGTTTTTTCAGCGATTTCCCTGCCCATGAACTTTTTCTTCTCCCATTCGCCCCTGCGGCAGGACGGGTCGGCGGCAACGATATGGCGGGCGTCGGCAAGCATCATGGCAATGACTTCCTCTGCGACGCCGTTGGAATTGGCGCCTGGTGTGTTCATCACATCCACGCCTTTCTTGCGGGCGTACTTGATGTCGATCGTATTGAATCCGGCGCCGGCGCGGATAATGACTTTGAGCTTCGGGAGGGAATCTATGACTGCGGATGTCACGCTTTCGCTCCTGACGACAAGCGCATACGTGTCCGGATGTTTCTGGGCCAGAGTCGCTATGTCCCCGGAATCATCCTGCACGACTTCGTAGTTGCCGTTGGCGATAAGTGTCTCTTTCGCGATTTTCTCCAGCTTTGTCGGAATAAGAACTTTCTTCATGCAGCATGCCTCCAGATGGTTTTCTAAAACGAAGAAGCGCGAAGGATAGCGATTCGTCGTTGCGGAATCAAGCTTGACCAGCGCGGAAGGTGATTCTACATTCCAACTCTCAATTGCAATGAACCGACGTTATTCTATAGCGCTGCTGTCCGTCTGCCTCACACTATCCGGTGTGCGGGGGATTTTTGCCCAATACGGGCAAAATTCCCAGTTCGGCCAGGAAGAGAATCAGCCAAAAATGTCGAAGTTCGCGGATCAGGAAACCAAGCCGGACAGGAAAACGCCGGGCTGGTTCTTTCATTGTCCGGCCATGACCAACGCCACAAGCCAGTTTGAATATGCGAACTCGTTGCTTCAGAAGGGGAAGACAAAGGCCGCGATGAGCGAATACGACGCGCTGGTCCACAGATGGGGAAACGCGCCGGAAGCCGCCAAAGCGCAGCGCGAATATGCGAGGCTTCTTGAGGAGAGCGGTTATTACAAGGACGCGTTTGACGAATTGCAGTATCTGATCACTTATTACGGCGGTCAATTCCCTTACGATGAGGCATTGGATCACCAATTCAAGATTGCCAACTATATAATGACAACGCCGGAGGCCAGATGGTTCTTTGGCGGAGTAATGGCGCCGGAACGCGCTCTGCCATTGTTCGAGAAGATAGTGGAGAATGGTCCGACCTGGAAAAGGTCCGCTGAAGCAGAGTTCAACATGGGGATGATTAACGAGGAAACGAAGGATTATGAGGCCGCAAGTCTGGCGTACGAAACCGTTGAACGCCGATATCGAGGC
>Ga0181535_10005348_pt1 | contig 13797 bp, 6 predicted proteins | sample PEATcosm2014_Bin_44_FD_119774 | JGI IMG/M metagenome (GOLD analysis project Ga0181535, IMG submission 119774) | Peatland microbial communities from MTU Mesocosm Facility, Houghton, MI, USA - PEATcosm2014_Bin17_30_metaG | ecosystem: Environmental > Terrestrial > Soil > Wetlands > Peat | place...
GCGACCATTCTGGCCTTGACATCTTCAATCCCGCCGACGGGAACATTTATGTGGAGGGGTCCGGTGGAGTTCCGGCAGGCGTCAAGATCCAGACTGGAATTGGCATGGTTGTCCCACGCCTTGGCCTGGCCTACCGTCTGGACACCAAGACGGTGATCCGCGCCGGTTACGGGTTGTCATCAAATCCCGACAGCTATCGCAATGTGCTCACGACTTATCCCTCGGTGGTTTCGCAGACGATTCAGGGAGCCACAGGGAATGTGTCGCCCCTTATCAACGGCGTGCCCGTCACGACGGTCACCGGTATTCCACTCTTGACGCCCCCGACTCTGAGCCCAAGCTCACCGTCGATTGCTCTTGGTAGCCTCGGCACTCCCGCGGGCTCCCTGGGAGCGACCACGCTGCCCCTGAACTACAGGCGCGGATACTACGAGTCGTACAATGCAGCGTTCGAGCGCCAGCTTCCGAGCCAAATCACCTTCAATGCAACCTACGTCGGCGAACTGATCATCCGCGAAGTTCCGGGCATCAACATCAATGCAAATCAGGCGCCTGGCCAAACGAATGCAGGGCAGCCGATGAAGCCGCTGTATGGCATCACAGCTAGCATCACGTCCGAAATTCCGAATGGAACCGGACACTACAATGCACTGGAACTCCAGGCAAAGAAGAGATTCTCGGGCGACAGCAACGTGGCGATCAACTACACGTACTCCCGTGCGATCAACGACTATGGCGATCAGTCTGACGGCGAGTCTGGTCTGTTTACTGCGATGAGGGGATCCGAGGCTTACTGGCGCCTCAACCGGGGATCGGCTGGTTTTGACCGGACACATAACATCCAGATCTTTGGGAACTATATGCTTCCCTTCGGAAAAGGTCAGGCCTATTTGCAGAACGGCCCCGCGGGATACATCCTGGGAGGTTGGGGATTGAGCGGCTCCCTGAGCCGTGAAAGTGGTACCCCCTTTACGGTAACGGGCAGCGGCGGCTCGCTGGGTCCCAGTGTTGTCGGCAGCTCGCAATTTGCTGATGTGGTCTCCAAGTCGAACATGATTCTTGGCGGGCACAACGGCAACGGCACCGGCGCTTATTTCAACCCTGCCAATTTCCAAGACCCATCGGTAACCCAAAAGGCTGCGTCGGGGTCGAGTTGCTCCACTTCCAATCTTGCAGCGTGCCGCTTCGGAACGGCGGGCCTGCACTCGCTTCGCGGGCCGGGCCTTACCAATCCGAGCCTCAGCGTGGCTCGCACTTTTGCGATATCGGAGCGTTTCGGATTGGTCTTCCGCGCCGAGGCATTCAACCTTACCAATACCCCCCAATTCAGCAATCCCAACGCGAGTGTGACTGGCGGTAGTTTCGGGTTGATCACAGGCACAACAGGCAATTCCAACCGCGAGTTACGCTTCTCAGGTCGAGTGACCTTCTAAGTGATCTTTCACAAGAACCGCGACCACCGCTCAACACGAGCGGTGGCTGCGCGATGACTCGATCTTGGATTCAAGGATCACAAAATGCCGTCAAAGACTCTCACCCGCATGGGCCGCAGAGGGTTCTTGCAAGGCGGAGTCGCGTTAGGCGCTCTTGCTGGATTGAACATTTCGGCAGAAACAACTCCGATCGTCACCGGCGAGACAGATCGAAAGTATTGGCTTCAAATTCTTGTCAAGGTAGCCGATCCGGTTCTGAGCGCGGCGAGCCAGAGGCGGTTGAAGGAACTGATGCCGGTCGAAGCTCCGCATGGAAACCTGGCGGAACGCCGTCAATTTACCCATCTTGAAGCTTTGGGCCGTCTCTTGACGGGTATTGCGCCCTGGCTGGAATCGGGTTCGGCGGAAGGTGCGGAGGGCAAGCTCCGAAATCAATACGCAGAGTGTGCCCGCCTTGCCATTCAGTCGGGCACGGATCCGGCGTCCCCTGATTTTCTAAATTTCAACAAGGGCAGCCAGCCTGTCGTAGATACCGCGTTTCTTGCGCTGGCAATTCTGCGCGCGCCGACAGAACTTTGGCACAAACTGGATGACGCGACGCAGCGGCATGTGATCGCCGCGCTCGATTCCTCTCGCCAGATCCGTCCCGGCTACAACAACTGGCTGCTGTTTTCGGCAATGATTGAGGCCGGACTGTCGTTCATGGGTGCATGGTGGGACCCGGTGCGTATCGACTACGCAATTCGCACCATGAATACCTGGTACAAGGGCGATGGAGTCTACGGCGATGGGTCGTCGTTCCATTGGGACTACTACAACAGTTTTGTCATTCATCCCATGCTGCTTGGCATTCTGGACACCATCTCGAAGGCGTCCAAAGCATGGGTATCGTTCGAGCCCGAAGTCCTGGTTCGAGCGCAGCGCTACGCGGCAATCCAGGAGCGACTCATCGGCCCCGACGGAGCTTTTCCGCCGATCGGCCGATCGCTTTGCTACCGCTTCGGCGCATTCCATCTGCTGGCGGAGATCAGCCGCCGCCAGCAATTGCCGAAAGGGATTTCTCCTGCGCAGGTTCGTTCCGCTTTGACAGCAGTGATGCGCCGCATGATTGATGCTTCTGGCACGTTTGACGAGCGGGGCTGGCTGACCGTGGGATTCTACGGGCATCAGCCGTCCATTGCCGAGTCCTATATCTCAACGGGAAGCTGTTATTTGTGTTCTGCGATGTGGCTTCCGTTAGGGCTGCCGGAATCGGATCCTTTCTGGGCAGGAGCTGCAGCGCCGTGGACATCAAAGAAGACATGGGCTGGCGAGCAAGTGAGGGCAGATCATTCGATCCGAGATACCAATTCCGAAAACCTCTAGTGCATGGTTCACGAACGTTTGCGGGCACGACAGTAGCCGCTCGAGCGCAAATGAAAAGTGAGCCAACTCAAGACATGCAGAGCGGTTGCGGAGGAGATGGCAATGACTGGAGTCTCAACCATGCTTGTGGTGGATCGGGAAACTGGTTGGGTTCGTGGAAGTATCAGCGCCCAGGAGCTATTGGCTGGGCGACGGCGTCACGTCGATTGGGAGTTGGAGAGAAGCAGTTCGTTCCGTTGAGAGAGATAAGGACGAGCAGCGTGCGTGATCGAGAAACATCACGATAGTTAGTCAGGCGTCTGAGACGACGGTTGGGCTTTGCACCAACCTGAATCGCCAATGAAATCGATTCTATTCCCTCTTGATTGCTTGTCGCTCATTCGAAATGGCAAGGGCGCCGCAGGTGTTACTCCTGCAGCGCCCAGGTTTGGTGTTCAGTTAGAAGACGAACTTGCCGCCGAGTTCGAGCACGCGAGGATCGAACGTGCTTGTAGCTTGGCCGTAGTTGCCGCCGCCGGTGGTTGTGCCAATGCTGTTGAACTCCGTGTGATTGAAGGTGTTGAAAGACTCCGCGCGGAACTCGAAGTGAGCCCGCTCGGTTACCGCGAAGGACTTGTAGACCGAGGTCGTGAAGTTGGTGCGATGTGGGCCTACGAACGTATCCCTCTTACCGTTTCCAAAGCCCAGATTCGGTCCGCCCAGGTAGCCCGGTGTTGGAGGGGCCAGAGGATCGGCTCCGCCATCCGTCGCGGGGGTGCTGAACCAGTTGTTCACCTTGTGGTGATAGCTGATCTTGCCCACAACGTTGGCACGGTTGGTGTAGGTGCCACCCAACCCAATGGGATCGGTCACCCCGCCAAATCCGGCTGCGACGGGAAGACCTGTCTCGGTAATCACCGTACCGGCAAGTTCCCACCCACCGAGAGCCGAGTGCAGCAATCCAGTGCTCTTATTGAAGACGGGCAGTTTGTAGATGTAGTTGCCCTGCAGAATCTGACGACGATCGTATTCGCTGCCTCCTTTATCGTACTTGAGGTCCCATGGGTTGCTAATCTGGGTAAGGTCAGTGTCGGTAAGATCGATGTTATGCGAGTAAGTGTAGTCCAACTCGCCGCTTAGGCCCCATTTGTTCTGAGCGCGAAGGCCGGTCTGGAAGCCGTTGTAGGTTGAGTTAGTCGTGTTCTCCTCCTGCAGGATGTTTCCAAAGCCCTGGTAGGTGCGAAGGGCATTGCTAAGGCCGTAAGTTAGATTGGGAGCGCTTCCCAGACTCAGACCGTTGTATCCCACCGATGCTTCCCGGAGGACATTCGGGGTGTTAAGGGGGAAATTGTTGAGTGGGCGATCAATATTCTGATGCCAGGCCACGTTGCCGACGTACTGGACTACCCAGATCAGAGATGGTTTCAGTTCGTGTTGGATTCCCAGGCTATACTGCGCAACTGCAGGAGCCTTGTAGGTGGTGGCAAGAGTCACCAGGCTGGCCGGAAGAATGGGCAGGTTGGTGACACTCAGGCAATTGGCCGGGTTCGATGTCGTTGATGCCGACGTCCACGAGCAGTGGGGATTGCTGTAGTAGACGCTGTTGACACTCGGTACGTACTCGTAGGGCAGGTTATTGTTGGCAAGATCGTAGATATCGTTGCCTTGCATGCGCTCGAAGAAAGTGCCGAAGCCGCCACGAAGAACGGTCTTCCCGGCACCGGTCAGGTCGTAGGAGAATCCTACTCGCGGCTGAGCGGTCTTGTAGTCGTTTGTAACAACCCCGTGCGCAACACCGTCGGTTCCTGGGACCACCATGCCGTTGAGATAGTAAGGGGCATTGAATCCCGCTGGCGTAACAACTCCCACGCTTGAAGGATCGATCGCGTTCGTTGAGGTCCAGACGGGAGGCGTGTTGATATAGGTGCTGGGTTCAAAGTTGGACAACTGGTTGTTGCGCTCCCATGCGTGGGGGAGTGCATCGTAGCGAAGTCCAAGTTGCAGGCTCAACCGCGGTGTGACCTTCCAGTTGTCGTTGACGTAAGCGGAGGGTGTCTGGTTGACGTAGTGACGAATCGACATAGACTGCGGTTGAGAATAGCCAGTGGTGAGTCCGAGCACCAAGCTCATGAACGGATCGCCTGAGGTGCCGCCGTTTCCATTGCCTGTCTGATTCTGGCTCAATCCGAAATCGCCGGCCGCGTCGTTTTGCAATTGCTGGTTCTTGGTGTAGCGGTTGTAGCTGAAGCCGAATTTCATCGCGTGCTTACCTGCGGTATAGGAGATATCCACCTTGGGCTCGTAGTCTTCGGCCGCATTGTGCCACGGACCATATCCAGTTTCTTCGCCGGTCCCTATACCCTTCCCGTTGATTCCGTTAAACCCTGGAAACTGATTGGATCCGGAGTTGGTAAAGAAATTTGCCTGGGTCCAGGTGCTCGGAGCAAGTGCGTCGAGTGAGTTTGTGATGTTGATGATATTGCCGTCGTAATTCATCGATGCTTCAACCAGCAGGCTCGGCGTGATTGTGGCACTGACCTTGATCGCCGCGCTGTTCGCGGGATTGCTCAAGGTGCTGCTGATGGTGTTGTAGGACTCAAAGTTCCAACCAAGATCGGCGTCGGGAAAACCTTGAGACACGCTGTCATGGATGTAGTGTCCCAGGATTTGCCATTTATCGTTGACCTTGTGATCGATGCGCACAATTTCTTCAGACACTGTAATGGGATTGCTTTCCGATGAGACGCTGTTGTCCGTGGAGGTCTGAGCGACCTTCGGAATCAGCGGCGACTGCAGGAAGAGTACGGCATTGCTGTCAAACAAGGTGTGGGGTATCACCTGGTTTGGGAATGGCAGTCCGCGATATCCAGCGAGACCTGCACCTGCCAGCTTGGCTGCGAAAGCCGGATCGGGCACTTGTGCCGCGGTCGGCACAAGAATGACCTGATTGGGCGCGTATGCGGGTGCTATGTAGTGCAAGTCGATTCCCGCTACCGGCCGATCCGCGTCTGGAATCGTTGGCTGTACATTCGGCTGACTGCCCTGGATAATGCGGCGCCATTCCTGGTTGTAGAAGAAGAACGTCTTCTTCGAACTCTGGTCGTAGACGTGTGGAATGAGAACTGGTCCGCCCGCGTTAGCGCCGAAGATATTCTGCCGCAGCATCGGCACTGGTGAATGAGCACCGTTGTACTTGTTGAAGTAATTGTTGGCGTCGAAGTCGTCGTTTCGTGCGAACTCGTAGGCTTCGCCGTGGAACTTTTCGGTTCCGCTCTTGAGAGCAAGGCTCATGGTTGCGCCGGAAGAGATCCCGTAGTCCGGAGGATAGTTGCTGGCCAGCACTTCAAACTGAGCAATCGCATCCATCGAAGGCATGATGTCCATGCCACCGGCGCCACCGCGATCGTCGGCTTCGCCGCCGTCAATCAGCCAGATGTTATGGCTCTGGCGTAGACCGTTCACGCTGATGCCAAAGTCCGACGCCACTGAGGTTGGCGTGTTGCTGTCCGGCAGCATTGAACTTACTCCCATTCCGAGCGCAGCCAGCGATGCAAAATTACGATTTTCCGTTGCAATCTCAGTCACCTGCGTCCCGCTGATGAGAGTGCTGACCGTATTGGATTCGACTTGCACCTGCAATGCATCCGCGGTCACCGCTACTTCAACAGTTTCAGCGCCGATGGTGAGTTTTACATTCTGCGCAAGAGTCTGCGAAACATTCAGCGTCAGACCCGAGGCGGTGTATCCCTCGAATCCTTTCGCTGTTGCCTTCAGACTGTACGTGCCGACGTTCAGCCCCGGAAATGAGTACCCACCGGTACCGTTGCTGACTGTGTTGTAGACGAATCCGGTTTCGTCCTGTTTGAGGATCAGGTTTACGCCCGGAACCGCAGCGCCGGTCTGGTCCATGACCGTGCCGATGATTTCGGAGTTTTGCTGCGCATTCACTCCAACGCTCGCAAACACCAGGGTAAACAGCAATAGAAGCAAGATGCTTTTCGATTGATTCATATGGCCATCCTTTTGAAGGTTGGTGAAAGGTTTGCTTTCTGTTGTGGCGTTTTCGATTTGCTTGTGGCAAAATCGAATTTCCGGGGAGATCGATCACTTCGTCGACTTACATTGAAGAAATGAAGATCAATGGGTCGCTGGAACGCGTTCACGCGTCGTGCGCGAGGCAGATTCGATGAAGAGAGTCACCCCTTCTTTAGAGCGCAAAATCGCCTGAGCGTGCATCGAGCAGCCGCTCTGACAAAGCCCGGTTGTCCATACGACACCGGCGATCAAGTCTCAACAGAATCCATTGCCTGCGCGCTTGCCTATAGTGAGATCCTTTCCGATGCCTTTTCCCAGTCGCAGGCATCCATGACACAAATGCAGTCGGATTTTGAGTAGATCTCCGACGCAATTCCTATTTTTTGTCCAGAAATTGGTCGGTGACAATAGCCAATTGCGACCCTTTTCCCATAGCCATCGATCTGGTCAAATCTGAATTCAAGACCATTAAGTTGACACTTTCTTGGGGCGATCGCCACATTTCACGGCGCCATTGCGCCATACTTTGGATGCAACGTCAACCTTGGCTAGCCAATCAACGCCTCATCTGCAAACCAGCAAACGCGTCCGGCGATGGTCTTCGGCATCGGTGTGGAATACAACGTCAGCAGTCATTTTGCGGGGGACCTGACATTGCGATTGACGATGACATCTTTTCCCAACATCGGCTCATTACCGTCACCAATACTGGGGCGATCAGGCTTGTTTATCATTTCAAGAGGCAACGGGATAAAGAGAATCTAGCGGCACCCCGGTGACATTTCGAAACCTTTAATGGAGCCGCCTGTTGAGCAATCTGTTCCTGGCATCCAGTTTCACAGTCTAGTCTGCAGTCCCTTGAGGCGCGAATTGCCGAAGTCCGAATGGATATAAGCCACTATTGCCGTCGCATGAGCGGCCGACCGGAAGCGTCTTGAGGCTTAATTGCCCAACACTCAGTAATGCCGCCGCTCGTTCGCGCGGGTAGCCATTTTTCATGAGACACAACGGGACGAGTGTTTAGCTGGCTCAATCATGGGCAAACTGATCCACAGTTGAACCTTATGTGGCTCGGCTTACTGGGCGGCGGGAAGATAAAGATCCAGGTTTCTTGTGCGGTTCAGCTTTATAGTTGCTGCGCGGTCGACCTTGCTCATTGAAACGAGCAGGGGTCTCTGGTCGAGGTCGGCATAGTGCAAGCCGTCGTAAGATGCGAAGACGGTTAATGCAGAGAGCGTCGATCCGTCTTTGAGAACAATCGCAAAGGCCTGAGACTCGGACTCGGAGGTTGTCGAGGACGCGGAACCGGAGGAAGCCGCTGCCGCGGCAGGCCATTTGTACTCTGTGATCACGGCGTGCATCTCGGGCGTGATGACCGGCGATGCAGGTGGCTGGACAAACTGGGGGGCCTGCTGAACAAAGAGGGGCGGCTGGAGTCCATACCCGGCACCGGAGTCGTCGGGCAGGTATGCGTAGCCCAATCCGTAGGGCGAGAAGGCCCTGGAGCGGCTGAAACCGTTGCCACCCCTTGTGAAGCCATGCCCGGCACCGCCGTGGCGCTGGGCGCAGGCATCTTTTGCCCCACTCAGAGCAAAGATCGCAAACAAGCTGACCAGGATCGTACGTCGCATGGCAGCCCTCGTGAGGGGGAGTCTAACACCCGGGCCCGCGATTGTAAATTCTGTTGCGGCTTGGTCGAGCTTGCCTCTGGAGGATTTGATCGGAGGGGAAGACCGTCGATGTTGGGTCAATCTGCCGAATGAAACTGATCTTCAGCCCAAAGCACAGCTTCGGCGTAGCAATTGTTCACCTTTGTTGCATCAACGCCGTTGGACAGGGCAATTGTTTCGCAGGTGGCCCAATCCCCGTGCTCATGCCTCCTGAGCCACTCCAGCATGCTGCCTTCCCGATTGACGGTCCCTTGCAGCGCCTCTCGGATCTCCTTACGCAACGGAAGCGCCGGAGTGAGTTCCTCCATGGGAACAGCCAGCATGGCAGGGAGCAGGCTGAACATCCCCAGTAAATATTGCTCGTTGGAACTGAAGGCACAGTGCGCAGCGGCAAGTTCGCAGAATCGTGCGCGAATCATGGCCATCTTGAGAATCTCCGGAGGGCGTCCCCTGTTGAATTCGGTTGCGATGGCTAGTGTGGCGATGCGCCTGAAGGTGTCTTCGCCCAGAAAAACCAGAGCTGATCGCACTGAGGTGACCTCGGTGCGAATCGCGAAGGCTGCTGAATTCACCATGCGAAGGATGCGGTATGTGAGGGATTCATCTTTCTTGACTGCCTGGCTCAACCTGCCTAAATCGACCGGATCGGCATGTAACAGCTGCAGGATCTCGAAGTAACAGAGATGATTTGAGGGAACCTTGCGGTTCCTCATCAGCTCAGGGCGACAAAAATAGAATCCCTGAAAGAGCGTGAAACCCTCCAAACAAGCCTGCTGATACTCCTGCTGCGTCTCTACCTTTTCCGCAACCATTGCAACCTTGTTATCCTTGAGCCGCCGAAGCAGTTCCCGCCGCTGATCAGGGCCGGTCGAGATGAAATCCACTTTGATGTAATCGGCCAGTTCCACCAGCGGAACGAACTTGGGCGCCCATGCAAAGTCATCGAGTGCCAGCCGGTATCCCAGGGCCTTCAGGCTGCGGCAGACCGCAATAAGCTCGGGCGATGGCTCGGCGGATTCCAAGATTTCAAGCACGGTTCTTTGAGGTGAAAGAACTCTCACCAAATCCTCGGTCAGCGTTTCTGAAGTGCAATTGATGAATGCAAACGAAGTTCCGGTGAACTTCTCGACTCCAAAGATTACTGTGTCATCCATAACGGTTCGCGAGGCAAGCTCGCCATCCCCGTGAAACGCGGATTCATCGCCGATCCGATAAAGCAGCTCATACCCGTGAACCCTGCCGCGCAAGTCCAGGATTGGTTGACGCGCCAGCGATCGCAGGCTGCCCATCAGTTCAACTGGATAACCTCGAATTGAGCCTGTCGGATACTGCGCGGACATTTTCCCACCTGCGGCAATCAAGTATGCGCCCTCAAATCGTCGCCCGGGTCAGTTAAGCTGACAATTCCCCTAAAGTTACACAAGCGAAAGACCTTGGCCGAAGCGCGTCGACGACTTTACGCTGCCTTTCAATTCCGCGTTCAGAATCGGGGCCCTCCCCCAGCGATGGTTCTCTCGGGTAGCTGTCCCATTTCTATGCCCAGGCTCCGAAGTTAAATCAGGGACGGCGACCTTGGGGCATGGCCAGGCCTTCCCGGCGTGCGTTCTTGTTCACGTACATAGCTTCATCTGCGAAACTCAGAAGATCATCGACTGTGGTGGCGTCGTGAGGGAAGACGGCTTTGCCGACGCTTGCCGTTCCGCGCAGAGTATATCCTTCGCAGACAAACGGTTCGTCGAAACAGCGTTCCAGGCGTCTCGCCATCTCCTCGACATCGGCGCTGCTTCCTGCCACCGGTACCAGTGCAACGAATTCGTCGCCGCCAATTCTTGCCAGCTTGTCGTCGGAGCGGAGCTGACGCTTCATCCTGAGCGCCGCCTCCTGCAAATAGAGGTCGCCTATACGGTGACCGTAGGAGTCGTTGACGAGTTTGAATTGATCCAGGTCGATATAAATCAGGCCGAAGGTTCCGGTCGTCCCGCGAGCCTCGCGAATTTGCCGGTCCAGGTGCTGCTCGAGCGAAAAGCGATTATGAATGTCGGTCAGCAAATCGAACTCTGAGCGGTGCACCAGGTCGGAGTAAAGGCGCCTGGTCTCAATGGCTAGGGCGGCGAGCCCGACCGCAAATGAAAGGGTTGCGGACTCATTTTCAGCGGGTTTGGAGAGCGGACCGAGTGCCGCGAATATCGTGCCCAGGGGCTGACCCGTTCGGCCAGGAATCTCGCGCTGGACAATGCGCAGCCCCGCTTGTTCCGGCGGGCAGTTCCCCAGGGGAGCATCGCCGGTGATCTGGCACCAGGAAGCGGCTCCCCGCAGCCTGAAGGAGACCAGCCTGGTAATTTCCTCGACGATCTCAGCCAGCGAGCGCGAGCCGTTGATGTCTTCGAGAATGCTGCTGCGCCGCGCCTCAAAGTAGGCCGAGGAAGCCGTCTGTTCGCGCACCCGACGCTGAATGAGCCAGTCTCTCGTGCCCACAACGAAGACAAAGAGTAGCATGACTCCGACAGCAATGATAAGGTTCCGCACGTTGAGTAAGGATGGCTGTGCAACGACAGCAATGTCGTCAGGAGAGCGCATCAGGATATTGAACGGCACCTGGGCAACAAATGGGTTGGAGGTCTCGAGAACGCAGATACCCGTGACGCGGACTTTGGCGCCAGCAGGAATCTGCATCACGGATTGTGGTGAATCACTCTGGTGGCGATAAATGGCGGAAAATAGTTTGCCGTCGGTTGACAGAACATATTCATCCTGCGAAGCCTCCCGGACCTGCGTTTCAACCCGGCCTTCAATCGAGACAAGATCATAGTGATGTCCGGGAGATCCATTGCCGTGGGGAGTGAGAGTCTGCCAAGTAGCTGGGAGGGGCGTGATTGGAGCCCGGATATGACTTTCCTTGATTTCGCCATGCGCAAGGTTCAGGAAGCCGTCGTGCGCGTCGGGAAAGCCGGTTGCATCGGCAATGTCGCCAAGATGCAAAGGGGCGCGTGTCTGCGTCGAGACCCATATGCTCTTCACACCGTCCTGCAGTATTACGACGGTGCCGGGCTCATAATAGGTAATAGTTCCGCGGACCCGAACCCGCTCCGTCGAGTCACTCACATGAAAGCCGGCGAGGACACGATCCATGGGAGTGGCCGGCAGGGACCACGGACTGTTGTCGGCACGATTGACGACCTTAACATCGGCGATCGACTGTATGTGGATAAGGATTCCGGTCACCTGCATCTTGCTGTCGAATCTCTCGGAGGCGACGCCTGTGAGTTCCACATTGGCGTCGAGCATGTCTTCAAGAGCCAGGGCACCCTCGCCGTCAACAGTGGCGTCGAAATAACCTCCTTCGGTGAGCAACTGGAGAAACGAGAAAGGCACATTGGGCATCATGTCGGCGGACCGGATCTGGCCGCGCACAGTGACCAGCCTGCAATCGGCCTCAGCGCGGATCATCTGATCAAAACTCACAGGCATCGGTTTAGGCAGGGGGGCCTTCCCAAGCAAGGTGATACTCTCGCCGACCACAAATGGATTGAAGCTGCTTTGCGTTTTTCCCCGCACTATTACCCTGTCGCCGGGAACAAGTTTCATGTCGCCCGGAGGGCTGACATAGATTCCGACGTCCCCATCCTGCACAAACAAGGTCTTTTCAATGCTGCGGTAGTACGTGACTGTCGCCTCGAACGTGACGGGCAGGCCCCTGCCAGCCTCTTCGTTTGTGAGGGCATGAATGGCTCGGAGGGTGGTCACAGTGGGTCGCTCCACTGCCTGGACGGCGGAAGCGCACCCTAGAGTGATCGCGAACAGGATAATCAACCTTTTCATTGAACCGAATCCAAGTTCTGAATGATGTCCAAACCCTTAAGAGGCCCTATCGGCAGAATTGACTGTCGATATCATCAGGAGCATGGATTTGTCAGCTCCCTGTGCTTAATCTTGAAGCATTGAACGAGGCGACAACTGAACGACTCAACCGAGCAGGCGATCAATGGCGTCATAGCCGGTGGGAATCTCGATGCCGACGGTTTCGGCTCCCGCGGCAAGAAGCGCTGCAACAGAGTCGGGTCTGCGGCGGTACTTCCAATAGGAGTTAGTGCAGGCGCGTACGGCGAGCTGAAGCGCGGTGCGGTTGCGGGCATCGAAAGCGCCAACTGGAGCGCCGGCGGCGATGAGAGTGCGGACAACATCATGGTGAGCACGCCAGGCTGCGACATGGAGGGCGGTGGAGTTCGGGGCCAGTTCCCAGTAGGGATCGCCGTGAGGCCAAAAGGACGCTGCAGAGACGCCAAGGTCCAGCAGACAGCGGACGCCCCCATCGTTGTTAGCGCCTGCAAAGCGCGCAAGGAGCGTCCCACCCATAGAGAGAAGCTGCGTCAAGAACTGAGGATAGCGGTCAGCGAGACTGCGCGCGGTCTCAAGGTTGGCGCCAGCGCAGGCCGCTACCAAGCCATCGAAGCCTTCAAGGCCAGTCTCGAAACCACGTTGTTCAAGCGCGGCCAGGATGTCGCTGCGCCCATGGTAAGCGGCCATTTGGATTGCGTTGTGGCCGTCGTCGCCATTTGGTAGATAGGGGTCGGCATTGCGGTCGAGGATCGCCTCGATCATGACCAGCCCATTATCGCGACGGATGGCGTGTTGGAGGATCGAGTATTTCCAGCGCGTGATGTAGTTTGGGTCCGCGCCGTGCTCAAGGGCCAGCTCCAGGCCTTGGTCGTCGTGCCAGTCGCATTTGCGAACAGCGACGGTGGTAATGCTGGATCTATTGAAGCGGCCGGAACGCAGGAGAATTTCAACAACAGTATTGTCGTAGGTTTCAGGGGCGTGGTAAGGCGTCTCCTCATCGTTGGGGTCCGCACCGTGAGCCAGGAGCAGCTTTGTCAGGCCTGGGTTCCGCGCTAGCCCAGCGGCTCCATAGATCGCAGATTCCCGGATCGGCCGCGGCGGATCGTCGATGTATTCGATCCAGCAAGTGTTCGGATTGGCGCCGGCTTCGAGCAAGACTCGCGCGGTTGAGACGAAGGATTCAGAGCGCGCTTTGTCGATGCGAAGATAGCGGGAGAAGCATAAATAAGTGAGAGCATCCCATTTGTGCGGCCCGCCGACAGCTCTGACCAACGCCGCGTCGCTCGCCAACCCGGCGCGGACTGCGACCTCGTCGCCAAGCACGGCGGCGCTGTAGATGCTGCCGGTGGCAACTTCAGGGTAACGCGCCAGAATCAATTCGGCGTGCTCAAGGGAGCCGGAAGCGTGCCAACCATGGCGATCGACGCAGGCGACCTCAATGAAGGTGTTCAGCGGATCGACGACACCTTCAACAGAGC
>Ga0181535_10005349_pt1 | contig 13793 bp, 7 predicted proteins | sample PEATcosm2014_Bin_44_FD_119774 | JGI IMG/M metagenome (GOLD analysis project Ga0181535, IMG submission 119774) | Peatland microbial communities from MTU Mesocosm Facility, Houghton, MI, USA - PEATcosm2014_Bin17_30_metaG | ecosystem: Environmental > Terrestrial > Soil > Wetlands > Peat | place...
CCCCACACCCCGCACCGCAGCAACAGGTAACACGCCAGAGCCCGCGCAACCGCCGGCTCACACAACTGCGATCGCCGAAGACGCCCCCCTCGCCGAGCACGAACGCCAGCTCGTCGCCAGTGCTCTGGAAAAGGCAAAGGGCAACCAATCCCAGGCCGCCCGAGCCTTAGGCATAGGCCGCGACGCCCTCCGCTACAAAATGAAAAAGTACGGCCTGCTCTGAGAAGAAGCGAACCACGAGCAAAAAACGAGTGAGAAGCGAGCATGAGGCGAGCGTAGAACGCGAGAAGAGCAGCAAAATGGTGAGCTGAGCAACGAGCTGATGCCCAGCTGTTAACTCCCTCTCTTTTTACTCGCAGTTCCCTCGTATTTCGCTCGCTTTTCGCTCGCACTTTGCTCGCTCACGCGCTCTCTTCCCGCTCCAGCGCCCGATCCGCCGCATCCTTCAGCATGCGAGCCACAGTCTCCCGCAGAACCTCCGGCCCCGCAGGCTTCGCCAGATAATCGGTGAACCCCGCCTCCAGAATCCGCTCCCGATCCCCCCGCATAGCGCTCGCCGTCAGCGCCAGCACCGGCAGATGCTCGAACCGCGCCTCGCTGCGCAGCGCCGCCAGCACCCCATAACCATCCAGCCCAGGCATCTGCAGATCCAGCAAAACTAAATCAGGACTCCCCGCGCGCGCACGATCCAGCGCCTGCTCCCCATCCTCCGCCTCGATCACCGAGTACCCAGCGCGCTCCAGCACCAAACGCAGCAGTTCCCTGCTGCTGGGCCGGTCGTCAGCGATCAGAATCAAAGGTTGTTCCGCAGATGAGGACATAATGCGCACTCAGCTTCAGCAATTCGCAACGACGCGAGCACACCAGGCTATCGGATGAACTGGCTCTGGGGAGCGATGCAGCCATCCTACAACTCCGCCACAGCCGTGGGAAGCGTAAACGTAAACCGGCTTCCCTCCCCAGGCCTGCTGTCCACCTCCATCCACCCGCCGTGCATCTGCACCAATTCCTTTGTTATTGACAGCCCCAGCCCCGTCCCCTCCCTCACCCCCCGCGTCGTGTTCCCCACCTGATAAAACTTGTCGAAAATGTTCTCCTGCTCCTCCGTCGGAATGCCCACTCCCGTATCGCCAACCGTCACCCGCACAAACCCCGCCTCTTCCTTCATCTCGATCCACACCTTGCCCCCCTCCGGCGTGAACTTCACCGCGTTGCTCAGCAGGTTGTAGAGCATCTCCTTCACCCGCAGCGGATCGGCATCTACCATCGCGTCGCGCTCGCCCCATTCCTCAATGTTGATACCCTTCGCCGCGGCGCCAGGCCGGATCGCACCCAGCGCCTCGCCCACGCTCCGCGCCAGCGAATAGACCTCCCGCTTCAACACCAGCTGCCCCGCCTCAATCTTGCTCAGATCCAGCACGTCGTTGATTAATTCCAGCAAGTGCTCGCTGTCGCGATGAATGTGTCCCACGAACCGCTGCTGCGCCTCGCTCAGCGCATCCTCCTGCAGCAACTCCGCAAACCCAATGATGGTGTGCAGCGGCGTCCGCAGCTCGTGGCTCATGCTCGCCAAAAATTCGCTCTTCAGCCGGTTCGCCCGCTCAATCTCCCGATTCCGGGCCTCCAGCTCCCCTGTATATTGCTGTTGCAGCCGCCGCACCTCCGTCTCCGCGCGCTTCCGTTCCGTCACGTCGCGAATCACCGCCGTTACGTGGATCCCGCCTTCGGTCTGGATCGGGCTCAGGCTGATCTCCACCGGAAACAGCGACCCATCCCGCCTCTTCGCGTGCAGCTCCAGCCCCGTCCCCATCGGCCGCGTCCGCGGATGTTCCAGGTAGCCGTCCCGATGCCGGTAATGCATATGCCGGATCGTATCCGGAACCAATAGATCCACCGACTGCCCCAGCAGCTCATCCCGCACGTACCCGAACATCTCCTCCGCGATGCGATTCACCATAACGATCTGCCCACTCGCCGACACCTCGACAATTCCGTCTGGCGCCGCCTCCAGCAGTTGCCGGAAACGACGCTCCAGCCGCGTCTGCTCCTCGGCCACCAGCCGCTGCTGCCGCTCCGACATGTCGATGTGGGTCTCCATCACATGCGGTTCCGCCACTCCCAGCTCCCGGATCCACCGGCTCAGCACCATTACCCGCTCCCCCTTGCGTGTGCGGTGCAGCAGCTCCCCCTCCCAGTGCCCATCGCGTTCCAGCGCCCTCGCCATCTCCTCCTGTGGCTCCCTGAAGGTCGTCTGCAGCAGCTCGTGGCTCACCCGTCCCACAGCCTCCGCCGCCGTCCAGCCGTACAGCCGTTCCGCCCCTTTGTTCCAGTACGTGATCCGATCCTGATAATCCCGCACCAGAATCGGCTCGTATGCCTGATCCAGCAGCTGCGCCTGCCTCTGCGCCTCTTCTTGCTGTGTTTTCTGTTCCGTAATATCGCGCGCGATCTTCGAAATCCCCGTCAGCTTCCCCGCACTGTCCCGCACCGGCGAAAGCGTTAGCGAAACCACCAGGCATCTTCCATCCTTATGCCGGCGCAACGTCTCGTAGTGCTCCACCACGTCTTCGCTCCCGATGCGCCGCAGCAGCTCCCGCATATCGTCTTCATATCCAGGCCACGCCAGCATCGTAATCGGCTGCCCAACCGCCTCCGCCGCCGTGTGCCCGAACATCGCCTCCGCTCCCCGGTTCCACGTCGTGATCACCCCGTCCAGCGACTCGCTGATGATCGCATCGTTCGAAAATTCCACAATCGACGCCAGCCTCTGCCGCGCCTCTTCCGCCTCCCGCCTCGCCGTAATGTCCCGGCTGATCCCGGCAAAACCCAGCAGCTGTCCGTAGGGACCAAAAATCCCCAACGCCCCCATGCCCACCGTGATCAGCTGCCCTGTCCCCGCGTGCCGCAGCCGGAACTCCCCGGTCCATGCGTCCCCCCGCAGCAGCACCGGCAAAATCTCCCCGTCAAAAACCTCCCGCTGGTTTTCAACGTCCGTGTCGAACACTGGAAACGTCTGCACCTCGTCCGCTTCGCTCAGCCCCAGCAGCTCCCGTCCCGCGCGATTGATGAAACTCGTTGTCAGCGTCGGATCGGTCAGCGTCACCAGGTCCGGCGTGTTCTCCACAATCGCCAGCAACCGCCGCTGGTTCTCCGCCGTCCGCTTCTCCTCGGAAATATCGCGCCACGCCAGCAGTGCGCCCTCCACCTTGCCCTTCGCCCCAAACAGCGGCCGCGCCCGCATCTGGATCCAGTACCCCTGCCCCGCGCCCGGCGGCCGAACAAACTGCTCCCCCTCCACCGTCTGTCCGCGCAGCGCCGCCGCCCCCGGCAAATCCTCCGCCGGCCACAGCGTCTGCCGATCCGGCAAATAGATCCCGTACGCCTCACTCCAGCCTTCAATGTTCGGTCCGCTCGAGCGGATCCCGTACAGCCTCTCCGCCGCCGCGTTCGCAAATTGAACGCCCCCGTCGCGGCCCAGCACCACCACTGCCTCGTCCAGGTTATCGACCAGCGCCCGCAGCAATCCCCCCAGCGGCTCAGCTAACCCGCCCTTCGACCCTTTCGTCGACCCGTTCGCCGATCCGCTCTGCGATCCGCCCTCGCCGGCCCCGCCTCTTGCGGGCGCGCGCGCTCCTGCGCCCGGTTTCTTGCTGGAATTCCGCTTCTTCATCGCGACAGGCTGATAGTGTACCCGCGCTCGCCCCCGACACACACCCGCTGTGTCATTTCACGCAGATACGGTCACCACCGCGCCCGTTCGCGCAGTTCCCCACGCTCCACGCTCCCGTTTCCCCGCTTTTTCTGCCTCTTTTTGGATATTCCAGCGATGGCCCGCAACTTGCTTTCCCATCAGCGTCAGCCAGGGGACTCCGTTTGAAGATCGCGTTAAAGCACAGCGGTGGCGCTCGCTTCACCGCCGAGGCCCGCCATCATCGCATCCCGCTCGACCAGCCCACCGAGGACGGCGCCACCGACCAGGGCATGTCCCCGGCCGAGCTCCTTCTCGCTTCCCTCGGCGGATGCGTCGGTCAGCAGGTGGCCCAATACCTCGCCGCCCGCGGCCTCTCCGCCCAGGGACTCGAAATCCGCATCGAAACCCAAGCCTCCCCGCGCCCCCTCCACTTCGGCGATTTCCACGTCAAGGTCATCGCCCCATCCCTCAACGACCGCCAGCTTACAGCGTTAGAGAAATCCTTCCCGCCGGGCCTGGTCCTGAACGCTATCCGCTCGGAAAACAACCTCCGCATCACCGCTTCCTCCGCCGCTGCCAGGCCCTCCTGAAATCAAGCGAAGGAGCTCCACAGCCCACCGGCGGCTCAGCACCCGGCCGAAGTACCTATCGAACTGCACACTCTGCCGCTTTCGCAGCAAGAAACTCCTCGAGGAATCCCTGCCAGACGCCTGGCCGCTCGGACAGATGGAGCCCATCCAGATATTCTCTGTCCATATGAATCTGCACAGCAGAGAGTGGGCCGCCCCCCGCCCTGGCGACGGCATCGGCGCAATGAACCGCGGTCAGCGTCGAAAACTGCTTCTCAATAGCCTCCGAGGGCCTGTGGTGATAGGCCACCGCGTCCACCAGCGACGTCGGCAATCCCCACACGCTCATCAAATACGCGCCTAACTGCGCATGAGAGCAACCCAGCACCTCCGTTTCAAGAGCCTCGATCGAACGGCTGTCCGTCTCCCGCAACTTTTCGACCTCGCTGTACTCTTTTGGCTTCTCCGCGAGCAGAACGACCTTGCCCACATCGTGCAGCAGACCCGCCGCAAAGCACTCTTCCGCCATCGTCCGGCTGCCGGTTTCCGACTCCGCAATTCGCTGGCCGAGGGAAGCGACACAAACACTGTGATCCCAGAGCTGGGAAAGATGGCTGGCTAGCGCGGAATTGCCCTGGAACCGCGAAAACACATGAATGGACAGGGTCAGAGTTCGTACCGTTTCCACGCCGATCAGTGACACCGCCTGCTGCAGGCTCGATACCCGCCCGTGAGCTCCGATGAAAGCCGAGTTCGCGAGTTGAAGAATCTTGGTCGCCATTCCCACATCTTTGGCGATGATTTGCTCGATCTGCGCGAGCGACGTCGTTTCCGATCGCAGCGCCGCCGTCAGTTCGCCGTAGATCGCAGGCAAACTCGGTATCGAATGCAGGCGGGCGATGCTGGCCGCGATCGAAGGATTCCTCACCAGATCGCGCGTTTGAAACGCCTGGCTCAGACGAAGCTTCAGCTCACGGATATCGCACGGCTTGGCCAGATATTGGTGCGCCGGCGTGATCGAGCGCAGCACCGCCTCTTTCTCCGATTGCCCCGACAGCACGATCCTGACCACCTCCGGATAGCGATCCTTCACCCGTTCCAGCAGCTGCGCCCCGTCCATCGAAGGCATCCGCATGTCGGTGATAATGGCGTCAAAGGAGGACCGCTCCATGGCTTCCAGAGCAGCCTGACCGCCTGGCGCAAACGTCATCTCCCATTCCTGACGCATCTCGTGCAACCCTCGCCGCAGCCCCGCAAGGACCATCGTGTCGTCATCCACGAACAGAAGATGTTTCGGCATCGCTCCCCTCCTGTTCCTTTGCGGAATCGACAGGCAGGTGGATGAAGAACGTGGTGCCAATGCCCGCCTCGGATTCAAACCAGATCTTCCCGCGATGCTTTTTCACCACCACGCTGTGCGCGAGGGTCAGCCCCTGCCCGGTTCCCATGCCCACTTCTTTCGTCGTGAAGAATGGATCGAACACCCTCGTCCGTATGCTCTCCGGGATTCCTGTGCCGGTATCGGAAACCGCGATTTCCGCGAACCGCCCGCGCATCCGCGTCCGAACCGTAATCTGCCCCTTTCCCGCGCCCTGCTGCTTCTCCTGAATCGCGTGCGCCGCATTCACGATCAGGTTCAGCACCGCCTGATTCACGTCGCCCGGATAACACACCACCAGCGGCAGAGTTTCGTCGAAATCCGTCACCAGCTCCGCTACGTATTTCCATTCGTTGCGCGCGATCGTGATGGTCGACGCGATTCCCCGATTCAGATCGGCCTCCGTCTTGTCGGCAAGATCCGGGTGCGAAAACTCCTTCATGGCCCGTACAATCTTCGCCACCCGCCGCGCCCCATCCAGACTCTGCGCGATCGCGTGCGGAACCTCCTCCTCAATAAACTTCAAATCGCATACCCGTTCTTCCTCCGACAGACGATCCATCAGTTCCGGCGATAACTCCTTCCCATGGTCCTGTATTGCGGTCCTGTAGGATTCCACCAGCCGGAAGATCGCCGCCCATGAGTCCTCGAGGAACGTCAGGTTGTCCGTCACGAACTGCGTAGGCGTATTGATCTCGTGCGCGATCCCGGCCGCCAGCTGCCCGATGCTCTCGAGTTTCTGCGCCTGCCGAAGCTCGCTTTCCAGAGCCCGGCGCTCCGTGATGTCTTCCTTGATGGCCAGGAAATGCCGGATGATTCCGTGAGCATCCATCAGCGGCGAAATGTTTGCCGCTTCCCAGAAGATCTCCCCGTTCTTTTTCCTGTTGCAAAACTCACCCCGCCATTCCCGGCCGTCGAGAATCGTGGCCCACAGCGTCCTGTACATTTCCTTGGGTGAATAGCCGGAATTCAGCAACCGCGGCGTTTTACCGCTCACTTCTTCCAGCGTGTACCCGGTACACTCCGTGAACTTGCGATTCACGTAGCTGATCCTGCCCTCCACATCCGTGATCACAACCGTAACCGGGCTCTGTTCGACGGCCGCCGACAGCTGCCGCAGCTTCTCCTCCCTCCGCTTGCGCTCCGTGATATCGCGGAAGGTCCAGATGCGCCCATGGTACTGTCCATCTTCGTCATGAACGGGGGAGGAGTACCGGTCCAGAACCGTCCCATTCTTCAACTCGATCTCGTCGCGGCTGGTTTGCTCCCGATGATCGTAGAGATACCGGACCCGGCCCAGAAACGACTCCGGATCTTTGGTCCTCTGCACGGCGTAACCCAATATCAGTTCGTCATTGCGGGTTCGGATCAACTCGTCAGGGATGCCGAAGATTTCGACGAATCGGCGATTCTGAAGAACCTGACGGCCGGCTGCATCCACAACCAGGATGCCGTCGGTCGTTGAGTTCGTCTGTGCCTCCAGAAATGCCGTCCGCGTTCGCAGGTTCTCCGACCACTTCCTTTCCGAAATATCGCTGAGCACTCCATCCGCGCAGGTGACGCCGTTTTCCTGATACGTGCCTCTGGCTCTGTTGTGCAGCCAGAGCCAGGTCCCGTCTCGGCTCTGAAAGCGAAATTCCACATCGAACGTTGCGCGCTTCGAAAACAGCTCCTCCATCGCGCTCTCGAGCCGGCTCAGGTCGTCCGGATGCACGCGCCCCAGCAAAAACGGCACTCCCCCCGCGCGAATCTCCTCCGAGCTGAACCCCGTCCAGTCCTCGATCTTCGGGCTGACATAGACGACCCGCCCGTTCTCGTCCGCCGTCCACGCGACGTCCGGTTGATTGGCGAGGATGCGCCGGAATTTCTCTTCGCTCTGGCCCAGAAGTTTCCTGGCTTCGTTCGTCGCGCTGAGGGTCGCACTCATCCACGCCGCGGCCAGGGCGCCGATCAGGAACGGTACCAACCAGAGCCATGCCGCCGGCCTGATCGCCAGCATGTGGAGCGGAGGCAGAAAGAAATAGTCGAGCGTCCATGCGGCGAGCACCGCGGCGAATATCCCAGGACCCCGTCCGCCCCACCAGCCACTGGCCGCCACAGCGATAAGAAACAGATACTGGGCAGAATGGGGCACGGCTGCGGAAAGCAGCTCGGCCAACACCAGCGCCATGCCGATCAGGACCGGCGCCACTCCATAGCGGGCGATTCTGCCCCTCAGAAATGCTCCCACGAATTCTACGCCTCACACCCGTCCGCATTTCTCATCGGCATCCCAGCCGGTCGCATCACTCCTGCTCCCGCCTGTTGTCCGATCCCATCCTGCCGATGTAGGAAGCAGAATCCCCCAGGCAATGCGGGATTTGAGAATTCGTGTCCTGCCCTGCGCCACACCGGCTCCGCGCTGCCCCCCATCAGGCGGCCTCTCGAGCCGGCCCCCGGGGCTGCTCTCACGACTCAGGCTGCGGAGGACCATCTGTGACCGACAAGATCCTGTTTGTTGACGACGAACCCTCGGCCCTCGAAGGCTTCCAGAGAATCCTCCACCGCAAATTCAACACCACCACTGCCTCCAGCGGCGGCGAGGGCCTCGTCAGGGTAGAAAAAGACGGCCCCTTCGCCGTCGTCATCTCCGATATGCGCATGCCCGGCATGAACGGCGCCGATTTCCTGGCTCGCGTGCGCCAGCGCGCCCCCCTCACCGTCAGGATGCTGCTCACCGGCCATGCCGACCTGCACAGCGCCATTGAGGCCGTCAACAAAGGAAATATCCTGCATTTCCTCACCAAGCCCTGCGAGCGAGATGTGCTCGTCGCTGCGATTAACAGCGGCCTCGATCAATACCACGCGGTCATGGCGGAGAAAGAGCTGGTGAAGAACGCCCGCGCCCTGGCCGGCTCCGGGGTCGGCTCCGGGCTCGGCTCCGGTTCCCTCCCGGACCAGGGCGATCCCTGCCTGTGGGACAACTTTGAAAGCTCCGCCGGTCTGCCCGGGCCCTCCCAGGCCAAAGAACATCTCCTTCCGCTCCTTGGAAAGGACGCGCAGTGTTACCTGGTCCTCCTCCGCCTTCCCGTCCTCGAGACCGTCGAACAACGTTACGGTGAATCCGGAGCCGCCGACTACCTCAAAGCCGCGGCCGGATTCCTGCAGCAGGCCCTGCGCGCCGGCGACCTCCTCTTCCACTGGCGCCGCAATGTCCTCATGGCCGTGGTGCGCAGGCACATTTCCGCCGCCGCCATCCGCATGGAGATGGAGCGGCTGATCGCCGATACCCGCGGATACATCATCGAGGTCAGGGGCAAGCCGATGATGATCGCCTGCCTGATTACCTACGACCTCTTGCCGGCGACCCAGTTTTCCGATTTCGCCGAGCTGCTCAGGGCCTGCGACCCCAAAATGGCGGGCAGTTTGCGGGAGCCCGCGCCAGAGCCATAATCGTGCCCGCTCCCCCTCATCGGACCCTGCCCGCATGGCTCGAAAGCGCCGGCAGCCACCCGGAAACCCCTCTCCTTCGCTCCCTCCTCGAGCATCACCCCGATGCTGTCTATTGCATCGATGCCGAAGGCCGGATCCTCTACGCCAACCCCGCGGCGTGCCGCTCGCTCGATCGCCCTCCAGCGGAACTATCCGCCCTGCCCTTCGCCGGCATCGATGAACATTGCGCGGGCGAAGGCTGGGCCGCGCTCTGGAACGAGCTCCGCAAGCGCGGCTCGCTCACCTTTGAATCGCTGCACAGGACCAGAGCAGCACGCCTGCTTCCGGTCGAAGTATCCGCCACCTGGCTTCAGTTCTGCGGCAAAGAGTACGGCTTCGCGTTCGCACGCGATATCTCCGCCAGCAAGAAGGCGGAAATCGCTCTCCGTGAAAGCCGCGCAAAATTCCAGGCCGTCTTCGATGGAGTAGAGGCCGGGATCTTCATCATCGATCCGGAAACCCACTGCATCGTCGATGCCAACCCCGTCGCTCTGGAACTGGCGGGGACCACGCTCGACAAGGTCGCCGGCGCCGTGTGTCACAGCTTTATTTGCCCGGCGGAGAAGGGTCGTTGTCCGGTCACCGACCTTGGGCAAACCGTCGACAACTCCGAGCGCATTCTGCTCACCGTCGCGGGACAGAAGCGCTCGATCATCAAGACGGTCAAGCCGGTCGAGATGAACGGGCATCGCTATCTGCTCGAAAGTTTCCTCGATATCGCTGAGCGCAAAGGCGCCGAGAAGGCCCTCGAGAAACGGACCGCTTACCTCAACACCCTGGTCGAAACCAGTCCCCTGGGCATTGTCGTGCTCGACAGGGAAGAGCGAATTCAGTTGTCGAACACCGCCTTCGAGCAGCTCTTTCAGTACACACGCGACGAAATGCGCGGCGCCCGCCTCGGCGATCTGCTGATCCCCGCCGGCCTCGCTGCCCAGGCCGATCGTTTCACGCACGAGTGTCTGAGCGGCCGCGGCATACAGTTCACCGGCCGGCGGCGTCGCCGGGACAACGCGCTCATCGACGTCGAGGTCTATGGAGTCCCCCTCGTGATCGGAGGCCAGGTCGAAGGAATCCTGGCCCTCTACCAGGACGTCAGCAGGCGCACCCGGATCGAGGCGGAGATGGCGGAGCGCCATCGCCTCGCGACGCTCGCTGCCGACGTTGGGCTCGCCCTCACCGCAGCGGAAAGCCTCCCCCAGGGCCTGCAGCAGTGCGCCGATGCTCTGGTTCGCAACACCGACGTGGCCTTCGCGCAGTTCTGGACCATGAACGAGAGCGATCGCCGCCTCCAGCTGCAGGCCAGCGCGGACATTCAGATCGATGGCGGCCCCCATCGCAAACGGATGGACCTTTTGACCCTCCAGCGGATTGCTGAGACCGGCGAGACACAGCTGCACCGCGCCGCGGAGCAGGATCGCTCCCCGGGCGATGCGGGCTGGCAGGCCGGGCTGGCCTTTGTCGGCTACCCGCTCAAAGTTCGGGATCAGGTGCTGGGTGTGGCGGCGGCCTGGGCCAGCGAACCTCTGACCGACGCTGCGCTCCAGGCGTTCGAGTCCGTCGTCAACAGCATTGCGCAGTTCGCGGACCGCAAGCGGGCGGAGGAATCGCTGCGTGCCAGCGAAGATCGATTCCGAACCGCCTTTGAAGAAGCTCCCTACGGCATGTGCATGAACGGACTGGACGGCCGCTTCCTGCATGCCAACGCCGCGCTCTGCCGGATCCTCGGCTACTCCCCGGAAGAACTGCTCGCCGGAGCCTGGCAGCAAATCACCCATCCGGACGACCTCGAACTTTCGCGCCGGACGGTTGCGCAATTCGCCAGCGGCGCCGCGACCACCCTCGAGATCGAAAAGCGTTACCTGCATAAGAGCGGGAACGTGGTCTGGGCGCGCGTGAACATCTCGGTCGTGAAGAATAGTCTCGGCAATCCTTCCCGTTTCATCACCCAGATCGAAGACATCACCGGCCGCAAGCGGGCTGACAACGCGGAGGCGTTCCTCGCCTCGCTCGTGAAGTCATCCCAGGACGCCATTATCGGAACAACCCCGGAGGGAGTCGTTGTCAGCTGGAACCGCGGAGCCGCGGAACTCTATGGATACAGCGCCGAAGAGATGATCGGCAAGACCTCGTCAGTCGTGGTATCGCCCACCCAGGCGGATGAAATGCCGGAACTTCTCAAAAACATTCGTCAGGGAGAAAAAGTCGCCGGATACGAGACCGTGAGGATTCGCAAGGACGGCCGGCGCGTGGATGTCTCGCTTGCCATTTCGCCCGTTTTCAACGCGGAAGGCACTGTAACCGGCGCCGCCTATATTGCCCGCGACATCACGCGCCGCAAGCAGGTCGAACAAGCCCTGCAGACCAGCGAAGAGCGCTATCGCGACCTGTTCGAAAACGCCAGCGACCTCGTCTACACATTTGACCTCGATATGGGCATCACCTCTCTCAACCGCCTCGCCGAGCAGACCATCGGCTATGCCCGAGAGGAAGCAACCCGCATGAACCTGCGCCAGCTCGTCGACCCGGAGCATTGGAAGCGCATCGAGCAGGTCCTGGCGCGGCTGGTCGGCGGCCACCCTCCCGCCAAATTTGAAGTGGATATCAAAGCCAAAGACGGCCGGCGAGTGATGCTGGAAATCAACCCGCGCCTGATTTCAAGAGACGGCAAGGCCGTCGGGATCCAGGGAATCGCCCGCGATATCACCGGCCGCGACGCCGCGGAAATCGAATTGCGCCAGGCGCAAAAACTGGAATCCGTCGGCCGCCTCGCCTCCGGAATCGCCCACGAGATCAATACCCCGATGCAGTTTGTCGGCGATAACGTGCGCTTTCTCCAGGATTCATTCGCCGAACTCCAGGCTTTGCTCGCCAAGCTTCGCGCTCTGTGCAATCCCTCCCCCGGTGTCGCCCTTCCTCCCGAATTCTCGGCCGAATTCCGCCGTATCGAAGCCGAGATGGACACCGCCTACATCGTGAAAGAAATTCCCGAAGCCATTGCCCAGACCCTCGACGGCGTCGAGAGGGTCGTCACCATCGTGCGCGCCATGAAAGAGTTTGCTCACCCGGAAAGCAAGGGCGTGGCTCGCGTCGACCTCAACAAAGCTCTCCTCAATACCCTCACCGTAGCCCGCAACGAGCTCAAGTATGTCGCCGAGGTCGTGACTGCCTTCAACGACCTGCCTCTCGTCATTTGCAGCGTCAGCGACATGAATCAGGTCTTCCTGAATCTGCTCGTGAACGCCGCCCACGCCATCGGCGACGTGGTGGGCGACACAGGCCGCAAGGGCACGATCCGCCTTGAAACCAAAGTGGACGGCCCCGCTGTCCTCATCTCTGTCGCCGACACGGGCGCCGGCATTCCCGAGAACATTCGCGACCGCATCTTCGATCCCTTCTTCACAACCAAAGAAGTAGGCCGCGGAACCGGTCAGGGTTTAGCCATTGCACGCTCCGTGGTCGACCGCCACAAAGGCAGCCTCACGTTTGAAAGCGAAGTCGGCAAAGGAACAACCTTCCGCATTCGCCTCCCCATCGACGGCGCTGAGCTTGAGCCCAGCCCGCCTGAGAACCGGAAGGCGATAGGGCTGACGGGACAATAAAGTGGCAGTGAGCACGTGACCCTTACGTCTGAATGGCGGTTATTGCCCGGCGGAAACAAAGCTCAAACAGCGGCCAACGGAAATATTGTCGGTCATTCACCCTCCATTCATCTGGCATTGACGTTTGCATTCCAGACTAGCGGGCAGGTGGCCCAGTCAGAGGTTTCTGGGCCAGCCCAGGTGGAGGAAGCAGATGACCGTCGCTTCTGTTCTGCCGTTCGCAGCTTCTATTCTGCCGTTCGCAGATGTGGTGCTGCGAGGTGCCGAAGTGCTTCTTCTCGCCACGTGCGTGTGGTTGAAGATTCGGCGGTAACACAACTCGGCAGGCTCAAACCAGGGCCTGCCGACCCTCCCCACCTTAAACGAAGCCCCCCGCTCGCGTGTGTTTATTCACGATAAATAAATCTCCCGTGAACAAAAGATGAATCCGGGCGATTGGATTGCGGGCGTCCGAGCCCGCAGGCGAAATCCTGAGCGACCCAAAGGGGAGTCGAAGAACCTAATCCCTAATCCCTATCCCCTAATCCCTGTTCTTCCCTAATCCCTATCCCCTAATCCCTGTTCTTGTGGTAGGCGAGGCGGGAATCGAACTTGAGCCGCTTTGCGGGCGTCCGAGCCCGCAGGCGAAATCCTGAGCGACCCTGAGCGAGCGCAGCGACCCGAAGGGGAGTCGAAGGACCTCTTCGCCTCAAATCCCCGGGGTCAAGTCTGGTAGGCGAGGCGGGAATCGAACCCACAACCCCCGGCTTAGAAGGCCGGTGCTCTATCCAATTGAGCTACTCGCCCGTACCGTCTCCATTGTAGCCAACAGCCCAGCCCGCAAAATCCCCTCCCAAGCCCCCCGCGCCGCCTGCGTATCCACTCCGCAACCCGCTGCATACACCGTCACCCCAAACCCCTCGCCATCCCTCACCCGCGCCCCCCGAATCACCAGATCCACCCGCCCGCACCCCAACCCCCCAACCACACGCAGCCGATCGGTTGCCCGTCGCACCCACCCCTCATGCGCGTCGAACGACCCAAACATCTCCGAAGACCGCGCCACCACATCCACCCACGAAGCCCACCCCGCCCCGCACTCCGCC
>Ga0181535_10005351_pt1 | contig 13787 bp, 9 predicted proteins | sample PEATcosm2014_Bin_44_FD_119774 | JGI IMG/M metagenome (GOLD analysis project Ga0181535, IMG submission 119774) | Peatland microbial communities from MTU Mesocosm Facility, Houghton, MI, USA - PEATcosm2014_Bin17_30_metaG | ecosystem: Environmental > Terrestrial > Soil > Wetlands > Peat | place...
GATTGCTTCACGCGCTTGCGGGTGATGGCGACCAGGCCGAAGTCGTTGAACTGGAGCACCTTGGTGGGGGCGCGATCGCTCTTGAGGGCTTCTTCAAGGGCGGCCAGAACCTTGAAGCGGTTCTTGCGGTCGTCCATGTCGATGAAATCAATCACGATGATGCCGCCCAGGTCGCGGAGGCGAATCTGGCGGACGATCTCGGGGACTGCATCGAGGTTGGTCTTGACGATGGTGTCCTCGAGCCGCGCCGACTTGCCGACATATTTGCCGGTGTTGATGTCGATGGCCACCAGTGCTTCAGTCTGGTTGATGACGATGGAGCCGCCGCTCTTGAGCCATACCTTGGCGCTCAGGGCCTTGGTGATCTCGTCCTGAATGCCGAAGTGCTCGAAGAGGGGCGTTTCCTTGGTGTAGAGCTTGACGCGGCGCACCAGGGCGGGCGAGAAGCGGTTGAGGAAGCGCACAATGCGCTCGTAGTTGGCTTCGGAGTCAACCCAGATGTTGGAGAAGTTGGAGCTGACCTGATCGCGAAGAATGCGCTCGATGAGCGAGAGATCGTGATAGATGAGCGCCGGAGACTTGGAAGTGTCGGAGCGCTGCTTGATCTCGTCCCAAAGGTGGAGCAGGAAGCGCAGGTCGGCGCGCAAATCTTCTTCCGACGCGCCCTCGGCGGCGGTGCGAACGATGAATCCGCCAGAGGCTTCGCCGCGCTCGCTGACCAGAATCCGCTTGAGGCGCTGGCGCTCGTCGTCAGAGGCGATTTTGCGGCTGACGCCGATGTGGGTGACGGTGGGCATGAAGACCAGGAAGCGGCCGGGCAGGGCGATGTGGCTGGTGATGCGGGCGCCCTTCTTGGCGATGGGCTCCTTGGCAATCTGCACCAGAATTTCCTGGCCGGGCTTCAACAGGTCACTGATGATGGGCAGGTCGGAGGTCTGCATGGAACGGCGCGATGGCCCGCGGCCTCTGCCCTGGGCAGGAGCGCCCTGCTGGTTGGGCGCGCCGCCGCGTCCACGGCGACCGCGGCCGCCACGATCGCGACGCTGCTGGGCTGGCGTTTCGCCGGCTGCCGAGCGGCCTTCGGAAGAAGGCTCCTCGTCTTCGCCGTCGAATCCGTCATCGCCGTTCTTCTCGTCCAGATTCAAGTCGATGCGGTGGTCGAGGTGGGCTTCCTGGAACATTTCGCCCAAATCGCCGGAGCGAGCCTGGGTGGGAAGAGTTTCCTCTTCATATTCGTCCAGATCGTGTGCCTCGGCCTTGCGGTGGCGATGATGGGCAGCAGGGGTGAACTCTTCCTCTTCCAGAATTTCTTCTTCAAAGAGGCCGCTGCCAGGAGCATACGATGAAGCTCCAGAGGCGGTCTTTGCCTTTCCCGGGGTTGTTTCTTCGTCCTTCTTCTTTTTGCCGCCGATGCCGAAGAGCCTGAAGCCGGTAGGCGGAGCGGGGTCTACGCGATAGGAAGCGGAAGCGTCGTCTTCCGGCGCGGCCTTCTCTTCCATTTCATCGGTTTCTTCCGGCTCGTCCGTGCCTTCCGGCTCGTCCGTTTCTTCTTCTTCTTCTTCCGGCTCGATTTCCTTGATCGCGGCATGAACCGCTTCCGGCTGAAGGGTTACCGTCTCTTCAACAAAAATGTCTTCTTCGACGCTGGCTTCGGGGGCGGACTCAACCGTCTCTTCGACTTCCGGCTCGGGCTCGCTGGTGCGATGCTTGGCGAGCGACTCGCCGGGCAGCAATCCGCTGCCGTCCCACGCCAGGGGAGCTTCAATCATCGTGGAAGGCTTGAAGGTTGAGGCCGGACGAGGGGCTGCGGCTGTCTTCTGCGCGGCGGGAGCAACGTCAACCGGCGTGCCGCCGTATTTCGAGAGCGATTCGCCGGGCAGAACAAAGGGAGCTGGCGCTTGAGAGCGGGGCGCGGGAGTATAGACCGGGGCAGGAGCCTCGGGCTTGGGCGACGCAGGCCTTTCGACCACGGCAGCGGCCTGGATTTCCGGCGCAACCTCGGCTTCAGCGGGAGTTTCCGGGCGAATCTCAGGGGAGGCCTGGGTTTCCGTCTGGCCTTCTGGCTGAGGAGCCTGACCGCGCATGCCGCGGCGATGGCGGCGGCCACGCCAGCGGCGGGCGCCGGTCTCGCCGGCTTCATCCTCGGCCGCGGAGCCCTGTTCGGAAATGACGATGGATTCAGGAGCGGCTACGGGCGCGTTCGCCGTCTCTGGAACGGCTTCTTCCGCCGGACGCCGGTCTCTTGGCGCGCGTTCCTGACGCGGTTCCTGCTTCTGCTCCGGCTTTTGGCCGGAACGCGCGGCGCGATCGTCCTGGCGGGCGGGAGCAGCGTGCCGGACTTCGCGGGGAGCCTGATTGGGGCTGATGGCCGCGGCCTTTTCCAGTTCGTCGGTCTCTTCCGCGTCTTCCAGTTCCATAAAGTCGGTTACATAAAGGAAGGCGTCGCGCTCCAGGCCTATATCGACAAATGCCGACTGCATGCCGGGTAGAACGCGGGTGACGCGGCCGTTGTAAATGGACCCCGCCAGGGTGTACTCGTTTTCGCGTTCGTAATAGATTTCCGCGAGTTGATCGTCTTCAAGAATTGCAAGCCGGGTTTCATGCGGCGTGCTGGAGATACAAATCTCTTTTGCCATCGTACCTTTCCGCCCAGCGGCGTCTGCCTGCTGGGGCCTGCGGCAAGGTTGGATGGAGAGACGCAAAACCGGAAGGGAAGGGGATGAGCGGAAGGGATGACCCGAGATTCGCTGGTGTGCCAGACGTTGCGCTGCGCATCGTCCCTGGGGGCGACGAACTGCGCGAACTGTGGCGAATGTCCTGACGGACAAGCCGAGCGATCATTGCGATGCGGAGATCCGATTGCAGAGAGTTTGTGGCCAACCTTGCCGGCGATTCCGGCGGGGCCGTTCCACCGTTGGCGTGTGCATGGGCGTTCCTAGCGATGGAAGCGGGGCTTGCCTGCTCCCATCCTCTCGCGCGTTCCATGCAACTTGTACGCTGCCAACGGCTTTCCCGTCTCTGCGTGCTCATGAACCCAATCCTGCCGGGCTCGCGGTCCATCGGGACCTGGCCGGCGAAATGCTTGAAAATACTTCTCTTGCGGTCCGGACGTTACCGGGGAAGACGCAAGAGGTGAATCTGTGATTACCGGTCCGGGCCACAAGGCCCCGAGACCGTCAGTTTACAAACCTGCGCATGCGCACATTCATTGCGGCGCCCAGCGCCAGGAAGGTAAACAACACCGAAGATCCGCCGTAACTCATTAACGGTAAAGGAATTCCGGTGACTGGCATAAAGCCAATGACCATGCCCACGTTGACCGCAATCTGAAAGGTCAACACAGCCACAACTCCCATAATAATCAGGGAACCGGACAGATCCGCGGCTGTTTGAGCGTTCTGAATCAAACGCATCAATATGAAAAAGTATAGCAGCAGCACGGAAAACGCGCCGACGAAGCCATGTTCCTCACTCAATGCGGCAAAAATGAAGTCGGCATGCGGAATGGGGAGGAAGTCGCCCTGGGTCTGGGTTCCCTTGGCCGTTCCCTTGCCCCACACTCCGCCGGAGCCGACGGCAATTTTGGACTGGAGAAGCTGGTAGCCGGTGCCCCGGGGGTCGTTATCGGGATTGAGGAAGCTGGTGAGGCGGGCCTTTTGGTACGGCTTGAGCATTTTGCCGCTGGTCCAGACGCCGGCCACCAGGACAAGGCCTGTTGTCAATATAATCAGCGCTTTACGGGCGCTGATGCCGCCCAGGAACAGGCCCGCCACCAGGATGGGCATGTAGGTGAGCGTGGTTCCCAGGTCAGGCTGCTTGAGCACCAGGAGCATGGGAACGCCGACCAGTGCAAAAGCCTTGAAAATGTCTTTCCAGGTAAGGTTGCGCCCATCCAGGTTGGCAAAGTAGCGGGCCATCATGAGAATCAGCACCAGCTTGACCCATTCGGAGGGCTGAAAGTGCATGGGTCCGACGCTTATCCAGCGGCGTGCGCCCAGCACTTTGTGCCCGACAGCCAGCACGGCCAACAGGGCCACCAGGCAAACGCCATAGGCCCAGGGCACGAAATCGATCAGCTTGTGATAGTCGATCTTGGCGAAGATGAACATGGCCACCAGGCCGCCGGCGATCCAGAAGATCTGCTTGGTGTGGAAGCCGACATATTTGGTGTGCAGCGTGGCCGAGTAAATCTCAAAGACTGAAATGCCGCACAGTACCAGCACCATGCCGAGCAGGGTCCAGTCGAAGTCGCGGAAGCTGAGAATGCGACGCATTAGCGCAGGCCCTCCTTGAAGCGGAGGAGCGAAGCGCCCAGCCAAGCTGGGAGGGGAAGGTGTCCGCTGGCGACGGAACGGGGGCTGGCCACCTGGGGCAGATCGATAAAGAAATGGCCCGCGTGAAGCGTGGAAGCCTGCATCTGTTGCCGGGCGGCGTGGGACTTGTTCTGGCCGGCGGGGGCCGGGTCCGACCAGACCGCGCCCACTTCGACCGGTTTGTTCGCTCCAGCCTGGTCCAGCACGTTGTTCTCCTGCTTGCGCTTCTTGTTCACGTAGGTGGTGATGATCTGGGCGGCGATCTTGGCGGAGTTCGCGCCCCAGTCGCCGTGTTCCTGAAGGACCGCGATCACGATTTCAGGATTGCGGCGGGGAGCCATGCCGACAAACCAGGAATTCGGGGTTTTGGATCCGCCCTTGACGTGGGTGTCTCCGGTGCCCGTGACCTGGGCCGTTCCGGTCTTGCCGGCAAAATCGACGCCTTCAATGTGCGCGGCCGCGGCCGTGCCGGTGGTGGTGGCCGCCGCCATGCCGTCGGTGATGGTCATCCATGTATCCGGGTTGAGGGGAACCACTTTGTCGCCGGAACCGGGGAAGGAGTCGAGAACCGCGGTGCGGAACTGCGCCGGGAGCTGGTCGGGAGAAACCACATGCGGCCGGACCAGATGGCCGTTGGAAGCGATGCCGCCCAAGGCGCGCGCCAGTTGCAGCGGCGTGACCTGCGTTTCACCCTGGCCGATGCCGACCGAGATCGTATTGCCGGCGTAGTACTTCTGGTGGTAGTTCTTCATCTCCCACTGCGTGGAAGGCATGATGCCGGCCTTTTCGTCGGGCAGGTCGATTCCGGTTTTGGAGCCGATGCCGAGCGAAGTGGCGTATCGCGCAATGGTGTCGATGCCCAGCTTTTGCGCCAGGGCGTAGAAGAACGTATCGCAGGAGAGCGGAATCGCCTGCTGGATCGACAGCACGCCATGATGCTTGTCGCAGTGGAAGAAGCGCCCGTAGAAGGTGCCGCCGCCGGCGCAGTTGACGCGCATATCCTGGGCCACGCCTTCCTGCAATCCGGCCGCGGACATGATGATCTTGAACGTGGAGCCGGGGGCCAGCTGATCCTGGATGGCCTTGTTCATCATGGGGTGCCGGGGATCGGTAATCAGCTTGCTCCAGTCGGCGCGATTGATGCGCACCGCGAAGGCGTTGGGGTCGTAGCTGGGGTGGGAGACCATGGCCAGAATCTCGCCGTTGCGCGGGTCCATGGCCACCACCGCTCCGCTGGCGTCTCCGAGAGCCAGTTCGGCGGTGCGCTGGAGGTCGATGTCGATGGTGAGCTTCAGGTCCTGGCCGGGAATGGCGTACTGGTTGCGGGAGAAGCCGACCTCGCGTCCATGGCTATCGACAACCACGTCGCGCGAGCCGTCCTGGCCGCGTAACAGCTCGTCGTAGGTCTCCTCAACGCCCGCTTTGCCCACCACGTCGCCAGGTTCATAGGCCGCATAGCGCGGGTCGTTGAGCATCTCCTCGCTGACCTCGCCCACGTAGCCGATGAGGTGGGCGGCAAAGCCGTCGCGGGGATAGAGGCGGCGCTGTTCATCGACCGTTTCCAGCTCCGGCAGCTCGCTGCGGTGAGCCTCGATGAAGGCCTCCTCGTCGGCGGAAATGTCCTGCTTGATGGGGATGGGCTGGTAGCCGGGCGCGGCGCGATAGTGGCGCAGCGTGGCCTGCAACTGGTCCAGATCGAGGTCGAGCCCGCGCGCGATCATGGGCAGATCGGCGTCGATGTTGTGGCCCTGCTCACGGATGAGGAAACAGGAGACGGAGGGGTAGTTGTCCACCAGGAGGCGGCCATCGCGATCAAAAAGCTTGCCGCGGGCGGCCATTACCGGCTCCTTGCGGATGCGGTTCTGCTCGGCCAGCAGGCGGAAGTTCTCCCCGCCCAGCACCTGGAGGCGCCACAGACCCGCGACCAGGCCCAGCATCATGACAAGAATGCCGTACTGCACCACCGCCAACTTGAGGGAGGAGAGTTTTTCGCCGCGGTTGCCTGTGTTGGAATACATGAATCGACGCCTTTTAGCTTACAGCCAGTTTCGTTCGGTTGCGTTGCAAGAGCGAATTTCCAGAGAAAATCCCTCAGGGGCTAAAGCCCACGTTCATTTTGCGGCATTTACGTACGGGCTAAAGCCCGTACCCTTCATCCGTGCGAGTTTTTCCGCAGCCTGTGAAGACCATCTCCGGCCAATCATCAATCCCTTATCTGGAGACGGTCCAGCAAGGGAAACAGCACCATGGCGATGATCGAGTTCCCGATGGCCTTGTAGAGTTCCGTGAACCATCTCCATTCCAGTTCCAGTCCCAGCAGAATGCGATAGACGAAGACCACGATCGCGCTCGACAGCAGGGAGAGCAGGAAGTTGAGAATCAGGCGGATGGTGTGGTTCTCAACGTCGATGCGAACTCCGACCGACGCGGCTAAAAAGCCCACGATGGTTTTGGCAATGCCGTTGACGCCGATGGCGTGCTGGGAGAGCGCGTCCTCAAAGATGCCCATGGTTGCGCCCATGAGCGTGCCCTGAATGGGGCTGCGCCGGCCCAAAGCAAAATAGACGGTGACCACCAGGGGCAGGTCAAACCAGGCATAGGGGCCAAGCACACGCGGCAGCCAGGCTTGCAGCACCACGGCGGCCAGCGGCACCAATACGTAAACCAGCAACGGATAACGGCGAATCTCGAGATCGCGGCGGAAGTTCGCTCCCAGAACTGACATGGTTATGGATTCCTCCGCGGCAGGGGTTCTCGCGACACGGTTTCCCGCGGCGTGATTTCCCGCGGCATGGCCAGCGGGCCGGACCTTGGCCCGGTTTTGAGGGCGGTCTTGCCGCCTGTGCCGGCCGGCGTCGTGGCATCGCCCTTCTTCAGGGGCCTGGTGTCCAGGGTCGATTTGGAGGGCGCTTGCGGCGCTGCTCCCGGCGAGAAGCGGTCAGGATGCTGCGCCGGCAGCAGCTTGGGAGCGGAAGGCTGGGCGGGCACGGCCGGAGTGGCCGCGGCATTTGCCTGTCCCGCAGCCGGATTCGCCACCTGATTTGGCGCCGGAGCGTTGGGGTCGGTGAGTCCGGGAAGCCGCTCGGCCCTGATTTGCGAGGCCTTTTGCTGCTCCTGGATGCTGGCCGCCTCGACGCCCTTGAGCGCTTCGCTGGTGGCCAGATCCTGCGCCATTTCCGGCGAGAAGCGGGGCTGGGTAGAGGTGATGACCAGAACCTCGTCCAGGCGGTCAAGATGGGCGGCGGGCTTGATGATTACGTCGACAAACGAGTCGCGCTCGGGGTCGCGCACCACTTTATCCACCACGCCGACGGGAAGGCCGCGCGGAAAAATCTGATCGCCTCCGGCGGTGAGCACTTTTTCGCCCGCCTGGATGCGCTGGTCGGCCATGAGGCCCACAATCTGCGGCTGGCCGGCGGCGTTGCCGCGCAGAATGCCGCGAATCCGCGTGGTCTCAAGAATGACGCCCGCGCCGCTGGTCTGATCGTTGATGGCCAGCACCTGCGCGGTATGCGGGAAGACGGTACGCACCTTGCCCACAATGCCGTCCGCCGTAATTACGGCCATATCGCGCTCCAGCCCTTCGGCCGAGCCCTTGTCCAGATAGAAGACGTGCGATTGATCGCTGCCGCTGGAGCCGATGGCCTGCGCGGTCATGGTCTTGTAGATGTATTTCTGCTGGAAGTCCAGGAGCGCCTGCAAGCGCTGGCCCTGCTTGGCGTCTTCCATCAGCAATGCCTGTTCCAGGTGCAGCCGGTCGATGGTCTTTTGCAGGTCAAGGTTTTGCTGGTGGACATTGTGCAGGTCGATGTAGCCCTGCCACAGATTCTCCCCGCCCAGCTTTACGGCGTGAATCAACCGCTCCGGGGGCGAGACCATCCCTTCAGCCCACAGCCGGATAAGGCGCACGCTGGGGCCGTCCTGGGGATCGAGTGTGGTGCGTCCAGAATCGGTCCGGTGCACCTGCACGGCGAGCCCGACGATCTGCGCCACAAGGATGGCCAGCAGTACGAGAAAATTCCGATAGCGGATGAAGAAGGGTTCCATGGCGATTCAGGGATCAGGGGGCAGAGATCAGAGATCAGGGATCAGGGATCAGGGATCAGGGATCAGGGATCAGGAGCCTGCAATCTGCGTTATTTTTTTGACTGCAGATCAGCCTACAAGAAGCTGGGACCTATCGGCGCCGGCTTTTTTGAAATTAAAGATTCAAATTCCTTCAGCAGGTCCAAATTGAGATCAGGGGCCTTGCTGACCCCTGATCTCTGATCCCTGACCCCTGATCTCTGACCCCTGATCTCTGCTAATCGATCTTGATTTTGCGCAGCAGCCGGAAGTCGGAGAGCATCTTGCCGGTGCCCAGGACCACCGAAGCCAGCGGATCGTCCGCCACGGAGACCGGCAAGCCGGTTTCTTCGCGGATGCGCATATCGAGATTCTTGATGAGCGCGCCACCGCCGGTGAGGACAATGCCGCGGTCGCTGATGTCAGCCGACAGCTCGGGCGGGGTGCGTTCGAGAGCCACGCGGATGGCGTTCATGATGACCGCGATGCACTCGCCCAGCGCCTCGCGGATTTCGCTGTCCTCGATGGTGATGGTCTTGGGCACGCCCTCAATGAGGTTGCGGCCCTTGATCTCCATCGACAGCGGCTTTTCCAGCGGGAAGGCCGAACCGATCTCAATTTTGATGTGCTCGGCGGTGCGTTCACCGATGAGCAGGTTGTACTTGCGCTTGAGATAGTTGGTGATGGCTTCGTCCATCTGGTTGCCGGCCATGCGCACGGAGCGCGAGTAAACAATGCCCGACAGGGAGATGACCGCGATATCCGTGGTGCCGCCGCCGATATCGACCACCATGTTGCCGCCCGGCTCGGTAATGGGCAGTCCGGCGCCGATGGCAGCCACCATGGCCTGCTCAACCAAATAGACTTCGCTGGCCTTGGCGCGGTAGGCAGAGTCCTCAACCGCCCGCTTTTCAACCTGCGTAATCTCTGAAGGCACGCCGATCACGATGCGCGGATGGACCAGCATCTTGCGGTTATGTGCCTTTTGGATGAAGTAGTTAAGCATTTTTTCGGTGACTTTGAAGTCGGCAATGACGCCGTCCTTCATGGGCTTGATGGCCACGATGTTGCCGGGGGTGCGGCCCAGCATATCCTTGGCCTCCTTGCCCACGGCTTCCACTTCACCGGTGTTCTTGTTGATGGCCACGATGGAGGGCTCGTTGACAACGATGCCCTTGCCGGCCGCATAGACCAGTGTGTTGGCGGTGCCAAGATCGATGGCTAGATCGCTCGAAAACATGCTGAAAAGGGAGCGCAGGCCGTGGGACCGAGAGGAACGCGAAGGGTATCCGTTTAATGACATTGAGAGCTTGGTTCTACCTCAAGGCTTATTGTATAGGCCAGCGGGCTGTGAGCGCAGCGGAAGCGAGCAAAGTGCGCGAAAAGAAGCGCGTTGCGGGGTTAATATGTGCTGTGATCCCGGCAGCTTGCCGGCCCGGCTGGATTGAGCCGCCCCGGCGCCTGCGAATGGCCTATGACTGTATTTCACCGTAAACCATCGAGGTTTTCATGGCATATCCGACGTTTCACAATGTGATTGGCGGTGAGTTGCTGCCTGCCCTGAGCGGCAAAACCATCCTGAACCTGAACCCGGCCGACCACGCGGACGTGGTGGGCGCGTTTCCCTCGTCGCACGCCGACGATGTGGCCCTGGCCGTGGCTGCCGCCAAAAAGGCATTCGCCACGTGGAGGCTGGTTCCCGCGCCCAAGCGGGCGGAAATCCTGGTGCGGGCCGGCATCCTGCTGAAAGAGCGCAAGGAACAGTACGCCCGCGACATGACCCGCGAGATGGGCAAAGTGCTGGACGAGACCCGCGGCGACGTGCAGGAGGCCATCGACGAGGCCTTTTTTGTGGCCGGCGAGGGCCGGCGGCTCTATGGGCAGACCACTCCCAGCGAGCTACAGAACAAGTTCGCCATGAGCGTCCGCATGCCGGTGGGCGTGGTAGGGCTGATTACGCCGTGGAATTTTCCCATGGCGATTCCCAGTTGGAAGCTGTTTCCGGCGCTGGTTTCAGGCAATACCTGCGTCATCAAGCCGGCAACGGATACGCCGCTTTCCACCTACAACCTGGTGCAGACGTTGGTGGACGCCGGATTGCCGCCGGGAGTGGTCAACATTGTGAGCGGCAGCGGATCGGCGGTGGGAACGCCGCTGGTGGAGCACCCCGACGTGCGCGCCATCAGCTTTACCGGCTCCAGCGAAGTGGGTTCGCAGGTGGCGCAGTGCGCGGCGGCCCGGTTCAAGCCGGTTTCTCTTGAAATGGGCGGCAAGAACGCGCAGATTGTGATGGATGACGCCAACCTGGAGCTGGCTCTGGACGGCGCTCTGTGGGGCGCATTCGGCACCACCGGCCAGCGCTGCACAGCCACCAGCCGCATCCTGCTGCAAAAGAGAATTGCGGCGGAGTTTACCGCGAAGCTGGTGGCGCGGGCCGCGGCGCTGAAAGTGGGCAACGGCCTGGAGGCAGGCATTGAAGTTGGCCCGCAGGTGAACGCGAGCCAGATTGAGACGTCGAAGAAATACATGGCCATTGCCCTGGCCGAGGGGGCAAAGCTGCTGACCGGCGGCCACCCGCTGACGGCAGGCGCTTACGCGCACGGCTATTTCTTTGAGCCGACGGTGCTGGGCGGCGTGACGCCCACCATGCGCATTGCACGCGAAGAGGTTTTTGGGCCGGTGGTTTCGCTGCTTGAGTTCGATACGTTTGAGGAAGCCATTGAGATTGCCAACTCCATTGAATACGGGCTCTCGACGGCGCTCTATACAAAGGATGTGAATCGCGCCTTTGCGGCCATCCGCGACCTGGAGTCGGGCATTACTTATATCAACGCTCCGACGATTGGCGCGGAGGTGCATCTGCCCTTCGGCGGCGTGAAACAGACAGGAAACGGCCACCGCGAAGGCAATGGAGCCATCGACTTCTTTACCACGTGGAAGGCGGTGTATGTGGATTACTCCGATAAGTTGCAGCGGGCGCAGATCGATAATGCGGAGTGAGTTTTCTGCATAGAACAAAACTGTCATCCTGAGCGCAGCGCAGCGGAGTCGAAGGACCTGCGGTTGCTTTTGTTCTTGTTTTCCTCGCGAATTGATGCGGTAGCAGAGCGTTTTTGGTTGATAGATTTCGCGCGTGAATCGTTCTATGAATTAGCCTCGCTAGAAAGAAACGCGAGCAATTCACTTTTCGCGGTTGTAATTTTCGGGACTGCTGCACAGATAAGAGCCTGCCTTGCCCTACCAGATTCGTTGCTTGGCTGAAAATTCATCCTGTCAATTGCCGAGTTCGCTGAACCCATCGCGCAGTACGCTTCAAGAAGCGGCAGTCGGATCGTGTCTAGAAGAAGTGAAAGCGACCCCTCGTGTATGGCGCGGAGAAACTGCTGATCGTGAAATTTGCAACCTTGTATGTGGAAATCTCCCACAGCTGCTACTGTCCAATTGAATTCGAGTTCGTCAATCAATGCCTGCAGCGGACCCACGTCTGCATTGCGGATTGCGCCCACCAACACTTCGGGATGTTCGGCGCATATCTTGAGCCACTGATACTTATGTTGGCGCAACTCTTCGGGATGAAACTTGCGCCCGCGTGGGTGATTGTCGTTGTAACTGTGAATCTCTGCGTGGCATTCGAAACAGACAGGAATCGCATTATCGATTTCGTCGCTGCCACCACTCTCTGTTGGATTGATGTGATCCGTTTCGATCTTGACGCCGCAAAATCGATGGCAGATGCAGCAACGCCTGTGGCACTGAGTGAGAAGTGTCGAAACTTCGTCTCTTGAGAAAGCCATACTGATTGTCTCCGTTGGGCATTGAGTCAACTGCTCATTATTGCACCGAAGCCGAACATCATATTTCCGTAGATCGGCGAAACAGTCTTGATTGTGGTATATTGCTGACATATACAGAGGCCGTCCATGCTCTACACCGGTTTTGACTGGGACGAAGGCAACGCAAGGAAGAACGAGAAGCATGGCGTTTCCAAGTCGGAAGTGGAGCAGGTCTTTCTCAATGCGCCGCTGCTTTTGGCCGACGATCTGAAGCACAGCCAGCAGGAGCCGCGATTTCATGCGCTGGGCAGGACCGATCTGGATCGCTGGTTGCACGTAACCTTCACCGAACGTGGAGATGGAGCGTTGATTCGCCCCATCTCGGCACGCGATATGAGCCGGAAGGAGAGAGCTGTCTATGAGCAAGCCGTTGAAGCCCATTCCTAAGTTTGCGAACGAAGCCGAGGAGCGCGCCTTCTGGGAGTCGCCCGAAAACGACAGTGCCGAGTACGTGGATTGGAGCAAGGCCAAGCTGGTGACCTTTTCCAAACTGCGCCCTTCCACGGAGACGATCTCGCTGCGTATGCCGGAAGATGTTCTGAATACTATCCGCAGCCATGCCCGTAAACTCGATGTTCCATACCAGTCTCTTATCAAGTTTTGGTGCGCGGAGAAAGTCTCGGAATTGGCTCGTCCCACACGTAAGTCCCTTCGTGGCAGAAAATAGTATTCTGGGCCACGCGATGCACCATTCTGACTGGCGACCTAGTGTGGTGAATCCGAAATTCGTTGCGCATTTACACGAAACTGAGGTGTAGCCATCATGCGGAACTGCAGATCCTTCGACTCGCTACGCTCGCTCAGGATGACAGCATTTGTGAAACGAACTCTTGACTCGGGACGTTAGATAGCTCCCAAACGAAAGAAGGAAAGATATGCAGATGAGTTATGTACCCGATGTGAAGCGGTATGACGGAGCGCAATTCCGGCGGTGCGGGCATTCGGGCCTTGTGTTGCCGCCGGTGTCGCTCGGGCTGTGGCAGAACTTCGGCGGTACGGACGTTTTTGAGACCGGCCGCGCGGTGATCCGGCGGGCGTTCGATCGCGGTGTAACTCACTTCGACCTGGCGAATAACTATGGGCCGCCGTATGGCTCGGCCGAGGAAAACTTCGGTCAGATTCTGCGCAAGGATTTCCGCGGGCTGCGCAATGAGTTAGTCATCTCGACCAAGGCGGGATGGGATATGTGGCCGGGGCCATACGGGATCGGCGGGTCAAGGAAGTATCTGCTGGCGTCGCTGGACGAGAGCCTGGAGCGCATGGGCCTGGAGTATGTGGATATCTTCTATTCGCACCGGCCGTCGATGGATGTGCCGCTGGAAGAGACCATGGGCGCTCTGGCGCAGGCCGTGCATCAGGGCAAGGCGTTGTATGTGGGCATCTCGTCTTACAGCCCGGAACGGACCCGCGAAGCGGCGCGCATTTTGAAGGGCATGGGCGTTCCGCTGCTGATTCATCAGCCGTCGTACTCCATGCTGAACCGCTGGGTGGAGAAGGGATTGCTGGCTACGCTGGAAGAGCTGGGCGTGGGCTGCATCGCGTTTTCTCCGCTGGCCCAGGGAATGCTGACCAACAA
>Ga0181535_10005353_pt1 | contig 13786 bp, 8 predicted proteins | sample PEATcosm2014_Bin_44_FD_119774 | JGI IMG/M metagenome (GOLD analysis project Ga0181535, IMG submission 119774) | Peatland microbial communities from MTU Mesocosm Facility, Houghton, MI, USA - PEATcosm2014_Bin17_30_metaG | ecosystem: Environmental > Terrestrial > Soil > Wetlands > Peat | place...
AGAAGTTGTGAAGAACGGATCGCGCCAGAATGCCCCAGGAGCGATCCGCGGAGAGTTGGCAAGGGTTTGTGAACCCCTGTTTATCCCATTTTCCGGGACTCGGTGGAGTTTTTCAACAAGTTCTTAGAGGATGAACTTAAAGAGTTTGCAGTCTCGTGGGCGCAACTTGGGAAAACGTACTCCTCTTCATGGTCCTTTCAGATTGGGGAAAAGGAATTGGAGGTTGTGAACCCCTCCCAGAAATGCGTAATCCTAACTGTGCCGTGGGCGCATTTCGACGCCGAGAAAATCAAGCGGCTCGTGGGAGATATTCAACTGGCAAAGGACACCATAGTTGAGTCGGAAAAGGGACTTCGCGCACTTGGCATCAGTCCAAATACGGAATGGCGCACCGCTTTTTAACGCCTTCTCAAGATCGCGTACCAGCCGCCGCCCAAGACTACAGCCGTGAAGAATCCAGCCAGGTACGGGTCTAAAAGGGTCGAGGATTCTCCTTCGGCCCTCCGCTCCTCAGCGGCTTGCATTGCCTCTTTGCTGTTTGGGCTGTAGTCCCGGTACAGCGCATCACCGCCGATTACGACGACGACCGAACCCAAGGCCAGCCAAAAGTAAATGTTCCTGATGAATTTCATTGGGATTCCCTGATCATAGAGTCTAACGCGGATGACTGCCCAAAGCCGCTCAGGAAGGAAAAGCAGGTAACCTCAAGACTCTAAAAGAAGCGCGCCGGACTTGATGACCCAAGTATGTTGTTGCCCTTATATCGTATTGATTATGAATCGGTTATGTTTTGACTGCACCATAATCGGTGCAATTGACGGGGAGAGGGGAGGGGGTAAGAGCAAGGGAACAGGGATCAGGGAACAGGGAACAGAAAAGCCGCTCGGTCGAATTCCTGCTGTACGACCCGGCCGAGGCACATTTGGATAGAGCTCCCATGTATTGATTATGCGCTCTTCGGGGTTAATTATCGGCAAGACGTTGGGGGGATCGCCGGCTGGGAGAAGGCTCGAATCTGACTTGGAATTGTTGGATGCCGAATGCACTCAATTCCGCCACCTGATATTTGTTGTGCCGCCAGTCGCTATACGGTGATGCCACCACCCGGTGCAGCGGAATCCCGCTACCGGATGAGTTGGCAGCGGGCAGCATCATCCTCGCCGGAGGCCGGCCTGGATGTTAACTTTGTGGTTACTGACGAATAGACGGTTACACTCCCGGGCCCCTAGTATTTCGAAGTTTTCCTCGGGAGGATGCGGTGGTCAATTCGTGCGTACGCGACTATGTGCTCGATAAGAGTTGTCTCTGCTCCCGTGCCGATCATGTGACAAAACGGACAATTCGACTAACGTGGAATAGAATTTCCATGTCCAATGAAGGGCGGGGGAGCACCCTGCTCGAATTCATTGCAGCGAGGACAATCGGCCAGCAGGGACAGGGCGGGGCCTGGTGACGCTAGCACGGCAGCAGTTAAAGCCTGCCGCATTTCGCTGTTTTCGACAACAGAGGATGCGCAAAGTGTGGGATGGTGCAATGAGACGCGGAATCCTCCTCTTGCTTTTGGCAGCGGCTACGATCCCGGCCACTGCGGCAAAACGCGAGACTGTCGCCCAATTGGAACAAACGCTGACTGCGGCTTACGCTTCGCATAAGCAGGACGCTGAGATCGCTCGCCAAATTATCGGTATGGAACTTTCCGAGCGGCTCACTCAGGACACTCTGCGCCGGCTCAGCACGCAGATGGTGCCCGGCTCACAGGCGGTCCTTGCCCTGGAACTCCTCGCGGATCAGTCGGTGTTTCTTGATCCGCCGCCCGGCGAATTGCCGCCCAATGCCGCTCCCGATGGAACTGCTCAGCAGCGCATGCTCGAATCAGCACAGAGGTACGGAGCACAGGTGCTGCCGGGGCTGCCTAACTTCCTGGCCACCCGGACCATCAACCGCTACGACGACAGTCCCCAGGAGCTCAAGAAAGGCGCCTGGCCGGTGCGCGCGGGCCTTCACCGCGTGGACACTTCGAGCCGGGAGATCTCTGTACGCGACGAACGCGAGAATCAGCCCCCCACGCAAGGGTCCGCCGTATGGCAGCAACAGATCGGACTGATTTCCGGAGGCGAGTTCGGCACCACGCTGGGCATGATCCTGGCAGACTCAGCCCGAGGCCAGATTACCTGGAGCCACTGGGAACAGATCGCGGCGGGGCTGACCGCAGTCTTCCAATACTCGGTGCCCAAATCCGCCTCGCACTTCGAAATCATCAGCACTCTTCAGCGTCAGGCGGCCATCGAAGGCCTGGCAACACCCACCGGCGGCTCGAGGGGCATTTCCGGCATCGGAGTACGGCCGAACAACAATCCCGTCCGTATTTCGATGACCACCACCAAGCCAGGCTATCACGGCTCGCTCTGGCTGGATCCGGTCACCGGCACCGTCCTCCGGATCACGATGGAAGCCGATTCGAAAGACAGCTCCCCCTACCGTCGGGCCGCCATTCTCGTAGAGTATGGCCCGGTCCAGATCGGCGCCAGCCAGTTTATCTGCCCGGTGCGCAGCCTCGCGCTTTCCGATGCAATGGCCGACGCGTCGGATGTCACGAAAGACACGCCCACCCGCTGGTTGAACGTTACCCTATTCGCCGCATACCATCGCTTCGCATCGACGACCCGCATTCTGTCAGGCACGCTTGAAGCGCAATCGGGAAAGCCCGAGGGCGCGCGTGAAGTATCCCGGATTACGCTGCCGGAGTCCAATGAAACAGCATCCGTGACTGGGAAGCTATTGGCTCAATCCGGTGTCTCTTCAACGATCTCCACTCCGGCTTCCGCTCCGACTCCAGTAGATTCCACACCACCCGTCTCTACCTCAACGGAATCCAATGCCACAACTCCAACTCAACCAGTATCCGCCCCGACCGCATCCACTGCAGCGGTATCGACTCTATTGGAATCCATACCACCCGTATCTGTTGCGAACCATGCGGATGAGCCTCAGACCGCAGCGCAGACGATTCAGTTGAATGTGAATCGCGTCCTGGTCCCGGTTGTTGTTCGAGACAAAAGTGGGCGCACAGTTAGTGGCTTGAAGAAGGAAGATTTCAAGGTATTCGACAACGACACGCCCCAGTCTATCATCGGGTTCACCTTAGAGCCGCGTGGCGCTGAATCGAATGTATCAGGCAACGCGTCGAGTCAAACTCCGGCACCACCTTCCGCAAATGCAGCGCCGCAGCCCGTCGGGCAGCGCTTCATCGTCTTCCTCTTCGACGATCTCCATCTGGACACTGAGGATCTGGTGCGCGTGAGAAATGCCGGCGCAAAGGTGCTCGACGGCGCATTGGCTCCTTCGGATATCGCGGCCGTCCTCTCGCTATCTGGAAACACCAACAGCGGCCTCACCCGCGATCACGCAATCTTGCGCGAGGCCATCATGAGCATGCAGACGCGGACCACCTTTCGCCCCGATCCCCGAGCATGTCCAAACATCTCCTACTACCAGGCTGTGCAGATCGAGAACGAGCACAGCCACGACGGCCCGGCATTTAAGGATGCATTTAATCAAGTCTTCACCTGCAACCCGAGCCTGGATCCCACTTACCAACAACATGTCATCGAAAACGAGGTCGTCACGACCACAAATCGGGTTCTCAACCTGGGCCGTCAGGATGCCCAGGTCACCTACTCCAACATTGCCGAGTTTGTGCGTACCATAGGTACTCTGCCTGGTCAGCGCATAATCATATTTGTCTCTCCCGGTTTCCTTGCCGTGGAACAGGAATCGATCGGCTTCGAATCGCGGGTCATGGATTTCGCGGCGCAGTCCAATGTCACCATCAGCGTTCTTGATGCCCGAGGGTTGTACGTCGGCGACCTCTCCGCTGACGCAACCCAGAGCGGCCCGATGATGACAGGCTCAACCCTGCAGCAGCAGTCTGACTACCATCGCAGTGCGATGTTGATTGCTGACAGCACCATGGCCGCTCTTGCTGATGGCACCGGTGGTACGTTTTTTCACAACAGCAACGACCTGGGAGCCGGATTCAAACGCCTGACGGAGCCGCCGGAGGTTGTCTATGTGCTGGAGTTGTCGCCCGACGGGGTCAAGCAGGACGGATCCTATCACCGCCTGAAGGTCAAGGTGAATCGCCCCAGCGTCGATATCCAGGCACGCCGCGGATATTTCATACCCAAACCGGAAAAGAAGAAGAAATAGCAGGCAAATGGCGTGATATCTTCGTGAACTTCCGGTTCCGGACGGTTACAGCGGTTTCGATTCTGCTGTTTACAGAAACGTAGACGCGAAGTGGCATTTTTCTCAAGAAAATGCCACCTCGCATGATCTTCAAATGGCAGCACTTGAATCGAAACCGCTCTAGTCGCCAAACCGTCTCCGACCCTGATTTGGACCTGCTGGACACCCCGGAATGGCAAAAAGCCGGGTCCCAGTCTAAAAAATCTGCGGTGCGGCTAGGTCAGCAGGCGAAACACAGAGGCGGGCCTGCTTGACCGAATCGTCAAAGTTCTCAAAACGTAGGCAAACCAAGGGCTCTTATGCCTTGCCGCCGCGAGCCTAACCGGATACTGAGGACGATTCGCCGACGACGTTCTCCGCGCCGTCTACGCGGGCGGTGCAATGACAATCACGGGTGAACTGCGGGTGAGCGTATTTCTCTAATTTACAGCTAACTTCTTTAGAGTCTCCGATAGGGGATCGGTAAACCCCTCGCCTTCAGGCGACGGAAGGTACTAGGCTTGTATGGATTGAAGACTACAAGCGTGGCAGTCCCACGGTGTGGGACTGCAAATATCACCTGGTGTAGACGACGAAGTGCCGGTATGCGGTTCTTGGTGGGGATGTGGGCCAGCGATGCCGCGAACTGCTTCGGGAAATTTCTCGGAGCCAAGAGATGGTGATCTACGCAGGATCGATCAATCGGGATCATGTTCACATGCTGATTGGGATCCCGCCGCAGATATCGGTGTCGCGGGCAGTGCAATACCTGAAGGGGAAGAGTTCGCATAAACTGCTGAGCGAATTTGCGGGTCTGCGAAAGCGGTATTGGGGTCAACATCTGTGGGGGCGGGGTTATTGGGTATCGACGAGCGGCAATGTGACCGATGAAGTCTGGCAACGGTATATCGAGGAACAAAAGCCCCCGGAGCCAGACGATGACTTCAATGTGGTGTAATCGGCCGCATGGCCGATCAATCCGGCTTCTAGCCGTAACCGAAGCCACCGCCTATTAGGCGGTGGAGAATTCACTCCTGCCCGGCGCAGCGGCATGAACCGCAGGTGGTTGATCTCACGTATCTTTGTAGTTCAACAGAGGCCTAAGGGCGCGGCGAACCATGACGAGGTAATCCCAAGCCGGCGTCGTAACCTGCTGGTTATACTCAATTCTGCCACGCAATATAGTCCAATCCTGCCAGCGAATATAGCCCTTTGCTGTCACCCAGTACACGAGAATCCTGCTATGGAGGTCCGAGAGAAAAGGCAGCATCATCCATGCCGGAGACGTGCCGAGATATTTCCTGATGAGTAATTTACGTGTGGCCGGTGATTCGGGCGCAACAGTTCACTCACCCTAAACCGAATTCGCTTTACTCAGCCAGCCAGGACCTCGGCAGAGGCCATGATGTGGTCGCGCGAGTCCCTTATTGCGCTATCTTCGGTGGAGTTACGAGATCGATGGGCATTGGCCACTGGACAGAGTGGTGGAAAAGCGGGATATTCATCGGCGCAAGAGGGCGGTTTTTTTGAACGATAATACTTTGTCCGCGAGATCATGTCTCCGCATCCTTACTGCTTTGCCTTTGCTCGGAGAAAGAGCGAAAGGCCAGTGTCAGCATTTCTACGTATGTTCTGGAAGTTCTTGTAGACGGCCACACTCTTGGCGCGATCGCCCGAAAGCTCATAGGCGCGAGCAAGCCCCAGAGTGGCCATTGCACTGACCGGATCGGTGAGCGTCAATTGTGGATGATCGAGGATCTTTTGGAACTCCGCTGCTGCCTGTGCTCCTTGCCGTGCGACCAGATACGCCTCGCCACGAAAATAGATGGAATAACAGGTCAGATAGGCTATGCGCTCCATGGCATGAGAACCGAATTCATAGGGCCGGGCTGAGGCGAGTTCATTGAGGATGTCCCCGGGGTTATTCACTGGCGCGCCGCTGTGCAGTGCGGCCGCGGCGCGGACCATGGGAACATATTGATCGCGCACTATGGTGTTTTCAGGGAAGCGCCTGGCGAGGTCGTTGGCCAGGTGCAAGGCCTCGGCGGAGTCGCCTGCAACCGCCAATGCTACTGTGGCGACTGCCTCCCCTTCGCTTCCCGAAGAGAGTTGCAGAGCTTTTTGTGCCTGCAGCCTGGCCTGGCTCCGGTTTCCCGCCCAGGCATCGTTCATGGCCGACTGAGCCAGATAGAGAGAGGCGCTGTCGGGTTGCTTGGCGCCTAAGGCCATTTGGACCGCACGCTCTGAAATCGAGCGCGATTCATTCAACCTTCCTTCGCGCGCCGCCGCCTGCGCCTGGTAATCGAGCAGAATATCTTCAAACTCGGATACTCCCTTCAATTGAGCGGCTTGCCGAGCGATCTCCTGCGCGTCTCCCTGTTCGTAGGCAATCAGGTAGAGGCAGATATGGAGCCAGGGGCTGTCCAGTTGCCGTGCGCGCGCCGACTGGGCTGCGGCCTTGGCTTCCGGCAATCTCCCCAATGCCAGATAAGAGCTGACGAGGTTTCCATTCCAGATGCGGCTGCCGGGATTGCGCCGTATCGCCTCCCGAGTTGCGTCGAGGGCACGATCGTACTGCCCAAGCAGGAAATAGACGTTTCCGGCGTTGCCAATGGGAATATCGTCGTGCGCATAGATTTGGGAACGCAACTCGTAGGTCTTGCGCGTCTCCTCCAAATCACCGGTCACGAACTGGTGATAGAGCGAGAGGATAAACAATTCCTCATGCTGGCTGACATGCTTGCGCAGGGCGTAGGCATTGCGAAGATTCTCCGCCGCCTGCTCCAGTTCACCCATATTGACGTGGCAGACCGCGAGCCGCGCGTAGGCCATGGCAAACTTTGGATCGAGCGCAATCGCCCTTTGAAACAGATCCGCAGCTCCGGCTTCGTCGAGTTTGACGACATGGACCTGAAAACCAAGGCTGTAGGCTTGGAGGGCCTCCAAAGAGGCGGTGGTGACGTTCTCCGGTGGCGCGTCGTATTTCTGCACTGAAGCCAGTGACTCACCGAGGTGGCGGCGAAGCTTAGCGGCGCTTTTGGCCATTGCGTCGAGGACGTGTTCTTTGCTGTCGGACTGCGCCTGTTCTGTATCCAGAAGTTCGCCGGTCTGACAATTGATTGCCCGCAGGCCCAGGACGTATTGCTGGCCGAGAGCGGCGATCGATCCATCAATGACGACGGCTTTGCCGGTACGCTCACAAACTTCTCGCGCCAGATCCTCGGTCAGCCGCGTGTCCTTCTCCTTGCCCATCAGGGCCAGGGTTTGCGCGACCTGCGCATCGGATAGAAGGCTGAGATAGGGCGATTGCTCCAACTGGGCCGCCAACCCCTGGCGCAAGGCATGATCGAAGATCACATCCCCTGTCGTGTTGGTAAAGTCGGCCAGCACAAGTGTGCTGGTATTGGTCGTGGCACGGTTGTACGCGTGGGTCCAGAAAAAATAGACTCCTCCGGCCACCAACAGCGTTCCAATCGCAGCCAGCGGCCATCCCCACTGCCTGCTTCGGGGTGAGACAGGCGCCGGCGGGGAGATCTCGGCTGGAGGCGGCTCCGCGGCTTTGCGGGAGGAGAAGCATGGGGCATAGCCTCCCTTGGGAAGGGAGATCTGAACTGCATCCTCTTTGCCTTCGTGCGCATAGTAGAGATCAAGAGCTGAGCGCAATCTCCGCGCCTCAACGCGTACGACGGGGTCCGTACGGGTGTCGTAGGAGTCTTTGCGTCCGCAAACTTCGACGCCGATATGGTATTCCTTCAGATCTCCCGATTGGCCTTGCAGAGTTTTCTCAACAACATAACTGAGGAAATGCGTGAGACGTGCCGAGCGCAGAAAAGGGTCGCTCGCCAGGATTCCATCGAGAGCTTCTTTGACTTCGTCGTACGAAAGGGGCACTGAGAGTGATTCGAAGTTCTCAGACGCCGTTAGATCGAGATCCTGCAACTCCTGCTGTGTCATCTAACGGCCCGCGCCAAAACAACGATCCATTTTACCGTAAAAAGCATAGATGCTCGCGGCAGTGTGAGATCGCTGTCTTGCGATCCCGCACTCTGGTACGCATCACGAAAGTAACCCCACAAGCTTCGCGTCTGTTTACCTGGTGCCGCAGCCTCCTGAGTCCTATTCTCACGGCGTCTTTTGAACTTTCTTCCCCGATTTCGGTGAGCCGTTTTACGGTAAAACACTTACACCGCCCCCCCTGCATTCGCTAGGCTCACGGCACTGAAACTACACAGACTATGGTCGTCTGGCAGGGCGGTTGCCGACCTGCCAGCAGAAGTTATTTCGTTGCAGGACAGCCTTAGTGCGCTTAGCGAAACTCTCTCCGAAATACGATCTGCCGCCGCTGTTCAAAGTGCAGCCGGCGACAGAAGACCGAGCGTCTGCAAACCGCAGGCCGCACCTACTGACGATGTCGATGTATTGGGGTTTGTTGAACATGGCTGGGGGGCGGAGGAGCCTTCCATCTAAGTATCTCGTGCCCCCGTGAACTCAACCTGTCGTTACCCGCAAGATCCGCTCAGTTCGCGGGAAGTTTATCCAGGACTGAAGGACGTTTCACAAATTCCATCACTATCAGGCAGTTGGGCAATTCGGAGGGTACATATGCACTACAAACGGTTATCGCTATTGGCTGTCATTTTGGCTTTGGTCTCATTTCTCTCGGGATGCGGCGGCTCGAGCCCCGCGCCGTCCGTCTCGGTAACAGCGTCTGCATCTTCGGTGGACGGAACAAATTCGGTTACGCTCACGGCAGCTGTCACCAATGACAGGAACAGCGGCGGTGTAACGTGGGGCGTGAGCGGCGGTGGCGCGCTATCGGGTCAAACGACCACCTCGGTGACCTATACGGCGCCGACGGCAACCAGTTCGGCGCAGACGATTACGGTGACAGCGACCTCGGTGGCCGACACCACCAAGACGGGAACGGCAACGATTACGGTTCCCGCGGCTCCGTCGATAACGACGACCAGCGCCAATCTGGCGAGTTCCGTGGGATCGACCTATGCGGTGACCCTTGCCGGCTCGGGCGGTATCTCGCCCTATACGTGGACCCTAAGCAGCGGTTTGCTGCCTGCCTGTGTGAACATGACCCCGGCCGGGGTGATCAGCGGCACGATTACGGCTTCGTGTGCCGGCAGCTACACGCCGACCTTCACCATGACCGACTCGGGAAAATCGACCCCATTGAAGGCTACCCTGCAGCTGACGATGGTTATCGCTTCCGCGACTCCGATCAGCTTTGCCGGCACCGCGCCTGCCACGGGCACCTATAACGTGGCGTACTCGGGCAGCGTATCCGCAACTGGCGGAGTTGGAACCCTGACCTATGCTCTAGGCAGCGGTTCGACGCTACCGACCGGAGTGACGCTGAACCCAGCGAACGGCGCGATTAGCGGTACGCCAACAACGGTCGGCACCTATGGCTTTTCGGTGAAGGCCTCTGACGCATTCGGCGATACGGCGACTTCGGCGACTCACTCGCTGGTAATCAGTTATCCAGCCATGCAGGTCACGACGGGCACACTGCCGATCGGCTACGTGGGTTCCAGCTACACTTCGACGACGCTCGCGGCAACTGGCGGCGCAGGCGTCTCTTCCAACTACGCCTGGACCGTGGCCAACGGTTCGGCGCTGCCTGCGGGTCTCTCGCTCTCCGCGGCGGGTGTCATCAGCGGTGCCCCGAGCGGATCGGCGGGCACCACAAGCGTGACGTTTACGGTTACGGATTCGACCTCAAGCCTGAGCGCCAATGCAACGCTTTCGATCCAGATCAAGGCGGGGGTTACGATTACCGCGGCAACGCTGCCGACCGGCTATGTGGGTTCGGTTTATTCCAGTACTCAACTTGCGGCAACCGGCGGCTCCGGCACTTATTCGACCTGGGCGCTGGCAAGCGGCTCCTCGCTGCCTGCGGGCCTTTCGCTCTCAACAGCGGGCGCAATCAGCGGTACGCCGAGCGGATCGGCAGGCACAACGAACTTTACGGTGAAAGTGACCGACTCGGCCTCGAATACGGCCACGGCCAGCTTCAGCATCGCGATTGTGGCGGGAGTGTCGATCACATCCCCGACCTCGCTGGCAGACGGCTATCCCAACACGGCTTACTCACCTGTCACCTTAGCGGCAACGGGCGGTTCAGGTTCCTACACGAACTGGACAGTGACCAGCGGCTCGGCACCCGCGGGAATGGGGCTGAGTACGGCAGGCGTGCTGAGCGGCACTCCAACGACGGCCGGCAACTACTCGTTTGTCGTCAAGGTAACCGATTCGGCTTCGAATACGGCGACAGCGACTTTTACCTTAACGGTTGAGGCAACCCTGTCGATTTCGACGACCTCTCTACCATCGGCGGCCACCGGCAATGCTTACTCGCAGACCCTGGCGGCAACGGGTGGCTCGGGCGGCTATAGCTGGTCGGTTTCTAGCAGCGACCCGAATACTCTGCCCACCTACAACCTGAGCCTTGCGAGCAATGGCCAAATCACCGGCAACCCATCCTCCACCGGCACAGCCAACTTTACCGCGGTGGTCACTGACTCGACAGGCCATACGGCGAGCCAGGCCCTTAGCATCGCTGTCTCAAGCATGACGATCAACACCAGCACACTGACCTATGGCGCGGTTGGCACCGCCTACTCTCAGACACTGACCGCATCGGGCGGCGCGGGCGGTTACACCTGGACTGTAACCTCGGGGGCGAGCAACCTTGCAGCGCTCGGTTTGACGCTGACCTCGGCCGGCGTTCTTACCAGCAACGGCGCGGCCTTGGCAACCACCGGCAACGCGGCCTTCACCGTGCAAGTGAAGGACTCCAGCAACGCAACGGCAACGGCGAGCTATACCGTTTACGTCTACGCTGCGCTCACCTTGACCACGACGTCGCTGAATGCGGCGGTCTACAACGCGAATTACTCGGCGGCAGTTGCGGCGGTGGGCGGCTCGGGGAGCTATACCTGGTCTGTCAACAGCGCAACGATTCCGACGACGGGAACAGCGACTGCGCTAACCAGCGGTGGCGGCTTGACCGGCTCCAACAGCGGCGACGGCAACCTGTTGCTTGCCGGCATCCCCACGAGCTATGGAACCATTACGCTCGTGGTCCAGGTGACGGATCCGGTGACCGGATTCAATGTGAGCAAGACCTATACGATCACGGTGGCCTCGCTGGCGGTCTCGGTGGATCAAAACAGCGTGCCGCAGGGCATGGTAAATATGCCATACACCTTCGGCAACGTTGCGATCTCCAACGGCAGCGGTCCCTTTACCGTTACCTACACAAATGCTCCGGCAGGACTGGCGGGCAATTCCAACAATCAGCTTGTGGGAGCGCCAACATCTTCCGGCACAACCACGGTGACCGTGAAGGTAACCGACAGCTCGACGCCGACCAATCAAGTCGGCACGACAACCTTCAGCCTGCCGGTCGTTGACCAGACGGTGGGCACCAACAACAGCAAGCTCAACGGCCAGTACGCCTGCTACCTGGAGCGCTACTGGAATGGCGGCGTGACCGGTGGCGACGGCACCAGCACTCTGTATCGCGGCGGGGCGCTCTTTGCCTTTACCGCGAGTGGCGGCACAATCACCGGCGGCGAAATCGATACCAACTCTCCCGTGAGCGGCTACAAGCAGACGACCTCACTTACCGGTACCTACGCCATCGGCACGGATAACCGCGGCTATATCAGCCTTGCCAGCGGCTCCTTGCTCCTGTCGGTCGCCGGCAGCAACCAGAGCAGCAACGTCTTCCAGGAACTGGCTCTGACCGCAATGGACGACGCGGGCACTTCGCCCAGCGGACAGTCTGGAGCCGGCCACTGCTACAAGCAAGTGACCACCGCGCTGAGCGGCATTCGGCCCAGCGGCGGCTATGTTTTTGGCTTGTACGGCGAGAGTATGCACGGAAATACGGAGGCCGTAGCCGGCCAGGTCGTCTTCAGCGGTAGCGCGGCCACCGGCGTACAGGACATGGTCACCGGCGCAGGAACGCCGGCCAATGACACCTTCTCCAATACCACAACTACAACCGATTCCTTCGGACGCTTGGTGATGCAGACCTCGGGAGTCAACAATTCGGTTTTCTACGTGACCAATAACACCAGGGGCGATGCCCTGATCATGACCACGTCCGGTCACAACGGGTCCAACAATGCCGACTTTATGATCGGCCAGGCAAGGGCCCAATCCTCAACCAACATTGCGGCTACCTATCCCATCACTGGCCCTGCCGTGATGTACCTGAACGGCTCTGTCAACGTGTCCGGTGCATCACCCAGCTATAAAGCAATGGCAATGCAACTGACCGGCGGCACCAGCGCCAAGCAGGTCACTATCAACTCCATAGTGCAGAACAGGGCCGGCACCTTCTCGCTGGATACTGAGATGTACGGCCAAACGATGACTTACACGACAGATACCAGTACCGGCAGAATCATCTGGTCCGGTACAACGGGAGACTATCTCTACCTCTACGACACCAACGCGGCCGTGGTGCTGCTTGCCGACACCGGCAACGGCGGCGGAACCAACAATCTGATCGGCTGGCTGGAACCGCAGACGACTTCAGGATCGTGGAGTCTCAGCGAAGTTGCGACCAGCAGCATGATGTACAGGCAGCCTGATGGAAGCTATAACGGCAGCTTGAACGATGGCGTGCTGACCACGGGCAGCGATGGTACGATCAGCAACTTCGCTCAGGATAACGGCGGCTGGTACTGGGCCTCCTGGGGCGAGGGACTCAGTGGCAATTCTGCGGTGACGGCTACCGGTGCTCTAGCTTTGAATTCGACCGATGGCGCCGCCTATGGCCTCTTCGACATCAACATGACCAGCGCCGGCACGACCTCAACACAGGTCGAGTGCTACGCGATCAGCGTCGATGCTGCGGTCAAATCCACAACCAAGGCAAAGATGGTTTGCCTTGATAAATCCAGCACTCAAGGGTCTATGTCGATCGTGCAAGAGTAGGCGGACTTTCCGCCGAATTACCAGACCCCGCCTTCGGGCGGGGTCTGTTTTTCGCTCGGTCCAGTTTTTCAATGCGCGCCAAATTGGCCGAGTATCAATTCGAGCAGAGCCACAACAAACGAGAAATGGTCGTCTGCCGGATCCGCGCCACCCAGTCCAGATACCCTGAAAGCCGTCCTGGAATGGGGTAGATCCTCGTTTGTCGCCCACCCGTCAATAACTCGTGAGTAAACAGGATCAAGGCTGAAGGGGCGCTTCCAGGGGGAATGATAAATCTGTAGCCTTCTGGGCCGGACTGAGGTGGCAGCAAATCAGTACAACGGGTGGCAGCAAAGCACTATATCCAGCAGTAATCGGCAGGCTGTTGTTGCACAGCCTCAAGACCTGGATAGTGACGCCACAAAAGCTACTCGTGCTCAGCGAAGCTTGAAACATACCTCCGTCGTCTCGACCTCATCTTCTTCTAGCACATTTCTAATTTAAGTATTTACATTTATGCGATAATATTCCTGCCAAGAGAGAGGGGAGAGGATGCAATCGTATTCGCAGGATTTGCGTGAGCGCGTATTGTGGGCACTGGATCGTGACGAGA
>Ga0181535_10005354_pt1 | contig 13784 bp, 12 predicted proteins | sample PEATcosm2014_Bin_44_FD_119774 | JGI IMG/M metagenome (GOLD analysis project Ga0181535, IMG submission 119774) | Peatland microbial communities from MTU Mesocosm Facility, Houghton, MI, USA - PEATcosm2014_Bin17_30_metaG | ecosystem: Environmental > Terrestrial > Soil > Wetlands > Peat | place...
GCTCCATTTCGCTCCGCGACGGCTGCCTCCGGGTCCGGATCAGCGACCTGTTTGCAGGCGCTCCGGCCCCGGTGACCGAAGCGCTGGCGTACATCCTGCTCGGCAAACTCTACCGCAAACCGGTGCCGCGCATGTACGCGCACCGCTATCGCCTCTATCTGAACCGGCGCGACGTCCGGCGCCAGGCGGAACTAGTGCGCCAGGTCCGCGGGCGCAAGTTCCTGTCGGGACCCGCCGGACAGCATCATAACCTGGAAGAGATTTTCGAGCGCCTCAATGCGCAGTACTTCGATGGTTTAATGGGCCAGCCGCAACTGGGATGGAGCCGCCGTCCGGCGCGCGGCATGCTCGGGCATTTCGATCCTTCGCACAACGCCATCGTGATCAGCCGCATTTTCGACCGGCCGGAGGCGCCGCTGCTCGCCCTCGAATACGTGCTCTTCCACGAAATGCTGCATTTGCGCTTCCCGGCGAATCACTCCGGAACCCGCCGCTGCGTGCATACGCGCGAATTCCAGGATGCCGAGAAGAGATTCCCGCGGTTCCGTGAGGCCAAGGAACTGTTGAAGCACCTGTAGGCCGGGCGAAGCCCGAAGTGAGGCGTGAATTAGGCGGCTACACCCACCGGCAGGGCGTTGCGCAGGTCCATCTGGACGGCGTCAAACACGCGGACCAGGTTGCGTACGTCCACTGAGCCAAGGCCGAAGCGATACAGGAACAGGCGCGCCCGGGCGGAAACCATTGCCCAGCCGAACATCAACTGATGACGGAGCAGTGTCGAGGCCAGGTCGGGACGATCTTCGCGTGCCTGCACCATCAGCACCTTGAGAGCTACCACCGTTCTGCCGAAGTCGACTTGCAGGCTCTGCAGGTAGCCTTTGAAAATCTGGCAGCGCTGCTGGCGCAGCTTGGCTGCCTTGCGCCCATTAAAGCCAGGCTGCATGCGCAGAAACTCGAGGTCGCTGCCATCCAGTAGCCGCAACATGGGCCGGTAGCGTTCCCCGGAAAGATCCGCAATCCACTCGGCCGTCACAGGCAAACTGCTGTGGCAGAACGCCACTCGCCGGATCACGAGTGCAAGCGCGACTATGAATCCGGTCGCAATCAGTATCGCTATCCCTGCTGCATTTGCCATCTGCAAATATAGTAAGGTCACAGTACGCATAAATCAACCGAAGCGCAGTAATGATAGTACTGATTAACCAAAGTAAGTGATTTAGATCTTGTGCGAAGCACGGATCAATGCCGCGTTCACGGTCTCTAAGTTCCTTAGAATCCGCTCCTCATCGCCGGATCCGAAGACCGGCAGGCGCGCCTGGACGCTCTCGCCGGCCTGGTTCATGAGCAATAACCAGGCGGCCACGCAGAGCAGCGAGGCACAGCTGAGGAAAAGATTGACCTGGGCGGAAAGGTTAATGCCCCAGATTGCATGCAGCAGGAGTCCGAGCGCGCCGGTCAGAAAGTATAAAGAAAAGACCGTCGCGTGCACCGCCACGTTGCGGCTTAATGGGATGGGAAACTGGCTGAGGAACAGCAGCAGGAGCAGAATAAAGACTACCAGGCTGAAATCGATGCCGCGCTCCAGCGCGTACTCGTATCCCAGGTACTTAGAGGATTGGGGCATCGCCGGCGTAAAGTGAGGCAGCAATGCCAGCACGGAAACCACTACCGATATAGCGGTTGCCGCGTACATTGCCCAGCGGCCCATGGTTTCCAGACCGCGGTATCTCTCCAGGATCAACCGGTACAGTTCCGCCACTACCAGAACGTAAAAGATGACGAATACCGGCTCTGTGATCAACCATAGCCAGTAATATGTCCGCGATGCGGTGCTGACCATCAGCGGCCAGACGAAATTCGGCACTCGCAGGACGAAATAGGTAAAAAAGATGGGATATTTCCGCCAGAGTCCGTTGCGGTAAAGATTGGCGACGGTAAGGGCCGATCCGAGCAGCAGCAGTTTCGAGACGAGTTGCTGGATGGCGGGAGTCGGCATCTCTCTGCTGGCTCAAGACGACTCCAGGCTGAGTCGTCTTGAGCTGCTGCCCACTAGACTACCTCCGAGGTGCTATTTCACCCAGGAACAAGGGTTGCAGGTCGGGAGGGGGTTTTCTACCTTCTTGCTTGTCGTTTTCGCAGTGGCGATGAAGGACAACGCTAGAACGGCCAACAGGGCGACTTTTTTCATGGTTTGGAGGTCCTTTCGTAGTACTAAACCAGTACTATACTAGGCGGAACTGTACCGTCGTAAGGTGATTTTCTTAGATTATTTCCGCTGGCGGAACACTAAGGTAAGCGTGGGAAATGTTATCGGAATAGAGGCTTTGTCAGGAACATCCCTCCGTGTAAACTGAGGGGGCAACCAGAGAAAGATGACGGGTCCTCAAACATGCCGCGAATCAGGGCCAGGCCTGGCGACCGAGTCTCTGCGCCGGATCCTCGCGACGATTCCCACTCTCTTCGGACAACTGGTGTATCTGGCTTCACTTCACGATTCGACGACAGGGCATTACTCGCACCCGCACCTGTCCTTGTTCATGGCCAATGGCGATCTCAGCCGAACCGTCTCGCGATACCATCACCGCGTTTTCTCGCAGTGGCTTGCGTTTAGCCTGGCGGATCAGAAAAGCGATTTGGGCGAGTACCTGCTTTCCAGTGACGGGCCCCGCTATGCCAGCTACTACCACAGCCTGGTGCCGGTTGCCGCGGGGGATGTAGAACGCATGCTCTACCTCACGGACCTGGAGACGCTGATGGAGTTGCTCCGTGTCGAACGGGACGCCGTCTTTTCGATTGCAGCAGCATCGCCAGTCCAACGACCCGCCCAATAACGTCCACTTCTCGCGGATATTCGAAAACCGCAGCTGCCTGCTGCGAAGCCGGATGCGGTTGCACGATCAATCGCTGCCCGGACAGGGTACACCACCCGCAAAGGCAGCCCTCGCGCGATTCCAGAAAGTAAATCGGCCGCTCCTGTTCATCGCCCCAGCCACCACTCTGAATCTTGCGGTGCCGGTCGTCAATTGCGACCAGCGATCCAGGGTGCAGGATCGGATACATCGACCAATCCTCCAGGCCGATCAGCCCATATCGGTATTCCCGCACGTGCAGTCCATTCAGGAAACTTAACGGTATTTTCCCGAAACGGCGGATAAATCCGCTTAAGAAAGTGGTCCGGTTCCAGTCCACCACCTCGCCCGACGGCTCGGGAACAGTCACCTCAGGCCCTACTGCGAATTCTGCCAGGTGTGTGCGATCCAGCCCTATGCGCAAGGCGTCCGCCGCTAGGGCTGCGGCCGGTATTCCATACCATTGCAGCACTTCGTCCAGCTTCAACCGGTAGATGGCGCAAAGCGTATAAAGGCGGAAAATGTTGGGCACCGTGCCCTTGTTTTCAATGTCCGCCAGCCGGCTTAATGCAAGGGAAAACTCGGCGTTGCCGTGACGCCTGGCAATCTCCCGGCTCGCGCTCACCACTTCCCGATAGGTGAGCTTCAGATGTTCTCGGGCCCGCTTCAGCCGCTCTCCGCCGCGCTCCATGATATGATCCTGGCTGGACGCCGGATGGCTTGTCCAGCGCCCAAGAGTATATCGTGGCTGCTTTCATCCGACAACCGAATTCTGACCGTTTTTGTTCCAAAAATGGAACTGCGGCCTTTCCAAGAGTAATGCTGTGAAAATCATCGTAGGCATTTCCGGCGCCAGCGGTTCACTTTATGGCGTCCGGTTGCTGGAACGGTTGCGAGCCACGAAAAGTGTGGAATCGCACCTCATATGGACAAGGTCGGGCGAGAAGACCATATTCCTCGAAATGGGTAAGCCGCTTGGCGAAATCCGCTCTATGGCGGACTATTCCTATTCGCCGGAGGACATCTCCGCGCGGCTGGCCAGCGGTTCCTACCCGGTCGACGCCATGGTGATCGCACCTTGCTCCATCCACACCATGTCCGCGATCGCCCACGGCATCACTTCCAATCTATTAACCCGCGCCGCCGATGTGACGCTGAAGGAAAGGCGCAAACTGATTCTCATGGTGCGTGAGTCTCCATTCCATCTCGGCCACCTTCGCAGCATGACGGCACTGGCGGAGATGGGGGCCATCATTGCGCCACCCATCCCGGGTTTCTACCATCATCCGCAAAGCGTCCTGGAGCTGGTGGATCACAGCCTGGACCGGGTGCTGGACCTGCTCGGCTTGCCCGATGCCGCCATCCAGCGCTGGGAGGGCCCCGATCGATGAAGAGCCGCGCCCAGCGTCCCCCGCGTGCCGTGGCCTTTCAGGGCGAGCGCGGCGCGTTCAGCGAACAAGCGGCCCGCCAGCTGCTGGGACCGTCCACCGCCGTTCTGCCGTGCGCTCGTTTTGAAGACGTCTTTCGCAGTCTCAAGCAGGGCCGCGTGGCCGGCGCCGTGGTGCCGATCGAGAATACGCTGGCCGGATCGGTTCACGAGAACTACGATCACTTGCAGCACTTCGAATTGCCGATCGTGGCCGAAACCAGCGTGCGCATTGTGCACAACCTGATCGCTCCTAAAGGCGTCACTTTCAGGCGGATTAAGCGGGTATTCTCCCACCCGGTAGCCCTGAATCAATGTCTGGATTTCTTCCTGGCCAACCCGCAAATCGAGCGAATTCCCTTCTACGATACCGCGGGTAGCGCGAAAATGATTGTGGAGCAAGGACTTACTGACGCGGGCGCAATCGCATCCGCGGTCGCGGCGGAGATTTATGGTGCGCGCATTCTGCGCAAATCCATTGAAAGTGACCGGCAGAATTTCACCCGGTTCTTCCTCCTGCGCGACGCTGCATTCGCCCAACGGAATCCCCAGCGGGTGCCACCCGGAACTGTCTGGAAGACCTCGCTGGTATTCAGTACCCGCAATATCCCGGGAGCGTTGTTTCGCGCCCTGAGCGCCTTCGCTTTGCGCGACCTGAATCTCACCAAGATCGAATCCCGCCCGCTGCGCGGCAAACCTTACGAATATCTGTTCTATCTGGATTTCCTCGGCCACGTGGACCACCCCAACTCCCGCAACGCGATCCGGCACCTGGAAGAGATCGCCGATTTTCTGCGCGTTCTCGGGTGTTATCCCAAAGGCGCCTGACTCTGGCAGCCGAAGCGCTGGGCGCTACACTGAAGGCCATGGCTGACCCGACTGCTGCGCCGCTCGACGATATTCCCGTGCTCGCAGTGCGCGATGTGATCCTGTATCCCGGCGCCATGTTGCCCATAACGGTCGGCCGCCCCAGTTCCGTAGCGCTGGTGCAGAGCCTGGGCGAAAACCGCGCCCTGGCGATCGTTTCGCAGCTTGACCCGCGTATCGATGCGCCGGAGCCGAAAGACCTGTTTGAGATCGGCACCCTTTGCGTGATGCATAAGGCCATCCGCGTGCCCCGCGAAAACCTGCTCCTGTTCTGCGAAGGCACTACGCGAATCCGCATCCGTGAGTTCACCGCCACCGAGCCCTTCCTGCGGGCCCACATCGAAAAGCTGGACGAATCGGATCCGCCCATCACGCCGGAGGTGGAGGCGTTGCGCCAGAACGTGGTGAGCCTCTTTCAGCAGATCGTTTCCGCCTCGCCGAACCTCTCGGACGATCTCTCTGCGAGCGCCGCGCAAATCGTCGAGCCGGCCCGGCTGGCCGATTTCGTGGCCGGCAATCTGCCTGCGCTGGTACACCTGGAACGGCAGAAACTGCTGGAGGAGACCGACGGCCTGGCTCGCCTGAACCAGGTTCTGGTCCACCTCACGCGCGAACTGGAGCTGGTCGAGCTCCGCGGCCGCATCCAATCACAGGTGCAGGGGCAGCTTTCGCAAAGCCAGCGCGAGTTTTATCTCCGGGAGCAGCTCAAGGCGATCCAGAAGGAGCTTGGCGAGAGCGAAGGCGGCGCCGGCGATATCGAAGGGCTTCGCGCCAAGCTGGAAGCCGCGGGCATGCCGCCCGAGGTGAAAACCGAAGCCCTTCGCGAATTCGACCGCCTGGCGCGGCTTTCCACGGCCTCGCCCGAGTACGGTGTCACCCGGACCTATGTCGAATGGATGGCGGCACTCCCCTGGAGCGTTTCTTCCGGCGCGCCGGTCGACGTCAGTCGCGCCGCTGCAATCCTCGACGAAGATCATTACGATCTGGAAAAAGTGAAGGACCGTATCCTGGACTATCTCGCCGTGCTCCAGCTTCGCCCGGTCTTGAAGGGACCAATCCTGTGCTTCGTCGGCCCCCCTGGGGTAGGCAAGACATCACTCGGAAAATCGATCGCCCGCGCCCTTGGCCGCAAATTCGCGCGCATCTCGATGGGCGGGATGCACGACGAGGCCGAAATCCGCGGCCACCGCCGTACCTATATAGGCGCGATGCCCGGCCAAGTTATCCAGGCGCTCCGCCGGGCCGCCGCCAACGACCCGGTTTTCATGCTCGATGAGGTCGACAAACTGGGACGCGATTTCCGCGGCGATCCTGCTTCCGCTCTGCTTGAGGTGCTGGACCCCGAACAGAATTCCACATTCCGCGACAATTACCTGGACGTCCCCTTCGACCTCTCCAAGGTTTTGTTCATCACCACCGCCAACGTACTGGACCCCGTGCCCGACGCGCTGCGCGACAGGATGGAGATCATTTCGCTCGAAGGCTATACCGAGCAGGAAAAGGTGGTCATCGCCTTTCGCTACCTGATCCCGCGCCAGATCACAGAGAACGGACTGGCAGCCGAAGACATCCAGTTCTCTGAGGAGTCCGTCCGCTTCCTGGTCCGCCGCTACACGCGCGAGGCCGGCGTGCGCAGCCTGGAGCGGCAACTGGGATCCATCTGCCGCAAGCAGGCGCGCCGCATCGCCGAGGGCCGCAAGGAGAAAATCGACGTCACTCCGCAGGTCGTCGAGTCCGATCTGGGCGCCCCGCGCTTTCGCACCGATACCGAGGTCGCTGAGCGCACGCGGCGGCCCGGCGTCGCCGTCGGCCTTGCATGGACCCCAGTCGGGGGCGACATTCTTTTTGTCGAAGCCGGCCGCATGCCGGGGGGAGGGAAAGGGCTCATCATGACCGGCCAGTTGGGACCCGTGATGCAGGAGTCCGTGCAGGCCGCCCTTACCTGGGTACGCGGCGCGGCCACGCAGTACGGCATCGAGCCCGAGCTTTTCAAGTCGATCGATATCCATATTCACGTACCCGCCGGCGCCATTCCGAAAGACGGCCCGTCCGCCGGCATCACCATGGCGTCGGCGCTGGTCTCGATGCTTACCGAGCGCCGCGTGCGCCCCAACCTCGCCATGACCGGCGAAATCACCCTCACCGGCCAGGTGCTTCCTGTTGGCGGCATCAAAGAGAAGGTGCTGGCCGCCAAGCGCGGCGGCGTCCGCGAGGTCATCATGCCGGCGGAGAACGAAGTCAATGTTCGCGAAGACCTGAAGACGGAGCACATCGCCGACATGACGATCCACTATGTCAATTCCATGCACGAGGTGATCGAACTGGCGCTCGAAGTGGCGTGAGTGGCCGGTCCGAGGTAATCTGGTTTGGTGCTTGGAGCGCCATCCCGGCGGGAGGCTCCGAGCGCACGCACCCGATACTTACCGCCAGAATGGCGGCTGCTCTTATGAAAAAGCGAACCAAGCTCTGCCTGATTTCCGCCTCGCTGCTAACTGCCCTGGCTCTCCTCGGTGCGACGCCGCCGCCGCTGCGGGCTCAAGCGTCACCACAGGCCGCGCCGCCTGCCGCTCCGTCGGGAGCGCCGGCCGCTTCTGCCTACGAAGGTAAGGCCATCACCGAGTACTCTCCGGGAAAGGAGGCCTATCAAAAGGCGGTCGATTACTCCAGTGCACACGAGCGGCATTATTTTCTCGGCTTCTTATACGGCCTGGTGGTCCTGGTTGTGGTGCTGCGCGGACGCATTGCCCCCAGGTATCGCGATTGGGCGGAGCGCGACTCGAAGCGGCGGTTGGGCCAGGTTCTGATCTTTGGGCCCTTGCTGTTCCTCACACTGGCCGTCCTCGGCCTGCCCACGGACGCCTGGGACCATTCGCTGGAGCGCAGCTTCGGCCTGTCCGTGCAAGGCTGGGCATCGTGGTTCACGGATTGGATCACCAACCAGATCGTTCTGCTGATCGTCGGGACTCTCCTCGTCTGGATCCTTTACGGCGTCATTCGCCGCAGCCCGCGCCGCTGGTGGCTTTACTTCTGGATGGCTTCCATCCCTGTGCTATTGGCGCTCTTCTTTGTCCAGCCGCTGGTGATCGATCCTCTCTTTTACCAGTTCAAGCCGCTGCAGACCACCGAACCGGCGCTCGCCGCAGAAATATCGCGCGTGGTCCAGCATGGCGGAATGAATATCCCGCCCGAACGCATGTTCGAGATGAACGCCAGCTCCAAGACGACCGGGCTCAACGCCTACGTCACCGGCTTCGGTTCCTCCAAGCGCGCTGTCATCTGGGATACCACCATTCAGAAGGCCACAACACCTGAGGTGCTCTTCGTTTTCGGGCACGAGATGGGACACTACGTTCTGCACCACATCCCGAAGGAAATCTGCATTGACGCCGGCATTTTACTGGTCCTGGCTTTCCTGGCCTCTCGCATGGCGGCGCGGATGGTGGCTCGCCGGGGAGAACGCTGGACCGTGCACAGTGTCGACGACTGGGCCTCGCTGCCGGCATTGATTCTCATATTCACCGTGCTTGGCTTTCTCGCCACTCCTGCTTTCAATGCGGTCAGCCGTCACTTCGAGCACGAGGCCGATCGCTACGGGCTGGAGGTGATCCACGGAATCGTGCCGGATGCCAACCAGGTGGCCGCGCATTATTTCGAAAAGAGCGGCGAGATCAACCTCTCCGATCCAAAGCCGGGAACGATTGAGAAACTCTGGATGTTCGATCATCCGACGCGGCCCGAGCGCGTTCACTTTGTGGCTACCTACGATCCCTGGTCTCACGGCGAAGCACCCGAATACGTCCGCTAGCCGGAGGCTACGGGCCCTGGCGTAGACTCGCAGAAATCATCCGGCCGCTCAATCCAAACCAGCGGCATTTCCGTAACTCCTAATGAATTGGAGTTGGGGCAAGGGCTGCCTTGGCCTGGGGCGCGCACCTTCCGGCGTGACGAACCGCCAGCTGCATCACCCGCCTTGACGCGCATTTTGGGAGTGAGGAGAGGATCATGAGACTTCTGACGACATTACGGGGACGTGTGCTCGCGCTGCTGGCCGCGTCCCTTGCGATTCAACCGGCAACGCTTCTCGCGGCCAGCCACCGCGAAGCGCCCATTACGGCACTGGACCAGAAGGCCGATATCACCGACTGGTATACCTTCGTGAGCCCGGAACACCCGGACCGCGTGGTGATGATTCTGAACGTCGATCCATTCCTGGAGCCTTCCAACGGCCCCAACTATTTTCCGTTCGATCCAGGCATCCTCTATGAGATGAAGGTCGACAACAACCACGACGGCGTTCCCGACATCACGTTCCAGTTCCGGTTTCAGACCCAGTACACCCTGCCCGGCGTATTCACCGGCTACGTCGGCAACCTTGCCGGCATTCCGCCGATCACGTCGTTGTCCGGCGCAGGCGCGGCCGGCTTGAACATCTCGCAGACCTACACCGTCACCATGGTCACGCCTTACGAAACGGTGGACCTGAACAATGGCACGACGCTTTATGCAGTGCCGACCAATGTCGGAACACGCACCATGCCGAACTACACCGGACTTCGTTCCCAAGGCATCTACACCTTGGCTAACGGCATGCGGGTGTTCGCCGGCACGGTGTCAGACCCGTTCTTCGTCGACCTGGGTGCAGCGTTTGATTCGCTGAATTTCCGTAAGTCGGCCGGAGGCGGTGTGCTGAGCGCGGCGGTGGACGCTGACGACCACAGTAACTATGCGCCCAACGCGGTCGCTGGCTTCAACGTCAACTCGATTGCGATTGAGGTTCCGATCACGATGTTGACCTCGGACGGCGCGGTGCATCCGGCCACCGCCAAGGAAGCCGTCATCGGCACCTACGCCACCACCTCGCGGCAGAGCACGGGCGTGCTGCGGCATGGCCATTCCGGCGGCTACGGGGCCTGGACGCAGGTGCAGCGCATGGGCAATCCGTTGATCAACGAGCTGATCATCGGCACCGGATCCAAGGATAAATTCAGCACGGACGATCCGATCAACGACGCGCAGTTTGCCGACTTCTTCCTCAATCCGCTGCTGGCGCAGATTTTCTCGAGTATCGGCATCCCGGTTCCACCGGCGCCGCGTACTGACCTGCTGCCGCTAGTGCAATACATTGCGCCGATTTGCCCCGGTTGCGGAGGGCCCGATGCAGGACCCATCGCCGATCTGCTGCGGCTCAACACTGGAATCACGCCCACCAATGCCGGCTTCCAGAAGCGGCTCGGATTCCTGGTCGGCGACAACGGCTTCCCGAATGGCAGGCGCCCGGTGGACGACGTCATCGACATCGCGGCACGCTGTGTCGGCGGAATCCTGCTCGACGCCAAGACGTATGGAACGCCCATCGGCGACGGCGTCAACATGAGCAGTTCCCCGCTGCAATACACGTTTCCGTTCGTGGGCCCGGCCTATGACGGGCGCGGCAGTGCGCATGCCGGACCGGGCCAGGCCGGCTGCATCAACCAACCCAACGGGCTCTGCCCCGTGAACTAGACGGCGCACGCGCGGCTCCGAATCTAAGTCGGAGCCGCGCGCGTCAGCAAACGGTTGCGTTGCTGAACCCGGTTGCGACGCATAACAGGAAGGACTGGTCACTTATGAATGCGTGGCTCGCCGTATTTCTTGCCGTGTCACCACTGTCCGCCACCACGCCGGCGGAGTCTGCACTCGCGCAGGCTCAGGCACTGGTCTCTCGCGAACCCGGGCAATCCGCAGGCTACAACGCCCTGGCCCTGGCCGCGGCGCGCCGCGGGGTCGAGACCGCGGACGCCAGGTTTTATCAAATGGCCGACGAGGCGTTGCGCCAATCGTTCGCCGCGGAAGCAGACAATTTTGAAGGCCGGAAGTCCGAAGTCTGTCTGCTGTTGGCCCGGCACGAATACGCCCAAGCCGCCGAGAGCGCAGCTCGGCTGAATCGCCAGGTTCCAGACGATGTTGCCGTCTACGGCTGCCTGGTCGACGCCCATGCAGGCCTGGGTAATTACCCCGAAGCGATCAGCGCCGCGCAGTGGATGCTGAAGCTGCGTGCCGGCAACCCGCCAGGTCTCGAGCGCGCCGGCCGTCTGCGCGAGGTATCCGGCGATCTGGCCGGTGCCCTGGAGGCGACGGGGATGGCGTATGATGCGACACCAGCCTCCGACATTGAGAGCCGGGCGCGCCTGTTAACCCGCATGGCACATCTGAATCTGGCGGCCGGCGATCCGGCCGAGTCGGAGAGGTTCGCCCACACTGCCCTGGGTCTGATCTCCGGAAATTCAGCCGCGCTGGGCGCGCTGGGCGAGGTGCGCATGGTTCAGAAGCGGTATGACGAGGCCGCCGGCCTCTTTCGCCGGCAGCACGACGCCGCGCCGCGCCCCCAGGAGCTTTTTGCGCTGGCGAAAGCGCTCGCAGCCGCCGGCCGGTCCGGCGAGGCCGTCGAGATCTTCGCGGCGTTCGAGCGCGAGGCGTCGGCCGTTTCCGGGCAGGCCGATAACGCCAACCAGGAACTCGTTGCCTATTACCTGGATCAGGCGAAAGCGCCGTTGAAAGCGCTGGCGGTTGCCCGCCTCGAAATCGCCCGCCGCCATGACATTTTCACCCTGGATTGCTTCGCGCGAGCCCTGAACGCGACCGGTGATTCGACCGCCGCGCGTGCCCAGATGGCCAAGGCTCTCGCGGTTGGCACCGCGGATCCGGAGATTCTCCGGCACGGACGCGAGATCGGCGTCGGCCCGAGCGTCGCCGCGGCACGTTAAGCAGCAATTCCCGCGGGTCGGGCATGCTTCCACTTGCCCAGTTGTCCTACGGATTCTCGGCGATCAGTTTAGCGATTTCCGAACTCGGTCCCACCGGTTCCACGAAAACAATCTGTTTGGGGTTCAGGTACATTCGATCCGGATTGTGCGATTCCCGTCCGCGCTTAACCAGAATCTGTGTGGTCCGGCCGGTCTCCGCGTCGGTGTGCGGCAGGATGTAGTAGACGTTTCTGAGCACGGGCTGGGGAGTGCCGTAACCTTCCAGCTTGCCGTAAAAAACCGCCCGGTTGACCAGCACCACCGTTTGAAACGGCGTCGAAAAGGCGGTTGGCCGTCGATCCTCGAGATAATGAGCGGCGCTGTACCCAGCCGCCGCGCCCACGGCCAACAGGAACAAACTCAGGACGATCGTCCGGAAGATGCGCATCGTTTTGTCCTGCAACGATTCTCCGCTGCGGGCTGACCGCTTGTCTACTGCCGCATTTCCGTGCCCTGCTAGAATGTTCCGATGCATCCCGGCGTGGAGGTCTGGATCTGCAGTCTGGAAGCAGCCGCGGAGCTAGCCGCCGAATACCGGCCGCTGCTTTCCTCGGACGAAGCGGAGCGCGCCGGGCGGTTCAAGGTGGACCGTTTGCGCGATGCCTACGCCCTGGGGCGAGGCGTGACCCGCTCCATACTGGCGCAGCGCCTCAAGACCGATCCCCGCGCCATCCGCTTCCAATACTCCACCTACGGGAAGCCTTCGCTAGAGGGCGACCAGAGATTGCATTTCAATGTTTCGCACTCCGGTTCCCTGCTGGTCTGCGCACTCACGGAAGTGGCGCCCATCGGAGTGGATCTAGAGCACGTGCGGCCGATGCGCGATGCCCGCAACATCGCGTCGCGGTTTTTCTCCACTGCCGAAGCGGAACGCGTGCGGTCGGCAACGCCGGAATCGATCGACGCCCTGTTCTTCGAAATCTGGACTCGGAAGGAAGCCTTCCTCAAAGCGACCGGCGCAGGCTTCAGCCGCGCCCTTGGTAGTTTCACCGTCAGCAGCGGTCCCGGCAACCCGGCCAGGTTCGAACGCATCGGGGATCCGGACGACGATCCCGCACAGTGGAGCCTGCGCGCATTCGAGCCGGTCGAGGCCTACGTAGGCGCCGTTGCCGCGCGGGCGTCCATCGGCGAGGTGACGCTGCGTTGGTGGGGCAGACCCCCTGGTCTGCGCGGGACGCCCTCGTCCCGCTCCTCGGATTGAGATGTTGGACCCTGCCATCGACACCACGGGCCGACGAGGGCGTCGGCCGCAGACCAGGGGGTCCGCCCCACCAGCGCCAACAGAAGGGCCGCCGGAACGCGGCTTGAGGATTCTGCCGGCCAGCCAGCCTAGAACTCGCTCGGTTAATGTCCGATCAGCGCTCAAGCGCCTCCACACCCTGTTCACCGCGTCTCGACGGTGAAGGCGTTGCCCCGGCAGGCATTCACTTCGACGCTCACCGCGGTCCTGGGATCGGCGCCGGGTGGCAGCTTGAAAGTGATCATGTTCGGCGAGCGGTAGACAATCTCGGCAGAGCGCCCGTTGAGCCACACTTGGGCCGTGTCCGTACTCGAGCCAAAGTTCACTCCATAGGCCGAAATGAGCCGATCGCGGGCGAAAGGAGGAGGCCGGTTGGTGGCGGAGTCTACGATTCCCTGTGGAGAAATGGTCGGCGGCTGCAGCCGGACGAATGCCTCCTCGGCCACTTTCACGGTGGGAGGCAGCGCAGAAGCGAGCAGTCCGAAAGCGGCCACGGCAGGAACGACGGCCAGCGCGGCGATCCAGGGTTTGGGCACGCCGAACAAGAGAAGAACAACCGTCAGAAGCGTGATCGCCCGTCCCAGCCAGACGTCCCATGACGCGGTGAATTTTAGTGCGAA
>Ga0181535_10005357_pt1 | contig 13773 bp, 13 predicted proteins | sample PEATcosm2014_Bin_44_FD_119774 | JGI IMG/M metagenome (GOLD analysis project Ga0181535, IMG submission 119774) | Peatland microbial communities from MTU Mesocosm Facility, Houghton, MI, USA - PEATcosm2014_Bin17_30_metaG | ecosystem: Environmental > Terrestrial > Soil > Wetlands > Peat | place...
CCTGCCGGGTCCGATGAATGCGCGGCTGGTGGTCGAGAACTGGATCGACGAGTTCCGCTACATGAAGAAGCACCTGGACTGGGGGGTGCTGACCTACACGTTCCATCCGCACGTCATCGGCCGCGGGCATCGGATGCTGATGCTGGAGCACCTGCTGGAGGTGCTGCGCCAGGACGGCGCGACGTTCCTCACGATGGAAGACGCGGTGGCCGAGTACCGGCGCAAATTCCCCGACGGCGTCAGCCTGCGCGGGCGGTAGTTCTGCGGCTCAGCCCGTCGCCACATACCCGTCGCGCCGCGGGTCCGCCGCCCCGGTCATCACCCCCGTCGCCGGATCGACCGCCACCGCCTGCATCCCGCCGACCTGCGTGGTCCAGGCCACCCGCGCCTCGACCGCGTGCCCGCGCACGCGCAACGCCTCCAGCACCCGGGCCGCAATCCGGTTCTCGGCGACCACCCGCCTGCCGTCGAACAGCCGTGCGCGCGGCGCGGCGATGGCGTCCTGCAGGGGCAGGCCGAAGTCCACGTATTGCACCAGCGCCTGCGCCTGGGTCTGGCAGATGCCATAGCTGCCCGGCGTGCCGAGCGCCAGCACGGGCACGCGGCCCCTCGTGGCGACCGAGGGCGCCATCGGGCTGGTCAGCGTGCGGCCGGGCAGCAGCGGGTTGGTGGCCTGCGCGTGGTGCTCGCCCCAGTAGAGCGCGTTGTTCAGGCACACGCCGGTGCCCGGCACCACCACCCCGCAGCCGAACGGCGCGCCCAGGCTCTGGGTGACGCACACCAGGTTGCCGGCCCGGTCCGCCACCGACAGCGAGGTGGTGTGCTGCTCGGCGGCGGGCGCCGTCCACTGCTCCACCTGCCCCTCGATGGGCCGCCCGTCGGTGATCCGGCCGCGCAGCACCGCCACCGACTCGTCGGACAGGATACGGTCCAGTTCCTCCGCCGGGGGATCGTCGTGCGCGATGCGCTCCATCGCCGCCAGCCGCACGGCGCGCCACACCGTGTTGAGGTGCTCGACGCCGTTGCGCTCCATTTTCGCGATATCGAACCCGTCGAGGATGCGCAGCGTGAGCAGGTACTGGAACGCCTGGCTGGGCGGGCGCGGCACGTGCACGGTGAGGTCCCGATAGGCGGCCGAAACCGGCTTGCCCCAGTCCGGCGACACCGCTTCCAGGTCGGCCATGCTCAGGCAGCCCCCGAGCGCCCGCACATGCCCCACCAGTTTTTGACCGAGCGCGCCGCCATAGAGCTGCTTGATCCCCCCCGACGCGATTGCCTCCAGCGTCGCGGCGAGGTCGGGCTGGCGCAGCACCTGGCCTGGCCGCACGGCGCCCCGGTCCGCCGCATAGGTGGCGTTCCAGTCCGCGAAGAACGGCGTTCCGGCCAGCGCGGCGGCGGCGGCGTTGATGTGGCCGGCGTTGAACCCGGTCAGCGGAAAACCGTCGCGGGCCAGCGCGATCGCCGGCGCCAGCACGTCCGGCAGGGTTTTCGTGCCGTGCGCGCTGAGCAGGTCGTACCAGCCGGCCAGGTTGCCCGGCGGCGCGGCGGCCATGGCGCCGCGGTGCAGATCCTCGCGCCGGCTGAACCGGCCCATGGGGTAGTCCCGCGGCACGGCGGTGCGAAAACTCAGCGTGCGGATGCGCGCATCGCCCGCCACCCAGCAGGTCGCCATGCCGAGCCCGGCCAGGCCCGACATGAACGGCTCCACCACGCCGAGCGCCGCGGCGGTCGCCACCGCGGCATCGAAGGCGTTGCCGCCGCGGCCCAGGATGCGCGCGCCAGCGGCGGCCGCCAGCGGGTGGGCCGCCGCGACCACGCCATGGCGCGACGTAATGGTGGGGCGATTGCCGTCCATGCACTCTCTCCCTCAGGGAACCGCGACATAGCCCTCGCGGCGGGGGTCGGCGCCGCCGGTCATCGCCCCGGTATTCGGGTCGATGGCAATGCCCTGCATGCCGCCGACCAGGATGCTCCAGTCCTCGATGGCCTCGATGTCGTGGCCGCGGCCGCGCAGCGCCTCGAGGACGGGCCCGGCAAAGCGCCCCTCGGCCAGCACACTGCGGCCGTCCATCAACCGGGCGCGCGGCGCCTCGATGGCGTCCTGCGGGGACAGGCCGAAATCGACGTGCTGCACCAGCGCCTGCGCCTGCGTCTGGCAGATGCCGTAGCTGCCCGGCGTGCCCAGCAGCAGCACCGGCTTGTCCCGCCGCGTCGCGATCGCGGGCGCCATCGGCAGGGCGAGGTCGGTGCCGGGGATCAGCGGATTGGTGCCGCGCGTGTCCACCTCGCCCCAGTAGAGGAAGTTGTTGAGGCAGACGCCGGTGCCCGGCACCACCACGCCGCAGCCGAACTGCGTGCCCAGGCTCTGGGTGACGCAGACCGCGTTGCCCTCGCGATCGGCGACGGAAAAGCTGGTGGTGTGCTCCTTCGCCGGATCGGGTTTTTGGGGCGCCCATTGCTCGGTCAGCCCCTCCAGCGGGCGCGGGTCGCGCACGCGGGCGCGCAGCGTCTCGACGTCTTCCTCCGCCAGCATGCGCGCCAGCGCCGCCGGGCCGGGCTTGTTGTGGGCGATGCGCATGCCGGCGGCGAGCCGGATCGCGCGCCAGACCACGTCGAGGTGATCGGCGCTCTCGCGCTCCATCGCCTTGAGGTCGAAGCCGTCGAGGATGCGCAGGGTCAGCAGGAACTGGAACCCCTCGCAGGGCGGCGGCAGCGTGTGCACCCGCAGCCCGCGATATTCGGCCGCCACCGGGTCGAGCCAGACCGGGCTGACCGCGGCCATGTCCTCCATGGTCAGGCAGCCCCCGAGGGAGGCGAGATGGGCCACCACCTGGCGGCCGAGCGGTCCGCGATAGAAATATTCGGGTCCCTCGGCGGCGATGATCTCCAGCGTTCGCGCCAGTTCGGGCTGGCGCATGACATAGCCGAGGCCCGGCTCGCCGCTGCCGTGGCCCAGGTAGGTGGCGCGCCAGTCCTCGTAGAAGGGAAATACCGCGAGGTCGCGCACCGCCTTTTGCAGGCAGGCGCCGGGGAAGTGGAGGACCATGTGGCCGTCGCGGGCGAGCGCGATCGCCGGGCCAAAAATGTCGGCGAGCTTCTTGCGGCCATGCGATTTCGCCAGCTCGCACCAGCCCGCCAGATTGCCGGGCGTGCCGCAGGACAACGGGCCGCGATAGATCTCCTCGCGCTTGCTGAACCTGCCGGTGGGGAACTTCGACGGCACCCGGGTGACGAAATCCAGCGTCCGCACGCGCTGCTCGGCGGCGATATAGCAGGTCGCCATGCCCATGCCGGCGAGGCCGGAAAAGAACGGCTCGACCACGTTCAGCGCGGCGGCGGTGGCGGCGGCGGCGTCGAAGGCGTTGCCGCCGAGCGCCAGCAGCTTCGCGCCAGCCTGGGCGGCAAGCGGATGGGCGGCGGCAACCATGCCGTGCAGCGAGGCGATCGTCGGGCGCTTTCCGTCCATGTATCCTGTCCCTGATGGCAACCCCCGCCGGCCTGCGCGGGGTCGCCGAGGCTAGCAGGATCGGCGCGGAGTCGCGGCCTTCTTTCAGTCCAGCCCGGCGAGAAATGCCGCCAGTTGGGGCGCCCATTTGGCCGAGTCGATGCCCGGGGCGAGATGGCCGCAGGGGCTGTCGATCTCGACGTAGCGCGCGTCCACGCCGCCCGCGTGCATGGCGGCCATCACGCCGGGGGCGATGTTGGGCGGAAACAGCGAGTCGCTGCGGGACAGCACGTAGAGCACCCGGGCCTGCAGCTCCCCGAGCCCCGCCGTCGCATCGAAGGCGTTGGCCGCCCGCGCGAGCACCAGCAGGGCATGGGGATCGAACACTTCGGCCCAGGCGCGGGCCATGCGGGTGATCTCGGCGGCGCGCCCGGCCGGGTCGGGGAAGCGGGCGGCAAGCTGGGCCTCGATGCCATAGCGGCGCAGCGTGGCCTCGCGCAGCGCGGTCATGGTGGTGAGCAGGCCGCCGGACTCGTAGCGGCCGCCGTTCCAATTGGCGTCGCCGGCAAGCCGGCGCAGCAACGCGTCGATATCGGTGCCCGGAGCGCGCGGACCGGTGGCCACGGGAACCAGGTCGCGGACGAAATCGGGGAAGGCGAGGCCCCAGGTGAACGCCTGAAAGCCGCCGTACGACGGGCCCACGACGGCGATCAGCCCGCGCACGCCGAGGCTGTCGAGCAGGCGGCGCTGGGCGGTGACGATGTCGAGCAGCGTTATCGGCGGAAAATCGGGGCCATAGGCGCGCCCGCTCGCCGGATTGGGGCTGCGCGGGCCGGTGGAGCCGTAGCTGGAGCCGAGCATGTTCGAACTGACCACGAAAAAGCGGTCGGTATCGATCGCGCGGCCTGGACCCACCAGGCCGGCCCAGGAGCCCTCGGAGGCCCCCGGCCCGCCGTCGGCGAAAAGATGGCTGCTGGTATAGCCGTGCGTCAGCAGGACGACGTTGCGCCCGTCGGGCGCGAGCATGCCGTAGGTGACATAGGCCAGTGCCGCATCCCGCAGCACGCCGCCACCCTCCAGGGGCAGGTCGCCGATTGCCCCAAGCCTGGTCTCAGCCATCGCGGCCGTCTCCTCCGCCGTTCATCGTTGGGGGGATGATACAACCGTTGGACGGCAGGCACAGGGGGGGCGGCGGCGGGGCAGCCGCGCGGGCGGAGCTATCGCCAGATCGACCGGTTGGCCTCGAAATGGGCCTGGGCGCGAGAAATGCCGAGGTCCTTCAGCATGCGGTCGTCCATCTCGGCGAGGTCGCGCCGGGTGGTGAAGTTACGCCAGGCCCGGGCAAGGTGCTCACGAACCGTCGCCACCAGGGAAACCTGGCGACGGTGCATGACCGGGCCGGACCGGGTGAGGGAGATCGACATTCTGGCGCCCTCCTGTGTTTCACAAGAGCGTGCAGGGAATATGGGGTGAGGGTTAAAATAACGGAAATGAATTGTGCCGATGCCGGCCATCAGATATATTGATGGCATGTCACTCCCCCAGGGCCTCGACCCAGACCTGCTGCGCGCCTTCGCCTTCATCGCGGAGGAGGGCAGCTTCACCCGCGCCGCCGAGCGTGTCGGACGGACGCAATCCGCCGTTTCCATGCAGGTGCAGCGCCTGGAGGCGCTGCTCGGCCAGCGCGTGCTGGTGCGCGGCAAGGGCGGCGCGGTATCGCTGACGCCGCACGGGCGCTTCCTGCTGGAGCGGGCGCGCGCGCTGCTGGCAATGAATGACGAGATCTGGGCGACCTTCCGGGCGCCGCAGATGCAGGGCACGGTGCGGCTCGGCACGCCGGACGACTATGCGCTGCGCTACCTGCCGCAGGTGCTGAAGCGGTTCGCCGACACCCATCCCGCGGTGGACGTGGACGTGCTGTGCGCGCCGTCCGATGAACTCTCCGAGCGGCTGAAGGCGGGCGAGCTGGACCTGACCCTGCTCACCGAGAACAACGAGCCGAAGGGCTGGCCCTCCACCGTGCTGTGGCGCGGCCCGCTGCGCTGGATCACCTCGCAACGGCACGCGCCGCACCGGCTGGACCCCTTGCCGGTGGCGCTGGCCAGCCGCGGTTGCACCTGGCGGCGGGTGGCCGTCGAGGCGTTGGAGAGGGCCGATATCCGCTACCGCGTGGCCTATACCTCGGCCACCCTCGCGGGCACCCACGCGCCGGTGATGGCGGGTCTGGCGGTGACGGTTTCGGCGATCGACTGGGTGCCGGCGGGGCTGCGCGCCCTGCCGCGCGGCGAGCGGCTGCCGGACCTGCCCGACACCGCGATCCTGCTGCTGAAGGGCCGCGAGGCGCGCCAACCCGTGTCCGACGTGCTGGAGACCCACATCGCCGAGACCTTCCGCGCCGAGACCCGCCGGCCGATGGCGGCGTGACCGCCGGTCAGCCCATTTCCGCCTCGATCGCCTCGATGTCGCGGTCGCTGAAGCCGAAATGGTGGCCGATCTCGTGGATCAGCACGCTGGCGACCAGACGATAAAGGTCCTCGCCGGTCTCGATCCACTCGCCCAGGATGGGCTGGCGGTAGAGGAAAATGAGGTCCGGCATGCGGGCGAGGTCGCCGGCGCTGCGCTGGGTGAGCGGCGTGCCGTGATAAAGGCCGGTGAGGTCCCACGGCGACTCGATGCCAAGCTCGTCGAGCGTCTCGTCGTCCGGCATTTCCTCCACCCGGATGCCGACGCCGGCGACATGGCGGCGCAGCCGCGCGGGGATGGCGCCGAGCGCGCGCTCGGCCAGGGCCTCGATATCGGCGAGGTCGGGCGGGGTGGTGAAAGCCGGCCGGCGGGTGCCATGTTGGAGCATGGTGCAACTGCCGCACGCCCCCGGCCTGCGGTCAAGAGCGGGAGGAGTCCGATGGTCGAGCGATTGAACGAGGCGCAGCGCGAAGCCCTCAGGGAACTGCTGCCGGAATGGCGGCTGGCCGACGGCCGCGACGCCATCGTGCGCAGTCTCCGTTTCGCCGATTTTGGCGCGGCCTGGGGGTTCATGAGCCGGGTCGCGCTGCTCGCCGAAAAGGCCGACCACCATCCCGAATGGTCGAACGTCTACAACCGGGTGGAGATCCTGCTGACCACCCACGACGCCGGCGGGCTGAGCCGGCGCGACGTCGCGCTGGCCCAGGCGATCGATGCCATCGCCCCCTAGCGAGTCCGCTGCCGACACCCTCGGCTTTCCCGAGCGCACGCAGGCCGTGCACCGGGCGGCGGCGCGGCTGTGCGTGCTGCTGGGCTGGGCGCCGCTGCACGAGGTGGCGCTGCCGAACGGGCGGCGCGCCGACATCCTGGCGCTGCGCCCCGACGGCGGGTTCGCCTGCATCGAGGTCAAGTCGGGCACGCGCGATTTTCTCGCCGACCAGAAGTGGCCGGACTACCGCGAATGCTGCGACGCGCTGTATTTCGCCGTCGATGCGGACTTCCCGCAGGAATTGCTGCCGCCGGACGCGGGCCTGATCGTGGCCGCCGACTTCACCGCCGAACTGGTGCGCGAGGCGCCGGCGCATCCGCTGTCCGCCAGCCGCCGGCGCGCCCTGCTGCTGCGCTTCGCCCTGCTCGCGGCGAGCCGCCTGGCCATGCTGGAGGACCCCGGCGCGGCGGCGGCGCTGCGCAGTGCGCTGCGCGCTGAATAGGTCTAGGCTTAACCGAAATCTCCAGCCACCCAGAAGGACGATGTCCGGAACGCGCTTTCATGTCCGTTTCCCCTCGGTCAGCTTCGTCTCCCTAGCGGAGTTCGAGGAGTACCAGCGGGATGCGCGGTCCCGGTTGGACGCCCGCCACGCCTACGAACTCAGCCTCGCCAGCAGCGAGGAGGCGGTCGTGCGCGACGGCACCTGTGCCCCCTGCCTGCGGCGCGCCTGTTTCACCGCCCGCACCGCCGGCGGCGAGGCGCTCGACGACGGGCGGCTGGTGCCGCAGTGGCGCGAGCAACTGGTCTGCGATTGCGACGACCGCCTCAGCAACCGCAACCGCGCCCTGCTGCATTTTCTCGCCGCCGAGGCGGGGTTGCGCGCGTGGTCGCGGGTGTTGCTGTTCGGGCCGCCCGGGACGGCGGACCGCCGCATCGCCGCGGCGGCGGCCAGCGTCGCCAGCATCCCGCGTCTCGGCTTCGCGCGTGGCGGAGGCTATCGGCTGGACGCCGCCGATGCCGCGTTTCACCTCGCGGTGTCGGCCGACGCCCTGCACCGGGTGCCGCCGCTGGCGGCGCTGCTCGGCGAGCTCCGCCGCGTCCTGGTGCTGGGCGGGAGCTTCGTGTTCACCGTCCCGTTCCACTGGCGGGCCGCGCGTTCGGTGGCGCGCCTGGAGGGCCTGCCGCGCGTCTCCGGCCGCCTGCCGACCGAGGCCGGCGGCGACGTGCATGTGCTGGGGTGGGACATCCTCGACCTGCTGCGCGGCGCCGGCTTCGGCAATGTCCGCGCCCATGCCTACTGGTCCGACGAACTCGGCTATCTCGGTGCCGGCAACATGATATTCTCAGCGGTCGCCTGAGCGTGATCGCCCGAATCGGGATCGGCCGAGGGCGTGAATCACGCGATCAAACAAAGGGCTGGAGCGGGATGACTTCGCCTATCAGAAGTCATCCCGCTCCAGACGCGCGGAGGATATGTCATGACGGGTGCAACCAAGGTGGTCCGCGCGCGTGCGCCCTTGCGGCTCGGCCTGGCCGGCGGCGGCACCGACCTCAGCCCCTACTGCGACCAGTTCGGCGGCGCCGTGCTGAATGCGACGATCGACCGCTACGCCTACGCTTTCATCGAACCCTCCGGGGACGGCACGGTGCAGTTCGTGGCGCGCGATCTCGGCGTCGAGGAACGCCTGCCCCGCGAACCCGGCGCGGCGAGCGCCGCGCGGCTGGCGATCCACGCCGGGGTCTACCGGCGCATGATCCGCGACTATTGCGCGGGCCAGCCGATGCCGCTGAGGATCACGACCTATGTCGACGCTCCCGCGGGATCGGGCCTGGGTTCGTCTTCCGCTTTGGTGGTCGCGCTGGTCGAGGCGTTCCGCTTCCTCCTCGAACTGCCGCTCGGCCTCTACGACGTCGCCCATCTTGCCTTCGAGATCGAGCGCCTCGACCTGCGCCTGGCCGGCGGTAAGCAGGACCAGTACGCGGCGGCCTTCGGCGGCGCCAACTTCATCGAGTTCCTGGCCAACGACCGCGTCATCGTCAACCCGCTGCGGGTGGCTCGCGGTTTCCTCAACGAGCTGGAAACCTCGCTGGTCACCTGTTTCACCGGCGTGTCGCGGCGTTCGGAGACGATCATCGTCGAGCAGCAGCGGCGCATGGTCACGCCGACCGCCGATTCGATGGCCAGCCTGCACCAGCTCAAGACCGATGCCATCGAAATGAAGCAGGCGCTGCTGCGCGGCGAGATCCGCCACGTGGCGGCGATCCTGAACCGTTCCTGGGAGGCCAAGAAGAAAACCGCCGACGGCATCAGCACCGGCGAGATCGAGCGGCTGTATGCGATCGCGCTGGCGCACGGCGCGCTGGCGGGAAAAGTGTCCGGCGCCGGCGGCGGCGGCTTTTTGATGTTCATCGTGCCGCCGCAGCACCGGGTCGCGCTGATCGATGCGCTGAACGAGGCCGGCGGCACCGCCAGCGGCGTGCACTTCACCAGCGACGGCGCCGAATCCTGGGCCGTCAACCAGGACGGGGCATGATCGTGGCATAGTCGGGGCAACGCCCCGCCTGTCGCACGATCATGTTCCTGCCGGTGGCGCCAAAGTCACCCAGCGCTGGCGCAGGCGCCGCGAATCCTCGTCCTGCAGGTTCAGGTCGGGAACCGGTGCCGGGGCCGGCGCGCCCTCGTCCGACCAGATGCCAACCGCCAGCGGCTGGTAGAGCACCTGCCCCCCGCCGTCGCGCAGCCGCATGCACAGGTCGAAGGCGGCGTGCGTCGGGCTGGCGAAGCCGGCGGCAAACCCGCCGGCCGCCGCCATCAGGTCGCGGCGCAGCGTGAAGGCGACATCGCCGAACCCGTGCACGGCGCGCGGAAAATCGTATTCGGGATCATCGGCCGCGGCGAGCCGCCCGGGATCGCTGAGCGTCCCGTCGGGCCCGAGCAGGATGCCGGTGTGGTGCAGCAGCCCGTCGTCGCGCACCACCTTCGCCCCCACCGCGGCGGCGTCGGGCTCGTCGGCGAAGGTGGCGACTAGCGCCGCCAGCCAGCCCGGCATCACCCGGACCTGCGGCGCCAGCCAGGCCACCAGAGGGCCGCGCGCCGCCGCCGCCACCGCGTTGCGCGCCGCCATGCCGCCGGTGCCGACCGGCACGCGGACGTAATGCAGGTTGCGCACCACGGCGGGCAACAGGGCGGCCTCGCCGCCGCGGCTGCCGTCGTCGAGCAGCGCGATGTCGGCCAGCCCGTCCGTTCCGGTCTCGTGCAGCGCCGCCAGGCAGCGGTAGATCGTCTCCAGCGGGGCATCGGCGCCGACGCAGACCGTCGCCGACGGCGCCTCGGGAATCGCCAGCACGAGCGGGGCGAAGCGGGCGGTGACGTCCTCGACCGCGGCCTTCAATCCGCCGCCCATCGTCCCATCGCCCTCTGCCAGCGCCTTGAAGAAGCCCGCCACGGTGGCGAACAATTCGCGCGCCGCCAGGTCCTCGTCGCGTGCCTGGTTCTGCCGGCCGATGTCGTCGAGCTGTGACCGCAACAAGGCGAGCTGCCGCTCCAGGTCCTGGATGCGTTCCTCGGCCATCGCCACCCGTCCGGCGCGCAGCAGGATCGGATCGCCGACCACCGTCCCGGTTACGGTCTCGCGCACCGTGATGCTCAGCACGCCTTTCTCGGCCATCGCCGACCAGGGCAGGGCGAAGCTGAAGCCGTGGCTGCCGTCGCCGATGCCGGCGTCCCGCAGGTCGGCGCGGAAGATCGCGGCCTGCGTGCTGCCCACTGCCTCGTCGTCGACCAGGATGGTGAGATCGACATGCTCGCCCGGATCGTCCGGATACCAGCACCAGCCCGTCACCCAGCCGTCGCGGGTGACCCGGTCGAGGTTGCCGTGCGGGGCGCGCGGCGCGGCTGACGGCGCTTCCTGTCGCGACGCGGCCCAGGTCACCGCCGCGGGGGTGCCAACCTGCCGGCCGGTCGCCACGTCGCGCAGCGTCACCGTCACGCGGCGCCCGGGCTCGATGACGGCGGCGGGCAGCGCCAGCGTCATGCCATGCGCGCCGTCGCCCACGCCGGCGGCGAGCAGGTCGCGCCGCGGCTGGTCGCACAGCTCGCGCGCCACCTCGGCGTCGTCGATCCACACGCCGACGATGCGCGCCAGCGCCGGTTCGGCCGGCGACCAGCACCAGGCGATGACGGTGCCGTCGGGACGCACGGCGTCGAGATTGCCGCGGAGCGGCAGCGTCGCGGCGACCGGTTCGCCCGCCTTGTGGCGCGGTTGGCCGGCCCGTTTCGGAACCGTCGGCATGTCGGTCTGCCCCATCGGCTACATCGGCGCCATCGTCGCGCGGTCGGCGAAGGCGGCAAGGTCCGGCGCGACGTTGTCCCCGGGGAAGCGCAGCGGGCGCACGCCGGCCGCCTCGGCCGCGCGCATGTCGGTCTCGGCATCGCCGATCATGACCGCCCGCGCCGCGTCGAGTTCCCAGGCGCGGATCAGGTCCAGCAGCATGCCCGGGGCGGGCTTGCGCCAGTCGCTGTCGCGCCGGTATTCGGCCAGGGCGGCCTGCGGGTGGAACGGGCAATAGCGCCAGTCGTCGAGCGTGCCGCCGGCGGCGCGCAACTCCCCCGCCATCCAGCCCATCAGGTCCCGCACCGCCGCCTCGTCATAGAAGCCGCGGGCCACCCCGGACTGGTTGGTGACCACGAAGACGTGCCAGCCCCGGCTGACGGCCCGGCGCACCGCCTCGATGGCGCCGGGCATCCACTCGAAGCGGTCGCGCGTGCTCACCCAGCCCTTGTCGACGTTCAGCACACCGTCGCGGTCGAGGAACAGCGCCGGCCGGTGCAGCCGGCCCGGCAGGTCGCGCCGCGCCCGCGCCAGGTCGTCGGGAACGCCGATATCGACGAAGTAGCCCTCCGCTAGCGTGCCGCGCAGCACCCCGCGCGCCGCCAGCACCGGCAGCACGTCGCGCTCCAGCGAGCAGACCGGCGCCACATGGTCGAGCACGCGCCGGTCGAACAGATAGACGCCGGCGTTGATGGTGCCGGCAACCCCCGGCTCCGGCCGTTCGCGGAAGGCCCGCACCGCCGCGCCGTCGGTTCCGACCACGCCATAGCGCGAGGCGTCCTCGGCCCGGCGCAGCACGATCCGGCCGACCGTCTCGCCGGGGTCTCGGGCGGCGTCGGCCAGCAGCGTGGCGAGGTTGAAGTCGAACAGCGAATCGCCGTTGCACAGCAGGAACCGCTCATCGAGCTGGCCGCGGGCGTGAAACAGCGCCCCGCCGGTGCCGGCCGGCCCGGGTTCCTCGCTGAGGACGATCGCGGCCGGACGCGGCAGCGTGGCGACGATGCCGGCCAGGCCCTCGGCCAGCCGGTCGGACAGATGGCCGGTCAGCAGCAAAAATTCCTCGACGCCGAAGCGGACGAACTCGCGCATCAGCCAGGCCAGGAAGGGCCGGTCGCCGCAGGGCAGGATGGGTTTCGGCGTGGTCGCGGTCAGCGCGCCCAGGCGGGTGCCCAGCCCGCCCACCAGAATGGCGCATTGGCGGACGGTGGCCCCGCGCATCCTCAGTCGGCGGCGCGGGGGCACAGCGTCCGCTCGACCAGCGAGCAGACGATGTGGGCGGCGATGATGTGGATCTGCTGGACGATGGCGGTGGTGGGCGAGGGCGCGCGCAGCAGGATGTCGCAGTACTCGGCCATCGGCCCGTCCTGCTCGCCGGCGAAGCCGATCGTCGCCAGCCCGCCCGCCCGCGCCGCCGCCAACGCCGCCACCACGTTCGGCGAGCGGCAGGAGGTGGAGATGCCGAGGAACACGTCACCCGGCCGGCCCAGCGCCTGCACCTGCCGCTCGAACACGTGGAGAAAACCGTAGTCGTTGCCGGTGGCGGTGAGCGCCGAGGTGTCGGTGGTCAGCGCGATCGCCGCCAGCGGGGCGCGGTCGTAGTTCATCCGGCTGACGAATTCGGCGGCGATGTGCTGGGCATCGGCCGCGCTGCCGCCGTTGCCAGCGATCAGCAGCTTGCCGCCCTGGCGCAGCGCCGCGGCGATCGCCGTGGCGATGGCGATCAGCGTGGTGGCGGCTTTTTCGTCGGCGGCGAATGCCGTGGTCGCCGCGACCGAGCGCGCGAGCCAGTCCGCCACGAATCGCCTGTCAGGCTGTTCCAACCCAGTTCTCCTGCCGGTCCCGGGGTGTGCATACATCCCCTCGCGGGTCGGTTACAACGCGCCAGATGTCCAGCCGCGACGCTGCCGCGGCGATCCGTGCGCGACGAGGAGGAAACAACCGTGGATGCCAGTGCGCCAATCCTGAGCGGAGTCGATCCGCTCGAGCGGGAAACCATCAGGCGGGTGTTCTGGCGGCTGATGCCGCTGCTCGTGCTCGGTTATTTCTGTGCCGCCCTCGACCGCTCCAACGTCGGCATGGCCGCGCCGACCATGAGCCCGGATCTGGGCTTCTCGAACGCGGTGTTCGGCTTCGGCGCCGGCCTGTTCTTCGTCGGCTATTTCCTCGCCGAAATCCCGAGCAACCTGATCCTCAACAAGGTGGGAGCGCGGCGCTGGCTTGCCCGCATCCTGGTGACCTGGGGCGTCGTCTCCGGGCTGACCGCTTTCGTGTGGAACGACTGGAGTTTCTACGGCATCCGCTTCGTCCTTGGCTTGGCCGAGGCCGGGTTCTTTCCGGGGGTGGTGCTGTATCTGACCTGGTGGTTCCCCTCCTACTATCGGTCCCGGATGATGGCGGTGTTCCTGTCGGCCAGCGTGGTTGCGCAGTTCATCGGGCCGCCGGTGGGCGGGCTGCTGTTGCTGCTGCACGGCATGCTGGGGCTGGCGGGCTGGCAGTGGCTGTTCATCGTCGAGGCGCTGCCGGCCATCGTCATGTGCTTCGTGATGTGGCGCTTGCTGACCGACAAGCCGGCCGACGCTGCCTGGCTCAAACCGGAGCAGAAGGCCTGGCTGAATGAGCGGCTGGCATCGGAACGCGCGCAGCGCGAGGCGATCCGGAAATTCTCGCTCGGCCAGGCCTTCGCCAATCCGAAGATGTGGCTGCTGACCGCGGCCTATTTCGGCCATCAGGTGGCGGGCTACGGGCTGGTGTTCTTCCTGCCGCTGATCGTCAAGGGGCTCGGGGTGTCCACCAACATGATCGGGCCGGTCAGCGCGCTGCCCAAC
>Ga0181535_10005358_pt1 | contig 13772 bp, 11 predicted proteins | sample PEATcosm2014_Bin_44_FD_119774 | JGI IMG/M metagenome (GOLD analysis project Ga0181535, IMG submission 119774) | Peatland microbial communities from MTU Mesocosm Facility, Houghton, MI, USA - PEATcosm2014_Bin17_30_metaG | ecosystem: Environmental > Terrestrial > Soil > Wetlands > Peat | place...
AAATCCCGTCAAACCAGAACTACCGCGGCGCGAACCTCTATCGCCCTAACAAAGTGCCAGGCGTACCTCTCACGCAGGGGCGCAGTGTGCGGGTGGCCAACTCGGGCGCGGTTCAGTACGTCAACTTCAACGCAGTCCAGATTCCTGCAATCGATAACGCCAGTGGCATTCTTCAATCGCCATTCGGCAATATGTCGCGAAACCCGGGCCGCACTCCACCGCTGTACCAGACCGACCTCGACTTCAATAAGCGCTTCAACACGCCAAAAGAAGGCATGCAGATCGAGTTCCGTTCTGAGCTCTACAACATCTTCAATCACACCAACCTTTATTTGCCGGCGACCTCCAACCCCGACATCTCCGGCACGCAGGTCGCCAACGCCTCGTTAAATCTTGCCAACGCCAGCGGTGGCGGCCAAATCTCCAGCACCTTCACTCCGCGCGTGATCCAGTTCGCGTTGAAAATCATTTACTAACACGGAGCATGTGCCTGCGCCAGTCACTTCTAAGTGCCTGGCGCATCGCGCTCGTTTATCAAATTACTTTCGTGCGGTGCCCCGGCTGCTCATGCAGAGAACCCGAACTCCACACTGCTAAACTGGGATCCGCAGCACGCCCACAACATGGGTTCGGCGCTGTTGCACAAAAGTCCGCGGCGATTCGGCTCGCGGATATCGCCCACTGAGAGACCAGAGCCTGGGCGGAAAAACAGCCATTCACCTTGATCGAAGGCGGCGTTTCGGTTTGTGACGCATCTTTCTTTGTGTCCATTCGTGCCGCGCCTCCGACCGTGCTATTTTCCGTCATCCGCCCGATTTGAAAGGAAGACAAAGGCGTGGTCTCAAGACAGGAAATCCTCAGTCATCTGGGCGCCACGGCGCCGCCGTGGGATGTGTTGGTGATTGGCGGCGGAGCCACCGGCTTAGGCGCTGCGGTTGAAGCTGCCGCGCGCGGCTACCGCACTCTGCTCGTGGAGCGATCCGATTTCGCCAAGGAGACTTCCAGCCGCAGTACCAAGCTGGTGCACGGCGGCGTGCGCTATCTGGAACAAATGAACTTGACTCTGGTCCTTGACGCGTTGCGCGAGCGCGGCCACATGGTGCGCAACGCACCGCACATGGTCCACGATCTTAGCTTCGTCGTTCCCGCTTATAGCTATCTTTCGCTTCCTTACTATGGTTTCGGCCTCAAAGTCTATGAGCGGCTTTCAGGGAAGTTGTCGTTGGGCCGATCGGAACTCCTCTCGCGAGAAAGCACACTGGAAAAGCTACCCGGCGTGAAGGAAGATCATCTTCGTGGCGGCATCCTCTATCACGATGGCCAATTTGACGACGCCCGGTATGCCATCGCGCTGCTCCGGACCCTCCAGGACCTCGGTGGAACTGCCATCAACTACGTTGAAGCCACGGGTCTGATTGAGCGCGGCGGCAAAATCGTCGGCATCCAGGTCCATGACCGCGAAGACGGTGCTGTCTTCGATCTCCAGGCTAAGGCAGTCATCAATGCATGCGGCGTCCACGCCGAGGAAACGCTCGCGCTCAACGGTCGTCCGCGCGGTTCTTTTCTTGCCGTCAGCCAGGGGTCGCACTTCGTCCTGCCGCGCACGTTCCTTCCCGGAAATACCGCGTTGATGATTCCCAAAACCGAAGACGGGCGCGTTCTCTTCGCTATCCCATGGTTGGGCGCATTGCTCGTCGGAACCACCGATGTCCCGGTTGAAAGCACTTCGCCTGAGCCGCGGGCTCTTCCGGAAGAAAAGCAATTCCTTCGTGCCCACATCGCTCGCTACCTGGGCCGCGCGCCGCGTCCCGAGGAGATTCTCAGCGTGTGGTCGGGCCTGCGTCCGTTGGTCCGCAAAAGCGGCGTCAAGACCTCCAAGCTTTCCCGCGACCACACCATCATGGTTTCCGCTACCGGCCTGATTACCGTCACTGGAGGAAAGTGGACAACCTACCGCCGCATGGGCCAGGACACAATTGATCGCGCTGCGCAGGTAGCTGCGCTCCCCAGGCGTTCCTCGCCAACGCTCGAATTGAAGCTTCACGGATGGACTCCTGAAGCAACCACTGCGACTTCCACTTGGGAGAGTGTCTATGGGTCCGACCTCCCGGCGCTTCGTGCTCTTTCCGCCCAGAACTCAAGCCTGGATACTCTATTGCACCCGAGGCTGCCCTTTCGGCTGCGCGAAGTCGTGTGGGCAGCGCGCTACGAAATGGCGCGATCGGTCGAAGATGTGCTCGCCCGGCGCACGCGCGCTCTCTTTCTCGATGCACGCGCCGCCATCGAAGCCGCGCCCGTGGTTGCAGAGCTCCTGGCTCGCGAGCTGCATCGCTGCGACGGCTGGAAGGAAAACGATCTACAGAAATTTCAGGAGACTGCGAAGGGCTATCTCTATCAGGATTGAGGCTTCCGTCGCGAAGTCATCACGGCTGCACTCCCGGCGGTATCAAAAGCATCAGCGAGTGCGGCACAACTTCGAGGCGCACAGGCAGGTAGCCCAGTACCTCTCCGTCTGCTTCGACAAAATGTTTCTCGGCCGAGTTGTCGCACGCCCGGCATTCAATCGAGGGCGAATCCATCAGCTCCACCGAGCGGTTGAACGTGTGGCGTCCGGCGATCACTGCGAGCAGGAACGACATGTACTGCAACCGGCTTTGCGTCTTGAAAGCAAGCATGCTCAGGCTGCCATTCCGCAAACTTGCGCCGGGAGCAAGCGTCCGTAAGACTCCGCCGAATGAGCGCACCCGCACGGCCAGCAGCTGTGAAACTTCCACCACGCGCCCGCCGCCATTTCCGTTTGACGGCAATGCTGCCTCGAAAAGCGGAAAGGACGAAGTTGCCCAGATCTTGAATGCCTCGATCAAATAGAGGACGTATCCCAGGCGCCGCTTCAACCGGGTATCGAGCCTCGACATCAGCAGTGCATCCGCGCCGACCCCCGCCGCAACAACAAAATATCGCGAGCCCGGGTTTCCATCCTTGTTCGCGTAGTGAATGCGCCCTACCGAAACTCGCGCCGGTACCGATTCGAGCAAAGTGCGTGCCACCTTGGCTGGCGTCGCAATCAATCCCAAGTCCGCAGCCAGCGCGTTGGCTGTACCCAGTGGAACCACTCCCAGAGCCACATCGGTGCCCACAAGACTTTGCACGGCCTCATGAACTGTGCCGTCTCCGCCGCAAGCCAGAACGGTGTCGTAGCCGTCTCGAACTGCCTCTTTTGCAAGGGTAGTGGCGCTGCCGGGGGCGCCGGTTTCAAAGGCCTCTGACTCCACTCCCGCTTCACGAAGTACAGCCTTGATCTCGCCAACGGCTGCCTTCCGCCGAGAGGAATACTGTCCTGAAGCCGGGTTGTAAATCAGCGCGACACGGCGCATTGCGGGTTTCACTTGGGCGGTGGGTCCTATCTGTTCAGAGTGCCCATTGGCACATCCTGCTATCATCGCAGATTTTGAAGATGGAAATGGGTTTGGTCCGCTCCAGATCACACAAAATATGTATAGAGACTATTTAGATTGCAATTGCCGGCTGCACGATAACCTCTGCGCAACTGCTCCGCCCCAGCATCCGGATTACGACGAATGTGCTCCCTGTAATGTCCTTTCAAAATAGCGGGTGGTTTGGTTTGACTTACGGCCGAAGATGCCAAACAAACCAGATTGCGTATAGGCACAGTGCGGCTACCCCTTCGATGCCGAATGCCCAACCAACTCCCTTTCCCAAAAGCCGGAGGTTGACGACCGTCTCGGGATGCCACTCTGCCTGCGTGCGAAGCCCCTGGTTCACGATCGTTTGGGTACTCGCGAACCTGGCGGCAAAGCTGGACATTTCCATCCGAGGCGGGAGCAGGGAAGGCGAAGCAGCCAGGAGGTGATCGACGTACAGTCGATGGGCTGCCATGGCGGAGTCCTCCTTCGACTCCTATCGGCATTGCGCCGAACAGAATGAGTCGAGCTTGACAACGAATTTGCTCGGTAACAGACTGAGCTCCGTAATCAATGCCCCATTATCCAAATGGGATATTTGCGTGACGAGTCATTTCAAGCCCTCCTCATCCAAGCAGTCCCAAGTTGGTAACCAGCCTCGATCGACCTCCCATCTTGGTCTCTTCTCAGCCTGTGGCCGTCGTCACAATCAAATTGCGCGGCCCGGCTATCATGCGAGTCAAAGGCGCTTCTCTCATGAATACCAGTGGCAACACGATCCTCATTACTGGCGGCGGCTCCGGCATAGGCCGGGGACTCGCTGAGTCCCTCCACGCGCTTGGCAACCAGGTCATCATCGCCGGCCGCAGGCGCCACGTTCTCAACGAAACCACTGCCGCAAATCCCGGCATGAAGTCGCTTACAGTTGATATGCAGGATCCAGCGTCGGTTCGTGCTCTTGCCGCACAGGCCGTTGCTGAGTCCCCCTCGCTGAATGTCCTTGTCAACAATGCCGGCATCATGCGCCGCGAAAGTTTTCTTGACAAGCAAACCGACCTTGCCGATGCGGAGGCCATTGTCGCTACCAATCTGCTCGGCCCGCTCCGACTGACCGCCGCGTTGCTGCCGCATCTCCAAAAGCAGCAGCACGCCACAATCATCAACGTCTCGTCCGGACTGGCGTTCCTGCCTATGGCGCGCACACCGACCTACTGCGCCACCAAGGCCGCCCTCCACTCCTATACGCTTTCGCTGCGCGCGCAGCTCCGCAACACGAGCGTCGAGGTCATTGAGCTGATTCCTCCCTATGTCGCCACCAACCTGATGGACGGCGCCCAAAATCCCCGCGCCATGCCACTCGATCGATTTATCTCCGAGGTTATGGAAATCCTCAAGACTCAGCCGACTCCGCCGGAAATCTGCGTTGAGAATGTGAAGACCCTTCGCTTTGCCGCCGAAACCGGCAATTTCGACACCATCTTTGGGCGCATGAACGGCTGACCCGCTTCCGAAGCGCATAGCTTCAGCCTCTTTTTCCTCATCTTCCACCTGTGGGGAACCTTGTCCACAATCTGTCGTCGACCGGTTCTGGCCTACACTCTTTCCTATGGCCACCGTCCCCGACCTCACCCTCGAAGCCGGCCTTCCCGCGAACCTTGACGCGGAAAAGACTATCCTGGGCGCGATCCTGCTCGACAATGCCGCCCATGCCGAGGCTGCCGAATCCCTCAAATCCGAGGACTTTTCGCTCGACTCGCACCGCCGAATCTTCCTGCGCATGACCGAGTTGATCGACACCGGGCGTACGGTCGACATCGTTACACTCTCCAACGAGCTGGCGCGCTACAAAGAGGTCGAGTCCGTCGGCGGCGTAGCCTACCTTGCCTCACTCACTGAGGGCCTGCCGCGCCGTCCGGTCATTGAGGACTACATCCGCATCGTCAAAGACAAGAGCATGTTGCGCCGCCTCATGGGCATCTGCTCGGCCGCCATCGCCAGGGCCGCGGACCAGAGCCAGGACGCCATTGGCGTCCTCGATGAGACCGAGGCGCAACTTCTGGACGTAAGCCAGGACAGCCTCAACCAGGGCTTGCAATCGATTGAAATCATCGTTCGCGACTCCTTCGGCTCCATCGACAATCTCTACAAGCAAAGCCGGGAAGTCAGCGGCCTGGCCACGGGCTTTACTGACTTCGATCGCATGACCAGCGGACTGCAAAAAGGCGAGCTGATCATCATCGCCGCGCGGCCTTCCATGGGCAAAACAGCACTGGCCATCAACATCGCCGAGAATGCCGCCCTCCGCTACGGTTCGGTGGTCGCCATCTTCAGCCTGGAAATGAGCCGCGAGTCCCTCCTGCGCCGCATGTTGGCGTCTCAGGCAGGCGTGGATCAACAGAAGATCCAGAAAGGTTTCATCGGCCGCGTGGAGCAGGAAAGGCTGCAGACCGCGCTGAGCCAATTGGTGGAGGCGCGCATGTTCATCGACGACTCCGCCGGATCCACTGTGTCTGAAATGCGCGCCAAGGCGCGTCGCCTCAAGCAGAACAACGGTGGCCTCGACTTGATCATGGTCGATTATCTCCAGCTCATGTCCGCTACATTGCCGGGCGCCAGCCGCAAGGGCTTCGAAAACCGCGTTCAGGAGGTCTCAGCCATTTCGCGCGGCCTCAAAGCCATGGCCAAGGAACTCAAGGTCCCTGTCATCGCCCTCTCCCAGCTCTCGCGCAGCAACGAAAAACGCGATGATAAGCGTCCCATGTTGAGCGATCTGCGTGAGTCGGGCTCCATTGAGCAGGATGCCGACGTCGTCGCCTTCATTCATCGCGAAAGTTATTACAATCGCGACGAAAACATGGCCGATGCCGACAAATCCAAGGCGGAGATCATTATTGCCAAGCAGCGCAACGGCCCCACCGGCATCGTCCAGATGCATTGGAACTCGGCCTTTACGCGCTTTGACGGCGTGGATATGGGTCACCAGTCGGAATAATTCAGAATGCAAAGCATCCCGCCTTGCATCCGCTTCACCACGTCGCTATCTTTGTCGAAGCACCGTAAGCAGCTCTGTCGACCTTCATGGAAGTTCTCAAACACCTCTTCGAGCAGCACTTTCACTCGCCGCCAGAACGCGTTCAGCCGCTCCAGGGGCAACTCGGCGGCTCAGGGCGCGTCATTGTCCGCCTCGCCCGCGCTGGGCAATCTGCCATCGGCATCCTCTATTCCGTTCGCGAAGAGAATGTTGCTTTTCTCGAGTTCTCGCGGCATTTTCGTCGTTCTGGACTACCGGTGGCGCAAATTTATGCGGAGGATCTAAGTCACGGTGCATACCTTGAAGAAGACCTGGGTGACACCACACTCTTTCAATTTCTCAGCGCCAATCGTTCTGGCGATGCCATCGCTCCGCCGGTGGTTGAGGCTTACCGCAGAGTCGTCTCAACCCTGCCGCGTTTTCAAGTCGAGGCTGGCCGTAGCCTGAACTACAAGGTCTGTTATCCGCGCGCAAGTTTCGACCGCCAATCCATCGCCTGGGATTTGAACTACTTCAAGTACTACTTTCTGCGCCTCGCCGGAATTCCGTTCAACGAGCAGGCTCTCGAGCTCGATTTCACGCGCCTCACCAAATTTCTTCTCGGCGCAGATCACGACTACTTTCTCTACCGCGATTTTCAGTCGCGCAATATCATGCTCCGTGATGGCCAGCCCTGGTTCCTCGACTATCAGGGCGGCCGCAAGGGCGCGCTGCAATATGACATTGCGTCACTTCTTTATGACGGCAAGGCTGATCTGACCCCCGGCCTGCGCAAGCAACTGCTCGACCAATATCTTGACGGCCTCGCCGGTTTCATCGACCTCAACCGCGACGCATTCATGGAGCACTACTACGCCTTCGTCTATGTCCGCATCCTGCAGGCATTAGGCGCGTACGGTTTCCGCGGATTCTATGAACGCAAAGCGCATTTCCTTCAGAGCGTTCCTTACGCACTGAAGAACCTGCGCTGGCTCGCGGAGCATGTCAAGCTGCCCATCGCGCTGCCGGCACTTCTCGAGGCGCTTGAACTGGCGTCGTCCAACGGCAAACTACAGCACAATGCCGCTCCCTCCGCGGGCCTCACCGTCCAAATCTTCAGCTTCTCCTTCCACCATTCCATGCCGCTCGATGAGTCGGGCAATGGCGGCGGATTCGTCTTTGATGCTCGCAGCCTCCCCAACCCAGGCCGTGAAGAGCAATTCCGCTCGCTCACTGGCCGTGACGCGTCGGTGATCGAATATCTCGACAAGCATGAAAGCGTCCACGAGTTTCTTTCGCATGTCGTTTCGCTCGTCGATGCCAGCGTGGCTAACTATCGTCAACGCGGCTTCTCCAGCTTGATGGTTTCCTTCGGCTGCACCGGAGGCCAGCACCGCTCGGTTTATCTGGCGGAGCAGTTGGCAAAACATCTGCTTTCCTCAGCCGGTGTTAGCGTCACTCTCCGCCACATTGAGCTTGAGAAGCTAGGCATGTTCGGAGAGGTCGTTTAAATGAAGGCGATGGTTCTTGCCGCCGGCCTCGGTACGCGCTTGCGTCCGCTCACGGACGACCGCCCCAAGGCATTAGTCACTCTCGCCGGCCGCACGCTACTGGAAATCACTCTCCTCCGTCTGCGCTCGTTCGGCGTCAACGAAGTGATTGTCAATGTCCACCACTTCGCCGACGCCATCGTCGATTACCTTCAAGCCAACCGCAACTTTGGTATACGAATTGAAATCTCCCGCGAAGAAGCTCTGCTCGATACCGGCGGCGGCCTGAAGAAGGCCTCCTGGTTCTTCCTTGAGGACGGCGAACGCAACGGCGAGCCCTTTCTCCTCCACAATGTCGATGTCCTCAGCACCATCGATCTCGCCCGCATGGTGCACTTTCACATCGAGCACAACGCTCTCGCCACGCTTGCCGTTCAGCAGAGAGACACTTCGCGGCCCTTGCTTTTCAACGAGCACGGCCAGTTATGCGGCCGCCGCGCAGGCCGCGATGCAGAAATCGAGTGGGCCGTCCCCGCACAACCGGTTCACGCGTCAGCCTTCTCTGGAATCCACGTTCTTTCGCCGCGCATCTTCGCCGAACTGTCAGAGGAGGGCGCCTTCTCCATCATTCCCGCCTATCTGCGCCTCGCTGCTCACGGTGAAGCGATCCTCGCGTTCCACGCCGACCAATTTTACTGGCGCGATCTTGGGCGGCTTGAGGACATCGCTAAAGCCGAAAGCGATCTGGCGAGCGCGAAATTTCCGTCAAGTTGAAGCCGTAAGCTTCGTCACCAACCTGTTCTTGCGCGCGGTCCACTTCTCATAGCTCATTCAAAATTAGCGCAATCCTTCCCACCAGCAGTTCGTTCGGAGACTCTCCCGGATCCACGTCGATCAGGTCCACGGGAAAAGCCAGGTTGTGGGGACGCAGCACAAGACGGCCCGCGAGAAACTCCGTGTATCGGAGCTTCAAGTGTGAGCCGACCCGAACCGCGTAGAGATTCGCGCGGTTTGGGCGGTAGGGGAGTAGCGAATTGTAGTGCCGGTCAATAAGCGCAATCGCCTCAGGTTGCAGGAGTGGGTCCATTGCGGGAGCATCGACCGCCGGCACACGAACAGCAGTGAACCGCTCCCATGCGCGGCGGGCAGCCGATGCGCGCGAATGGACTGATTCGAGCGCATCGCCAGCCAGGTAAAGCAGTGACTGAATGGCGGACGGCCTGATCACCGGCTCGAAAAGCGCAACAGCGTGCGACACCACTGGAACGGCGCACACGTCATTGCCTTGGAGCTCCGGCGTCGACTGCCGAGCGGAGGGCAGCAAATCGGCGACCGTAAGATGCTGCACCGTCAGGATGCGGTCCATGGCCTCCAAAGAGAGTTGCCTGCGGCTGTGCAGAAAATTGGATAGATGCGCCTGCCCGAACCCCGTCTGACGGCCCAGGAGCGAAACGCTGACCGTCCCCCGCTGCACTCGGCGCAGCAGTTCCAGGCGAAGGCGCTCGTGCATTTGTGTGAAATTCATCTGTGGAAAATTTACCGCCAGCAATGAGACCGATTCATGTCTCATTTCGCGTGGAAAAGTCACAAGGGTTCGCTGGCCTTAATTCTGAGCGTCCTGTCGCGGTTTTAGAAGAGAATCACCGGAAAGTTGTAGTCAGACATTGACGCAGAGGAAGCGCAACCTTACATTTGGTTAACTAAACCAAGCATTGACCTGTGGGAATCTTTTGGGAGTTGTTTCGTCGCCATCAGCTTAGGACAAGGCGGAAGCCTGCCCTTTGCGGGTGCGATTGAACATTGCTGGAAGGACTTGTTTGAGCCGGCATCTCCGTTCCCGCACTGGAGCGCTCTTTTTGGGGCGCCGAAGAAAAGTCATTCAAGGAAATTCCAGGATCTGCGCGCCAATGGTCATGACAGAAAACAAGAGAGCACGGGCGGCAATCCCCCATCAGGACACAAGAAACCTGAGTTGTTCGGCCTGGTTCTCTACACCCCGGGGAACAACATGCATCACAAAATTCCATCGGGAGATGAAAGATATGCGGAGAATCGGTCATGGAAGTGCGCGTGCAATTGAAGATTTGCGAAGGGTGTGGTTGCCTTTGGTTCAGGGCCCAAGCTCAAGGGACTGTTTATTGCAGGGAGTGTGAATCCAAACTGAGAGATTTTCCATCGCCGGAAAGTCGCAAACCGCGCGGACGCCCGCGCCTCACGCAACTTCCTAAAGTTTGGGCGGTGGCAGAGGCAACAGGGGGTGTGCAATGAGCGCAGCTTTTCAGTTGCCAATGCAATGGGAAACCAGCGCCGCTGAGGCCGCCGGGCAAATCGAACAAAGGAGATTGAAACGACAATCCGCTGAGCGGCAGCAATTGGGGCTTGAGAAGCACGATTACAAGCCTCCTGCCAAACTGGCGTTTTACAGGAAGCACACAGAGAGCTTGCTGCGGCGTTATCTTTACGCGTCCACGCAAGTGGGCAGGGCGCCTTCGATTCTGGGTGATCCCGTTGGCCGCGGTTGGGCCTCCAGTCGGCCGATTCGAACCTTCGAAGACGCGGTTATCTTTGTGCTGGATATTGAGAACTGTCTGGGCCAGCTCAATAGCCTTGATCGGGAACTGCTAAGCCGGGTCGTGCTCCAGGACTACACGCAGGAAGAAACCGCAATGATGCTCGGCTTGGGCATGAGGACAATCGGTTACCGGGTTCCTTTGGCTCTTGATCGGCTTACGGAGAAACTACTGGCCGCCGATCTTCTCGTCTTACCACATTAATACGAAACGTAAAATCGACATCCGGCACGGAAAGCTCTCAATGCTCACTTGTGCCGGATGCTCGGCGTCCCGCCTTGCATCTAAACTACCGCGTTCCGTCGAATCGCTTCTCGATACCACGCCGCGCTCAGCTTTGGTGTTCGCTTCTCTGTCTTGAAATCCACGTAATGAATTCCAAAGCGCTTGCTGTATCCATCGGCCCACTCGAAGTTATCCAGCAAACTCCATAGGAAGTAGCCCTTCACAGGGAACCCTTCGGTCGCAGCCCGGTGGAGATGAGTCAGATGGTTGCGCAGGTACATGATGCGATCGGTATCCTCGATGCGTCCGTCCGCCGTCATCACATCGTCGGCCGAACATCCGTTCTCCGTGATGTAAATCTCCCGTGGATGCCACAATCTGCAAACGTTGCGCACGGCCCAGTACATGACCTCGGGTCCGACTGCAATCCACGGCGAAGCCATACGCGGATACGAGGCCTGCCGTGGCACAATCGCGTACCCTGCCTCTGAATCGTCCGCCCGCACATAAAACGGCGCGTACACATTCAGGCCGAGAAAATCGATCGGGCTCCCGATAGCTTTCATGTCCCCCACATCGATCTGCGGCGCATTCCTTCCTTCGCGCTCCAGATAACCATCGGTGTACTTGCCTTCCATCACCGCAGTCAAGAATGCGGCGTTCTCTTCGCGCGTTGCCCGCCGCACCGCTTCGATGCTCTTCTCGTCCTCAATCACGGGCACAAAAGACGTCGGATTCTCCGCCAGTCCCACTTGCGCTGCCGGCGCGCTCGCCCGGATCGCCTCGACGCCTAGCCCGTGCGCGAGAAGCGCGTGATGGCGTACCTGATTCACCTCGGCCGCTGCCAGCTTCAATCCCGGCGCGAACACGCCGCTCTTGTAACCAAGGTTGGTAAAGGAGTCGAACTCGTTGATGGTCATGAAATGGTGAACGCGGCCTGCGAGCCGGCCGGCAACGTAACCCGCATAGTCGGCGAATGCTTTTGCTGTGTCTCGCGACTGCCAACCGTTCTCAAGTGCAGCCGGAAGGTCCCAATGAAAGAGCGTCACGTAAGGCGTAATTCCGTTCTCTAGCAGCTCATCCAAAACGCGTGCGTAATGGTCCAGGCCTGCCGGATTTGGCTGGCCGATGCCGTCGGGAAAGATGCGCGGCCAGGAAATCGACATCCGGTATGCGCCCACGCCAAGATTCTTGAGCAGCCGCGTGTCCTCTTTGTACAAGTGATACGAATCGTCGGCCATGTCGCCCGTGTCGCCGTTGGCGATTTTGCCCGGAGTGTGTGCGAACACATCCCAAATCGACGGCTTGCGTCCGTCCTCCTTCGCCGCGCCTTCAATCTGGTACGCAGCCGTGGCGCAACCCCACACAAATCCTTGCGGGAATATGAGGTCCTGCGCCGCGGCCGCCGATTGCCCCGGCGACTTTTCGGGCATCGCAATGTTCGCCAGCGCGGCAGTCGCGGCCACAGTCTTGCCGAACTGCCTGCGAGTCATATCTTTCATACTCAAATTCGCCAGTTAGCCGCAAAACGATTCGAATCAGACGATCGAGTTGAATCGCACTGACAAGGAAGCTTCGCCGCAGTGAAGTCAAAGCGCGATTATAGCTGAGAAGTTGTGCGGAACTATACAGAGACGAGCTTGAGCTCAGGGCCGAGCCTGTGCATCTTTCAGGCCGGTTGCCAGAGCGTCCAGTCGACCCGCATCCACATCGCTCACGGCGATCACCTCAAGGCTTGCCGTCTCAAAAGCATCCACCTGGAATCCTGCATGCGAAGTCTCAAGCTGATGGAGCGAGTCTTCGCCGTTCCGTTCTTCCACGAAGACTGACACATGATGCCGGCCGATGCTGAAGAGAAGCTGCGCGACGGGATGATTGTGCAGATAGGCTAGATTTGCTCCGTCCAATGTCGCCCCCTCAGGCAGTGCTTCGGGAATATTAAAACTGAACGGCAGCTTTCCCTGGAACCACGGCTTTACTGTGTGCCGGTCAGACGAAACCACCTGAGGCGGACCGTTGGCCGCGAGCATCGCGATGTGCAGGTCGCATGCCTCGGTTATCATAGCCGCGCGTTCGGCGCGCACCGCGTCCAGCCCGTGCATGCGGTATTCTACGATTCCCCATCCACCGAGCGCCAAAATCATTACCGCCGCAGCTACCCAACCGGCATAGGCATTCCTTGTTCCGCTTCGTTTCGGTGGGGTATGGCTCACGCCTGAACTCCGCTGATCTCGTTCCTGTTCTCCTTTGTCGATCAACCCCGCCGCTCGTTCGCGAAAACCTGCGGGAGCCACATATCGGTGTCCCGCCTTGGCGACTGCGGCCTTCAACAACCATTCGTTCACTGCAAGTTTGGCGCACTCGAAACACGAATCTGTGTGCGCCTTGGCAACGGCCAATTCGCCGGGCGAAAGTTCCCCATCAATAAATCCCGCGAGGATCTCGGCGGAGAGATGATCGCTCATCGCATCTCCTCCTGCTGCTGCGAACCTTCGGCTTCGAGCTCGCTGCGCAGAAACTTCCGCGCCCTCGAAAGCCGCGACATCACCGTCCCCATCGGAACCCCAAGCACGCTCGCAATTTCACGGTATTTCATTTCCTCCACGTGGTTCAGCAGAATCACCTCGAGTAAATGAGGAGGCAACTTCTCCATCGCACTGCGCACCGCGTCCGTGTCGCGCAGCCGGATCAGGTCCACCTCCGGCGTCCTCCGGTCAATCGTGCTTTCAGGGGAATGCCTATGTCCGTTCTCTCCGCTTTCATTGAACTCATCTTCCAATGCGACGGTTCGCATCGCCGTCAATCCGGTTCGCGAGGTCAAATATGTATTCCGAAGGATACGGAAGATCCACGCCTTGAAGTTCGTACCGAGTTCAAACCCCGAAAACCCCCGAAGCGCCTTCAGAAGTGTCTCCTGCACAAGGTCTTCTGATTCGCTGTCGTCGCGCGTGAGCCATCGAGCCAGGTTGTAGAGAGAATCGAGCATCGGAAGCGCCAAGTCCCCAAAAGACACTGCCTCGGGATCCGCCTCGCGCGCCCTTCCTCGCCACGGCAA